>WNFR01003731.1_pt1 | contig 16388 bp, 12 predicted proteins | sample 5400221 | NCBI WGS metagenome assembly WNFR01 (sample SAMN13153357, study PRJNA577476) | soil metagenome | isolation source: 40 cm soil under Madrone tree | place: USA:California | collected 2016-06-14 | reverse complement strand
CCCGGGCTGCGCTCGTCGCAAAATCTCCCGCGTTCGCCGACGCCGCTCTCGGCGCATAAACCGAGACGTTTATTCCCTCCGCCTGCTTGGGATTGAGTTGGAGATTGCCCACCACGAAGGTTCCATGGGGCGCGGAGCTTTTGCATTCGAAGGTGTACTGGAGCCGCCCGCCCTCGACCGCGTTCCTTGCGGCCATCGGCGTCGGAGCCGTGGACTTGCCAGTCCCGGCGACCGCGAACGTGTCCGGCACATTCAGCCGGAAAGTTGCCGTGTAGCGATTGGAAGGGAAGTTCGTCAGCGGAAACCACCGTGCGGGCAGGAGCAGATACGCGCCGTCTTTATTGATGACCGCCGCGCGGACCCCGGGAACAGGGCTGTTCTCTTCGTTGGCCAGCAATCCGGCATAGGTGTAGGTGAGGGTGACGTGGCCGTCCGCGGCCACCGGGGTTGACAACTGCACGATGACGAAAAGGGGATTCTGATTGTCCCGCAGGAAACTGAGCGGCTTGCCGTCCGCGCCTTTGACTTCTTTTACAACCAGATTCGGATGAAGTTCGACGCGCACGCTGCTGGAAGCTTCGGTGGCCTTGAAATCGATTTTCGCGATGGCGGAAATGGACTGACCGATAGAGTCCAAGGTCGCGGAAACCTCGTATACTCTTCGACGAAGGGCCATCGGACCCCTTTCCAGTGGGTTCAAGCCAGCTTTCCGGTACATGTATAGGATACCAAACCCCTCAGTTCGCGTTGCTTTCGCCTGCAAGCAAGTGGGCGGCAATCGCATCAGCCGCGCGCTCGACCGCTCCGGGCGGTCCCAGCAGCTCACGCACTTCTGCCAAGCCGCTACATATCCCTTCGACGCGCCGCTTGCCCTCTTCGGATTGGGACAGCAGCTTCGCCGCCTCCCCGGCAAGGCGCCGCGGCGTGAAGTCATCCTGGATTAATTCGGGCACTACCGCGCGCCCGGCGATCAGATTCACCATACTGAAATACTTGGTGCTCACCAACGGTTTCGCCAGTTTGGCCGTCAGGGGAGACAGCCGATAGACGACAATCATCGGCTTTCCGAGCAGCGCGGTTTCCACGGTGGCCGTGCCGCTGGAGACAATCGCCAGGTCCGAGGCGGCCACAGCGTTGTATGTATCTTGCTCCATGAATTTGACTTGCCATTGCGCCGGGAACATCGCTTTTAGTTGTTCCAAGTTCAGCCCTGGGGCCACGGCGAGCACAAGCTCCAGTTGGCCTGCAAACGTGCTTCGAATCTCCTGCAAGGCTTCGACCAGGACCGGCACATGGTGCGCAATTTCTCCCCGTCGGCTGCCCGGCAGGATGGTGATGATAGAGCGCCCCTCTATAAGACCGTATTTCTTGCAGAATTCTTCCCGCGTCAGCGTCGATTTCACGTTTCCAACCAGGGGATGACCGATGAATTTCACCGGTACACCGGCATCGGCGTAGAACTTCTCTTCAAATGGGAAGATGCACAACGCCAGAGCGAATCGCCGCCGGACCAGATTGGCGCGCCAGGGCCGCCAGGCCCAGAATTGCGGACAGATGTAGTAGACGTTTCGAATGCCCTTTGGAAGCAGTTTGCGCGCCAACCGCAAATGAAAACCAGGGAAGTCCGTGAGTATCGCCAGGGGCGGGCGCCGGCGTTCCGCTTCGTCCACGAGGCGCTTCATCGCGCGGCGCAAGGAGGGAAGCCGCTTGAGCACTTCGGTGATGCCCACGACGGAGACTTCAGAATAATCCGTGATGATCTCAACGCCAGCGGCGCGCATCTGCGGCCCGCCCATGCCGAACAGCGCTACATCGAGGCGTTGCTTCAATGCGGTCGCGAGACGAGCGGCGTACATGTCTCCGGAAGCTTCGCCAGCGGAGAGAAGGAGCGGGATGGGTGGCATTTGCGATTTTCGCCGGCTTCAGTCGCTGGCCGGAAGCGGCGACGGCTCGGCAGTCCCGTTGGCTTCCATGGGGAGATGCAACTCTTGCTCTTTGTACTGGAGCTGGTAAAGCCGATAGTAGATCCCGCGCTCGGCGAGGAGCTCCTGATGCGCGCCCTGCTCGCGCAACCGGCCCTTGTGAAATACGAGGATGCGATCGGCATGCTGGATGGTGCTCAGCCGGTGAGCGATCACAAGCGCGGTGCGTCCGGACAGCAGGCGGTTCAACGCTTCGCGAATGAGCAGCTCTGTTTTGGTATCCACGCTCGAGGTAGCTTCGTCGAGAATCAGGAAGCGCGGATTATGCGCCAGCGCGCGGGCAAAATTGATGAGCTGCCGCTGGCCGACGGAAAGTGTTGAGCCACGTTCGTTGACGCTGGAAGCGACTCCCTCCGGAAGCGAGCGGACGAAGTCTCCGAGCCCAATTTCATCGACAGCACGTTCGACGGTGCCGCGATCAATGCCCGGCGTGCCGAGCCGGATGTTTGTTTCGATCGTGCCGGTGAAAAGGAACGGATCCTGCAGCACGATGCCAAACTGCCGCCGCAAATCCTGCAGATCGATGGTTCGAATGTCCTTGCCGTCGAGAAGAATCTGGCCGCGCTGAACATCGTAAAAGCGCAGGAGTAGGGAGATCAGGGTCGTCTTGCCGGCGCCGGTGTGTCCCACGATGGCGAAGGTTTGCCCGGGCTCCACGCGAAACGAAACATCTCGCAAAACCCAATCTTCGTCGGCGGGCTCAGGAGTGTTGCGATAGCTGAACCAAACGTTGCGAAACTCGATCTCGCCGAGCGGATGATCGAGCGGGATGGCATTGGGATCCGACTCGACCAGAACCGGTTCATCCAACAGCTTGAAGATGCGCTCGGAAGCCGCCATCGCGGATTGCAGGATGTTGAATTTCTCGCTGAGGTCCTGGATCGGCCGGAAAAAGCGCTGGGCGAACATGGTGAAGGCAGTCAGAACGCCGAGGCTGAGCGTGCCGGAGAGAATGCGGTTCCCGCCGGACCAATAGATCAGGGCGATGGTGGCGAAGCTGAGAAATTCGACCGCAGGATAAAAAAGAGCGTAAGCGAGAATGGCATCGCGCCAGGCGAGCATATTGTCGCGATTGCGCCGCTCAAATTCCTCCATGGCCTTGCGCTCGCGGTTGAAGAGTTGCACGACGCTCATACCGGAAATGTATTCTTGGAGGAACGCGTTGATGCGGGCGATGGCCGTGCGGATGCGGCGATTGGCATCGCGGACGAATTTGCGGAAGATCATGGTGACGATCAGGATGCCGGGAAGGACGGCGAGAGTGTCGAGAGCCAGGCGTTTGTCGATCGTGAAGAGCAGGCCGGCCATGACCGCGAGGAGAAAGAAGTCATTGATCATGGTAACGACGCCGGCGGCGAAGAGATCGTTGAGCGCATCCACGTCCGTGGTGACGCGGGTGACCAAGCGGCCGACGGGATTGCGGTCGAAATAGCTCATAGGCAGGCGCTGCATGTGGGCGAAAATTTCGCGGCGCATGTCGTACATGGTTTGCTGGCCGACGCGCTGCATTATGCGAATCTGGATGTACTGGGCGAGGAAGTCGAACGCCAGCACGGCAAGAAAGAGCAAGCTAAGCCAGCTGATGCCCGACCATGCCGACGCTTCCGGGATTAGGTGATGGAGCGCCGGAACAAAGTAGCTGTCGATGGCCTTGCGAAAAATCAGGGGCGGGGCCAGCTCGAGCGGCGTAACGATGGCGACCATGACGAGGGCGAGGACTACGCGCCATTTGTACGGCTTCATGTATTGGAGAAGCCGCCGCATCAAGCGCGAATCGTACGCTTTGCCGAGGGCCTCTTCTTCGTGCAGGTTGCTCATGCGCGCTCGAGCTCTTCTTCGAGCAATTGTTTTTGATACAAATCCGCGTAATAGCCGCCGCGCGCGAACAACTCGTCATGCGTTCCACATTCGGCGATGGCGCCAGCGATCAAAACAACGATCTGGTCGGCGTCGCGGACGGTCGAGGTGCGGTGCGAAATCAGAATCGTGGTGCGGCCTTCCATAATTCCGCGCAGTCCGGTGAGAATGCGCTCCTCGGTCTGGGTGTCCACGGCGGAAAGTGAATCGTCGAGGATCAGGATGCGGGGGTCGCGGATCACGGCGCGCGCAATTGCAGCGCGCTGCTTTTGTCCACCGGAAAGGGTGATGCCGCGCTCTCCGACCATTGTCTCGTAGCCCTTGGCGAAGCCCACGACGTCACCGTCCAGGCTGGCGAGTTCGGCCGCTTCCCGAACGCGCTGTTCTTCATAGTCAGGAAGTCCGAAGGCGATGTTGCCGCCGACGGTCTCGCCGAACAAGTAGGTGTCCTGCGGGACGAACCCGATGGACTGGCGCAAGGTGGTGAGAGGCCATTCGCGGATCGGGCGCCCGTCGATCAAAACCGAGTCGTCCGGCGCTTCCCAGAGGCGCGTGATGAGAGCGGCAAGCGTGGTCTTGCCGCTGCCCGTGGGGCCGACGATGGCGAGCGTAGAGCCGGCGGGAATTTTCAGATTGATGTCATGAAGTACCGGATGAGGGCCGCTGCCGTTGGGCTTGGAGGCGCCATTCGAACCGGCTCCGGAAACGACGGTCGGATACGCAAAAGTGAGATGGCGGAATTCGATTTCGCCGCGAGGCTTGGCGCCTTCCGGGACTTTCGCGTCGCGGTCATCAATATTCGGCTGAGCCGTGAGGATGTAATTGAGCCGGCCCATGGAAGCCGCGCCGCGCTGAAAAATATTTGTGACCCAACCGAGGGCGATCATCGGCCAGACCAGCAAGGTGAGATAGCCATTGAAAGCGATGAGAGCGCCGAGAGAAATCTGGCCGCGGAAGAGCTGGTGGCCGCCTTGCCAAAGCACAATCAGAAAAGTTGTGCCGATGAGCGCGGTAAGCGACGGCATGAACATGCTCCAGGTGCGGATGAGGCGGATGTTTCGTGAGACATATTCGCGGTTGGGTTCGTCGAAGCTGCGAATCTCGGCTTCTTCCTGGGCGTAGGCGCGCACAACGCGCACGCCAGCCAGGTTTTCCTGGACGCGCGCCGTGAGCGTGGCGAGCGCGGCCTGAATTTTTTCGTAGAGTTCGTGAATCGTTTTTCCAAAGAACCAGACGGCAACTGCCACCACCGGAGCGGGGAGCAGAACCCACAACGTCAGGGAGGGCGAGAGCGTGACCATCACGGCAATGGCCAGCACCATGGTGATGAGAGTCGTCGCGCTGTACATGATGCCGGGGCCGAGGACCATGCGGACGGCGTTGAGATCGTTGGTGGCGCGCGACATGAGCTCGCCGGTGCGATTGCGAACGTAGAATTCGGGTTCGAGGATCAGCAGGCGCTTGAGGAGATCGTTGCGAATGTCGAATTCGATGTCGCGGGATACGCCGATGAGCGTCCAGCGTGCAGTGAAGGAAAGAATTCCCTTTATCGCAACGCATAGGACGACGATGAGGCAATAGATGCCAAGCGTATGGCGGCTGCTCGGCGCGTAGAACGGAATGGAACGACTGAGCGCCGAAGCGTTCAGGCCCAGGACGACCGGAGCTCCGGTCTCCGTGGTGTGCTCGAAGGGAACTGGGTTGCCGGCGAGCGTGTCCGTCATGACGCCGGTGGCGAGCGGGAGCACGTTGCCGACAGCGCCCATTAAGACGACCGTGAGGAGGCCGAAAATAATCCCGCCAGGGTAGCGCCGGAGATACGGCATCAGGCCGCTCAAGTCCTTTTTCGAGGGAGCTTCCTTTGTGGGTCTGGGCGCCTGAGTTCCGGCGGCACGCGAGGAATCGCTCATCGCAGTCTCGACCTCACGTCGTTCAGCGCCGGCGACTCCAGAAGGAAATGCTCGTAGGTGCGGTCCAGCGATTGGTACCGTTTCGTTGCCGAATTCCACCGCACACCAATGGGAAGGACGTGCGAATCCGTGGTGCCCTGGAGCGGGGTAAAATAAAGCTGCAGGCCTTTCTCGGCGTTTTGCTCGAATTGCAGCCGCCAGCCAGTCACCGGCGCCAAGGGCGTCAGCCCAAGATACCCCTTTGGGTTTTTCAAATGTTCATCGCAGCGCAGGATTTCCGTCCATTTTCCGTCGTCGTTCTCCGCCAGCACGGCGCGTGTCACAATCGTTCCGGGCAGATTATTGGTTGGAGTTTTTGGCACGACGTTGGCCGCAAGAAACTGCTGTTTTCCGTTCTTTGCCAGGTCCCCGAAGGCCAAGACCTGTGATTCGCTGCCCAGCAAGGCTTTTGCCGCCGCCTGAATCTCCTCAGGAATCGCCGGTTCCACGGGCTTGGTCTCTGCCTGCGGCGCCGGCTTCGGTGCATCCGCGCCGCATCCGCCCAGTAAGATAGCCAGGGACAAGACACCGAGAGAGAGTTTCAGCGGGATTCTCCGCGCGCGGGCCGCACCGGCGCTCCAGCCCTCTCCCAAGAAGGACGGAGAGAGTTCGGGCTGGTTAGCATGTGAACAGCCGGATTGTGAAGTTTTCTCCATCAGAGAGTTGATTCGGCTCGCCTGTTCTCGGACACTCGCCCTACCGACCTCACAGTGTCCAATTCTAGCTGTTGACCAGCGTTCGTGGAAGGACTCCCGGAATCCCGATTGTCCTAGACTTGAATACGCTACCGCTGCGCTAGAATTGCATCCAGCCGGGCTTCAAAGTTTTCTTCTCCTTCCGACCATAGTTCACTGCGCTCCACCGGCAACGCCCGCTCTACTGCTTCGACCCAATTGAACAATTGTTGGATGTTCTCCCGCGTCTTGGCGTGATATTCCTTCAAGTTTCCACCCGCCGACATCCATTGCCGGAACGTGTGCTCGATCGGATGATCCGAAGAGTTAAATGGATTCGACGCTGCGCCGGGTGCGAGTAACCCGCCATGCCCGGTGAAAAAATGTTCGAAGCCCAGGTCCACCATGAAGTGGCCAGCACTCGCTGCAAGTCCATAATCATATTCCAAGCCGTGGCAGGTTAGCTGAAGCGGCTCCGGCTTGCGTTGCCAGCGCAGGCTCTCGATGTCGAGCCCCCAGAGGTCCCATTTCCCGCTCACGATGTAGGCCGTGTCCGGGTTTAAGTATTGCACCGACATCGCCGCAACTTCGGCGGGACCCGCATGGACTGGCCGCAAATCCCACTCTGCGACGGGCGTTTCCGTGGCATCCACGGCCTGCACAGCAAGTTCGGTAAATGTGTTTTGTGCCGCCGAGAGCGGGGCGGTCGTCAGAAACCGCGCAAACTCAGCAAGCATGGTCTCTACCGAAAAGTCGCGCGTCCATACGCGCAGGTAGGCGTGGTTGGCCATCTATCCTTAGTTCCTTTGAGATTATATCGGGACGGAAAGGAAGTAGCGAATCCGGGAAGGCCGAACTTTCCTAACTGCCCGTGTTCGCGCTTCTTGCGCGCGTCGGCGATTCCGGCAGGCGAAAGTTTGAAGCTATCTCTTTCAACCGCTCGCGCAATGCTTCTCCGATACCGGCAAATACCTGGTCGCAGGCCTCGCGAAGTTTTTCTTCGGCGGTCGCCGCAATTCCCGAAATCAGGTCGCGCGATTGGTGGTCCAGGGAGGCTACGGTCGCCAGCAGCCACTGGTTCGAGACATTTTCGAGCTTGCTCTTGTATTGTTCCGCAGCCTGCTCGCCCATGTGGCTGTGAGTGCGCTCCATTTCCTTCTGATGCGCGTCCGTCATGGACTTCCAGGAAGCCAGCAGCGGCTCAAATCCTTCCTCTACTTTTTTCCGCGCATCCGCCACACCTGCCTCGAGTGCGCCGCCCATCGCCGCCTGGAACCGCCGAAGGAATTCCTGCTGCTCGGTGGTCACTCGCTGCGCAAGCTCTTCTCGCGCCGCGTTCATCTCCGACCGCGCCTCTTCCTTTGACCTCTGCAGCTCCACACCGAAGCCGTCCAGCTCCTGACGCCCCGTGCGCTGGACCTCATCTGTGAAAGCCGCGGCGGTTGTCTCCGCCGCCTCGGCAAAAAGTGCCCGCGCGCGTTCGAATGATTCGCGCACCACCTCTTCCATCTGTGTTTGCGTGTGTCCCACGAAGTTGCGGCTCGAATGATCCAGCTCGCTCGCAAACACGCTGGACACCTCTCCCGCCTTCTCTCGAAGGTGATTTTCGGCCTGCTCAATGGCGCGGTCCGCCTGATTCTGAATCTGCGTCTGAGCCTTTTTTTCGTACCATTCCGCGGACTTGTAAAGTTCCTCGACTACCCGGTGCTTCAAATCACTGACTTTTCCCTCGAGCTCCGTCAAGTTGCGCCCGACGATCGTTTGCGACGATTCCTGCAGAATTTGTTCCACGCCCCCCAGGTTTTCCCGGAAGCGCCCCAGCGATTCCGCAAACGCCTCATCGGCCGAGTTGCGAATGCGATCCTGCTGCAGCGCCAGCGCTGCGTCCAGCAGCGTGCGTCCTCCCGCCAGGCGGTGAATCGCCTCTTCGGTCCGCGAAACGTGCGGCTGCACCATCTCCTCGACCTGGCGGTCGAAAGTCGCCAATGCTTGCCGGGTGGATTCTTCAAACGTCGTTCGAATGCGTTCGTTGATTTCCTCGATCAGCGATCCCGATCGGCGGTGCAGTTCGTTGCGGTGCAGATTCAGCACGTCATCCAATTGCGCTTGAAAACCTGCGAGAGCTTGCTGCTTCGCATGTTCGAGCTGCTCTGCGTGGTTCTCGACCCGCTCGCTCGATTCTCGGGCCCTTTGAAGTGCGGCTTCCAGGCGTTGCGCCTGTTCCTGGAGCGCGTCTCGCAAAGCAGCCATGCGCTGTTCGGTTTCTGCCGTTGCACTCACCGCAGATTCCCGCACGGCGGTGGCGTGGCGCGCCATCTCCTCCTGCAACGTGGCGAACAGGCCGCGTGCTTGCTCGTTCAATCCGCCGGCAGCGCGATCCTGCGCCTCCGCGAGTGTGCCTTCGATTGCGGCGCGCCAGCGCACTTGCGCGGCTTCCACTTCGGATGCGAGTTGGCCCTGCCAGGACGATTGCGCCGCAGCGATGGCGGATTCCACATGTTGCCGAATCTCATCGGCCGCGCTGCTCAACGCATCGCGCTGAAACGTTGCGGTCTGCTCTTGTTGGCTCACGGCTTCGCCAATGGATCGCGTCGCGGCATCGACCCGCTGCTGAATCTCGATTGCGGTGCTGTTCAAAGCATCGCGCTGCATCGCAGCCGTCTCTTCCCGTTGCCTTGCGGCTTCCTCAACGGTCCGCGCAGCTTCTTCCGCACGTGCAGCAAGTTGCGCTTGGGCCTGTTCCGCTTCCGTTTTCAATCTTGACGCAGTCTCTTCTCCCTGGTGACAGAGCGTCCGGAGCGTCTCGGCCATTTGTTCCAATTGTTGCGCATGCTCGCTGCGCTGCGCCGCGCCCTCTTGGGACAGTCTCGAGGTCAGTTCATGTGTAAGCTGTTCGAGCTGCGGCGCAAGCCATCGCGGCAATTCATTCCGCAGCGCCTCCGACGCGGCCGCATGGGCCGCGCGCGATTGCTCGTCAGCTTCCTTGTGGAGTCTTTCGATGGCATTTGAAGCTTCATTAGCGATTTCAGCGCGGCCGGCCGCAAACTTTTGCTCCCACTGCTCGAACGAAAGCCGCCGCTCGGCCGACACCGCTTGCGAAGCCACTTCCCGCGTCGCTGCTTGAATCTGTTGCTTGGCGTCCGCCACGAGTCGCGCGACTTGCCGGGCGAGCTGCAAGGAAGCATCCGTAGTGCTCACCGGGGAAGGAAACACTCTCACGTTGTCCGTGCTCGTCGTTGGAGGTGCGTCAGGTTCACCCAACGCCATTACAATTTCTGTCTCTGTAGCGGGAGCGTCCAGTGGCGGCGTCTCCTGCAGCTGGTCGGTCTTCACGCCAGCTTGCGCGACGTCTGGAAACACAATCCAGTCTTCCGGTGGAAACGCGATGCCCCAAACATTTCCGGGAATCTCCAATTCCAGGGCCACTTGAAAAAGCTGCCGTACAGTTCGCGGCCTTTGAATCCACGCCACTTTGCCACGAACCGTGCGGGGAGGCTGTCCCGCTTCGGGATGCGGGATTTCCATCGTCACCCACATGTTTTTCAGGACATAGTGTTTCGATTGGTAGCGGCAGCCGTGACAGTTGATGATCAGCGAGGAAGTCCGTTCCACGAAGGGCCGCCCGAGAGCGTCCACACCCGTCGCCATGAGAGGAACCGCCTGCACAATCCGCGTGCTGCGGCGCTTTCTCAATTCCGTGCTCGTGTTGACCGCCCCTTCGGACACCATTTCAGCTGCCTCATCGGCAAAATTGCCGCCTGAATCGTTCATACAAGCCGCCGCCGTCCCTCAGTCTGCTCAGATTTTTCTCTAGCGCGTGGCAGCAATGCCACTGCCTGGTTGCCATGCCTACGGAGTATCTTCCGAGGCCGGCCTGCGGTGTGCTCCGGTCAAAAACATCCAAGCTTCTTTTGCGACCCAGATGGGCCCTACCAGCAAATAAATCGGTCCTTGGAAAAACGCCGGACGGTTTCCTTCAATGCGGTGGCCGAGAAAAAGAAACACCCACCCGCCAATAAAAAATCCCGCTCCCCAAATCCATTTCATCAAAACGATCAGAATGATTCCGGCAAAAATCATCGGGATCCCGACACCATGCAGGAACTTATTCCAGCCGGATTCATGTTCGTGATCGTACTGCGCCATGTAGTGCGCCAAGGTTGGCATCAGCGCACCTCCTGTCAGCCGAGTTCGACTGCCATTCAGCCGGCGGGGAACAACCACCGTGGAATCCAGACTTTATACTCAAATCGGGAGATTTGCTAGGGGGTTCTATAAGTACTGAGAGCATGTCGCCTGTTCGGTTCTTGCAAGTCTTTGCAATTCCTAGACTTATTTCAGCTGGCTTTCGTCGCTGACCTGGGCGTGGGGAACTTTTCCTACAGCTCTCTTCGGCCTTCCATTGCTTTCAGCATCGTTACTTCGTCCGCATATTCAAGGTCCGCGCCCACGGGAATGCCAACCCCAATTCGCGTCACGCGCACTCCCAGCGGCTTCAGCAATTTGGAAAGGTAAACCGCTGTCGCTTCGCCCTCCGCGGTGGGATTTGTGGCGATGATAATTTCTTCCACTGATCCGCCCTTTAATCGCTCGATTAAGGACTTGATGTGAAGCTGCTCCGGCCCGCGCCCCGAAAGCGGAGATAGCGAGCCGCCGAGGACGTGATACATCCCGCTATACGTCCGGGTTTTTTCAACGGCCATGATGTTGTGGGCTTCTTCGACCACGCAAATCGTTTTCTTGCTCCGCGTGGGCCCCACGCAATACAAGCAAGGATCGGAATCCGTAATGTTGTGACAGGTAGAACACGCGCGGATTTTTTCTTTCGCGTCCCGAATCGCATCCGCGAGCGCGAGCGCATCTTCGGGCGCAGCTCGCAACAGATGAAACGCCAGCCTTTGCGCGGTCTTTTGTCCAATTCCGGGGAGATGCTTCAGCTCATCAATAAGTCGTTCGACAGGAGCGGCAAAATCAGGCATGCAGCATGTGTAGCACAGCGGCGCGTGTTGGCGCAAACGGCCTAGAGCTCGCGATACATAATGTAGGCGCCCACGTAGCCCAGCGTGGGATGAAGAAACGCTTTGGGAAGGCGCCCCACGATTTCGAAATCGAACCGTTGCCACAAACGCACGGCGCGCTCGTTGGTGCTCACCACAAAATTAAATTGCATGGCGCGAAACCCGCGCTCCCTCGCGCGTTCCAGCGAATGCGCGCACATCGCGCGCGCCACCCCACGCCCTGTTGCTGAGGCAGCCGTCATGTATCCGCAGTTTGCGACATGCCCTCCGCCGCCCCTCTGGTTTGCTCGCAGGAAGTACGTGCCGGCAATCTTGCCGTTCTCTTCCGCCACGAAGACCTCATGTTCGGTGGATTGCCAGTATGCCAGGGCAGTTTTCTCATCCGTGTCGCGAGGCAGTGTATACGTTTCACCAGCGCGGAGGATCGGCCCCATGATCGCCCAGATCGCGTCGTCATCCCCCGCGGCGGCAGGTCGAATCAACATTCCCGTATTTTGTCACAACTCCACTTGCCTACTGGATCTTCCTGTACCTTACCGGCGGACGGGATTCTCAAACTTAGATCTCTAGTATGTTTCTAGTATTGCCCCTCCAGCGAGCAGCGACTACAGTCGCGCGTAATTCGGTGGTCCTCCGACGTGTCCTCGAAACGTAGCGAGAGAACCACCGTGCTCCATAAGGGAGGCGTCCATTGAAGACTCTTAGTGTGACTGGGAAATTTTTTCTTCTCTTAGTTCTAATCGCCGTGGGCTTGGCTGGGGTTGCTATTTGCGCGCCCGTAACCGTTAAGGGCTACGTACTGGATTCCGCGTGCGCTTTCACGAAAGGTCTCGACAAGCCGATCAGCAAGGAATGTGCGACTTCCTGTGCAAACGCCGGCTCACAGCTCGTAATCCTTGCGGAAGATGGAACCATTTACTGGCCTATCGCTGGCACCACGCCATCCAGCGGCCAGAACCCCAAGCTGCTGCGCTTCGCCGGACAGAAAGTGACGGCCTCGGGAACCCTTTACAAGCGGGGCGGCTCCACGGCGATCGTGATCGACAAGATCGAAGCGCAAGCAGCTGCAACCAAGTAATTTTTCGCGCCCATTTGCCGGATTTCGCGCCGGGGCAAATTACTGGTGATGTCGGAGGGGTATTGCAAAGTCGAGATTGAACCAGGTGCTCAGTCCTAATTGAAATCAGGGCAGCGAAGTAAAACTTCGCTGCCCTGATTTGGTTGAGATCGATGCTTGAGGCGGACTACTGCCTCAAGCGCTACTTAGTTTTCCATCTGCGATTGAAAGACTTCGCCTGGAAGCACGAATCTTTCTGGTCGTTGGATTGAATCCACCTGAGGCAGATTGACTGGCTTCCGTTCCTGCCTTTGGGGAAGGGAACTGGCGTCATCCGTCCCCATCCGCTCGATCTTGATGCCCAACGAACGCTCGAGTTGGAAGAGTTCCGATCGCTGCTCCTTTACATAGAGTGTCGAAGCCACGCCGTGGCCGCCGTTGCGGCCGGTGCGGCCGACGCGGTGGATGAAGTTTTCCGCCACTTCGGGCAAATCGTAATTGATGACGTGCGCGATGTCCTGCACGTGAATCCCGCGTGAAGCCAGGTCCGTCGCCACCAGCACGCGGAAGCGCCCTTGCTGGAACCCCGTCAGTGCCGAAGTGCGTTGCGATTGCGAGCGGTCGCCGTGAATCATGGCCGCGGAGAATCCCTTGCGGTTCAAGCTCTCGGCAATTCTTTCGGTTCCGCGCTTGGTCCGTGCAAACACCAGGCACTTTCCCGTTTCCTTGGTCAGCAAACGTTGCAGCATCTCCTGCTTTCGGTCCATAGCCACTTCGAACGCTTGCACGCGCACGTTTTCCGACGGCTTCGATGTCGAGCCAAAGGACAGCCGCACGGCGTTGCGCAGGTAATCCTTCACGATGCGTACCATGTCGCCTTCCATCGTCGCGGAGAAGCACATCGTCTGGCGTTCCTTTGGAAGAATCGACACGATGCGCCGGATCGCGGGAAGAAATCCCATGTCCAGCATGCGGTCCGCTTCATCGAGGATGAGGATATGCAGCGCATTGAAATGAAAAAGTCTGCGGTCGAGGTAGTCTTCGAGTCGTCCGGGAGTCGCCACAACCAGCCGCGCTCCCTTGCGGATGGCTTGGAGTTGCGCACCTTCGGACAATCCGCCAACGACCAGCGCCGCGGGCAACAACTGCTTGCCGCGAAGCGCGTTGAATTGCTCCACCACCTGCATGGCCAATTCGCGCGTTGGCACAAGAACCAGCGCCGCGATTCCCGGCGTCTTATCCTTGAGCAATTTTTCGATCACCGGGATCAGGAACGCCAGCGTCTTGCCCGTTCCCGTCTGCGCTGTCGCCAGCACATCTTTACCTTCCAGCGCCTGCGGGACCGTCGCTGCCTGCACGGGAGTCGGCGTCGTAAACTTCGACGCCGCCAATCTCTCCTTTATGTAAGGAGAAATCAGCATTTCCGAGAATCGCGCCGAGGCGCGTTCCGCCAGAGGCTCCTGAGAGGTCTCTGCATTCACTTCTGAAACTGTCAACATTCAATATTACTTTCTTGCTGGCAGAAGCCGTCGCGGCGCGCACACGAATTCTCGGGCGGGCCGGCGGCTTGCTTTGCCAGCTTCTGTTAGATTACGCGTAAGACATACGGAGGAAACTGGAGGCGGGAATCTCAGATCAAGCACTGCACCGGAGGGACCGCACAACACAACCGAGGTATTAAGCGCAAAACCATACTAACACACTTGCCTTCGATCGCCTAGGCCATTCGCAGTCCTTGTTTCAAAGGTTTCCCAATACGCATCAGGAAAACAATCTACAAAGGAAGCATAAACAAGGAAATGGTCTGAAAGTTGGATGGAAAGAAGAATTAGAACAGCCCGGGAATTTTCATGCCGGCCATTCCTGGAATGCCGCCGGCGAGGTTCTTCATCTGATTGGAGAGTTCTTCATCCACGCGCCGGCAAGCCTCGTTCACCGCTGCACGAATCAAATCCTGCAGCATCTCCTGATCCTTGTTCGCGAAAACGTCCGGCTCGATGCGCACGCTTACGACCTGCTTCTGGCCGTTCATCTTTACTGTAACCATCCCGCCGCCGGCCGACGCTTCGACCGTCACGGAATTCACCTGCCTCTGCAGGTCTTCCTGCAGTTGCCGGAATCGCGAAAGCATCTGTTGGAGAGCGCTGACTTCCATCAGGATTCCCCTTGGCTCCGTTTTACTTCGGAAATCTTTCCTCCGAAGCGCTGCAGCATCGACTGGACCATCGGATCGCGTTCAAACTGCGTCCGCAGTTCCTGTGTGCCGCCCGTTGCCGACGCAGCCGCCACTGCAACTGCTTCCAGTTTAGCACAGACGCGTACCGGCCGGCCCAGCACGTTGCTCGAAACGGCACGGACCCTTTCGAGAGAATCTCTTCCTTCGAGCATCTCCGCAAACGGCCGCTTCTCCGGCGCAAAATAAATTCGCAATTCCGCTCCGTCGAGCTCCCACCGGCTGCTCTGGTCCACCAATTCGCCCAGGAATTTTTGCTGCGCTTGAATCCCGGCTTTGATCTCCGCCACTTGTTCTGCCGAAATCCCGCTCACCTTCACTGACGTGCCATTGCTCTTGTGCTGCACGATGGCTTCTTCGTTCACAGCAGCATCCATTGCCATCGGTGGCGTGGTGCTTGACTTCGCGGCCAGAGGAGCCTGCGCCACGACTGTGGATGACCCACTCCTCGGAGCCGGCGCAGGAGCCGAAGTTATTCCTGGAGCCGCGTTACGCGCCATTCCTGTGGATGCCCTAGAGCCTGTTCCGCTGCTCTTCAATTCCGCAAGCAACTCTTCGAGGGGCGCCAGCCGCGCCGCATTGATCAACCGCAGCAAGCCCATTTCCAAATGGACGCGCGGATCCGGCTTACGCCGCAAGTCATCATCGGTTTGCAGCAGGATCTGAAAAAATCGCGTCAGGTCTTCTTCGCTGAACTGCGCCGCAGCCTTTGCGAGCGCCGGCCGCTGATCCGGAGTCGCCGCAATCAAATCCGAATCCGCGCCGCAGACTCTCGCGATCAGCAGGTTCCGCATGTGGCGGATCGCTTCACGGCAAAAATGCTGCAGGTTGCGCCCCTCTTTTTGAAAAGTGTGGACCAGCCCGAGCGCGCGATCCGCCGAACCCGATGAGATCGCGCCCACCAATTCCTCAAGCGCGTCGTCCGGCACCACGCCCAGCAGTTCGCGAACGTCTTCGTCCGGAATCGTATCGCCGCAATAGGCGCGCGCTTGCTCCAGCAGTGAAAGCGCATCACGCAAACTGCCTTCTGCCATTCGCGCAATCACGGCCATCGCGCCCGGCTCAATCTTCAAATTTTCCTTCTGCGCGATCTCTTCCAGCCGCCCAGCAATCTCCGCAAACGTCAGCGCCCGAAAATGAAAATGTTGCGAACGCGACCGGATGGTATCCGCCAGATTTTCCGGTTCGGTCGTCGCCATCACAAAGATCACGCGATCGGGCGGCTCTTCCAGCGTCTTTAGCAGCGCATTCGATGCCTCACCCGTCAGCATGTGCGCTTCGTCAAGGATCACGACTTTGCTCCGCGACGCCGCCGGCGCGTACCGCACCATTTCACGCAGTTCACGAATCTGATCAATGCCGCGGTTAGACGCCGCGTCGATCTCAATCACGTCCAGCGAAGTTCCCGCGGCGATTTCCTTGCACGAATCGCATTCGCCGCAAGGCTCCGGCGTCGGCCCTTTCACGCAATTCATGGCTTTCGCGAGGATCCTCGCCGCCGTCGTTTTTCCTACGCCGCGTGCCCCCGAGAAAATATAAGCGTGCGCCACGCGGTCGTTCCTGATTGCATTCGCGAGCGTTTCCGTGACGTGCTGCTGTCCCACGAGATCCTTGAAGG
>WNFR01003436.1_pt1 | contig 16389 bp, 14 predicted proteins | sample 5400221 | NCBI WGS metagenome assembly WNFR01 (sample SAMN13153357, study PRJNA577476) | soil metagenome | isolation source: 40 cm soil under Madrone tree | place: USA:California | collected 2016-06-14 | reverse complement strand
CGCCAGCAAATGATCGCCGATCTTTTCCAGGAGCCGGATTTGCTCGCGTCGATTCGGACTGAATTAAAATCGATCCGGGACATCGAGCGCTCCGTTGGACGATTGAGTCAGGCCTCTGGGAACGCGCGCGACCTCGTGGGACTGAAAACTTCTCTCGAACAAGTCCCGGAACTGAAACGCGAATTACAAAAACTGATCGATCGAATTGGGTTTGGAGCGAACCCTGTAGAGGCAGCCGTGTCGGCTGCAAACCAGCTACACCAGGCGGTACACCTGCCACTACAGCTTCAGCGCGATATCCGTGAACTGCCGGCGCTGGCTGAAAAACTTGCGCGTGCTTTGGCCGATGCCCCCCCACTCACGGTGAAAGAGGGCGGCATTTTCTGCGACGGATATGACCGCGATCTTGACGCGCTGCGCCAGGCGTCGCGCGACGGGAAAAATTGGATCAGCCATTTACAGGAGCGCGAGATCGCAGCGACGGGCATTAAATCGCTCAAGGTCCGTTACAACTCCGTGTTCGGTTATTTCATCGAAGTCACGAAATCGAATCTCCCAAATGTGCCCGCCCACTATACGCGGAAGCAAACGACCGCGGGCGGTGAGCGCTTCATCACGCCGGAGTTAAAGGAGATGGAGGCAAAAATCCTTGGCGCTAACGAACGCGCTCAGAATCTCGAGTACCAATTGTTCCAGAAATTGCGCGACGAAACCCTGCGCGAGGCCGAGGCAATCCAGAAAACTGCAGAGGCAATCGCGGTGCTCGATGTGCTCTGCGCGCTCGCCGAGACGGCGCGACTGTTTCGCTATTGTCGGCCGGAATTGAACGATTCGCTCCGGCTCGTCATCAAAGATGGGCGCCATCCGGTGCTCGATCAAAATCTTATCGATGAAAAGTTTGTACCCAACGACACGGAGCTCGATGGCGAAACAATTCGCATGGCCATCGTGACCGGACCGAACATGGCCGGCAAATCGACTTACATCCGGCAGGTCGCGCTCATTGTGTTGATGGCCCAAATCGGCAGTTTTGTCCCGGCGGAAAGCGCAGAGGTCGGATTGGTCGATCGCATTTTCACCCGGGTCGGCGCCAGCGACGACCTGGCCCGGGGTCAATCGACGTTCATGGTAGAAATGAACGAAACAGCAAACATCATCAATAACGCCACTGATCATTCGTTAGTCATTCTCGACGAGATCGGCCGCGGCACGTCCACCTTCGACGGGCTCTCCATCGCATGGAGCGTCGCCGAGTTTCTATACGACAAGATCGAAGCGCGCACTTTGTTTGCCACGCATTATCACGAACTGATAAAGCTCGCCGCGAGCTGCAAAGGCGTCTGCAACCTCAACGTGGCAGTACGCGAATGGAATGAGCAGATCATTTTTTTGCGCAAAATCATCCCTGGCGGGGCCGACAAAAGCTACGGCATCCAAGTCGCGCGTCTTGCAGGACTGCCAAAAGAAATCCTCGATCGTGCCAAAGAAGTTCTCGCGCACCTGGAGAGTTCCAGTCGCGCCGACACGGAACCAAAGCGGCGAGGCAAAAAATCCGCAACAGCCATGCCGGAATCGCAAAAGCCGCAGCTGGATCTGCTCTAAACAAGGAATTTTCGCAGCTCGGCTCGTCAAGGGAAGGATTAATGCCGTTCAGCGTGGGATCGAATATGCGCGTTGGGATCTAGAGAACTTATTCTTTCGAGCCTAAATGCCATTGCCTGCTGATTCATGATGGCGTTTTATGATAAGCTACGCGTAAACATGGCTGTGAAAACCGAGAAGGACTTGAGCCAGGGCTCGCGAGCGCTGTGGTTAAAGGCGATGGCCGCCATCGAGCTACAAAATTTCGATTACGCGATTTCGCTTCTACAGGAACTTTTGAAACAGGAGCCAGAGTTCCTCACCGGTCGCCAACTATTGCGACGCGCCGAAGTCACGAAAACCAAATCGGCTAAGAAAAGTTTCTTTAACATCTCGACGGCACCGATCGGGGTGATGAAGGCGCAGCGGGAAATGAAAACGGACCCGAAACGAGCTGTGGAAATGCTGGAGGATGTACTGGAAATAGAACCTTACAATCGACAGGCAAATCTGCTTTTAAAGGAAGCCGCTGTGGCGGCGGGGTGGCCCGAGATCGGAGTTTTCGCTCTGCGGAGTTTACTCGAAGAACACCCCCGCGACGTGAAAGTGCTGCATGAACTGGGACGCTTGTACCATCAACTTGGCGACCACGAAAATGAAGTGGAAGTTTACAATCAAATCACCGCGACCAACCCACTTGACGCGCAGGCGCTTCGCCTTGGCAAAGACGCGTTAGCGCGAGCTTCGATGAAAAGAGGCGGTTGGACGGAAGCGGAAAGTTATCGCGACCTGATCAAGGACAAGGATGAAGCAATTTCCCTCGAGCAACAGAGCCGTATCCGCCTTACTGGCGAAGCCATCGACCAACAAATTGCCGAAGCTTATGCCCGTCACCAAGCTGAGCCAGAAAATCTGGACTTCGCACAGCGGCTCGGCGCGTTGAACGAAAAAAAGGACGATTTTGAGGCAGCAATTCGCTGGTATCAATACGCTGCCGATCTGACCAAAGGTGTGGACACGGGATTGCTGCGAAAGATTTCCGATTTAAAAATCAAGTGCCTCGAACGCGAAATTGCCGCGCACGAAGAATTTCTGTCGGCGCACAGTTCGACCGACAAATTGTACGCGGAAAAATCCGAGCAACTACGCGCAGTTAAAACCAACCGCGCACAAATCCGCATCGCTGATGCACAGGAACGGGTGGCGCGGAATCCAACCGATCTACAGTTGCGATTTGAACTCGGTGAGAGCTTTTTCAACGCCAGCCGTTTTCGTGACGCTGTGCCGGAGTTGCAACGCGCACGCCAAAATCCGCACGCGCGGTTGAAAGCAATGAACTTGCTGGGTTGCTGTTATGGCGAGCTTGGCATGCTCGATCTTGCAATGAAGCAACTGGAGGAAGCGTCGCAGGAAATTGTGTCCATGGACGCAATGAAGAAGGATATCCTATACAATCTGGGCATCGTCTACGAGCGAAGGAATGAGACGGAAAAATCGCTCGCCTGTATGAAGCAGATTTACGAAGTCGATTACGGCTACCGGGACGTGGCAGGTCGAGTCGAAAGCTCGTACGAACGGGATAACTCCGGACCTTAGACTTGCGCGGCACCAGGCGTGATTCTTTCGCGTCCAACCGGCCGGTTGCTTTCGATTCTTAGTTAGGCCGGGAGAACCTCGGCACGTCTAACCAAAAGAAAGCCATGAAAACCAAAATCCGAATTGTTCCGCAGTTGTTTATTCTTGCTCTGGTAATCGGGGCTATGAGCCTGGCCGGAGTGGTAAAGGCCGAAACGACTCCAACCGGTCAGAGTTCGTCGTTAAGTGAAAAAGACAAGACTTTCATGAAGAAGGCTGCGAAGGGGGGAGCGATGGAAGTCGCGATGGGAAACATGGCTGAAAAGAATGGGCAAAGTGACGACGTAAAATCATTCGGCAAACGAATGGTCACTGATCACACCAAAGCCAATGACGAGCTCAAGTCCATTGCCTCACAAAAAGGCGTGCAACTCCCCGCGAAAGAGCCAAAGCTCAAATGGACTTCGGACAAGGCTTACATCGACATGATGGTTAAGGACCATGAAAAGGATCTGGCTGAGTTCAAAGAGGAGGCCAGCAGTGGGAGCGATCCCGACGTGAAAAAGTTTGCGGATGATACAGCCAAAGTGGTCCATGAGCATCTGGACCTTGCCAAAGAGATTCAAGGAAAGCTCAAATGAAATGACGGCTCACACCGACGGGACACGCTGACAAAGTGCTTGCCCTGTTCGGCTTAGTTCGGAAGCGATATTTCGAGCGAATTCGAGGCTCCAGGAGAGCGAAAGAAGGCCACGCTGTCAGGCTTTCCATTCCGTTGCGGACATGTGAGTTACACTCCACGGACCGCTTCGACTAACGCGCGGGATAACCCCGCGAATCGATCGCTCTGGAAAAAGCGGGTAGAGGCGTCGTTCTGAAAACGGACTTGGTCGAGCTTAGGCTTCCACCGTCAGTTCGACATCCACCGGGCGCTCTTTTTTGGCTAACGCACGGCGAAGCTTGGAGAGCGCGATATTTTGTAACTGCCGAATGCGCTCCCTCGTGACCCCGAATTTCTTACCTACTTCCTCGAGCGTCTTCGGCTTTCCGCCGTCCAGACCGAAGCGCTGGAAGATGATCTTCTTTTCGCGGTCGTCCAAAACGTCCAGCAATCCACCGACTTCGTTACGCAGGTTTTTGTCACGCAACAGCTCGAACGGCGTCTGCGCTTCCTCGTCGCCCACGATTTCACCGAACTCAGTCGAATCATCATCGCTGATCGGCGCGTCGAGCGAAGCGGGACGGATCGAGACCGTCTTAAGCTGGGAAACTTTCCCGCTTGCGATGCCGATCTCGTCACCGAGCTCTTCATCAGTCGGTTCGCGTCCGAGCTCTTCACTCATTTGCAGCGAAACGCGACGCATCTTGGAGATCTTGTCCACCAGATGGACGGGCAAACGGATCGTCTTGCTCTGGTTCGCCAGCGCGCGCTTGATGGACTGCTTAATCCACCATGCCGCATAGGTGCTGAGCTTTCCGCCCTTTGCCGGATCGAACCGCTCCACCGCCTTCATCAGGCCGATGTTGCCCTCAGAGATTAAGTCCAGCAGCGGCAAACCCAGATTGGCGTAATCATGCGCAATCTTTACCACCAAACGCAAATTGGACCGGATCATCAGGGCACGTGCTTCGCGATCACCCTTCTTGATCTTAGCGGCCAGCTCAATCTCCTGCTCCGGAGTCAACAACGGGATTTGCCCGATCTCGCGCAGGTAAATCTTAATTCCGGTATCGCTATCTTCAGCAGCCATATAACTCTTTTTCATCGTTCATTTGGGGGAATTGAATCGACAACTTCCCGTAAATTATATTCGTCGATGCCTGGACAATTACGCGTTGTAGCATCCTGGGAAGTATTTAACAAGGTTAAATATTCGAATCTGTGACATCTGTTGGATGCGCGTTGTTCAATCTTTTCTCTAGGGCTTTTCCTCGGCCGTGGTATCGAAGATTGTCCGACGGGGCCCTTGAGTATTTGACCACATTCCAAGCATCGGCGGTATCTCACTTTCGAGGGATATTTGGCGCTTTTCGGCGCAGCGATTTTCTGCGACTCTGCCGCAACGATGCTGGCGAAAATCTATTCCGCCGCGGTTTACGGCGTGGACGCGTACGAAGTGGAAATCGAAGTAAACGGCGCCGGTGGCGATCCAGTTATCGTCATAGTGGGACTTCCCGACGCGGCCGTGAAGGAGAGCCGCGACCGTGTCACCACTGCCATTGCAAACAGCGGCTATTACTGGCCTCGCGGACGAACCACGATAAATCTCGCTCCGGCAGACATTAAAAAGGAAGGACCAAGCTTCGATCTACCGATTGCGCTCGGGATGATCGCAGTAACCGAAGAACTCGACAGTTCGCCATTTGAAAACTTTAGTTTCGTTGGGGAATTGGCGCTCGACGGTTCTGTCCGCCCGGTAAAAGGCGTGCTGCCGGTCGCACTTGAGGCGCGTCGCCGGGGCAAGCGCGCGTTGTTCGTACCCGAAGCGAACGCGCTCGAGGCTGCGATGGTCGACAAGATCGACATCTACGGCGTGCAGAATCTCCGGCAGACGTTCGCGTTTTTGCGCGGCGAAATCGCGCTTCTGCCCACACGCGCTGATCTGAGCAAGTTTTTCGCTGCGCACCAAAGTTATGACGTCGATTTCAGCGATGTGAAAGGCCAAGGCCATGTCAAACGCGCAATCGAAGTAGCTGTCGCCGGTGGACATAATGTCCTGATGATTGGCCCACCAGGGTCGGGCAAATCGATGCTGGCCAAACGCATCCCGACCATAATCCCGCCGCTCACGATGGATGAAGCGATTGAGACCACGAAGATCCACAGCATCGCCGGGCTGCTCGATGGCGAAGAATCCTTCATTTCCACGAGACCGTTTCGCGATCCGCATCACACTATCAGCGACATTGGTTTATTGGGTGGAGGCACCTTTCCTAATCCTGGCGAAGTAAGCCTCGCGCACAACGGAGTACTTTTTCTTGATGAACTGCCGGAGTTCAAGCGATCGGCATTGGAGGTGATGCGCCAGCCGCTTGAGGACGGAAAAGTTACCGTGTCCCGCGCGGCGGGCAGTGTGACTTTTCCATCCGAGTTCATGCTTGTGGCGGCGATGAATCCGTGCCCGTGCGGCTACTTCGGCGATCTTAAACGCGAATGTCGCTGCGGCCCCGTGCAGGTGCAGCGTTACCGTCAACGCATCTCCGGGCCGCTGCTAGATCGGATCGATCTGCACATCGAAGTGCCGGCCGTTGAATATCGCGATGTTGCCAGCGAACGGGTGGAGGAAGGTTCCGCTGCCATTCGCGAACGCATCGTTCGCGCGCGGGAACTTCAGCAGCAACGTTTTCAACAGGATTCCAAGGTAAATTGTAACGCCCGCATGGCGACGCGTCAGTTGAAACAACACTGCAAGCTTAGCCAGGACTCCCAGGAATTGATCCGCGTGGCTATGAACGAATTAAACCTAAGCGCCCGCGCTTACGATCGGATTTTAAAAGTCTCGCGCACGATCGCGGATCTTGATGGAAAAACGGAGATTGCACCCGAGCACGTCAGCGAGGCCATCCAATATCGGACCTTCGATCGTACCCTTTGGGTATGAAACGGGACGCTTTAAGAATTGCGATGCTTTTATGCCTGACCGGTCTCGCTCCTGCCGGCTGCAATCATACGAGTTCGACAACTTCGGCAACTTTGCCGCAGCGCGGTTATTTGTGGCAACGCGATTGGACGCCAGCAGTACTTGCGTCACTAACGGAGGCGAACAAGCGAATGGACGGCGTAATTGTCCTCGGCGCAGAGATCATTTGGAATGGGTCGAAGTCAAACGTCGTTTCGTCGTCAATCAACTGGCAGTCGCTTAAAGAGCGACGCATGCCTTCTGTGGCATTGCGCGTTGCCTCACATCCGAAGCCCGACGGTACTTCCATTCCTGTGATTCTCAGCGCGGCGAAATCATTGTGCGATCAGGCGAGTGCGCACGGTCTTCGATTGACTGAATTCCAGTTGGATTACGATTGTCCACAGAAGGACCTGTCCAGTTATCGCGCCTGGTTACCACAAGTCCGAGAAGTCGTGCGACCAATTCCGTTCACGATCACTAGCTTGCCTGCCTGGCTCGATGAACCTGAATTCGATGGTCTGATTCAAGAAGTAGATGGTTATGTCTTGCAGGTACACTCGGTCCCAACATCCTCCGTCGCCGCTAACGCCACGTTGTGTGACACGCAGTTGGCACGGCAGTGGATCGCGAAAGCCGCAACGCACCGAAAGACTTTCGCTGTGGCCCTTCCAAGTTATCGTTGCTCCGCAGGCTATGCGCCATCCGGGAGACTGCTCAGCGTCGCGATGGACAGCGTGCAACCAGTCTGGCCGCCCGATACGCGTGTTCTGGAATTGGAAACCGATGCGGATGCTGTGGCTGAACTCGTGACCGAACTGAGAAAGAATCGGCCCGGAAACTTGCGGGAGCTTCTCTGGTACCGATTGCCGGTCCCGACCGACGCACGCAATTGGCGTTGGCCGACCATGGCAGCCGTGATGGCGGGCCGGAAACCGAAACATCAACTCAGCGTCCAGCAGGAAGGCGCGAACCCGATCGATCTGTCAATCGTGAATGCGGGCGAAGCGGACGAGCAAATGCGCTTGAATATAACTGCGAAATGGAGCGAGACAGGATTGGAAGCGTCCGACGCGCTTTTCGGTTGGAGCGTTCGATCGGAAAATGGTCTCGCCGTTTTTAACTCTGTTGCGCAAAACGGGTTCCGATTGCCACCGGGTGCGGCCCGCAAAATAGGTTGGCTCCGATTCGACCAACCGCCTAATCTGCAAATCGAATTCTCAAATCAAAGTGAGCCGCTTCGCTAAATCGTTGGCGGCAGTTGGGGCGATGCTGTGCTTCCTCGGCAGATTGCACGCGACCGGATATTACGGTCCCGATTTTTACTTAGACGAGGGCGGCAAAAACGTGGATGGCTCGCCGGAATTTTATTGGGGCCTGGAAGTGCGACGGCTGGCGAAGGAATTTCATCCGACAGAGACACGCGTCGTTTCAGAAAAGGCCGAGCAAAAAAGTGACGAGGAAACGTCGGACAACAGCAACCTCAGTCAGGCCACCGAAGACGCCGATCTTAAGGATTTTGATGCCGCGCTGAAAGAAGGGCGAATCAAGCCACCCGATCCAACGAAAGCAAAGGAGCAACACAAGCTCGCGCGCGACATAATTGCGTCTACATCTCCAACTGCTGAATTCGATTCAGAGTTTGCGGATTATCATCGGGGCGGTGGCGCATACCTGAATAAAAATTGGGATGAAGCACGCAAAGCCTGGGAGGATTTACTCAAACGTCCGGAGCAAAATCGACATTACCGCACGGTGTGGGCTGCGTTCATGCTCGGAAAACTTGGGCTCAAAACGAACGATTACCAAAGCGCATCACAATGGTTTCAGCGCACGCGCGAATTCGCGAAAGCTGGATTCGCTGACTCGTTAGGCTTGGCGGCGGAAAGTTACGGCTGGGAAGGCCGCGCCGAATGGAAGCGGGAACATCCGGAGAAAGCGGTTCCATTATTTTTGACCCAACTTGCTCTTGGCGACCCGAGCGCGGTTGTTTCGCTGAAAGCGCTCATCCCCGATCGCGAGCCGGTCGAAGGGATGTTGAATTACGGCCCGGAAGCCGATGAGAGAAGGTCCTGGAACGATGAACAAAAAAAGGAGGAAGAACAGAAGGAAATTTCGAAGTTAAGATCAGCAGCGCAGGATCCGTTGCTACGGCGATTGGTGACTGTGCACATTCTGGCAACCGCCACTTCGCCCGATCTTTATCCGTCCGACTCAGAAGCGGCGCCGGCAAATCGTTGCGCACGCTGGCTTAACATTATCAAACAAGCGAACCTCGGCCGGATCGAGGACGCGGAGTATCTCGGATGGGTCGCATACAACAACGGAGATTACAAAGGTGCAGCCCATTGGCTGGAGTTGAGTAAAGGTGGTAGCAGCGCTGCGCTGTGGTTGCAGGCAAAGTTGCAACGTCGCGCTGGCAAACTCGCCGAAGCCGCAAAGACCATGGCGCAGGCGGTGGAATCGTTGCGGAATGCACCAGCCTACAACCCATCCATGGGGAATGATGAGAAGTGGACGGAATACGATTATTTTCCCGAAGGCCCGGATTGGGGCTGGGGCCAAAGCGCACACGGCGATCTTGGCGGACTTCGGCTCGCGCGCGGCGATTTCGTTCAAGGCTTCGATACCCTTTTCAAAGGACACCTTTGGAACGACGCTGCGTTTGTGGCCGAACGCGTTCTCACCACGAAAGAATTGAAAGAATATGTCGATGCTTTGCCCGAGACTCCGCCGCCGAAAGAGGGCGAAGATTATAATGTGAAGTTAAAGTATTTACTCGGCCGCCGGCTGGTTCGTGAAGATCATTACGCTGAAGCCGGGCCGTACATGTCGCCGCCCTACGACAAAGTCCTCGAAAAATACGTGAAGGCGTTGAAAGACGGGGCCAACGAAAAACTTTCCAAAACCGAACGCGCGCATGCATGGTTCACCGCAGCATGGCTCGCGCGTTATGACGGAATGGAATTGATGGGAACCGAGGTCGCGCCGGACGCGTTCTCAGACAGCGGTGCGTTTGAATTTCCCGATCTGGCCAAACAGCGGCGCTCCGGATTCTACCAACAAGTCTCGTACGATAAAGATGGCAATGAGAAAAAGAAAAATGTGCCGATCGCGCTGAAAGCGTCCCAAAAGGAAATTCAAGGGCTCGCGGCGAACAAAATTGAACCCGACATTCGTTTTCATTATCGATTGATTGCTGGCGCGCTCGCAATCAAGGCTGCGGCGTTGTTGCCGGACAATTCGGAGGAATTAGCGGACGTCATAAATCAGGCCGGTCTTTGGGTGAAAGATCGAGACGAGAAGACCGGAAATCGTTATTACCAAATCATCGATCATCGTTGCGCGAAAACCAAGATCGGCCAGGCCGATGTAGCGAAGCATTGGTTCGTCGATCAAATCGGTTCGTGGAGCATGGCCGAAGAAGAAGCGTACCGAGCGATGCACAAGGAGCTGGAGCCGCAGCGCTCATCAGAATAGTCTCGGTAGGAGCCGTCGAATATCGCGATGTCGCAGCGACCGGGCGCCGTTCACTGGCAAAAGCTTTGGTCAATCGTTGCTGCGCTGCCGATGTTGCTCAACGGCTGCGGCGCGAATAAAACCGTACTCGAAGAGATTGTCGAACAGGTTTATACCGTTGCGCCCAACATTGATTTAAGCATTCACAACCGCGATGGCGCGGTCCTCGTTTATGGCTCGGATGGTAACGAGCTGCGCGTGTTATCCACGAAGAAGGCGTACAGCCGCGAGCGACTGAACCAGATCGCGGTTGATGTCTCCACAACACCGGGCGCCGTTTCAGTCACCGCGAAATTCCCTCCCCAACCAAAGTGGGCGTTCTCGGATCATTCAGGCACGGTGGATTGCACCATTGTGGTGCCGGCAACAGCCAGCATTACCGCGCTCGACTTGAATTCGGGCGAAGCTCTCCTCGATAGTATGCGCGGACGAGAAGTGCACGCACGTCTGGGCGACGGCCGGATTTTCGCCCGGAACTGTTTCACGAACGCGGATCTTACAATGGACCGGGGAACGCTCACGCTGTGGTACGATTGGTGGGAACAGGAAATGTTCTCAGCGAATGTCAAAGTCGCGCAGGGAAATGCATGGGTCTTTTTACCAACCGACGCAGCCTTCCATCTCCTCGCCCACGCCGCGCACGGAAGGATCGCCAATGACTTCAACAATGTCGCATCGTTCCAGAGTTCCTCTGCACGTGGTATGAACATCGATCAGGTAATCAACGGCGGAGGTTCGGCGACAATTCAAATCCGGCTCGGGAAAGGAAACATCAAGATCGCCGAGGCTAATCCGTGACGGACACTCTTTTCATCAACAATTTGAAATTTCAAATCTGAAATCCGAAATTCAAAGCCATGCCTTCGTTCGACATCGTGTCGGAAGTGGACAAGCAGGAGATCGACAACGCGCTTAACCAGGCGCGCAAAGAGCTTGCTACCCGCTTCGATTTAAAAGACGCAAAAACCGAGATCATTCCTGAACCGGATAAGATTATTTTGATCGCCGACGATGGCGCGCACTTGAAATCGTTGCGGGAAATCGTCATCGGCAAACTCTCCAGGCGGGGCGTGGATTTGCGAAATGTCGAGCAGGAAGAACCCGCAATCTCATCGGTCGGCCATGCCCGGCAGGAATTGAAAATCAAACAAGGCCTGGAAGGGAATACAGCCAAGGAAATCATCCAGGCCATCAAGTCACAGGGTTTCAAGGTGCAAAGCCAACTACAGGACCGCCAAATTCGCATCACCGGAAAAAAGAAAGACGAACTGCAAACCGTCATTCAATTCGTGCGTAGTCGCGACTTCGGCGTCGCGACCAACTTCAAAAATTTCAGAGATTGACCACCTGCGACCAAGTGTAGCAAGACAGAGATAAGCAGCGAGAACGTGCCGTGGCAAAACACGCTGACGCATTTCAGGGCCGGGCCGTTGGCTTCACCGATCATGCTAGGTCTCCCGTCTTTGCGCCAATAACCGTAGAAGGACTTTGCCATCACTCGGGACACGGACGCCATCATAAACTGCCGAAACCGGAGCAAGATTGCGCAGAGCCTTAAGCGTCTTAGGCGTTCAGCGACGGAGAAACGTTTTGGCAGACAACGATAACGCGACGATGATGCCGTGATTATGAAAATTGTCGTCCTCGGCGGCACGGGTTTGATCGGCGCGAAACTCGTAAGCTTGCTCCGTTCGGAGGGCCACGAAGTCATTGCAGCATCTCCTTCGCTGGGCATCAATTCGATTACCGGAGAAGGTTTGACCGAGGCATTAATCGAAGCGCAAGTGGTCGTGGATGTTACGAACGCTCCTTCTTGGGAAGACAATGCCGTGCTGGAATTCTTCGAAACTTCGACCCGCAATCTCCTCGCCGCGGAGAAGAAAACCGGCGTCGGCCACCACGTTGCACTCTCTATAGTTGGCTGCGATCGGCTTCCTGCTAGCGGATACTTACGCGCAAAGGTTGCCCAGGAAAAATTGATCAAAGCTTCACCGATTCCATACACGGTGGTCCGCGCAACACAGTTTTTTGAGTTCGTCGGAGGCATCGCTCAATCCGCAACTCAGGGGCAGACCGTACGCCTGCCGTCGGGGTTGTTTCAGCCAATCCTCTCTGACGACGTCGCCGCCGCTCTGGCTAGGATCGCCGTGGCGAAGCCGTTGAATGGAACCATTGAGTTGGCCGGCCCCGATGTTCTCCCGTTTGAGGAGGTCGTCCGCCAATACCTCACAGCGCACAACGACCGCCGCACGGTCGTGACCGACGAGCAAGCCCGCTACTTCGGCACGCCCGTCGAGAAGCGCAGCCTCGTTGCAGGTCAGAAGCCACTACTCGGTTCTACCCGTTTCGCAGACTGGCTTAGCCGCGCCGCTCCACAACACTGAAGCGCTTACCCTCAACAAGGCCTGAAGCATTGAAAACCATGCACTCTGTGGATCTATCCAGGAATCCGCAAACAAAAAAGGACATCACAATGAAACGAATCTCCAAACCAGTCGTGCTGCTGCGACACGCACTTATCGTTTGCACCATTATCGTCTCCACTATCGGCGGCGTGGGCTCAGGCATGGCCGCTGATAAACATCCAAAGGCCACGCTGGTCTACGAGCATGCTCTGCCAAATGTACCTGGGAAAAGTATCAAGGCCGTGCTCGTCGAATATGGTCCCGGCGACGCGTCGTCAGCTCACACGCATCCCAAGTCTACTTTCATCTACGCAACTGTTCTCGAAGGAGCCATCCGAACTTCGGTCAATAATGGGCCGGTGGTTATTTATCGCGCCGGACAGAACTTTTCCGAGACGCCCGGCGATCGGCACACTGTTGATGAGAATGCCAGCAAGACCGAACCCGCCAAGCTGCTGGCCGTGTTCGTGGTCGATACGGACGCGAAGGAACTGTTAACGCCGCTCGAAAAATGAGATCACGGGGGCTTCACCCAACAGGCGCGCCACGATCGTGCTGAGCGTGAACGCCTAACTCTTGGGATCGCAGCGCTATTTGCTCCCGACCCCGAAATGACTGAGGTCGAGAAAATGCATTCTTACCAAAAGGAGACAGCTCTGACGAAGCCTCGAGTCGTCATAGTGGGCGGCGGCTTCGGCGGACTCTATGCGGCACGCGCCTTAGCTGGCGCTCCCGTAAGCGTAACGCTCATCGACAAACGCAACTACCGTCTCTTCCGGCCGCTGCTTTACCAAGTGGGTACTGGCTTACTTTCGGCAGACGAAATTTCTGGTCCGCTCAGGTCCATTTTCAGTCGCCAAAACAACATCGATGTTCTCTTAAGCGAAGTGACTGGCGTCGACACGCGGAAGCGCGTTGTTCATTGAGCAGCATGACGTACATACGATTTCCTTATCCTTGCGACCGGCGTTCAGTATAACTACTTTGGACACGACGAGTGGTCTCGGATTGCGCCGGGCCTGGTGTCGCTAAGCGACGCTGACCGCATCCGCGCAAGAGTGCTGCTGGCATTTGAACAGGCTGGGGAGCTCGCTGCACTCGAGGCGCGCGAGTCGATGCTGACTGATTGCCTCGGCTAGGATTTGGCAGGTTCTTCCACAGATGCATCACGGCGTAACTGCGCCAGGGGCGCCAAGCCTGAGAAATTTCTTCCGCCTGTTTGGTGCTCACTCGGCCAAGGCTATTGCGCACGGCAACGTCTTCTTTTGGAAAAGCATCGGGCCAACGCGAAACACGCATGGCGATGTAATGCGCGGTCCATTGACCGATGCCTGGAAGCGCGGTTAGCGCCGCGATGTCGGCTTCGGGATTGGTTCCGGTATCCAGCTTTAAGGAGCCGGCTTGGAATGCCCGCGCGAAAGCAAGAATACTCGCCGCGCGCGTCCCTACGATTCCGAGTTTCGCGATGTCTCTTACGCTGGCTTTGGCAATGCGCGCGGCAAGCGGCGAGAGTCGTGTAAGCTCTGGAAACGGCGTCCGGATTTTCTCACCAAACGCTTCGGCGAAACGGCCTGCGATCGTCGTGGCGGCTTTCACTGTGATCTGTTGTCCGAGAATCGCGCGAATAGCCATTTCGAAACCGTCAAACGCGCCGGGCACACGCAGACCGGGATTCTTCGTCACGCTTTTCTTCAAAAGCTTATCTTTCATCAAATGCGCCGCGATCAGATCCGGCCGGGCCGTGACGTCGAACAAGCTGCGCAGCCTGCCTAACAATGCTGGCAGAACCGGCACAAGCGTGCGCGTGAACTCGACCACGAGCCCGCCCTTTTCCGGCGCGTGCGTGACCTTGATCCAGCCGGTGCGTTTGCCTAACCGAACCGTACGCGCATAGCTGTCCGCGGTGACAAATTCCACATCTCGAATCATGCGAGCACCGAGGAATTTCAGGATTTCCTGCCAATCGTATGGTGACCGGTAACTTAATCGCAAAGTTGAGCTACGCCCGGCATCGATCATTTCGTGATGCTCGGCGGCGCGGTTGCGCAGATGGGTCGGCGGCATGCGATATTGCCTGCCGAAAGCGTCGTTGAAACGCCGCAGGCTGGAAAAACCACTCGCGAACGCGATTTCGGTGACGGGCAATTTTGTTTCGGTGAGTAGCTGTTTCGCCAGAAGCAAACGCCGCGTCTGCATCAACTCGATTGGCGACACGCCAAGTTCCTTCTGTACAAGGCGCCGCAACTGGCGTGAGCTGATCCCAAACTCCGTCGCGATTTCCTCCAGCCCTGCGCCCTCGTCGATGAGTCCTTCGTCGATACGACGCGTAATGAGATGAGCGACGCGATTCGAGTTATCGATCGGGGCGTGACCGGGTGCCAGTTCCGGCCGGCAGCGCAGACACGGACGGAATGATGCTTTCTCTGCGGCGAAGGCGCTTTCGAAGAAACGGCAATTTTTCTGCAGCGGTGTTTTCACCGGACAGATCGGCCGGCAGTAAACTCCGGTGGAAGCGACGCCGACGAAAAAGATCCCGTCGAAGCGAGGATCGCGAGAGATCAGAGCGCGATAGGCAGCATGATTATTGATCATAGCCTAAGATAAACCATGATCGGCGCGCATACCGGCCATTTTCGGACACGGCATTATTTTAATATTGCTGTCCGAAAACGGCCAGCGCGACTCAAAAAACCGTCTCATCTTGAAGAAATGAAAACGACAAGAGACAAGCAGACTACTTATTCGTATAAAACCATGAAGTCCCCCGTCGGCCGCCTGAAATTGGTCGCGAGCGAACTCGGATTAGCCGCGATCCTGTGGGAAAACGACGATCCGAAACGAGTCCGGCTCGCGCCGTTGGTGGAAGACAAAAATCATCCAGTACTTCGCGAAACGGAACGCCAGCTTAACGATTACTTCGCGGGCAAGCTCAAGAAATTTTCCATGAAGTTCGACTTCGCTGGAACCGAATTTCAAAAGGAAGTGTGGCAAGCGCTAGCGGCCATCCCTTTTGGCGAGACTCGCAGCTATGGAGATATCGCACGACAGATTGGGCGTCCAAAGGCCATGCGTGCAGTCGGAGCGGCCAACGGAAGAAATCCCATCTCCATCATGGTCCCGTGCCACCGGGTAATCGGTTCCAACGGCAAACTGACCGGCTACGCCGGAGGCCTGGAGACGAAAGCCTTCCTGTTGAAAACTGAATCACGAAAGAAGCATCGCCGAACCGCGAGCCAACATGACCATCAACTCCGAAAGCCTTCGCGAATCAACGCCCGACCTCTGATTTTCTGACCGTTTCAACTCGTAATTATCAAGAAACGACTCGAGGATGGGCCAAACCGCCGCCAGCACTTCTTACTCCGACTTCCAGTCTCGTCACTAATGCCAGTCCAGTAGAAGACTCGCCGTGGAGAACTCGGACTCACATATCACTCTTTCTTTCGAGCTTCACGATTTTCGCGGTGCGTCCATCTTCAAGCGTAACCCAATCGCCCATGTCCGCGGCAAGGAGCGCCTTTCCGATTGGGGAAATCCAACTGACGGCGTCCGGTTCGAGATCGAGTTCGTCAACACCGACGACGGTATAGGTTTCAGCCCGGTCTTTTTTATCTTTTACCATCACCGTTGCGCCGAAGGCCACGCTGTTCGACGCCGGGTCCGGAGGATCGACCACGTGGACCGATGCC
>WNFR01010581.1_pt1 | contig 16392 bp, 12 predicted proteins | sample 5400221 | NCBI WGS metagenome assembly WNFR01 (sample SAMN13153357, study PRJNA577476) | soil metagenome | isolation source: 40 cm soil under Madrone tree | place: USA:California | collected 2016-06-14 | reverse complement strand
CTGCTATTTTTCAGCTTCGGCGTTTGACACAAACGCCGCTACATCTTTCCCTTAGCAGCGCAGTTTTTACCGAAGAAACCAATCTCTTAATGTCCGCGCTCAGCAAAGAAGATAAGCTTCGGCTTCTCAAAACGATTCTGGAGAGCCGGCACGCGGATTTGCGAGAGCAAAATCTGAATCGTCAGGGCAAAGGTCACTTTCACGTTTCCGGGATGGGTCACGAAGCGCTCGCTGCTGTTTCCATGCAAATGGAGCCGGACGATTACATCGTTCCTTATTATCGCGATCGCGGTTTGGTTCTTGGTCGCGGCATGACGACGAAACAGCTCGCGCTCGAATATTTTGCCAAGCGCACCACGGGCAGCGGCGGCCGCATGATGCCGTCGCATTACAGCGACGTGAACCTGCACATTTGGAGTGTGCCGACGCCCACCGGTTCGCAACTCTTGCCGGCCTGCGGCATGGCCTGGGGCATGAAGCTGGATGGCAAAAAGAATCTCGTTGTTACCACAGTTGGCGACGCGGCCACACGCCAGGGAGATTTCTTTGAAGCGATCAGCTTCGCGAAAGAAAAGAAATTGCCGATGTTGTTTGTGGTCGAAGACAATGCCTATGGCATCAGCAGTCCGACGCGAAAAATAAATCCGCTCGCGCTCGATGTCCTGCAGCCGAGCGACTGGCACCATGTTGAGGGCCAGGAGGTGCAGAAGATTTACGACGCTGCGTCCGACGCGCTCGGCAAACTTCGCGCGGGCAGCGGCCCGATTTTCTTCTGGGCGAAAATGGAACGTCTCTCCAGTCACACCAGTTCCGACGATCAGAAACTTTATCGCAGCGCCGAAGAACTCGAGGCTTTGGAGAAATGCGACCCGCTGAAATCTTGGAAGGACCAATTGATCGCCGAAGGTGTCATTAGCGCGGAAGAGTTTGCCAAGATCGACAATGAGATCAAGGAACGCATCCGCCAGGAATACACCGAAGCGGAAAAAGCGGAGGACCCGTCGCCCGATGAAGTCGAAGCAAATGTTTTCGGGCCTCTTCCGGAACTCAACGACGAGATTTTGCCGGCCGGAAAATATCGGATCGGCGATACCATAAACAAAACTTTACGCGCTGGTCTCGAGCAGGATCCGCGGCGCGTCGTTTTTGGCGAAGACATCGAAGATCCAAAGGGCGGTGTCTTTCGTCTCACGCAAAAACTCTCGACCGAATTTCCGAAGCAGGTTTTCAATTCGCCGCTGGCGGAATCGACCATTCTCGGCGTTGCCTGCGGCCTCGCTTCTTATGGCAAGCGCCCGGTTTTCGAATTGCAGTTCATCGATTTTATTTATCCGGGGTTCAACGAACTCGTCACCAACATCGCAACGTTGCGCTGGCGTTCGTTCGGAAATTGGAAATGTCCGGCGGTCATCTACGCACCATATGGAGCATATTTACCCGGCGGAAGCTTGTGGCACAGCCAGGCGAATGAATCGACCTTCGCGCACTATCCGGGAATTTTCGTCGTCGTTCCGAGCACGCCGGAAGACGCGGCCGGTTTGTTGTGGACCGCGATGCATTGTGAAGATCCGGTCCTCTTTCTCATTCCCAAGCACATGTTTTGGGCGGAGCGCGAATCCGCCGAACCGATTCGCGCCGTACCATTTGGTCGTGCGCGAACCCATCGAAGCGGCTCCGATCTCACGCTCGTCGCGTGGGGCAACACGGTCGAAAAATCTTTGGAAGCGCTCGCCAAGATCGAAAATCAAGCGAGCGTCGAATTGATCGACCTGCGCTCGATTGTCCCGTGGGACAAAGCCGCTATTGAGGAGTCGGTGCGCAAGACCGGCCGGCTCGTCATCGTGCAGGAGGACACGGAGAATTGCAGCGTCGGGCAGATGATCATTACCCACATCGCGTCGCAACCGGATCTTTGGAACGCAATGATCAGTCGGCCGATCCTCGTGAGCAAAGGCAATGTCATGATCGGTTACAACCCGATTTATGAATACGCTGCGCTCCCGGATGTTGAGCGCATTATCACTGCGATCAAGCGTGCGATGTCGACGCATGCAGATCGTCGTGTAGAAACGGTCGCCGCGCCGGAAAAAAAGGAGCCGCAGCCAGCGGCAGCGGCTACAGTCACGCCGAAGAAAGTGGAAGCCTCAAAACAACGCACGCAAAGCATCACGGTCCCGATTATGGGCGAAGGCATTCGTGCCGCCAAAATCGTTTCGCTTTTGAAAGAACCCGGTGATCCGATCGCGCACGACGATGCGCTTTGCGAAGTGGAAACCGATAAAGCGGTTTATCCGATCGAATCTTCTTTTGCCGGCACGATGGGCGAATGGAAAACGAAAGTCGGCGATACCGTTGAGATCGGACAGGAACTCGGAACGATTTTAACAGACGAGGCGGCGCTGGAAGATCAAATGCACGCGGCGGCGAAAACATCAGCCGAAAGTGTAGAGGCGGCTGTCCCCAGCCGCGAGGGTCTGCAGGCTGCGCGTGAGGACACGCGCCACTACACCCGCGAACCGGCGCTTTCTCCCACAATCACGCGCAAGCTTTCGCGCGTCATTCCCGCCAACCTCCAAATCGATGCGCGCTGGGAGGCGATTCACAAAGCGCGCGATGCGGCGAAAAAGAAAAACGGCAAGAACGCGCCTTCTCCTTCGGTCATGATCGCATGGGCGGTGGTACGCGCGATGGAAACCCACGCGCCGTTTCGCCGTTTGATCCTCGATGACGACCGCGTCGTCGAGAACGACGATTTCGATCTCGGCATGGCCGTCGCGCTCGACGGCGATCGCCTGGCCACGGCCGTCGTCACGGAAGCGAACAAGAAAAGCTGGCCGGAGTTTGTGAAGGTTTATAACGACACGGTTGAGGCAACGCGCGCCGGCCGGGTCGATGCCATGAATGCGCCGGTCGTGATTTCGAGTCTCGGTGCATTTGGCGTGAAAGCCGGCGCTCCCATTGTCGTGCCGCCATCAGTTGGCACGCTCTTTATCGGCACGGCGCATCGCGAGATCATTCCAAACGGAAAGAGAGATGAAACCGCCGACGTGATCACACTTTCGCTCACGTTCGATCACCGCGTTGTTAACGGCGCCGCCGCCGCCAATTTCGTCCACGGTATCAAGGAGCAGATCGAGAAATTCAAAATTCCGGCGGGGGCGCGCACGGCGGCGTCCCAGAGTTAATCAGCGTTGAGGCGGTTGAGCTGGTGGAGGAGCAGATGGTTCCACCGGGTGGGACACTGGCGGCGGAGCAGGCGGCGGTGGGGGAGGCAAAACGTTACGAGTAGGCACAAAGCTTCCTTTGGAAAGGCGTTCTCTTGTCGCATTGGGCATATCTTGCTGCTCCTGGTAGTACGGTAAGTTTACGGCGGAGAAAATGCAAAGGAAGACTATTCCCGAAACGAACAACCTGAGCGACCACGTATTCAGTGTACGGGTTTTCGCCGTGAATTCATTGTCCGCTGCCGCCGGTCCTCCGACGCGATCAATTGATGCTGCGTCCCCCGGTTTCGAGAGCGATTCCAAAAAGCTCTGATATTCCGTATCTAGAAGGGTTACTTGCTCGGTGACCGCCCTTTGGCTTGTTGCTAGGGCGTGCAGTTCCAACAATACCGAGACGATCAGCGAAATCCAGGCGATCAACAGAAGGATGAAACTCCACGGTTGTGGATGCGGAGCGATTTTCTCGATGAACGTAAGCGAAAGTGCTAGTGCACCACCCGCCAAGAACAGCATCCATTTGTCATATCGCTCACTTATCTGCAACGAAGCGTCACGTAAACCTTCTCGCTCCTTTACGTAGGAATCGTACCTCTGCTTACGGTATTCGTATTCGGCATCAATGGGGGAACTCATCTGATCTGGTTATCGAGGTTGCGCGTTTTCTTAGACCAAATCCAATACTTATTGTGGCATGGCTAACGATTAAGTTGACAACTAAGCTCGGGGAATTGCCCCACTTGCTTCTTCGCGCCGTTGGGCAACTCGGTCGGGTCCGGCTTTTCGAAAAATTATCCAGACTCCGGCGAGGACGAAGCCGGCGCCGAGCAGCGACCAGAGTGGAAACGTTTCGCCGCCGAGTAGCCAGCCGAGCATGACCGCGCCAGGCGGTGTGATGAGCGAAACGGTTTGCAGATTGGTCGCCTGCATTTGCGGCAACAGCCAATAGAGCAGTAGGAAAGTCAGCGCGGAACCGATGATGGCGAGATAAAGCAAACAGAAGATCGACATTGCGGTCCAGTGAAAGCGAATTGGATTTCCCTCGACCATCCATCCGAGAACAAGCAACGGCACCGTTCCGAAAATCATCTGCCATGCCGCGATCATGGCCGGCCCCAACTGGATTGGGCGTTGCTTGAGCAGAACATTCGAGAAGGCGGCGCCCGCTGCACCGAAGACAATTCCGAGGCCGCCCCAAAACGCCATCATTCCATTAAAGTTGAGCAAGCGTGCACAAATGACCGCCACGCCGGCGACCGCGAGAAAGGCGCCGCTCAACCTTTGCCAATGCATCGGCTCGTCCGGGAGCATGAGATGGGCAAACATCAGTCCGAAGATCGGAATGGTTGCTTGCAAGACAGCGGCCAAACCGGACGAGACATGGAGCTCGCCCCAAAACAACAATCCATAGTTCACGGAGAACATCAGCACTCCGGTAAGGGCGAGGATGATGTACTCGACGCGAGAGCGCGGGAGCAGTCGCGCGCGGCCGATCGATACCGCGAGGAGCGCAACAATCGCGACGACGAAACGGATTCCCGCGTAGGAAATCGGCGGGAGAATCGGCGGGAGATCGCGCAGTCCAATTTTGATCGCGAGCCAGGTCGAGCTCCAGACGACGCAGAGCGTCACAAACGCGGCCACGATCGCAACTTTGTTTGGAGCCCGCATCGCCTACCAGCGCATCAGGGCCGAATTGTTGCAACCGTTTTTAGATTTCCAAAAGATTTTGATTGCGGGTCACGTCGGCGTCCGTTAAACCTCCGCCCGTCAACAACTTCACTCGAGGTGCCATTATGATTCAACTTCTGCCTAATTCCTTGCTCGCGCTGTTGCCAGTGCACGCCCTTCTCGCGCAAACCAGCGATCTCGAAAGCACGACGAAATCCGCGCCCGGTCCGATCTTCTGGATCGTCTACACGGTCGTCTTGCTCTTCATGATTGCCGCGATGTGGAAGGTCTTCAGCAAAGCCGGACAACCCGGCTGGGCCGTCATCATCCCGATCTACAACGTTTATGTATTGTGCAAGGTCGCCGGCCGACCCGGTTGGTGGTTGCTCCTCCTGCTGATTCCATTGGTCAATGTCGTCATCGCGATCATTCTGAACATTGATGTCGCGAAGAACTTCGGCAAAGGCGTGGGCTTCGGGATCGGCTTAACCTTACTGCCCTTTATTTTTTATCCGATTCTTGGCTTTGGTAGCGCGCAGTATCAGGGCGGCGCTGGCGCCGGTCCCAGCACGATTTAGCGGTGTAGAGGCGGCTGTCTCAGCCGCAGTTTGCGCTAATAGAGTGTGCGCGGAGGACACGCGCCGCTACATCCATTTCGGCGGGCGTTTTTCGTTGAAGGCGGCGATTCCTTCGCGCGCCTCATCGGAGCCCCGCGCCTGGATGTGATACTTCAGGGCAAGATCGACATCTTCTTTCACGGACGACGCCCAAAGCTCCTCGATCAATCTCTTGGTTTGCGCGAGCGCTTCGGGCGCGCCTTGCAAAACTGAATCGGCAAACTTTTGCGCCTCGTTCATCACTTGATCGGGCGCGACCACGCGATTGACCAGGCCGATCTCGTGCGCGCGTTGCGCGTCGATCAGTTCGGAGCCGAGCAACAGTTCGCGCATTTCACGTTCGCGCACCTGTCGCCGCAAAAACGTCATGACTAATCCGGCGACCAAACCGCGGCGCACTTCCGGATAACCAATTTTCGTTTTGGCTGCGGCGACGACAAAGTCGCAGGCTGACATGAGGCCAGCGCCGCCTGCGACCGCCGCGCCGTGCACCGCTGCGATCGTGATCAAGCGCGTCTGGCTGAGTGCGACGAGAGTTTTTGCGACCAACTCCGCCGTGCCATGCGCTTTCTTTTCGTCGGCTGCTTCTTTTAAATCGAGACCAGTGCAAAAAGCCTGGCCCGCGCCGCGCAAAATCAAAACACGGTGCTGGTCATCCGCGGCGGTGACGTTAATTGCGGCAGTCAACTCCGTGAGTAACTCAATCGTGAGCGCGTTGCGGCGTTCGGGGCGATTGAGTGTCACGACCGTGACGCGCGGACTTTGCTTTTCGACAAGAACGACAGGCATTAGAGATGATCTTGATTTATCCTGACGGCAACGAGACAAACGTCGCGCGTCTGAGTTATTGTGCCAGTAATTTTCCATGATGGAATCCGTCAAGATCATCGAATGTCCACGCGACGCGTGGCAGGGATTGAAGCGTCAAATTCCGACTGAGCGGAAGATTGAATATCTGCGCGGGCTGATCGCGGCGGGCTTCCGGCACATCGACGCGGTGAGTTTCGTATCGCCTAAAGCGGTGCCGCAGATGGCCGACAGCGAAAAGGTGCTCGAGCAACTCGGACCGCTCAAGGACGTTGAGATCATAGGTATTGTCGTTAATGAACGCGGCGCGGAGCGCGCGATCGCGACAGGAGCGGTGAGCACGCTTGGCTATCCTTATTCAATCTCGGAAACGTTCCTGCGCAGAAACCAGAATCAATCGCCCGAGGAAAACGAGGCGGTGCTGAAGAGAATCAAGGACCGGGCGGACGAGTGTCCATCGCGGACACGGTCGGATTAGCCGGACCGGAGCTCATTCATCGCGTGGTGGCGGCGGTCTTGCGCGATTGCGCTGGATGCGAGATAGGCGTTCACCTGCATAGCACGCACGCGGGAGCGATGGCGAAAGTCCTGGCCGCTTATGACGCGGGGTGTCGACGTTTCGATGCCGCCATTGGTGGACTTGGCGGTTGTCCCTTCGCGCAAGATGACCTCGTCGGGAATGTGCCGACGGAAGAAGTTTTACGCGCGTTGCAAGAGCGCGGACTGAAGCTGCCGGTCGCGGGCCGACTCTCGACGGTAGCAGCGATGAATGCCGCAATCAGCGACGAATTTTCGGCTGACAAAACACAACGTGGTTAAACCTTTCTTCGTAGTCCTGCTTCACTTTCGCGTGAAGCTGTTCGAGTTCCTCGGGCGCGGACTTTTTATCGCCACGCTCCTGGGCGCGCGCGAGAATCGAGAAAACCGTGTCGGCAGCTTGGGCCGCGCCCATCACCGCATAACGCGCGTTCGGCCAGGCGACGATAAAGCGCGGATCATAAGCCTTGCCGCACATGGCGTAATTGCCGGCGCCAAATGATCCGCCGACGACGACGGTAATCTTTGGCACAACCGAATTGCTGACCGCGTTCACAAGTTTAGCGCCGCTGCGAATGATTCCGCTCTGCTCGGCATCGCGTCCAACCATGAAACCGGTAACGTCCTGAAAGAAAACAATCGGCAGGCCGTCTTGATTGCAATCCATGATGAAGCGCGCCGCTTTGTCCGCGCTGTCGGAATAAATGACGCCACCCATCTGGATGCCTTCTTTTTTCGTGCGCACTTGCAAACGCTGGTTTGCGACAATGCCAACGGCGCGCCCGCCAATGCGCGCGTAAGTTGTGACGAGCGTCTTGCCGTAATCGGCTTTGTATTCATCCATCGAGTTAAGATCGACAATCGATGCGAGCAGATCGCGCGCATCGTATTGTTTCTGGCCATCGAAGCCGACCAAATCATAAACGGCCTCGGGATTTTTTGCGGAACGCGGGAATTTCGTGGGTTTGGATGTTTTCGCGCTCTCCGCTTCCGGCAGCAATCCCACGAGCGAGCGCAATCGTTTCAGACATGACAAATCGTCTTTCTCGTAAAAATCGACCGTGCCGCTGACTTCGGCGTGCATGCGCGCCCCGCCGAGCTCCTCCTGATCGACAACTTGTCCAATGGCAGCTTGGACGAGCGACGGTCCGGCAAGGTACAAACCGCTTCCTTCCGTCATGAGAATCTTGTCGCAGAGAACTGGAAGATACGCGCCGCCGGCGACGCAATTGCCCATGATGGCGGCGAATTGGGGAATTCCCGCGGCCGAAATCACGGAGTTATTTCGAAAGATTCTGCCAAAGTCGTCTTCGTCGGGAAAAATTTCATCCTGCAAAGGCAGAAAGACACCGGCGGAATCGACGAGATAGATAATCGGCAACGAGCATTCGAAAGCGATGCGTTGCGCACGCAACAATTTTTTGACGGTCTGCGGAAAGAATGCGCCGGCTTTAACAGAAGCGTCGTTGGCGATGATCATGCAGGGAACACCTGCAACTTCACCGATGCCGGCGACCGTTCCGGCCGCGACAATGTTCCCCCACTCCTGGTACATCTTGTAGGCGGCCCAGAGTCCGATTTCGAAAAATCTGGCATCCTTGTCGAGCAGGTGGCTGATGCGTTCACGAGCGGGAAGGCGCCCTAGTTTGCGCTGCCGTTCCAAGCCGGCTTTGCCGCCGCCTTCGCGCAAGACCGCCTCCTGCCGCGCGATCCCTACGCAATGATCGCGCAGCGTGACGGTGGACGATGTTGATGATCGAGCCATGGTGCGAAGCAGTGCTTAATCTGCGAGGGCGAGGAGTTCAAGCGCCGGTGTAGTGGCCCCGCTAAGCGGTGTCTCAGCCGCAAGTTGCCAGTTTTGACTGCGCTCGCCGCGGCAAGCGCCTCTGCATCACTCTTAATAGATATCGTTTTCGGATCGATAACCGGAATCGCCGCGAATAGAGCGCAAGCGGGCGCGACTTCCGCGCTCCGATTCAGGTCGATTGATTCGTTCCAAAGCGACTCTTACGAGCAAAGGGACGGCGGCGAGTGCGCCGACGGAAACAAGTGCGATGGCCGCGGCCTGCCGCACCGGCCGGCTGATCTTATCCGCCATCAACATTCCCAAGCCGAGCCCGAAAGCGGCGCGGGTGAGCGCGAGCAAACTGTCCAGAGGAAGTTGCTCGGGCGTTTTTGGAATGGATATCGGAAAGGGCATCGCGTACTGTTTATACGACTCGTTTGACAAAAATAAACGGGAAATGTTCGCGACCGATTAGATCCGGCGATTTCCGTTTTTTCATGGACATGGCCAATTCGATTTATGCGCTTATTCTCGCCGGCGGCAGTGGCGAACGTTTTTGGCCGCTGAGCCGGCGAAGTCGTCCAAAGCAACTCCTGCGCCTGATTTCCAAGCAGACGCTGCTCGAGCAGACGGTGGCGCGACTTGACGGCTTGGTCCCGCCAGAGCGCATTCTCATCCTCACCAACGTCGAACAGGAAGCGGCGGTGCGGGAATTGTTGAGCGATTTTCCCCAAGAAAATATTGTGGCCGAGCCGGCCAAACGCGACACCGCGGCGGCGGTTGCGCTCGGCGCCGGCTGGGTGGCGGGGCGCGATCACTCAGCGACGATGCTGGTGTTGCCAGCCGACCACGTGATTGCGGACGGCGCGGCCTTCCGCGAGACGCTTTCGATAGCGGCGAAAGCGGCGGACGAAACCGGCAGCATGGTCGCGATCGGAATCAAGCCGACGTGGGCCTGTCCGGGCTTTGGTTACATCGAACAAGGCAGGCCGTTGCGGTTGCGCGACGGCTCTAACAAAATCGCGATCCATCATGTGCTGCGTTTTCGCGAAAAGCCAAACGTCGATCTGGCCGAGTCTTTTTTGCGCAAGGGCAACTTTCGCTGGAACGCCGGAATGTTTGTGTGGTCGGTACCGACAGTCTTGAGCGAATTCAACCGGCATGCGCCGGAACTGGCTGATTTCATTTCGCAAATTCGCGCGCCGGGAAACTTCGACAAAGTCTTGCATGATCGTTTCAGCAAACTGCCGCGAATTTCATTCGATTACGCGATCATGGAAAAGGCCGATCGTGTCCTGGTGGTGGAAGCAAGTTTCGATTGGGACGATGTCGGGAGCTGGACGGCAGTGGCGCGGTATTTCAAAAATGATGGGCAGGGAAATGCGTCCAACTGCGAAATCAGCGCGCTGGAATCGAGCAACAACATTGTCTTCGAGCAGAATGACGCGACGATTGCGCTGCTCGGGGTGCACAACTTGATCGTGGTGCGAACGCGTGATGCGCTCTTGATTTGTCACCGCCACCAGGCGGAAAACATCAAGAACTTGATCAGCAAACTTCCGCCCGAGTTGCAATAAGCAGAATGACCATGACGCCGCTGCTGGGAATTGATTTTGGTCGGAGCCGAATCGGCGTCGCCATTTCCGATGAACTGCGGCTTTTGGCGCATCCGCTCGAAACGATTCCGGCGGGAAAGAACGCGGCCAAGCGCATCGCGGAGATCGTGCGCGAGCGCAAGATCGACCATGTGGTGGTGGGACTTCCTCGAAACATGGATGGCACTTTCGGCGCGGCCGCGAGCGAGGCGCAAAAGTTTGTCCAGGAATTGCGTGCGCTTGTTCCACGCGAGATTACGACATGGGACGAGCGCCTTACGACGGTGGCGGCGCACCGGGCTTTGCGCGAAGCCGGGAAAAAAACGCGCGCGACGCGCGGCTACGTGGACCAGGTTGCAGCGCAAATGATTTTGCAAGGCTACCTCGATCGACAACAGGAGGCGGCGCGTGTCGCGAACATGCAGCAATAATTGGAATGCCGGCGCGGCTGAAACTTATCGTCGCTTATGACGGAGCTGGTTTCGGCGGCTGGCAAAGTCAGTCGCATAGAAACACGATTCAGGACCATTTGGAACGCGCGTTCGAGCGCGTGACGAAGAAGAGCCTTCGTGTGCACGGCGCCGGTCGCACGGATGCCGGTGTGCACGCGCTCGCCCAATGTGCACATGTCGACCTTGCCCCGCCACGGCGGGGTCGCTTGACGCCGGCGCAATGGGTCGCCGCTCTGAACGCAAACCTGCCGCCGGCGATTCGAGTGATGCGATGCGCATATGTGCCGCAAAGTTTTCACGCGCGTTACTCCGCAAAGGGAAAAGTTTATCGCTATCGCATCTGGTCGGCTCGGATTCTGCCACCGTTCGAATTTGAACGAGCCTGGCACATCACTGCCCCGCTCAGTCTTTCGTCAATGAAGACAGCGGCGAGAAAGTTTGTCGGCAAACATGATTTTGCCAGCTTCGCGGCGAATCGCGGGAAACGAGAAGAGAACACGACTCGGACGATCCGTTCGGTGCGTGTTCGGAGAAAAGGATCGTGTGTTACGATCGATTTCGAGGGCGACGGATTTCTTTACAAGATGGTGCGCCTGATGGTGGGCGCGATCGTGCAATGTGGATGTGGGAAATTGGACATCGATGAAATTGCCCGGCGCTTGAATTCGACGCAGCCAAACGCGACTCGTCACGCCGCGCCGGGCGCAGGATTATTTCTGATGCGGGTGCGGTACTAGGGCTGCTTATACGTTCGGGAAATTTCGGGAATTGGGAACGATATCTCGAATGGCAGAATACCTGCTTTTCTGGCCATTATAATGAGCCGATCGGCCGCGCCGATAACTAATTGGAACGAGCGAGAAAACCGCGGGTTCATTCGCCGCGGCATGGCGGGGCTTTTTAGCCAAAGGCACTTTCATTTCAAGCTCCTCTCCGGAACTGCCGCCGGCGTCATCGTCATCATTTTTCTAGCCGGCGTCTTTCTTTACATCACGCTGCGCAATCATTACCAGTCGACAGCACGAGCGCACACAATTGAAGTGATCCGCTTGACCAGTGTGATCGAGAACGACATTGCCGCGCTGGAAAGCGCCCATCGCGGTCTTCTTTTGACTGGCAAGCCCGCCTACATCGATTCGTTCAATCAACGCAAGGATTTGATCAAGCAACGGATTGAGGATTTGACTGCTCTTATTTTGGAGAATCCAAAGCAGCGCAAGCGCGTGATGAAAGTGCAGGAGGTCGTCCAAAACTGGCTTCGCACAGTGGCGCTACCCGAAATCAACGCCAACGATTCAAAGAACGCGGCAAGGGCCGATGATCCGCAACGGCAAAAGTCGCCGGCTTTGGGTAACTCGCTCTTGAATCAAGCGCGCGAGATCCTCCAGTCGCTTCAAGACGAAGAGCAGATCGTTCTTAACCAGCGCATGATGGAACAAGAATGGGCGACTCAATCGACCCAAATTCTGGAATTCTTGCCCAAGCTGGAGCGCTCCGTTCTCGAGATGGAAAAGGAAAAACGCGGTTATTTCCTTACCGGCGATGCCGCGTTTGGGGAAGCATACAAGCGCGCCGTGGCCGACTTTTATACTTACAACGGATACTTGTCGATCTTAGTAGCCACCTCGCCGGGGCAAGCCGAATTACTCGCCAAGATCCGGTCCGGTGTGGAGCGGTGGATCAATACTTATGTGGCCCCGGAAATGGAAGCGAAGCGGCTGGCCAAGGAAAAAAATCCAGCCTTGGCCGACAGCGGCGAAGCATTAATGGCCGAGATCCACCAAACGTTGTCGATCTTCGAGAAAAACGAACTCGATCTTTACGTAGTACGGGCGAGCGCAGCCAGTCACGAACGAATTGTTAAGACCTCGGCGCTTGCCCTTCTCGCATTTCTGGCCGTCGGCCTTCTCGTCATTTCAAACAGCTACAGTTTCGTGCTGGTGCGGAGGCAATTGTCCAAACTCGAAGGCGTCGAAACGCGCATCCGCTCGATCATCGAAAACATTCTCGATGGCATGATTGCGGTGGACGAACAAGGGCGCATTTGCTCGATGAATCCGGCGGCCGAGAAAATGTTTGGTTGCCGCGACAACGAAATGGTTGGCAACGATTTTACGCGGCTCGTGCCGAAAACTTATGCGAGCGAGCTCGATACCCAGCCCGTGCCCTGCGCGTGGAAACAGATCATCAAGCGAACCGGCAGTACCACTTTGGCGGTAGGGCGCACGCGCAAGCAGGTCACCTTCCCGATTGAAATCTCACTCAGTGAAATGCTGGTGGACCACCAACAGCTTTACGTCGCGATGGTGCGTGATGTCACGGAGCGGAAACGTTTCGAGCAAGAGATCGCCGCCGAGAAAGAAAGTCTGGCCGTCACACTTCGTTCCATCGGTGACGGCGTCATCACGACCGACATTCAGGGCAGAATCATTATCATCAACAACGAAGGCGAACGCTTGACCGGTTGGGCTTCGAGCGAAGCTGTCGGTCAGCCGTTGAAATCAGTATTCGACATCGCCATTGATCTGTCCGCACAGGCGCGTGCCCAGCGAAGTGGTTATCGCAACGAAGCTCATTCCATTCTTCTTAGCCTACCGGAGAACGCCACGCTCACGTCGCGGGATGGCGTCGAGCGTGTCATCGAACAGGTGGCGTCACCGATTCGAGATAACAAGAACGAAGTCGTCGGTGTTGTTCTTGTTTTCCGCGACATCACGGAACGTCAGCGTAACGAAGTGGAGCAACGCAAGGCCGAAACGCTCGAACAACTTGGACTTTTGGCCGGCGGCATCGCACACGACTTCAACAATCTGCTCACGGCGATTATCGGCAATATTTCGCTCGCCTCACTTCTCCTTCCCGTGGGTGACGAGATGGCGGCGCGCTTGACCGACGCCAAAAACGCTTCGCTGCGCGCGCGCGACCTCGCGCAACAACTCCTCACCTTCGCCCGCGGTGGCGCGCCTATTAAGAAAACCGCCTCCATTGGCAAGCTGATTCAAGATACGGTCAGTTTCTCGCTTCGCGGCAGTCACAATCGAAGCGAATTTCAATTCGGGGCCGATCTCTGGCCGGCGGAAATAGATCCGGGCCAGATCAGTCAGGTCATCGCCAACTTGGTTGTTAACGCCGATCAAGCCATGCCCAACGCTGGGCTCTTGCGCGTCAGTTGTGAAAACTTCCGCTACACTTCGTCGACCACGCCTGCGATTCCCGATCTCGCGCCCGGCGATTATGTCCGCCTCAGCATTCGCGATGAAGGCGTCGGCATACCGGAAGAATATCTCAAACGCATCTTCGATCCCTACTTCACTACCAAACCAAAAGGAAACGGGCTCGGCCTGGCCACGACTTATTCCATCATTAAAAATCACAACGGTCTCATTACGGTGGAATCGGAAGTCCATTTGGGATCGACATTCACGCTTTACCTGCCCGCTTCCGTTCATCAGGAATTGGTAGTCGAGCAGCCGCGACAGATTAGCGAATCCATCCTCGGAACCGGCCGCATCCTCGTGGTCGACGATGAAGAAGCAATCCGGACGCTGGTTGAATTCACCCTCACCCGTCTCGGCTACGAGGTAATGCAGGCGGCCACCGCGCTGGAAGGCGTAAACATTTACCGGCAGAAATTTGAAGCCGGCGAGAGATTCGACGCCGTCATTCTCGATTTGACTCTTCCCGGCGGAATGGGCGGTAAGGAAGCTTTAAAGAAACTCATCGAAATCGATCCCACCGTGAATGCTATCGTCTCCAGCGGTTATGCCACCGACGCCACCATGAGCCGTTATCAGGATTTCGGTTTCCGCGGCGTGATTGCAAAACCGTACGAAGCCGCCGACCTCGGCAAGATCGTCCACGACGTCATCAGTTCCAGCCACGTCAATATGTTGGACTACGCGATGCAGGCGACCGGTTGATTGCTCGCCGCGCCGTAGCCCCGCGATTGCGGGACGAAGGCGGACCGATCTTGCGCTAATCAGTCCTCTTTCAAGCGCGGCAACAGGTATTCGAGGATTGTCGCGATGCATTCATCGACCGTCTGCTGGTTTGTGTGCACGGCGATCTCAGGATCTTCCGGCGCTTCGTATGGCGCATCGATCCCGGTGAAACCACGGATCTCACCGGCCCGCGCCTTTTTGTAGAGATCTTTCGGATCGCGCGCTTCGCAGACTTCGAGCGGCGCGTCGATGAATACCTCGACAAATTCAGCGTTCCCTTCCAAAGCGATCTCGCGGGCGCGTCGCCGGTCCATTCGATACGGCGAAATGAATGCCGTGATTACAACAACGCCGGAATCCGCCATTAACTTCGCGACCTCGCTGACGCGCCGAATATTCTCGACGCGGTCTTCAGGCGAAAACCCGAGGTTTGAATTCAGACCGTGGCGAATGTTATCGCCATCGAGCACGTACGTATGCATGGCCCGGCCGAAAAGTTCGCGTTCCAAGGCTTGCGCGATGGTTGATTTTCCAGCCCCCGGCAAACCGGTAAGCCAAACGACCGCGCCGCGGTGTCCCTTCTGTGCGGCGCGGGCGCGCGACGTGATCTTGGCGTCCGTCCAAAAGATGTTTTGGCTCTTGGCCACGGTCCGGTCGGTGTAAACGCCGCCGAAAATCGTGCCGCCGCCGCAAATGTTTCCGTCGTCCACCAGAACGAAGCGGCCGAGATTGGGAACACGATCGTGATTGTCGAGCACGAGCGGAGCGCGCGTTTGAATCGTAAGCTGACCGGCTTCGTTGCGTTCCAGCTGTTCGCGCTTGCCTGCCGCGCCGGAGCGCTGCGAAGGCGGATCGATCTTGACCTCGAGGGTCGACGAATCAATCACCCGGTCGATCGACACGACCTGGCATTTCACTTCCTGTGTGGCAAGCCGCAGATCGTAGAGTTTTCCAATTCGTAATGGCTCGCGCACGATCCAAAAAAGATCGGCGCGAAAACGGTTCGTCTCGATCGGCGTGTCGTTTTGATGGGAAGCTACGTAACCGCGCTCCACAAAAATCTGTTCGCTCAGCGTGATGCCAATCGAATCGCCGGCGATCGCCGTGTCGTCGTTCGCTGTGTTCCAGCGCTCGATCGTGTGAATTTTGGAGGATTTGTTGGCCGGCGAAAATATTAGCTCGTCCCCCACCCTCAACTTGCCGGTCTCGATCCGTCCCGCGACGATGCGCCGGTCATCGAGACGATAGACGTCCTGGACGCAAAATCGTAATGGAAGATCGCCAAGCGGCGCGCGCCGTTCTGTCCGATCGAGAGCCTCGAGAACTGTCGGGCCCCGATACCACTGCATCTCCTTGCCGCGCTGCGCGACATTCTCGCCCAATTTCGCCGAGGCCGGAATGAATTTGCCCGCTTCCAATGCAAGATCGACAAGAAACTCTCGGTATTCCTTTTCGATCTCCTGAAATCGCTTCTCGGAGAAATCAGCGAGATCCATTTTATTTACGACGACGATGACCTGCTTGATCCCGAGCAAACCGAGCAGATATGCGTGCCGCCGGCTCTGTTCGCGCACACCTTCATTCGCCGCGATCACCAGAACAGCCGCGTCTGCGCTCGATGCACCCGTAATCATATTCTTCAAGAATTCTTTGTGTCCGGGAGCATCGATGATCGCGTAGCGCCGCTTCTTCGTTCGAAACGGAATCTGCGTCGTATCGATCGTCACATTCTGCTGTTGCTCTTCAAGCAATGCGTCGAGCAGGA
>WNFR01005788.1_pt1 | contig 16392 bp, 12 predicted proteins | sample 5400221 | NCBI WGS metagenome assembly WNFR01 (sample SAMN13153357, study PRJNA577476) | soil metagenome | isolation source: 40 cm soil under Madrone tree | place: USA:California | collected 2016-06-14 | reverse complement strand
ATGAGTTGCTTTCGGGTAAGGCAATCAGCAAGACCGGCGGTGCAGCCTTTGGGTGTAGCATCAAGCGAGCTTCGTAACTTTGACCGCCTGAGGGCTCCGTTCGGAGTACGCCTTCAGGCCGAAAGATTTTGAGACCACAGTACGTTCCGCCTGAAGGCGGTACTCCAACGAATGATGCGCAAGCTTGCGCTAAAACAAAATGCCTTTGCGCTTGATTACATCACTGATCGTCATTCCTGCCATCGGGGTTCTGGCCGTCTTCGCAGCCCCTGCCCAAACGCCACGCTCAGGCGTTGTGGCAACAGCGAGCCGTGCGGGTCACGATATCCTGGACGGCGTCGATAGAACCGATATCCGCGAGATCGATCTCGAAGGTCTGAAGAAGATCTTGCAACGCGACGCTAAAGACACGCGGCCCCTCCTGATTAACTTCTGGGCCACGTGGTGCGACGGATGTCGCGAAGAGTTTCCCGATCTGGTGAAGATCGATAACGATTATCGCGGCAAACTGAACTTCGTCTCGGTCACGCTCGACGAGATTACTGAAATCAACACCGCGGTGCCGGAGTTTCTCAAAAAAATGAAGGCGCAGATGCCCGTCGTCTTGCTGAACGTCAAAGATCCCGAACCGGCGATTCACGCCGTCGACGCAACCTGGGACGGCGCGCTGCCGGCAACTTATCTTTATGATAAGGACGGCAAAGTGGTGTTCAAATATTTCGGGGCCATCAAGCCCGCCGAATTGCGCAGCGCGATTGATAAACAACTGGTTACCGTAAGTGTCAAGGCCACTCCCGATCGCTAATGCAGGGAACATCCCGTGACCTCAGAACGCACACTCCAGATATTCAGGCCACCTCATTTGCTCAGCCAACCATTGAATGACTATCTCAGTGGGGATAGGAGAGGTGATCTTTCATTCATCTTATCTACCTTCCCCACAGACTGGCGTGTGTACATTATGGGAGGTCTATTGCGCAACCTGATGATTGAGAAGATTCGCGGCCTCCGAGTCCGAAGCGCCGACGTGGACTTAGTGGTTGAGGGCGCTGTCTCCAAAGATGAATTAGTCGCGAGGGTCCGGGGTTATTGCATTCGTCAAAACGATTTCGGCGGCGCAAAGTGCCAAATTCGACCTGAGGGGATCGTGTTCGACGTTTGGCGAATCGAAGATCACATCACCATGTCCTCAACTCCTCGACCACACACTGTCAACCAGCTACTCAAGCACAACCTTCTCGATGTGGATGCGATTCTCCTGGATCTCCAAACCTACGACCTGTATGACTATGGGTGCCAAGCCGCTATCCAGCGCGGACAGATTAGACTGTTGGGGAAGGAAGGCATCTCAAACGACTTTGCGGCAGCCCAGGCAGCTCACATTATCTTGACCGCCTTCAAAACCGGATTCGAATTATCAAGTGACGCTCTCCGCCTAGTGCGCGAGATTTGTGAAAGCACCAATGCTAAGCGGGATATAGTTCGCATGATAAATAAGAAAATGCCCCAAGCCGGCGTGCAAATTGAGGAGTTTTTGCAAGTTCTGCTTAAGGAGGAGCTATGGCCAATAATGGCGACGTAGAACCAGGGATGTCTGACTTAAATAAGTTCCTTCTGGATGAGTACAGGGGTCTGCTTGAATTAGACAAAGCACGCAACGAGCGATTCGACAGATTGGTAACGATGTTTCTTTCGCTTGCCGGCGCACCTTGGGTTCTCTACGCGTTGGTAATTAAAGACAAGGGGAACTTTTCATTCGGCGAGATGCCGCCGCTAATCGCGTGGGTGTTTCTGCTGGTCGGCTTGCTTGGGTTCTTGGTCGTCATAATGTGCATTCAAACCAAGTTCCTAATCACTTTATATATGCGAGCAGTGAATGCCATTCGCGGCCATTTTGCCCAACTGGAGTCCTCGAATGCCCTCTACTCTCCTCCCCTCCCGCCTCTTTTCCAGCCCTCCTTACGACTGCCGACGGTTGGCACGGTGCCACCTTACTACGAGAGAGGGAGTTATAACTTTTATGCTGCGCTTGGAATGGCGCTCGTCAACGCAAGCTATCTTTCGTTGGCTTGCTATCGCCTTCTAAGTCCTTGGCACGCCTGGAAATCGACCGGCTTTCTCGCCGGACTAGTCTGGTTAGTTATTCACTATCGGTACTATGTCCGGCAAGCGCGTGGCCGTGAGACAAGAGACTCGCCGACGGGCTTGATATTCCGTCCGGCCGCAGCGAGTCCAAATCGACCCGCTCAAAAATAATTTTGAACGCGGCGACTACTCGAGCAACCTTCAACATGGAACTCACCAGGGAGATCATCACCGCCCACAACCTCACTCCGGAAGAATTCGCGCACATCAAAGAGCTGCTCGGACGTGAACCCAACCTGGTCGAACTGGGCGTCTTTTCCGTGATGTGGTCAGAACACTGTTCTTACAAATCTTCCCCGGAAGAATTCGCGCACATCAAAGAGCTGCTCGGACGTGAACCCAACCTGGTCGAACTGGGCGTCTTTTCCGTGATGTGGTCAGAACACTGTTCTTACAAATCTTCCCGGATTCATTTGAAAAGATTGCCGACCACGGGCGAACGCGTGATCGTCCCGCCCGGCGAAAATGCGGGCATCGTAGATCTCGGCGACGGCTGGTGCGCCTGCTTCAAGATCGAGTCACACAATCATCCATCATTCATCGAACCATTTCAGGGAGCAGCCACCGGAGTGGGCGGAATACTGCGCGACATTTTTACCATGGGCGCGCGCCCAATTGCCGCTTTGAACAGTCTGCGATTTGGCTCTTTGGACGACCGCGTCAATGGCAGCCGCAACCGTTCGCTGCTCGCCGGCGTGGTCGCCGGGATAGCGCATTACGGAAACGCGTTCGGCGTACCCACTGTTGGCGGCGAGGTTTCGTTCGACGAGGCTTACGCATTTAACCCTTTGGTGAATGCTTTCGCCCTCGGGCTGGTGCGCAAGGATCAAATCTTCTTTGGCAAAGCCACCGGCGTCGGCAATCCGGTTTTGTATGTCGGCGCCAAGACCGGCCGCGACGGCATTCACGGCGCGACCATGGCTTCAGCTGAGTTTGACGAAGAGGCTTTGGAGAAGAGGCCGACGGTGCAGGTCGGCGATCCATTTCTGGAAAAGCTCTTGTTGGAAGCGTGCCTGGAAGCCATGCGCAGCGGCGCGGTGGCCGGCATTCAGGACATGGGCGCCGCGGGCTTGACCTGCTCGACCTGCGAGATGGCCGCACGCGCCGGCACCGGCATCGAGATCGATCTGTCTTTGGTCCCGCAACGCGAAACCGGCATGACTGCATATGAGATGCTGCTCTCGGAATCACAGGAGCGCATGCTCATCGTCGCGCACAAAGGGCGCGAGCGCGAAGTGGGTGATATCTTTCGCAAGTGGGATCTGGATGCCGTCGTGATCGGTGAGGTGCGCGACGACGGCCGCATGCGTGTCTCGCATAGCGGCGAGATTGTTTGCGATGTGCCGGTGAATGCGCTGACGGATGAGGCTCCGATTTATGAGCGCCCAATGAAGAGCGCGGACATCCTGTCCGCCAGCGCGAGCCCAGCTCGCGCTCAACCTTCAATCGATGTTCAACTGTCAAAAGATGTTCGCGCTGGCGCGCTCAGTGCGGACGAGCCGTCCGCGCTCCCAGCATCCACGCCGCCCGCCAACTACAACGGAGCGCTGCTGAACCTTTTGTCCTCGCCCAACCTCGCCTCGAAAGAATGGGTCCGTCGTCTGCGTGGGCGCCCAACCGATCGCGATTACCAACTGTCTAAACTTTGCTTCTCCCGAACGGCCCGAAGTGATGTGGGCCTTTTCAGAAGTCATCGATGGCATCGCTGAAGCTTGCCAGGCTTTTAATACACCCGTCGTGTCGGGCAACGTCTCGTTCTATAACGAGACGGAAGGGCGCGGCGTTCTGCCGACGCCGGTCATCGGCATGCTCGGTCTGATCGAGGATGTGAAGCGAGTGCTCCAGACAGGCTTCAAGAATGCGGGTGATTTTATTGCTTTGCTTGGCGCCACGCGTGACGATCTCTCGATCAGCGAATACGCCGCCGTAATTGAAGGAAAGAGTTCCGCACAGATCATCAGCGAAGGCCGCGTGCCCGTGCTTGATCTCGATGCCGAATTAGCTGTGCAAACGGCTTGTTTGCGCGCGGCGGAGGCCGGTCTGTTGCGCTCGGCCCATGACTGCGCTGACGGCGGGCTGGCGATCGCGTTGGCAGAATGTTGTTTCTCATCGCTGAACCGTGAAGTGTTCGGCGCGGACATCGACATCACCGGTGACTACGACTTGATCATCCGGTTGTTCAGCGAAACCCCTTCGCGCATCATCATCAGTTTCGATGAATCGGCGCTGGGCGATATCGAAGAGATTGTCGCCGCAGCCGGCTGCCCCATGACGCTGATGGGAAATGTCGGAGCAGATCGTCTCCGAATTGAAAGCGACGGAGATGAAGTAATTCAACTGGATGTGGCCGAGATGGAAAGCGCCTGGCGCTCGTCTTTGAAAGAAAAACTTCAGACCGAAGTTCTGGCCGCCGGCGCTGAATAACTATCGATCCTGATCTTATTTCCGCCATTCAATGGGAAAGAAGCTGCCAGCTTTCTCAGGAGTAATTGTTACGCCCAGCAATGAAGCAGCATAAGCGAGCACCGGATCGCGTTGAGCGGCTAGATCGGCCGCGGTCGGTAGTTTGATTTCATCAGGCGTCACGCCCGTGCGCTCGAGGCTCTTGCCGTCCGCCATGATCATGTCAGCCTCCGTAATGCTAACTCCGTAGGGCACGATTACATCAAGTCCAGTTTCATGAGAGAAGTGTCTGGCTACCATGACAGCGCCGGCTGAAACGTCGCCAACTACCGTCCCGCGTTTTTCCAATTGCACCACCCGAGCAAGAAGTTCCGCGGCCGAACCTGAGCCGCTATCGATCAGCACAACTAACTTTCCAGCGAACGCATTGCTGCCTCTCGTCTTGGCTACCGCCGGCTTTTGATCTTTACGGCCTTTGAAATCACCAACTTTAATGTCGTGATCGAATAGATTGCCCAACACCCGCAGGAGTGTTTCCAGCGCACCGCCGCCGTTACCGCGCAAGTCGAGTATAAGTCCCTTGCGCTTGCGGAATTTATCTGCCAGGCCATCGACTCTGTCATTATTAAGATTGAACGCCGGCATCTTCCAGACAAAGTAATCCTCGCCCAGTTCGATATAGCGATGACTATGTAAACGGCTCTCGTTCTCTCCTTCCCGAATAAGATCAAAGATGTCGCCTCCGTCGTCGCCCGAGACATCCATCACCCGCTTGCCGTTCTGGATTTTAGCCAGCACATCGAGCTGTTCGTGTTTTCCGTCCTTAATAACCTCGAGACGCATTCCCGGGCGGGGCCGAAGAGCATGATACAAATAATTAAAGAGCCACATGTTCTGCCGATTGAGGCCGCCCCCATCTACGGAAACGATCTCTTCGCCCGCCTTGAGTCCTTTCTTTTCCGCGTCGCTCCCGGGTTTTACCGAAACCACGTAGCACTTATCGCCGATGGCCTGGGCCTGCCAACCATACTCGGTCCTATCGGCGCGATCGGGCGGGATGAAGAAGGTGTGCGAGTCGTCAAAGTCCAGAAGGACACGCGCAACGATACCCATCAGCTGGCCCACCGAAGTCGCAGTTTTGAGTTTCTCGTCTGCGGTCTTGAAACGTGCCTCCAGATCCATGCCGTGATAAGCAGGATCGTAGTAGTTCTTCTTCAAATCTTCCTTGATAGACCTGAGCATAACGCGCGTTCGATCAACTTCTAATGCAGATGCGGATTTTTGCGCGCGGGCGGTCGAGGCTCCGGCAAATAACACTATTGCCAGTAAACCAGTCGGCCCGGTTGTGCGCAGTAAGGTGCTAATCAAGGCAGGTGTTCCCATCGTTGCTTCTCCCTCTTGCTTCTTGGATTAAGTCGAACTTACTTCCTTATCAATACGACGGGCGCTTGTTCGGCCGCGCGAATTCTCTCGAAAAACCCTCGGACCGAATTGTATTGATCGACGGGGATGACGGTGCCGATCTGTACCAGCTGGCGCGTGAAAATGAGCTGCCCATCCTTGACCTCGTAAGTCGTAGCGTACGATCCGAAAGAAGTATTGAGCTTGACCCGGTCGGGCATTTCATCCACTGCAAAACCTGAGGGAAGCTTAACGCTTACTGTTTCCGAGTAGGCGGTTGATCTAATCACGATCGGGTGTTTGCGTTTGGCTTCAGTGAGAGCGAGTGATTCGCGCCGCGCCATGATCGCTGGCTTGAATATCAGCAGCCGATCCTGCATCAACTGTCCGTAAGCGAGTGCGGTGAAATCGATATCCAAATCAAAGTGGCCGGCGACACTGTCATCGTGCGGTTCAACTTTGCTGATTCTCGCCCCGCTGGCGCCACTGGTAATCCAGCCTTCAATTCGCTTGACATACTGCGGACGCGATTCTGAGCGGAGTTCAGCGCGATAGGCTGCGGCAAACTGGCCCTTTGCTTTCTCATGAACGCTGGCGGTGAGTGATCCGTCCGGCGCCAGGCTGGCAACGACCTGCCGTTCCAATAAGTTTGATTCCGGAGGCGTCACCGGCATTGTTACCAGCGTGTCACAATCCTTCGAGTCAATTAGCGCCAGACTGCCCTGCAGATAAAAGGGCAAATCGCCAACCGGCGTTTCCTCGGCAGTTGGATCGAAGATCAGCAAACGCCCGAGACGGGCATGTTGGATAACAGTGACGGCCTGCGTTTCATCGCTCACCCTGATTGCGACAATGCAATGATTGAATTGTTGAGGCGACGGCCACTCGGTTCGTACGTAACTCGGATCACCCGAATAGATACTCACCGGGAACGCGTTAATGCCGAGCACCTTGAGCATTGTCCGCATGAGATTCGCTTTGTCTTTGCAGTCTCCATATGACTTGGCAAAGATTTGGGTAGCCAGATGCGGGCGATAGCCGCCCCCGCGCCCGAGTCCTGTCTGGATGGAAATGTATTGAATGTTCTGGACATAGCGGCCAATTGCTTGAATCTTCTCGTACTCGGTTCGGGCGGTGGCGGTGAGCTCGCGCACCTTGTTGGTTATTGAATCGTCCGCCACCGCCTGCGGGTCTTCCAGTTCGCTCATCCAGCTGCTCACATCCGTCCAGTTGGCGAATGTCTTGATGCCTGTGGCATTGGAGCCCGACGGCGGGTAATAACTAATCGCGAGGCGAGCCGCCAGATTGCTCAGACTTGGACTCAGCGGTTCTCTGCGTATCGGTTCAAGGTCTGACAACACCCAGGTGTAAGTAGATCCGTCTACCTTGGGCTCGACTTTCGAATGATTGAAAGTGATCGCATCGGCGTGCCATCCGGTGGGCAGCACCAGCGTGTATCGCGAGTTGACCACTGGCATCGAACCCTGAAAGGCCCAATCATCCTGACTAAACACGGAACGGTCCTCGGCGGTATAACTGAATCCGAATACATTATCGACGTCGGCTTCGTCAACAGCCGATATTTCCTTTACTCGATACTCGTCGTAGACGTCATTAGGCGCACCGGCCAGGTCGAGTGTCTGGTCTTTGCCATAACGTTTGGCTTCGCCGTCACCGTGCAAGAGCCAGGCGCGGAATTCTTTGACTTTGCCGGTCGCCGGAATATAGCCGACCCGGGCGCGGGCGTAATCCCGGCCCTCATGACGCAGGATTCGCACCGCATAGTTATAGACCCTTACTACGCGCCCATCCTCGCTCACGTTAACCGTCGCATCGTCGACCAGCACCACTGCGCTGACGTCCTTATCATAGGCGGGAGCTTTCACACTTGCGGCTTGCCGTAACCAGGAAGGTGAATCGTCACCGGCCGCACACACGGTTGAACACAGAGTCAAAACAGCGAGCGCCAATCCAGCGAATCTCAATTGCGTTTTCATAACTCTCGGCGCCAACTCAACTTGCGGGTGCAGCTTGTTTCAAAGTGATAATGTGATCGTTTCCCTTTTGGATGAGGTCAAAAAGTTGCTTCAACGCCAAATATTTTTGCGCTGGAAACAGAATATTGCCACCTCGCCCGAAGAAGAAATTGCGACGATAGACCATCAGGCGATTGTCCTTGGAAATTCCCATGGTTATCTTCTGGCCACAAACGCCCTGGGTCATTTCAGAAGAAATAGGGGCGGGCGAGTCGGCGCTGTCCAGAGTAAATCCTGCTGGTAAATTAATGGCGATTTCGTCCTGTTCCGACCAGGGATAATGAAAATAGATGTCGTTCCTGCGTTCAGTGGCCGAAAATAATGACCCCACACCTTTGGTAAAGAACCCCGGCCGCAGGAACAGTCGTTTGCCGGTCCGCTCAGCATATCCCTCAACTTTAACGTGGTACGAATAGACAAACGGCTTCACGGTGTCTGTTACATTTTCGACGGTGAACTTCGAGATTTCGGCGGAACTCAATCGCCCCTTAATCTCTTCGGTTAATGTCTTCTCACGCTCACTGTCGGACTTGTCGTCATAAAAGTTTTTCAGATCGACCGCCAAATGACCCGTATACTCGACCTTCACATCACCTTCCAGCGTGCCGTCATCAGTGAGCACCAACTTGGCGGTGCGTTTCTCGAGTGATTTTTCCGGAGCCGACTGCTGGGTTACCACCCAGGTCGCATTGTCGCTGTCGGCCAACAGCGCCTTTAGCCCTTCCTGCTGCCAACGCAGCATGCCAAACGGCACATAGCGACTGGCGGGATCGAAAAACATCCACCCGTCGCCAACTTTGACGGCAATGCAAAGACTGCGCAGAAAATAAGAATCGGAAAATTCTCGACTGAAGAAAATGCGGCTCCGGTCGGAGGCCGCGCTCCGGCGCGCGTCAAACCCGGCGGCGATGCACAGCGCCGCGAAGAGATTGTCGATGTCAGTGCCGTTTCCAATTCCATGTTTCAGAGTGTCCGACGGCGTCTTGTTTTCTTTCATTTTGGCGCGCTCTTCGGCTTTGGGAAATGCAATGGAATCATTCACGTTCTTTATCCGGGCGCGGCAGTAATCAAAAATGCGGTGCACCTTCTCGTCGGGGCTGGTGGCATCGCCCACGGCCTCGGTGGCGGCGCGTTTCACTTCGTCATCCACCTTCAGGACCGAAGCAGACAGTGCATATAAGAATTTGGCGTGATTTCGCCAATACTGCTCCGAGTCAATCTTGAGGTAATTGCTGTAATAGACAAATAACCATTCGCGCACTTGATCGGCCGGCGGCATGCGCAATTCCTCACGAAAGGCCGGCACATTCGTCATCGTGAACCCGTAAAACCCGTCTTTCTCTTTTTCGGCGGGGGGCATTACTCCGTTGAACATTTGAACCCGGAAAGCGCCGGTGATGCGCGGCGACGGCTTCAGATGATAAGTCACCCGCTCCACCGGAACATCGCGCTGGTAATCCAGATGCATGCGGTTAGCGGTGGCTGCAGATCGGACTTCCCGCCACCGATACTCGATAATCGCTCCGGGCTCAATGCCGGGAACAGCGAACGACTTAACCTTGACTTTCACGCCACCGATTTTTATCTGAGTGGTCTCGAAAACATCTTCTTTGGTTAGCTCGACTATTGATCCATTCGCCTTAATAGTACGTGCGGCAATGTCTTTAATTCTGATCTCCTCGCCAAAGAAATTTCCGAAAGGGATCTGTACCTTACTCTGAGTGTCTTTTCCTCGGTCCGTGAATATTTTGATCCGGATGTAATGATTGAGAACCAGGTCCTCGGTAGAATCATCTACGCGGACATCCCAAAAAATCGCCTCAGCGTCGGCGTCCTTCTCAACCACCGGGATCCTGGAGGCAAGCTCGGCGGGGTCGATCGCGCGCCACTCGTCGCCGCTGGCCCGCGCCTGCCTGGTCGCGAAAAGCACAAAACACGCCGCTATCAGGAATAGAAGGAGCGCGCGGGGGATGTATCTCATAGACGAGAAGACCTTTCGATAGAGTTTCGTTAGGTCGGGATCCGAACGATGAAGACTAAAGCAAAGAGGTAATGCCGATCGGGTGCCGTGCCACGGCTGAAAAATGCAGACGGATTGTAACTCAACCGATGACTCGTGGCAATCTAACCAATGAAAAGTGCGGTGCCTTTGCTTGAATGATGCGGTGCCTTTGCTTGAATGAATTGAGCAAATCAACTTAATTCCCACACGGTTCCAACGCCAACTCTTCTTCACCGCGCCTTTCGGGGTCGGGACGCTCCGTATGTTATAATCCGGCCTTCGCTTATAACTCATTTTGGTTTTATTCAGAATAAGCCGATCGCCCGCGCGCTCGGTGGAAGGAAGAACATGGCAACAGAGTTGGAAAGATCCCCGGCAATAATCGATCGGCTGGAAGATCTCCTGGGTCCTGAGACACGGGAACTTCTGGATCATAAGGCCCGGACCATCCCCAAGGACCAACTCCATCTGCCTGGGCGGGACTTTATCGACCGAGTTGTCTCGTATTCAGATCGTTCGGCGGCGGTACTTCGTTCTTTGCAGTCGCTGCTTGATCACGGGCGCCTGGCAGGCACGGGATACGTTTCGATCCTGCCCGTGGATCAGGGCATCGAGCATTCGGCCGGGGCTTCGTTCGCTCCCAACCCGCAATATTTTGATCCGGGAAACATTGTGAAACTGGCCATTGAAGGCGGCTGCAACGGCGTTGCTTCAACGTTTGGCGTGCTGGGCAGCGTAGCGCGGAAATATGCCCATAAAATTCCTTTTATCGTGAAGATCAACCATAACGAGTTATTGACGTTGCCGAACAAATTCGACCAGGTGATGTTTGGTACGGTAAAGGAAGCGCACAACCTGGGAGCCATCGCCGTCGGCGCCACAATCTATTTCGGCTCCGACGAATCGACTCGCCAAATTACCGAAGTTGCCGAAGCTTTTGCCCACGCTCATCAACTCGGCATGGCTTGTGTTCTATGGTGTTATCTGCGTAACCCGAAATTCAAAACCCCGGAAGGCGACATGCACGCTGCGGCTGATTTAACGGGTCAGGCTAATCATCTCGGCGTCACGATTCAGGCCGATATCATCAAACAGAAACTGCCGGAGCGCAACGGTGGTTACCTGGCGGTTGAAAAGGAGTTGGGCAAATCTTACGGCAAGACGAGCAAGCTGGTTTACGACAAACTTACCACCGACAACCCGATCGATCTGGTCCGGTATCAAGTCGCTAATTGCTATATGGGACGCATCGGTCTGATCAATTCAGGCGGCGAATCGAAAGGCGCCAGCGACCTGGCTGAAGCCGTGCGCACGGCCGTGATCAACAAGCGCGGCGGCGGCATGGGTTTAATCTCCGGACGCAAGGCATTCCAACGACCGATGAACGAAGGCGTGGATCTGCTAAACGCGATTCAGGACGTTTACCTTTCGGACGATATTACGATCGCGTGAAGGTGCGCAGGCATCTTGCCCACGGTTCGCCCGCATCCTGCCGGCTTTCTTGTGGCGGACTGATTGAAGCTGCGAGCAGGATGCTCGCGAACCACCGACAGGGATGTCGGCGTTCCACGCGTGTTGCGCTCCACGCGTTGCGCTGGCCGCGAGCGAACAATATAATGCACCCGCTTTAGAAACTTTCCCCCTTAACCACTATGTCGACTCCTATTCGCTGGAGACATGACCGACCGGCGCCCCGACGGCCGCGACCAGAGGCAAGACCACTGTCGATAATCAAGTCCGCGCTTGGTGAAATGGCGCGGGCGGCTCTTGCCGAGCCCTTCATGCTGGCCATCGAACGGCAACAGATTTATCTTCGCCGTTTGCCAAAGGCCCTGGATGGCCTGCGCATAGTCCACCTGTCAGACCTGCACTTCGGCCCGATAGTAAACCCGAGACATCTTGAGCGCGCGATTGAAGCGGCAAACGATCTGCGCCCCGATTTAATTGCGTTGACCGGTGACTATATTTCGCACGACCGCGGTTATGCAGCGCCTTGTGCTGAGTTGGTCGGGCGCTTGCGCGCGCGCCACGGTGTTTTCGCAGTTCTGGGGAACCACGATCACTGGACGGACGCCGCGCTGATCGCTGACTTGTTCCGCGCCGAGGGCATAACGGTTCTGCTGAATCAAGGCATGCGCCTCGATCTGAACGGCGAGGCATTCTGGCTGTCGGGCGTTAACGATACAATGGTCGGTCTCGAAGATCTGCCACTGGCTCTGGCCGGCTCCGGCGAAAACGAAATGAAGCTGTTGCTGGCCCACAATCCAATTATCCTCCGCCGCGCGGCCCGGGCCGGAGTCGACCTGGTGCTCAGCGGTCACACGCATGGCGGTCAGGTAACTTTGCGGCCTGAAAAGAACCGCTCAGGCCGTCCGCGTCGTCGATTATTGCGCGGCCTGGGACGCCGGGGAAATACGCAAATATACGTAACGCGTGGATTGGGTACTGTCGTTTTGCCGATTCGCTATGGTTGTCCACCGGAAGTTTCGGTGCTTGAGTTACGCTCAATATCCTAGTGTTCCACCTCCGCGCGAATTCGGATTCATCCCTTATTACTAAAATGTCTCGCCCGAATACTAATCAAGCGCAGATCTGAAATCGAAAATCCTGAATGTCCTCTCGCATTGTCACTCTGCCAAATCTGCTGACCATCGTGAGGATGGCGCTGATTCCGGTATTCGTCTCTTTGCTTTTTTATCAGAAATTCCTGCTGGCGCTGGGAGTATTTGTCTTCGCGGGGGTCACTGACGGACTCGATGGCCTGCTGGCGCGTCGCTTTCACCAGCAATCTCCTTTGGGTCGCATTCTTGACCCCATCGCCGACAAGATGATGTTGGTAACCTCTTTTGTCGTGCTTTCAATGCGGGGTGTTTACCCCACGCCTTTGCCGAAACATCTCCCAATTCCCTTCTGGGTGACTATCACCGTAATTAGCCGCGATGTTTTCATTCTGGTCGGCGCGGCGGCAATCAATATGGTCAGCGGCTTTCGCGCGTTCCGTCCTTCGTTCCTGGGAAAGCTCAGCACGGTAGTTCAGATCGGGGCAATTGCGATTGTAATCCTGGCCGCCCAGACTCGGGTCGGCACTGGGTACTACCTCCCCAGCGTGTACACTTCGGTTTTCGCCTTCACTCTCTTGTCTGGTATTCATTATGTTTTCTTCGTCTCCCGCTTAGTAAACGACGACCGCAAATAGTCGAAACGAGAGCCGTAGCCCGACCGTAAGGGAGGGCTTCGATGGCACCCACCTTAGAAAACGCCCGCCCTTACGCTCAGGCTACTGCCCCGCTCTGCTGCTGCAGCAATGCGAGCCAGGCCTCAGTAAGACAAGCAAGCTGCGCTTCTCGTAAAGTTGACAACGGGACACTCAGGTATTATTCTACGCAGGCATTCAACCCGTTACCAAGCCATTTGATGACGGAAAATAAACAGCGGAGTATTCAAGAAAATGAGCAAAATCATCGGAATTGACTTGGGCACGACTAACTCTGTCGTTGCAGTCATGGAAGGCGGCGAGCCCGTCGTCATCAACAATTCAGAGGGAGGCCGGACGACGCCTTCAGTCGTGGCATTTGCCAAAGACGGTAGTCGCCTGGTCGGCCAGGTCGCCAAACGGCAGGCCGTGACCAACCCCGAGAACACGATCTATTCAATCAAGCGATTCATGGGCCGACGCTTCAGCGAAGTAACCGAGGAAATAAAACAAGTTCCCTACAAGGTGCAGGGTACGGGCACTGGTGGCGATGTTCGCATTGTGGCCGGAGCAAAGGAATGGAGCCCACCCGAGATTTCGGCCATGATCCTGCAGAAGATGAAGCAGTCTGCCGAGGATTATCTCGGTCAAAAAGTCGAGAAGGCTGTGATTACGGTTCCGGCTTATTTCAACGATTCGCAGCGCCAGGCGACCAAAGACGCCGGCAAGATCGCGGGCCTCGAGGTAATGCGCATCGTGAACGAGCCCACCGCGGCCGCGCTGGCGTACGGTCTCGATAAGAAGAAGGACGAGACGATCGCGGTGTTCGACTTTGGGGGGGGCACCTTCGACATTTCCATCCTGGAAGTCGGCGAAGGTGTCGTCGAAGTGAAATCGACCAACGGCGACACGCACCTGGGTGGTGACGATATAGACGAAGCCCTGGTTGAGTGGATCATCGAAGAGTTCAAAAAGGATCAGGGCATTGATTTGTCGAAGGACAAGATGGCCCTGCAAAGGCTCAAGGAAACAGGCGAGAAAGCCAAGATTGAGCTTTCATCCACGATGGAAACCGAAATCAATCTGCCTTTCATCACCGCCGATGCGTCTGGACCAAAGCATTTGGTGATGAAGCTCACTCGCGCGCGATTCGAACAATTGGCTGAGCCGCTCTTCAAGCGTCTTACTCCGCCACTTGAACAAGCGTTAAAGGATGCCCAGTTGGATTCGTCCAAGATTGACGAAGTAGTGCTCGTCGGCGGTTCTACACGCATTCCTAAAGTTCAGGAAATCGTAAAGAGCTTCTTTAAGAAAGAGCCGAACAAAAGCGTCAACCCGGACGAAGTTGTGGCCATCGGCGCCGCCGTGCAGGCCGGCGTACTGTCCGGAGAGAAGACCGACATCCTGCTGCTTGACGTTACGCCGCTCAGCCTCGGCATTGAAACGCTGGGAGGCGTATTCACAAAGTTAATCGACCGCAACACTACTATCCCGACGCGCAAGTCGGAAATCTTTTCTACGGCTTCGGATAACCAGACGTCGGTCGAGGTCCACGTCCTTCAGGGTGAGCGGCCCATGGCCGCCGACAATCGCACGCTCGGGAAATTCCACCTGGTAGGCATCCCCCCAGCTCCACGCGGCATGCCGCAAGTCGAAGTCGCTTTTGACATCGACGCGAACGGCATTGTGAACGTGTCCGCCAAGGACATGGGAACGGGTCGTGAACAGAAGATTACGATTACGTCGTCATCCGGTCTTAGCAAAGATGAAATCGATAAGATGATGCGCGATGCTGATTCCCATTCCGCTGATGACGCGCGCAAACGGGAAGAGATCGAATCGCGGAACAAACTCGACAGTCTCGTCTATCAAATGGAGAAGACACTGAGCGAAAACCGTGAGAAGGTCAGCGCTGTGGCCGGCGAAGTCGACACCGCAATCGCCGACGCGAAGAAGGCGCTCGAGGAAGGCGGAGTCGAACGCATGAACGAAGCATTTAATGCGCTGCAAACTGTCTCGCACAAAATGGCTGAAGCCTTGTACCAGCAAACAGCTTCGACTCCCGGTGGCGAGCCGGCTGATCAATCATCTGCTGCCGGCGCCTCTTCGTCCGGTCAGGCCGGCGGCGAAGACAATGTCATCGACGCCGAGTATGTCGACGTCGACGAAGAAAAGAAGTAAGCGGATTTCCGATTGCCGATTTTTGATGCCGATTGGTCGCCAGCCTCACTCGCTTGGGTAATTTGTAGCGGGATCAGAGTCATGGATCAATCGGCATTCGGCAATTGGAAATTGCCAATCTAGCGATGGCTAAAGAGGACTTCTACAAGATCCTTGGGATAAAGCGAGACGCCAAGCCGGAAGAGATCAAGAAAGCTTACCGGCGGCTGGCGCGCAAGTATCACCCTGACGTAAATCCCGGCGATAAGGGCGCGGAAGATCGCTTCAAGCAAATGAGCGAAGCGTTCGACATCCTGTCCGATCCCAAGAAGCGCAAGGTTTACGATCGCTTCGGCGAGTACTCAGATAATTTGGCGAACGCCGCCGCGGCGGGCGGTAGCCCCGGAGCGGCTTACACGCGCGGAACGCCATTCGATTTTTCCGGCTTTGACTGGGGCGCGGCGTCTGGTTCAGCGAGCGGCAGCGCCGGCAGCAGCAGCAGCTTCCGGGACATCTTTGCCGATCTATTTAGCGGCGGCAAAGCAGAACGCGAACCACCGCGGCCCCAGCCACAAAAGGGTGCGGACATTGAAATGCCGCTCTCGCTCAGCTTTGAAGAAGCAATCAACGGTCTCACCACCAGCATAATTGTAAACCGGTCCGATCAATGCTCGCGCTGTCACGGCGCCGGCGACACGGGCGGGTCGGTGATGACTTGTCCGACGTGCAAAGGCGCCGGTCAGGTACAGAAAGCCGGCGGGCGTCTGCGCTTCACCCAGGAATGCTCCGATTGCGGCGGTACCGGTAAACGACGTCCGTCCTGTTCGCTGTGCAAAGGCAAAGGCACTTTGCCCAAGACTGAAAACGTGAAGGTGCGAATTCCCGCGGGTGTCGATACCGGGTCGCGCGTGCGCATTCCCGGTAAAGGAGAAGGCGGACGGCTGGGCGCTCCCCCAGGCGATCTTTTCATCATCACGAACGTCGGCCGCCACCAGTACTTCACTCGCAAAGGCGACAACATCTATGTCACCGTCCCGATCACTGTCCCCGAA
>WNFR01003435.1_pt1 | contig 16392 bp, 14 predicted proteins | sample 5400221 | NCBI WGS metagenome assembly WNFR01 (sample SAMN13153357, study PRJNA577476) | soil metagenome | isolation source: 40 cm soil under Madrone tree | place: USA:California | collected 2016-06-14 | reverse complement strand
CAACAAGGGCGTCGCAGGCGCCCTCAACCCGGCCTTCGTATTCGCGACGCTGAGCGGAAAGCTCTCGCCCGATGACGTCGTCCTCAACGAAGCCATCCGCAACGGACCGGTCCTGCAGGATCACGTCGCCCGTACGAAGCCGCAGAGTTACGTTGGGCTAGCCGGCGGCGGCCTCGGTTTTAGCGGCGGCATGGCGCTGGGGCTGAAGCTCGCGCGATCCGATCGCCGCATCGTCCAGGCGATCGGCGACGGCGGATTTCATTTCTCCTCGCCCGACAGCGTCTATGCGGTGGCGCAGCAGTACCAGATCCCGATTTTCACCATCGTGCTCGACAATGGCGGCTGGCAGGCGGTGAAGTCGGCGGTGCAGCGGGTTTACCCGAAAGGCATCGCCGCCGAGACCGACCAGTTCCAGTCGCGGCTGATGTCCGGTCGCCAGGGCGACCGGCGGGATTTTTGCGACATTGCGAAAGCATTCGGCGCCTACGGGGAATGCGTCACCGAGCCGGACGAGCTTGCGGCCGCCATCGATCGCGCGCTTGCGGCGCTCGACGACGGCAAGGCCGCGGTATTGCATGTTCACGTGACACGGCTTTGAGTTTCCGATCGTTTTGAAGGGACCAATTCCATGAGAATGCGGGACCGTTATTCGCTGATTGCCGCGTGTCTTGGATTGCTGGCGATTGCTCCCGCTTCCGCACAGGAAGATGCCTCAAAATATCCGTCGCGCGCCATCCACGTCATCGTCGGATTCGCAGCCGGCGGCGGCAACGACATCATCGCGCGCGTCTTCGGACAAAAACTGTCCGAAAGTTTTGGCCAGCCCGTCATTGTCGAAAACAAGCCCGGCGGCGGCGCGATCGTCGCGACCGAATATGTCGCGAAGTCTCCTCCCGACGGTTACATCCTGCTGATGAGCGCCAGCGGCATATCGATCAATCCGGCCGTCTACGCCAAGCTGCCCTATGACGCGGTGAAGGATTTTGTCGCGGTCTCCCAACTCGCGTCGTTTCCGCTGATCATGGTGGTCAACGCGTCGTCGCCGATCAAATCGGTGTCCGAGCTTGTCACCTACGCCAAAGCCAATCCGGACAAGATGAACTATGCGAGTTCATCCGCCTCGTTCCAGCTGGTGACCGAGCTGTTCAAGCAAAAGACCGGCGCGCCGATGCAGGTCATTCCCTACAAGAGCGCCAATGAATCGGTGCTGGCGGTCATCTCGGGTCAGGTGACCACGACCATTGCGGATGCCGGTCCGGTCCTGAGCCAGGTCAAGGCTGGAACGGTGCGCGCGCTCGCGGTCGCGGCGCCCAAACGGATGGAGGACTTGCCCGATGTCCCGACCCTGAAGGAGGCCGGTGCCGACGTCGACGCAGTGCTGTGGAGCGGGATTTTTGTGCCGAAAGCCACGCCGCCGGAAATCGTGAAGAAGCTCGAAGGCGAATTGATGCGGATCGCCAAGCTGCCCGACGTGATCGCGCGCCTCAAGCTGCTCGGTATCGACACCGTCGGCAATTCATCGAACGAGTTCGCGAAGATCCTGGCGGCTGACCTCGCGCGGTGGGGTGCGGTAGCCAAGGCCAGCAATATCAGGATCGAACAGTAGCGCTTGTTCGATTGGGCGAGATCATCCCGACAATGACGGTCGCGACCGCCGCGACCACAATGTTCAGGATCAACGCGCCAAGCCCGACATAAAACACGTAGCTGGCGCCGCCGAGATCGATGGTCGCGAGCGGCTTCAGCCCATTGCTCCACGCCGTCCACGATCCCCAGCCGATGCCGACCGCCCAGCCGAGCAGCAGGCCTTCGGCGCGGAACCAGCGCGTGAACAGGCCGAACACCAGTGCGGGAAAGGTCTGCAGGATCCAGAGGCCGCCAAGCAATTGCAGATCGAGGGCGTATTGCGTCGGCAGCAACAGGATGAAGGCGAGCGCGCCGACTTTGACCACCAGCGACGCTATTTTTGCCACCGCCGCCTCCCCGGCATGGCTGATGCCGGGATTGACGTAGGACTTCCAGACGTTGCGGGTGAACAGATTGGCGGCGCCGATACTCATCACCGCCGCCGGCACCAGCGCGCCGATCGCGATCGCCGCAAACGCGAAGCCTGCGAACCATGACGGGAACAATACCTTGAACAGCATCGGCACCACGTCGTTGGGCGAGGATACCTTGATGTGGGCGGCATAGGCCATGTAGCCGAGCAACGCGATCAGGCCGAGCAGCAACGTATAGGCCGGCAGCAGGATCGCATTCTTGCGAATGGTGTCGGCGGATTTCGACGCGAAGATACCGGTCAGCGTGTGCGGATACATGAAGGCGGCCAGCGCCGAACCCAGCGCCAGGGTTGCATAAGACAGCATCTGCGCCGGCTGCAAAATGAGCCCGATCGCGCCGCCTTTTGCGGTGAAGGCATCGTTGGCCGCAGCAAATACCGCGCCATAGCCGCCGAGTTTTGCCGGCACCACGACCACAGCCACCAGCACCACGATATAGATCATGATGTCCTTGACGAAGGCGATCAGCGCCGGCGCGCGCAGGCCGGAGCTGTAAGTGTATAATGCGAGAATGATGAAGGCGGCGACGAGCGGCAGTTCACCGGTCAGTCCCATCGCCTTGATCACCACGCCCATGCCGATCAGCTGCAGGGCGATATAGGGCATGGTCGCGACCATACCCGTCATCGCAACGGCCAGTTCGAGCCCGCGCGAATTGTAGGTGCCGTGGACGACATCGGCCGCGGTGACATGGCCGTTGGCATGGGCCTGCTTCCACAGCACCGGCATGACCGCGAACACGAAGGGATAGACGATGATGGTGTAGGGTAGCGCAAAGAAGCCGTAGGCGCCGACCGCATAACAGCGCCGGCACCGCGATCACGGTGTAGGCGGTATAGAAATCGCCGCCGACCAGGAACCAGGTGATCCAGGTGCCGAACTGGCGCCCGCCCAGTCCCCATTCATCGAGATGTTCGTTGACCGGACCGGCTTTCCAGCGCGCCGCGAAGAAACCCATCACGGTAACGAGCGCAAAGAAGAAGATGAAGACCGAGAGCGAAACCCATTCGATCTGATCGGCCATGGCCAAGCCCTTCCCTCAAGGTGCTTGGTCAGGCGTGCGGCCGCGATAGACCAGCCAGATCAGCAGCGAAGAGATCGGCACCCATGCGAGCTGGTACCAGTAGAAAAAGGGAAATCCGAACAGCGATGGCTCGGCGAAATTGTAGAAGGGCACCCATAACAGGCCGATAAACGGCACCAGCAACAGGATCCACATGGCGGACTCCAGCCTCGCGCCGGCGTCAACCGCCGGCGTTCCCGATACCCAAACGATCCAGGGGGCGGATCGTTGCGTCCCAATCGGGATTTGTGTTGCTGGAGTGCGACGCCGGACGAGGTGATCGGCCCTCCGGGGCCGGAAATTCGTCCTCAAAAATGAGGACAGGCGCAAAATCGAATGGACGATAAAGTCCAGGCAGCAATCCGCCTTCACCCAACCCTGGATAAGGAGAACGCCATGGATCGACGCAGCAAGCGTGCATTGACGATCGAGGCAGCCATTGCGAGCCTTGTGATTTGCGGTGGATGGCATTCCGCGCCGGCCCTCGCCGAAACGGCGATCGACCTCGACGGACTGACCGCGGCGCAGGCCGCGGCCGAACTGTGCGCCGGCAAGATCACCAGCAAGGCGCTGATCTCGGCCGCGCTGGCGCGCGCCAAGGCGAACCCAAACCTCAACGCATTCATCACGCTGGATGAGGCCGGCGCGATCAAGGCCGCCGAGGCATTCGACGCCCACCGCAAGAAAGGGGCCTGCAAGCCCCTTGGCGGCGTGCCGGTTGTGGTCAAGGACAATATCGAGGTGGCTGGCCTACCCACCAGCGCGGGAACGCCGGCGTTGAAGGGGTACGTTCCGCGCAAGGATGCGCCGATCGCCGCAAAATTGCGTGCGACCGGTGCGATCATCATCGGCAAGACCAACATGCACGAGCTCGCCTTCGGGATTTCGGGCTACAACACCGCGTTCAAGACCGGCGCCGAATTCGGCGTGCGCAACGCCTACGATGCGACGAAAATCGCCGGCGGCTCGTCGTCCGGAACGGCGGCTGCGATCGGCGCCCGGATCGTGACCGCTGGTCTCGGCACCGATACCGGCGGATCGGTCAGGATTCCCTGCGCGCTGAATGGATGCGCGTCGCTGCGTCCAACCGTCGGCCGTTATCCGCAGGAAGGGATCGCGCCGATCTCCCACACCCGCGACACCCCCGGCCCGATGGCTTCCACCATGGCCGATTTGGCGCTGCTCGACCGCGCGCTGGCCGGTGGCGGGGCGATCACGGCGGCTAGCCCGAAGCAGGTACGCATCGGGATCGTCAAAACCATGCTGGCGAATCTAGACGGCGATACCGAAGCGGCATTCCGCGCGGCGGTCGATAAAATCAAATCGCAGGGCGTGACGGTCATCGATGTCGAGATGCCGGAACTGGCCGAGCTCAACGGCCAGGTCGGATTTCCCGTCGCGCTCTACGAGGCCTATGACGACATGGTGGCCTTTCTCAAGCGCAGCGGCACCGGCATCACCATCGGGGATCTGGCAAAGGGGATTGCAAGCCCCGACGTGAAGGACACCTATGACCGGCTGGTCATTCCGCGCAAATTGCCCGGCCCCGACAACACCGTCGTCGATGCCAAGCCGGCTTACGACGCGGCCATGAAAACCGCCCGGCCCGCGCTGCAGGCGCTCTATCGGGATATTTTTGCCAACAACAAGCTCGACGCCATCGCATTCCCGACCACGCCGAAAGTCGCGATACCGGCGCAGCCCGACGCCAGCAGCCTCGCCAACTTCATCCTCTTCATCCAGAACACCGACCCCGGCAGCAATGCCGGCATTCCCGGCATCCAGATCCCGATCGCAATTGGCGCAACGTCAAGGCTGCCGGTCGGGCTCGAACTCGATGGGCCCGCGGGAAGCGATCGCCGGCTGGTGGCCATCGGCATGGCGTTTGAGAAGGTGTTTGGACGACTGCCGGCGCCATCGGCGCGATAGCTGGACTGTAATGGCTTTGAGTGCAATCGGTGCCGGCGTTCAGTTCACCTCGCCCCGCTTGCGGGGCGAGGGAGAAGTGGCCACACTTAATGCTGCCCTGGCGAACAGGCTGGCGACGCCGCTTCGGCGGCGTACGCCGAGCTTGTCGAAGATACGGTTCAGATGGGTGCGGATGGTCGAGATTTCGACTTCAAGCCGATGCGCAATCTCCTTGTCGCTGAGATCGTCGGCGATCATGCGCGCGATCGCGAACTCGCGTACCGAGAGTTTCAGGATCGGCGATTGACCGTAAGGCTCCGCCGCGGCCGGACCGCCCGAAGCGCGGGCGAGCGCGCCGGTGAAGGCCGGCCCGATCAATCGCAGCAGCTCCAGCGTATGCGCGTCGAAATTGTCGCGCCGGCGGCTGCGCCAGATCCTGACATCGCCGATGTTGCGGTCGCCTACGAAGCTATAGGCGTTGACACCCCAATGCAGTCCGTCGCGGGCGAGGAAATCGTTGAAGAACTCGGTTCGCATCAATTCGCGTTGCGGCATGACCTGCGTCACCAGCGTCGCTTCGCGGCGGGCCTGAAGCTTGAAAGTGATGGGATCATGATACTGGTAATAGCTGTCGTAGCTCGCCAGGTTCTCGGGATCCATATTCAGGAATACGGCCTTGTCGAAGCGCCTGGTCGCGTCCTGCCAGACGAACGACGCGTAGTAATCGGCCTCCAGCAGCTCCAGCAGATGGTACCCGATCGCCTCACGCACGGCGCGCTCGCCCAGATCCTCGGACAACAGCCCGAAGATTCGCGCCAACACCCGGCTTTCTGCAGCGGCGATATACATGGCCGACAGCCAGCCTAGCTGACAATCGCGGCCATGGGAACCGGCGGAACGGATCACGACCAAAAGCGCAACCCGCCCGACAAACCGACGTCAGAACGCCGGACCCTGCCCGTTTCTGCCGTAGGTAATGCGCGGGGTTTGCAGCGTGCCGTCCGGCTGCTTTTTCGCAGCGGCCACGAAGATCCTGGTGCCGGGCAGCACCTCCTCCCGCTTGCCCATTTCATAGGTGACGACGATGGTCTGGGGCGTCACCAGCAGCTTCTTCTCGCCGTCCTTGTATTTCACCGACAAAACCTGGCCGTTGACGCTGTCGACGGCCTGCTCGACGTTGGCGTTGGTCATCTTGCTCTTGGGCATCAGGTCCCAGTCATAATGGCCCTCGCCGGTGCCGCGCATCGATTCCGGAAAGATGTGGACCTCGATGGCTTTCTGGGTGCCGTCCTCCTGCATCATGCCGGCGGAACCGACGAACATGCCCGGCTTGATGTCGGCCATTTTTGCCGGAACGATTGCGACAAACAGCGGATTGTCGGTCACCGTCAGCTTCAGCTCCGCGCCGTCGCGGTTCTTGACCACATAGACCGGGCCTTCGATGCGCTCGACGGTGCCGCGGATGCGGACGGTTTCCTGGGCTGAAGCTGGCAGGACCATGCAGATGGAAATGAAGCTGGCGGCAGCCAGTACGCGTTGTGCCATGCCGGACATGGTCATCCTCCCTGGGTTCTGGATTGCTCGTTGACGGCTCGTTGTTGAGGCGAAAGCCCTCTAAGCAACCCCAGGAGGTGAACAATATTCCCTATTCGGGCTTGATGCCGGCGTCCTGGATCACCTTGCGCCAGCGCGCTTCCTCGCCGTCAAAATAGCGATCGAGCGCGTCCGGCGGCTGCGCGACCATGACGAGGCCTTCGTTGACGCCGAGTTTCTTGAACGCCTCGGATTGAACGGCCTTTGCGGCCGATTTGTTGAGACGGTCGATGATCCCGGGCGGGGTCTTGGCCGGCGCATACAAGCCATACCAGGCTTCGGCCGCGTAGCCGGGAACTCCGGCTTCCGAAACCGTCGGCAGTTGCGGGAAGGCCGGCGAGCGTTCCGCCGACGTCACGGCGATCGCGCGCAACTGGCCGGCCTCGACCAGCGAGGCCGCGCTTGCCACCGTCGTGAACATCACCTGGATCTGCCCGCCGATCAGGTCGGTGATCGCGGGCGCGGCGCCCTTGTAGGGCACCGTGGTCAGATTGACCTTGGCCAGGTGCTTGAACAGTTCGCCCGCCAGATGCGCCGAGGTCCCGGTGCCATAGGTGCCATAAGAGAGCTTGTCGGGCTCGGCCTTTGCGGCTGCGATCAAATCCGCGATCGACTTGATCGGGGAAGCGGGATTGACCACGACGATGTTGAAGGAGCGCGCCACCAGCGCCACCGCCGCGAAATCATCGTGCGCGTCATAGGGCAGTTTCGCCTGCAGGCTCGGATTGACCGCATTGGCGAACGTCCCCATCAGCAGCGTATAGCCATCGGGCGCGCTGGTCGCGACGGACTGGGTACCGATGATGGTGCCTGCCCCCGGCCTGTTCTCGATGATCACGGAGACGCCGAGATCCCGGGCCATCTCCTGCGCCAGCGTGCGCGCGACCACGTCGGTGCCGCCGCCCGGCGCGAATGGGACCACGATCTTGATCAAGCGATCGGGATAGCCCGCCGAAGCCGGGCCATTCAGCAGCGCGCATGCTGCAAGCGCGAACAAAACCGATTTGAAAATTCGAGATGACATGCAAAGCCCGATCGCAGGAGGAGACTCCTTCATACACTGGCGCGCTATGCAAGGAAGGATGATGGTCATGACGCGGCGGGCACGTGCAGACGGAACAGCCATCGACTAGCATCCGCGCCAACGACAAGTGCAACAAATATCGGGGGAAGATAACATGAGGCACTGGCTGGCTGGACTGATGCTGTTGATTGCGCCGTCGGCGTTCGCACAACAGGCGGTCCCCAATATCGCTTTCGACTCCGTCCCCAACCCGCTGAAGCTGCCGCCCAACATGTATTTCGGCGAAGTGTCGGGCGTATCGGTCAATTCCAAGGGTCATGTCTTCGCGCTGTCGCGCGGCAACACCTCGGGGCCGGCCTACGCCGCCGCGGCGACGCAACTGCTGGAGTTCGACGCCAAAGGCGCGTTCGTCCGCGAGATCGGCAAGAACCTGTATGCGTGGTCGTTCGGGCACACGGTCAAGATCGATCCCCAGGACAATATCTGGGTGACCGACAAGGGTTCGGACATGGTGATCAAGTTCGATCCCGAGGGCCGCGTCGTCATGGTGTTCGGCCGCAAGCAGGAAGCCTCCGACGAGGACACCGCGCCGCTGAAACATCCAAAGCCGCCGCTGCCCGCCGAGGACGGCCGGTTTCGCCAGGTCACGGACGTCGCCTGGGACAAGGCCGGCAACACCTTCATCAGCGACGGCTACATCAATTCGCGCGTCGCCAAGGTGGACAAGGACGGCAACTGGCTGAAGTCATGGGGCGACCGCGGCAAGGAGCCCGGCCAGTTCAACACCCCGCACTCGATCGCGACCGACGCCAACGGCAATGTCTATGTCGCCGATCGCGGCAACCACCGGATCCAGGTGTTCGACGGCGATGGGAAATTCCTGCGTCAATTCACCATCGACATTCCGGTGCCGCCGGGCGCAAAACCTGCGATCGGCAAGATACCGGATGAAGCGATGATGGCCGGCGGCACGTTTTTCCCCGGCTCGCCCTGGTCGCTCTGCATCACGCCGCCACCCAACCAGGTGCTGTACAGCTCCGACGCCTGGCCCGGCCGCATCTACAAACTCAGCCTCGATGGCAAAGTGCTCGGCATACTCGGACAGTCCGGCAAGCAGCTAAAGCAATTTGGCTGGATCCATGCGATGGCGTGCCCGTCGGAGAATGTGCTGTATGTGGCGGAGCTGCTGAACTGGCGGGTGCAGAAGTTGTTGCTGAAGCCGTAGTCGGGTTCGTCATTCCGGGATGGCCCGAAGGACCAGACCTCAGATGCGCAATTGCGCATCGGGGAATCTCGGGATTCTCAGGTGCGCAATTGCGCACCTAGTTCGATGCTTCGCATCGCCCCGGAATGACGGCTCAAATCATCCGGGCCACGGCCGGAATCTTCCGCAGCATCACCGTGAGCCCCCAGCTCAGCGACAGCGTGCCGGCGAACACGACCGCGGCTTTCACGGCGGCCGGCCACGAATAGTCATACACCGCGTATTGCAGCCAGATGATGAAGATGTAGTGCACGAGAAAGATGCCGTAGGCCGACGGTCGCATCGCATCGAGCAGGCTCAGTCTGGATTCCGCCGACCGCAACCAAATGGCCAGGACCGTAAACGTCATCGCCGCGCTGAACAGCGCGAAGACGAGGCCGTAGGCGGCTCGCCATGACGGCGGCGGCGCGTTGAAATCCGCCACCCAATTGTGGTGCGCATAGACCAGCAACAGGATCGCGCCATAGAACAGCAGCGAAATGGCGAGCCAGACCGGCCAGCGTTTTACGACTTCGCCATTATCCGCAAGTATGCCGGCCTTGAGACTGACGGCGCCAACCCCGACTCCGGCGAGGAAATAGCCGGCGTAGAGCAGGATCCGGCTGGTCTGGATCGGAAGCGGGTAGCCGCCCGGCTCCAGCCAGCTCGTATCGCCAAATATCAGGTGCATCGGCAGATACACCACCACCGAGAAGATCAGAAAACTTATGAAGGCCGTCACCGGCCGGTTGCGAAGAGCAAAGATGGCCCAGCCCAGCGCCGCGACAACACGCGGAGCGACCGACCACACCGCGGCGGCGATGAAATCGAGCGCCAGCAGTACCCACAAAAACCAAGCCGGCCCCGAGGGCCAGGGTCCGACGGTCAGCGTGTGCCACCAGAAATGCAAGAAGTTGAAGTCGGTCGTGCCGGGCAAATGATAGCGCAGGAAAGTCGGATAATAGGCGACCGGCATCAGCACGAAGATCGAGATCAGGAAGGGCACGCCGAGCCGCCAGGCACGATTGCCCAGGAAATTGGCAGCGCCCCGTCGCGTCAGGCTGCCGTGAACGAACAGGCCGGAGATCAGGAACATGCAGGCCATGAAGAAACTGTCGTTGAACAGCACCATCAGATCGAAGCCGAGCCAGCGCATTTTGTCGCCGGTGCCGAAATGGGTGTAGTTGACGACGGAATGGTGGATCAGCACCAACAGAATGATGAACGCGCGCGCGCGATCGAGCGCGACGATGCGCGCTTTCGCCCTGGTGCCCTGATTGTTTTCGTTGGTCTTGCGCAGCATTCATTCAGCTCCAGGTGAGCTGACGTTCGATCATTTTTCGAACGCGTCGTAAACCAGCTTCTTCAGATTCACCTCAACGTGCATCCGCCCGGACGGGGCGTCCTCCATCAGGACGAAGAACATATCCTGGGCACGGTCGACCACGATATAGACGCCGGTGGCGCCATCCCATTTGATCTCGCCAGGCGAGCCCGGCGGCGGCGGCACCGCATTACCGGGATCGGTGCGGACGCCGAAACCGTAGCCGAAGCCGAAACCGTCGCCGGGATAGTAGAAATAATTGCGCGCGACGCCCGAGCCCGGGCCGATATGGTCGGTGGTCATCGCCGCGAACGCCGCCGAGCTGAGATAGGTCTTGCCGTCCAGGGTGCCGCCGTTCAGCAGCATCTGCCCATAACGCGCGAAATCGGCGATGGTTGAAACCATCCCGCCGCCGCCGGATTCCCACCGCGTGACGTCGAGCGAATTGCGCTCGACATGGCGGTCGCGGCGCAGCGGCTGGGCATAGCGCGCCCGCTCGGCCGGATCGGTCAGGAAGAACCTGGTCGTGGTCATCCCCAAGGGATCGAGCAGCTGCGTCTTTTCGAACTGATACAGCGACTGCCCCGACGCGACCTCGATGACGCGGCCGAGCACGTCGATCGAATGCCCGTAATCCCACAGCGTGCGCGGCTGCTCGGCCAGCGGCACTTTGGCGATGCGCTCGGCGAACCCGGCATTGTCGAAATCGCCGAGATAGATGCTGCCATAGGCGGCCTTCACCAATCCCTCGCCATAGAAGCCGTAGGTGATTCCGGACGTATGCAGCAGCAGATCCTCGATCGTGACCGGCCGGACCGGCGGCACGAGGTCGAGCACCGGATGACCGGTAGCGTCCTTGCGCTCAACGCCGACTTTCACACCGGCGAATGATGGAATGTATTTGGCTACGGGATCGCCCAACGCGATCTTGCCGCGATCGACCAGCATCATCGCCGCAAAGCTGGTGATGGTCTTCGTCACCGAATGAATCGGAAATATCGCGTCCGAAGTCATCTCGATGCCGGCGTCGACATCGCGCTTGCCGAAACATCTGAAATAGACCGGCCCGCCGTGACGCTGGATCAGGACGACGGCGCCGGGAATGTTTCCTTTGGCGACCTGGTCATTGATGAAATCGTCGATTTTGGAAAGCTTGTCGAGTGATAGCTCAGCGTTTGGCGGCGGGCCGAATTCGGCGGCGGATAGCGAGGTCGTCATCGAGGCGAATGCGATCGCGGTATATAGCGTCACGTAACGGCCGGGTGACGCTGACTTGCACATGGACATCCGCTGGCGTTCCCATATTTATCGAATGAAACCTATGGCATTGCCGCACGCTCTGGCAACGTCATTGCGAGGAGCCAACGGGTCCGGCCTTCGGCCGGCCCGATGAAAAACTCCGCGACGAAGCAATCCATTCTTTCGTTGCGCGGCGAGATGGATTGCTTCGCGGAGCCGGTCATCGGGCGCGCATTCGCGCGACCCGTTGGCTCGCAATGACGGTCAAAATCGCACCATCACGAATATGGATTGATCAGCTTCTGCAGCTCGGCGCTGTGATGCGCGAGCATGTCGATGAAGGTCCTGACCTTCGCCGACAGATGATGGCGATGCGGATAGACCGCGTTCATCGATAATTCGACCGGCCGATACTCAGGCAACAAGCGCACCAGACGGCCGGATTCGAGATCCTCATGAACCAGAAAACCCGCGGCAAGAGCTATCGCGTGGCCGTGCAGCGCCGCCACGCGTAGCGTCTCGCCGCTATTGGAGATCAGATTGCCGGACACCCGCACCGATGCCGGCGTACCCTTGCGGTCGACGAACCGCCATTCGTCCTGATAGGGATAGTTGACATGGCGAACGCAATTGCGCTCCGACAAGTCGGACAATTGCTCCGGCCGGCCGTATTTCTCGACATAGGCATGCGAACAGCACAGCACCTGCCGCCAGGTGGCGAGGCTGCGCACGATCAGGCTCGAGTCCGGCGGCTGTGTCATGCGGATCACCACATCGTATCCCTCGTCGATCATGTCGACGGTTCGCTCACCCATGCTCAGATCGACCTTGGTGTCGGGATATGTCGAAAGGAATTCGGCGACCACCGGCGCGATGAATGGCACGATGTGGGTCGCGGCATAGATCCTCAGCGTACCGCGCGGCGTCGATTGCTGGGCGCCGGCGATATCGTCGGCCTGCTCGAGATCGGCGAGGATCTGGACACAGCGGTCGTAATAAGCCTTGCCGATTTCGGTGAGGCTGACCTTGCGCGTGGTGCGCTGAAGCAGCCGAGCGCCGAGCCGGTCTTCCAGCGACTGGACATGGTTGCTCACCATCGTCGTCGACATGTTGAGGCGGCGCCCGGCGGCGGAAAACCCGCCGCTATCAACCACCCGGACAAAGGCCGTCAGACTGGTCAAACGATCCATCGGCAAGTCTCCGATTATCCGCCCCCACCGGATAATGCTTCCAGTTTTTCCGGGATTATCACATCGCCGATGACATTGCATCTTCAGGGCGTACCCGGCGCCCTCGTGGGAGGACGCTCCCCAGGTTCCCAGAGGATGCCATGTCGACCGCTTCTTATGTCACTGATACTGCAGCCAAAATTAGTCTTCGCCCATCCCGCAAGGCGGTCAAGCGCGCGGCCCTGGCTGTGGCTCTGACCCTCGGAATCGCCGCCGCCTCGGATTTTGGCTACGGCTATCTCACCATCGGCCGCTATCTGGAGACGACCGATGACGCCTATGTGAAGGCGGACTCCACGATCATCTCGCCAAAAGTCTCCGGATATATCGCCCAGGTGCTGGTCGGCGACAACGAGAAGGTCAAAGCCGGCCAGTTGCTGGCCCGGATCGACGATCGCGATTTCAAGGCCGCGCTCGACCAGGCCCATGCCGACGTCGATGCGTCCGAAGCCGCCGTGCGCAACCTCGATGCGCAGATTTCGCTGCAAGCGCCGATCATCGAGCAAGGCACTGCCGACGTCGCTGCCGCCGAAGCCAATCTGCAATTCGCCCAGGAAGAACAGGCCCGCTACGACGGGCTGATGAAGACCGGCTCCGGCACCATCCAGCGCGCCCAGCAGACCGACGCGGCGCTGCGCGAAAAGATGGCCCAGCTCCAGCACGGCAAATCGGGCCTGCTGGCCGCGCAGCGCAAGGTCGACGTCCTCACCACCGAGCGCGCCAAGGCAGTCGCGCAACTCGATCGCGCCCGCGCGGTCGAAACGCAGGCCGCGCTGAACCTGTCCTACACCAGGATCACCGCGCCGGTCGAAGGCACCGTCGGCGCGCGTTCGCTCCGGGTTGGCCAGTATGTGCAGGCCGGCACGCAGTTGATGGCGGTCGTTCCGCTCGATGCGGTCTATGTGGTCGCGAATTTCAAGGAAACCCAGCTCACCCATGTGCGCAACGGCCAGCCGGTCGAAATCAATATCGACAGTTTTCATGGCACCAAACTGCGGGGCCATGTCGACAGCCTGTCGCCGGCCAGCGGTCTCGAATTCGCGTTGCTGCCGCCTGACAACGCCACCGGCAATTTCACCAAGATCGTGCAGCGGGTGCCGGTGAAGATCGTGCTCGACGACCACAAGCTCACCGGCCTGCTGCGCCCGGGCATGTCGGCCGAGCCGACCGTCAACACCAAGGCGACCGTGCTGGCCGACCGCGAAACCAGGGCCCGGCTCGCTTCCGACGTCAGCCCCGCCCACCAAACGGCGGATAAGGGCGTCTGTCCGCTCACACATTATCCAATCTGAACCGGACAATCCTTCCATACTTTCCGTGATTATCGAAACTAGCCGCCTAATGCATCCTGCCTCTGCCGAGCAAGAGGAGACCACCATGACCACGTTCCAGCCCGCCCTCAACGCCGTTCCCGCCGACACCGGCGCGCCCAAAGCCGCAGCGACCCCGGGCAAGGCGACGCCGGCGATCTCGGCAAAGACCTGGATCGCGGTGATCGGCGCCACGCTCGGCGCCTTCATGGCGGTGCTCAACATCCAGATCGTCAACGCGTCGCTCGCGGATATTCAGGGCGCGATCGGCGCCGGCATCGATGATGGCGGCTGGATCTCGACCTCCTATCTGGTCGCCGAGATCGTGGTGATCCCCTTGAGCGGTTGGCTGGCGCAGGTGTTCTCGATCCGCATCTATCTCCTCACCAACGCGATCCTGTTTCTGCTGCTCTCGGTCGCCTGCGCCTTTGCGCAGGACCTGCCGCAGATGATCGCGCTGCGCGCGGTGCAGGGTTTTACCGGCGGTGTGCTGATCCCGATGGCGTTCACGCTGATCATCACGCTGCTGCCGAAGGCAAAGCAGCCGGTCGGTCTGGCGCTGTTCGCGCTGTCGGCGACGTTCGCGCCGGCGATCGGCCCGACCATCGGCGGCTATCTCACGGAAAACTGGGGCTGGCAGTTCATTTTCTATGTCAACCTCGTGCCGGGCGCGATCATGGTCGGAATGCTCTACTTCTCGCTGGAATCGAAGCCGATGAAGCTGTCGCTGCTGCGTGAGGGCGACTGGCCGGGCATCATCACCATGGCGGTTGGCCTCAGCGCGCTGCAGACCGTGCTCGAAGAAGGCAACAAGGACGACTGGTTCGGCTCGCCCTTCATCGTCAGGCTGTCGGTTATCGCGGCCGTTGCGCTGACCGCGTTCCTGTGGATCGAGCTGACCGCAAAGAAGCCGCTGTTGAACCTGCGCCTGCTGTTCCGCCGCAATTTCGGCTTCGGCATGTCAGCCAATTTCCTGCTCGGCGTCGCGCTGTACGGTTCGGTGTTCATCCTGCCGGTCTATCTGTCGCGCATTCAGGGCTACAACGCCGAACAGATCGGCATGGTGCTGGCCTGGACCGGCCTGCCGCAACTGCTGCTGATCCCGCTGGTGCCGCGGCTGATGCAGCGCTTCGACCCGCGGCTCATCATCGGTTTTGGTTTTGCGCTGTTCGCCGCCTCCAACTTCATGAACATCTACATGACCAACGACTACGCCACCGATCAGCTGTTCTGGCCCAACATCGTTCGCGCGCTCGGCCAGGCGCTGGTGATGGCGCCGCTATCGGCGGTCGCAACCGCCGGCATCGAGGCGGAGAATGCCGGCTCGGCGTCGGGGCTGTTCAACATGATGCGCAACCTCGGCGGCGCCGTCGGCATCGCGCTATTGCAGACGCTATTGACCAAGCGCGAGCAGTATCATTCCAACGTACTGATGCAGTCCGTCTCGCTGCTGGAGCCGGCGACCCGCACCCGGATCCAGCAACTGACCCGGTATTTCACGAGCCACGGCGTCACGGACCACGCCGAAGCGTCGCACCGCGCGGTGATCGCGATCGGCCACGTCGTGCAGAAGCAGGCCTTCATCCTGGCCTTCAGCGATACCTTCTATCTGCTCGGTGCCGCGCTCATCGTCGCGCTCATGGCAGCCCTGCTGCTTCGCAAGCCGAATCATCTTGAAAGCGGCGGCGCCCACTAGGGCTATCTATCAAACCGAGAAAGGAGAACGACCATGAAACCCCGCATGAACTACTATCAGGCCGCGCCCGATACGCTCAAAGCGCTCAGCGCGCTGGAAGCTCAGATACAGGCTTCAGGTCTCGAACAGTCCCTGATCGAACTGGTCAAGACCCGGGCCTCGCAGATCAATGGTTGCGCCTACTGCATCAACATGCACACCCAGGACGCCCGCAAGCATGGCGAAACCGAACAGCGGCTGTATCTGTTGAATGCGTGGCGGGAATCCCCTGTTTACACCGACCGCGAACGCGCCGCATTGGCGTGGACCGAGGCGGTGACCCTGATCTCGGAAACCCACGCGCCCGATGACGTCTATGAGGATGTCCGCGCCCAGTTCTCGGAAGCGGAGACGGTCAATTTGACCATGCTGATTGCGACCATCAACGCCTGGAACCGGCTCGCGATCAGTTTCCGCGCCGTGCCTCCGGTGAGGGCGAAGGCCGCGGTGGCGTAATGCATCGCGAATGGCGGCCTCATGGTTCGAGACGCGCGGCGCTGCCGCGCTCCTCACCATGAGGAGGTGGAGGACCTCATCCTGGGGAGCACGCGCTAGCGTGCGTCTCGAAGGATGAAGCCACCGAACTGCAATGTACTCCCGTTACACCGCCGTTGCCTTGGCGAATTCGACATAGATCTCGCGCAGCCGGTCCGTCATCGGGCCC
>WNFR01006837.1_pt1 | contig 16394 bp, 13 predicted proteins | sample 5400221 | NCBI WGS metagenome assembly WNFR01 (sample SAMN13153357, study PRJNA577476) | soil metagenome | isolation source: 40 cm soil under Madrone tree | place: USA:California | collected 2016-06-14 | reverse complement strand
CTCGCCGTCGGCCGCATGTTCATCTACCGCATCGCGTGGAAGCTCTCGCGCGGCATCACGCCGACGGCGGAGACTGCGCTCGCGAAGCTCTACGGCACGGAGCTCGAGCAGCGCCTGGCACGCTTCGCCGCGGAGATGCTCGGCGACGAGTCGCTCCTCACGACCGGCGGCGGTCGGCTCGCGACGCGCACTGCGCGCGCGCTCCTCAACGCGCCCGGGCTGACGATCCGCGGCGGCACCGTGGAGATCCTGCGCAACATCGTCGCGCAGCGCGGTCTCGGATTGCCGCGCGAGTGACGGCGATCAGTTGGCGTCGAGATCGCTCCCGCCACCGTCGTTCGTCGCGTGGTTTCGTTGCTTCTCCGGCGCCAGTCTCGCGCGCGCGTGGGCATTCGCCTTCTTCTCCTCCGCGGCACGCTCCTCCTCGATCACGGCCTTTTCCTCCTGACGCTCGGCGCGCTGGTCACGCAGCTCCTTCAGCTCGAAATCGTCATACTTCTTCGCGAACGCCGGGCGCGCGGTCGCCGTGGCGGCAACCGCGATCGCGAGTGCGACCATCATCGTCTTCATGCGGGCTCCTCCCGATCGAGAAATGAAGCGGCACACCATGACACGTCGGAGCGATTTGCATAGCCCATCTCGCGTTGGCGTGCTACGCGAGCACCGTGACGGCGAGCGGACACCATAGCACGCGCGCAGGACATTTTCATCGCGCGCTCGGCGTCCTCGACGCCACCACGCTCGTCGCCGGCTCGATGATCGGCTCGGGTATCTTCATCGTCTCCGCGCAGATGGCGCGCGAGCTCGGGTCGGCGGGATGGCTCCTCGCGGTCTGGGCGTTCGCCGGCACGATGACGGTCGTCGCCGCCGCGCTCTACGGCAATCTCGTGGCGCGGTTCCCGCGCGCCGGCGGCCAGTACGTCTATCTACGCGAGGCGTTCGGGCCGTTCGTCGGGTTTCTCTACGGCTGGACGCTCTTCCTCGTCATCCAGACGGGGACGATCGCCGCCGTCGCGGTCGCGTTCGCGCGCTTCACGGCGGTGCTCGTGCCGCGGATCGACGGCGCGATGCTCGTGTCCGGGCTCTCGGTCGAGCGCGCGCTCGCGATCGTGCTCGTCGCGCTGCTCACCGCCGCGAACTGCCGCGGCGTCGAGGTCGGGAAGACGATTCAGAACGTCTTCACGTTCGCGAAGATCGCCGCGCTCGTCGCGGTCATCCTGATCTGCGCGTTCGCCGGCGCCGGCGGCACGTTGGCGCACAACTTCGCGGCGCCGTTCCACCGCGCGGCGAGCGCCGATCTGCCGCTCTCCGCCGCGATCGGCAGCGCGATGGTGGGCGCGCTCTTCTCCGCCGACGCGTGGAACAACGTGACGTTCGCCGCCGAGGAGATCCGCGATCCGGAACGCACGATCCCGCGCGCGCTGATCGCCGGCACCGTGCTGGTGATCGGCATCTATCTCGCAGCGAACGTCGCCTACCTGTTCGTCCTCCCGGCGGTCGGCACACCCGACGCCGCCGGTCCGCTCGGACGCGGCATCGCCTACGCGGCACGCGAGCGCGTCGGGACGGCCGTGATGGAGGCGGCGCTCGGCCGGACGGGAGTCGTCGCGATGGCGGTCGCGATCATGATCTCGACCTTCGGGTGCGTGAACGGCCTCATCCTGTCCGGCGCGCGGGTGTCCTACGCAATGGCACGCGACGACCTCTTCTTCGCGCCCGCCGGGCGTCTGTCGGCGGCCGGCGCGCCGGCGTTCGCGCTCGTGGCACAAGCCGTATGGGCGTCGGCGCTCACGCTCTCCGGCACGTACGGCGATCTTCTCGACTACGTGATCTTCGCCGCGCTCCTCTTCTACGCGCTCACCGTCGCGGCGACGCTGCGCTACGCATCGAGCGGCCGCGTGTGGCGTCGGCTGCTCGCGATCGCGTACGTCGCGGCCGCCGGCGCCGTCATGCTCGATCTGCTCGTCGTGAAGCCGCGGTTCACCTGGCCCGGGTTGCTGATCGTGCTGTCGGGCGCGCCCGTCTACGCGTGGTGGACGCGCCGTGACGGGCGTCGTCGCCGCAGCTGATCCGGTACTGGGGCGATTTGCGTCGCGATACTTCGTTGCTCGGTCGCTCCGCTGCTCGGCGTAGCGCTGCTACGCCTGCGCTGCTTGTCCTCGCTTGACGAGGGCTCGCTTCCCTCGCGCCTCGTCTCGCTCGCAACTCGCCCCAGTACCAGCCGTCGCGCGTCTCGCTCGCAACGTCGGCTCAGGACCCGCGATGGCTCATCTCCGTCGCAACTCGACGCCGTACGATACACCGACCGAGCAACGAAGTATCGCGACGCAAAATCGCCCCAGGACGTCAGCCCTCGCAGTGGGTGCGGAGGAGGTCTTGGATCTTCCGCGGCGTATCGCTGTTGGCGTTGAGCATACCCGGGGGGACCTCTTTCAGGACGGCACAGGCGCGCGCGGCGTCGCCGCCGGCGACCGCGAGGCGGGCGGACTCGTAGTGGGCCTCCAGCCAACCGGGCTTGCCGACGGGCGCGGCGATGACCTCGTCCCAGAGCGCGCGCGCGTCGGCGGGCTTGCCTTGCGCCTCGAGGATGCGCGCCGCGCCGGCACGCGCGGAGACGACGTCGGGCTCGGTCGCCAGCACGTCGCGATAGAGTGCGAGCGCCCGGTCGCGCGCGTCTTGCTCCTCGTACAGCGCGGCGAGCGTCATCCGTAGACGGCGCACGACGACCGGGCTCAGGTTGCCGACGTCCTTCGACGCCAGCGCGCGCTCGCTGAGGCGCTGCGCGGCGCGCTTCCCGGCGGCGGCCTCGTCGCTCTTCCCGCTCGCCTGCGCGCGCGCGGCGGTGGTGAGAAAGCGCGTCGCGAGATCGTCGAGCAGCGCCGGGTCGAGCGTCGCGACCGCCGGCCGCTCCGCCTCGGTCGCCGCCTCGGTGAGGCGGCCGAGCCGCGACAGCGCGATCAACCGCAGCTTCACCACGTTCGGCGCTTGATCGGCGAGCTTCGGATAGCGTCGCCGAACGTCTTGAAGTCTTGGCTGCCGACCATCGCCCAGAACCGATCGAGGGCGGCGTCGGCCTGCCGCTGCAGCGCCGGGTCGGGCTTCGCGCCTTCGGGTGTCTGCTCGAGGAGCTTGACGCTCGATTGCGCGGTCGCGAAGGCCGCCCGCAGCTCGAACGCGGGATCGCCCTTTACCTGCGCGTATTGCGCGATCGCATCCGCATACCGCTCCTGCCGCTGACGGATCTCGCCGAGACGAAAGCGCGCTTCGGGCGCCGCCTTGTGCCGCGGATACTCGTCGACGAACGTCGTGATCGCGTGCTCATACGCCGGCAGATGCTCGGGTGTCGAGCTTGCCGCATAGAGCGCCTCGTTCGCCTTGAAGTTCAGATACGCCGCGTCGTCGCGATACGACGTGTGATCCTTCGACGCGAGCACCTGGCCGAACGCCTCGCTCGCACCCGCCGCGTCGCCGACGCGAAAGCGCGCGACGCCGAGGAGGTAGCGCGCCTCCGGCTGCTGCTTGTGGTCCTCCTCGTCGGAGGACGCGAGGAGATGCTCGAGGCGGGGAATCGCCTCCTTGAATTTTCCCGAGGCCACGAGCTGCTTCGTCACGTCCCATTCGGACGGCGGCGGCGGCTCCGCTTTCGCCTTCGGACCGGCCCAGATCTTCGGGTTGTCGAGCCCGGCTTTGACGATCGCGTTGGCGCGACCTCCCCACGGGCCGCCGGCCGCTTGCAGCTCCGCGAGAAGGGCGCTCGCTTCCGTCCGATAGGAGGCGCGGTCGCCGGGTGACGTCGCCGCCGCCATGAGGAGCGCCCGCGCACGCGTCAGCTTGGCACGCGGCTCGTCCGCGGGTGTCGCACCGTCGAGCGCCGCCTTCGACGTCTTCAGGGCGTCGGCACTCCGCCCCGCCTTGATGTACGCCTCGGCGAGCGCGAGCTTCGCCTTGCGGACGCGCTCCGGCGCCGCGCCTTTCGACTCCGCCGCCGCTTGGAAGTCGGCGATCGCCCATTCGGGCTTGTCGAGCTCCAGGTACGCGAGGCCCCGTCCGAGGTGGCTCTCGGCGACGATCGGCGTGTCGCGCCCCGCCGTCGCGAACTCGCCGAAGCCCTTCGCCGCCTCTTCGAGGAGCGACTTGCGCTTTTGTCCGTCGTAGAAGAGCGCGCCGCGGTAGTGCAGCCAGTTCAAGTAGTAGAGCGCCTGCGCCGCGAGCTGCTGGTGCTCCTTCCACTGCGCGCTCTCATAGAGCGCGTCGAGATCGCCGTCGGCGTCCATGACGCCCTTGCTCATCGCATCGAGCGCCTGCCGATGCTCGTGGTAGCTGCGCTCCATCGGCTCTGCGATCGCCTCATACGTCGCCACCCCCCCCGCCTCCCCTGCATCCGCCGCGTCGAGAAACTCGAGCGCCAACTTCCCCATTCTCTCCAGCGCCGCCTGCTCCCCCGCCCCGCCGCTTCCGGGCGACAACCCCACCGCATGCGCCTCCGACCGCAACTCCGCCATCGATGCCGCCAGCGCAGGATGGCGCGTGACAAAAGTAAGCAAACAAGTCGCAGCTACCACGACCACGAACGATCGCAGCGACCGCGCCCGCACAGCGCGCCGAGTAGCGTTCGTCGCCCCGGTCGCCGCCGAACGCCGTGCCACCCACGCCGGAAGCGGCGACGCGGGAGTCGTCCGCTGCACCCGTTGTGCGCAATGCTCCTTATCGCGCACGTCGGGTGCAGCGGACGACTCCCGCGTCGCCGCGTGCGCCGCAGCGACGACCTCTTCTCGACGGCCGCGCGTCACTGGAGACGGTCCATGTACTTCGCCATCTCCACGCGCCAGCGCGTCCCGAACGTGAGCGCCATCACCTCGCGCAGGAGCGCCTTGTTCTCGCCGAGGCGCACGATCTCGCCGCCGCCTTGATGCGCCATGTCGCCCAGCGAGTCGCTCACCTCGCGATAGAACTCCGGCGTCGGCGACGCCTGGAACTCGCCCTTCGACCCGTGCGCCACCCAATCGGCGTGCTCGTACTCGACGTGCAGCCGATCGGTGACGTCGATGGCGCCGACGGCGCCGTTCTTTTCCTTGAAGGTGCGTACGAGCTGCGTGAGCTCCGGAATGTCCTCTTTGTGCGGCGGCGAGCCGCCGATCACGATCAGGATGCGGCGCGCGGTCTTCCGCCACGACAGCTCGCGGATGGCCGCCTGCACGCCCGCCTTCACCGCCTCGGGATAGTCGCCGCCGCCGTCACAGCGCAGTCCGGCGACGAAGTTCTGCACCTTCTCGGTGTGGAAGCTGAAGTCGACCCACTTCGTCACGTACTCGTCGCCTTTGTCGCGGTACGCGACGACCGCGACGCGGCTCGCGGGCACCATCTGCTGCAGGTCGCCGATGAACGCGCGCACCTCGCGCTTCACGTCCTCGAGGACGGACTGCATGCTGTCGGTGGTGTCGATCACCAGCACGAGATCGATGCCGACCTTGCGCAGACCGCCGAGCACGTCGCCGAAGCCGCCGCCGCCGATCGACCCGCCGGCGAGCCCGCCGCCGCCGACCGAGAGCGGCACGTCGAGCGTCCCCGGCGACTGCCCGATCGACGGTCCGATGCCGGCGATGCGCGGCATCTCGGGCGCGCGCACCGCGGCGACCGCCGGCGCCGTGCTCGGACCGGTGACGGAGCCCGCCGCGCGCGGCGCGGTCGTGACCGGATGGAGGCTGCCGGCGATCTCGTGCAGCGAGGGCGCGCCTTGAGAATCGTCGAGGTCCGACGCGATGTCCTCGCGCAGCTTGACGTTGATGCGCTCGTCGCGATGGACGACTGCGAAGCTGATCGTCGCCAACAGCACGAGGAGCGCCGCGTGGAACACCGCCGAGAACACGAACGCGGGGAGTCCGCGGCGCATCGGGAACGCGTGCGCGAGCGGATCGTCCTCGAGCGGCTGCGGGCGCGGCGGTGGACGCCGTCCGCCGAGGAGCGAACGGCGCGGCGGCCGTTCGGTCGGTGGCATGGCGCTACTCCGCGGCCGCCGGCCGGCCGCGCTCGGCGGCGATCGCGACCTGCGTGGCGCCGGCGTGCTGCGCCGCCGACAAGATACGGACGGCCTCGCCGAGCATGACCTCGCGGTCGCCCTGCAGGACGACCGGGGTGTCGGGCCGCGTCTTCAAGAGCTCGTGCAGCGATCCCTCGAGGCTCTCCATCGGCACCGGGTCGGCGTTGACGAAGATCTCGTGCATCGGCGTCACCGTGATCGTGATCTCGCGCGGCGCCGACTGCGTCTCGTCGACCTCGGGCAACATCACCTTCGCGCCGGAATCGACCATCGCGACGCTCGTCACCATGAAGATGATGAGGAGGACGAGGAAGATGTCGGTGAGCGGCGTGATGTTGATCTCCGCGATGATCCGGCCGCGGCGGCCGGGGATGCTAGCGATGCCGGCCATCGACGACACGCTCCATCGCCGGCTCGGCGGCGCGCTCCACTCGCAAGGCCTCGAGCACGCGCGCGCTGCCGATCGTCAGCGCCGCCTCGATGCGATCGAGGCGGGTCTGGAAATAGTTGTAGAAGATCAGCGCGACGATCGCGACGATGAGACCGAGGGCGGTCGCGATCAGCGCCTCGGAGATGCCGCCGGCGACGACGGCGAAGCCGCCGCTCCCGAGGACCGACATGCTGTGAAACGCCTTCACGATGCCGACGACGGTGCCGAAGAGCCCGATGAACGGCGCGCTCGCGGCGACCGTGCCGAGAATCCACAGCGATCCTTTGAGCCGCTCCACCTCCTCGAACCGGCGTTCCGCGCTCATCTGATCGAGTAGCTCCGGCGTCGCGACGGCGCTCTGTCGCAACAGGTCGACGAACGTCCGTCCCGCCGGCGTGCGTCGCTCGGCCTCGGCGCGCTCGACCGCGGCGGCGAGATCGGAGCGGCTGACGTCCGTGTACACGGCGCGGGTGAGGCGGGCCGTCTTCCCGATCATCCCCCGATACGCCCACAACCGCTCGGCGATGACGGTCAGACTGATGATCGACATGAAAATCAAAGGATACGTCGCCATCCAGCCTTGCTGGATCATCTGCAACATGTTGATGCTTTCCACGAGGCTCCTCTCGGGGGGCGCGGACGTCCGGCGCGCGTCCTCTTCAAACGCTACACGATCACAAAGCACGGAGCAAAAATAGCGGGGAGCGCGAAGCCGTACGCTCGACGGGGTCGAGACGCGGCGGGCCTGTCGCGAGCGCCGGCGCCCGTCGCGCCGCGATTGACGCGTCGCTCACACGCGTGCGCGGCGGCTCCCGATTCGTTTTGCCGCGCTGCTGTAGGTATGGTACGCGCGTCACGTACGCGCCGGCGTCGGCCGTGGCGCGGCTGAGGAGGGGTGGGATGCCGAGCCAGCTGTTCGCGACGAAGCCGTTGCAACTGCTCCTCGACGAGATGGCGGGCGAGCACCGGCTGCGGCGCGTCCTCGGGCCGGTTTCGCTGACCGCCCTCGGCGTCGGCGCGATCATCGGCACCGGCATCTTCGTGCTCACCGGGATCGCGGCGCACGACAAGACGGGGCCGGCGCTCATGCTCTCCTTCGTCGTCGCCGGCGTCGCCTGCATCTTCGCGGCGATGTGCTACGCGGAGTTCGCGTCGATGGTGCCGGTCGCGGGATCGGCGTACACGTACGCGTACGCGACCCTCGGCGAGCTGCTCGCGTGGATCATCGGCTGGGACCTGCTGCTCGAGTACGCGGTCGCGTCGTCGACGGTCGCGCATGGCTGGTCGAAGTACTTCCAGAACTTCCTCGATCAGCTCGGCACGCACCTGCCGGCCGTGCTCACCAACGCGCCGTTCGACTATCACCCCGACACCGGTCTCCTGGCGCTGACCGGCACGTGGTTCGATCTGCCGGCGGTCGTGATCACGGCGCTCATCACCGTCGTCCTCGTGATCGGCATTCGCGAGAGCGCCGGGTTCAACGCCGGGATCGTGCTCTTCAAGCTGCTCGTGGTCGGCTTCGTGATCGTCGTCGGGGCGTTCCACGTCGACCCCGCGAACTGGCACCCGTTCGCGCCTTTCGGCCTGACCGGCATCTCCTTCTTCGGCAAGACCCTCTTCGGTCAGACGGGTCAGGCGGGCGAGCCGCTCGGCATGCTCTCCGGAGCGGGGATCATCTTCTTCGCGTACATCGGCTTCGACTCGGTCTCGACGCACTCGGAGGAGGCGCGTAACCCGCAGCGCGACGTCCCGATCGGCATCATCGTGTCGCTGGTGCTGTGCACGGTGCTCTACATCGCGGTCGCCGCGGTGTTGACGGGCATGGTCCGCTACGACCGGATCAACATCGACGCGCCGGTCTCGGACGCGTTTCGTCAGGCCGGGTTGCCGTGGGCGCGCTTCCTCATCTCGCTCGGCGCCATCAGCGGCATCACGTCGGTCCTCCTGGTCATGATGCTGAGCCAAGCGCGCGTGCTGCTCGCGATGGCGCGCGACGGCTTGCTGCCGGTCGAGTTCTTCGGCGCCGTGCACGAGCGCTTCCGGACGCCGCACAAGGCGACGCTCGTCACCGGCCTCTTCGTCGCGGCGGTCGCCGCCGTCGTGCCGTTGCGCGTCCTCGCGGAGCTGGTGAACATCGGCACGCTCTTGGCGTTCGTCATCGTCTGCGGCGCGGTGCTCATCATGCGCCGCACCCACCCCGACGCGAGCCGGCCCTTTCGGGCGCCGTTCGTGCCGCTGGTCCCGATCCTCGGCATGGCGTCCTGCGCGCTCTTGATGTTCTCGTTGCCGGCGGAGAACTGGCTGCGGCTCGCGATCTGGCTCGCGATCGGGCTCACGATCTACTTCTCGTACGGGCGCCACCACAGCGTGATGGCGCAGTATCTCCGGAACGAGATGCGTCGCCACGGCGTCTCGCCCGCGGGCGCGCCGGCGAAGAAGACGCCGCTTTAACCGCGGCGTCTGCGGCTCAGAGCGGCGGCTCGGTCTCGCGGCCGCGCGAGCGCACGTACTCGATGATCCCCGGCAGGATCGAGAGGAAGATCACGATCAGGATCACCTTCTCGACGTTCTGGCGCACCCACGGGATGTCGCCGATGAAGTAGCCGAGAAACAGCATGCTCAGGATCCACAGCACGCCGCCGATCACGTTGTAGAGCGTGAAGGCGGCGAAATCCATCGCCGCCATGCCGGCGACGACGGGCACGAACGTGCGGACGATCGGCATGAAGCGCGCGAGCACCAGCGTCTTGCCGCCATGCTTCTCGTAGAACGCGTGCGCCCGGTAGAGATGCTTCTTGTTGAAGAGCAGCGAATCCTCGCGCGTGAAGAGGCGCGGTCCCGTGGCGCGGCCGATGTAATAGCCGAACGAGTTGCCGGCGATGGCGGCGAGGGGAAGGACCGCTGCCACCGTAGTGATGTTCATCAATCTCTGTCCGGGTGACGCGAGCAGTCCGGCGGTGACGAGCAGCGAGTCGCCGGGCAGGAAGAACCCGATCAACAGGCCGGTCTCGGCGAAGATGATGGTCGTCAGCATGAGCAGCCCGCCCCAGCGGACGACGCCTTCGAGATCGTAGAGTTGGTGCAGCGCCTGCACGAGCGTGTCGATCATGGTCGGTGGCTCGTAGCGTAAAGCAGGATACGCAACAAGCGCGGGGCGCGTGAGAGGGTCGGCGCCGTGATGCGCCACAGGCCGGCCGTACGCGCGCCACACGGCCTCGAGCCGATCCTGATCACCGGCAGCTTCAGTCGCCGCGCAGAATCGCCAGCGCCTCAGCGGCGCGTTTGTCTCCCCGAGTTTCGACGAGCCGTTCCAGACGCGCGATCGCAGCATCGTTGTGACCGAGGTGGCTGTCGAGCACGGCGAGATTGTACTGGACCGACGAGTCATCGGCATCGAGCTGCTCGGCCCGGCGGAGCCAAAGCGCAGCGCCTTTCAGATCACCGGAATTGAGCGCCAAGATTCCGAGACCGAGTGGCGCGAACGGCAGCGACGGCGCGACGAGCGCGGCGCGCTCGTACGCGCGCGCCGCATCTGCCTCGCGACCATGGCGCTCGTAGAAGCCGGCGAGCTGATACCAAGTCTGGTGGAACGACGGTCCCGCCTCGGTCGCACGCACGAACTCGCGCTCGGCGTCCCCCGTCCTGTTCGCGATCTCATACTGATCGCCGAGGTTCAGATGCACGATCGGCGTTTCGGGACGCGCCCGAACGTCGGCTTCGATCGCAGTGAGATCGCTTCGCCAATCCCGGTTCCGCAATACGACCGTCGTGCCACTCACGAGGAGGGCGATGGCCGTTGTGATGATCGCTCCGGCGCGCGCGGCACTCCAACGGGCACGGAATCCCGCGGCCACGACGAGCGCCGCCGCGCATGCCAGCCCCGGAAGAAGCGGGTAGGAGAGACGCACCTCCCGGTACGGTCCGATCGGAAAGAGCAACTGCGCTACGACGAGAAATCCGGCGATCCACCACCAGAGGGCGACCGCGACTGGATGTCGCCGGAGCGTGAACCACCCCGCCACGGCGACGACGCAGATCATCGCGCTCCCCCCCAGCCACACGACCGGATCGAACCATGTCGGCAGGCGCGCCGGAGCGTCCATCGCCAGGAGTGGCCAAGGCCAGATGAAGACGCGCAGATAGTGCCACGCGAGCGCCGCAGCGGTCGCCCCACGCTCGCCGAGCGGTTTTCCCGCGAGGGGGCACTCCGTCAGGTCCCATGCGGTCCGCCGACAGGCCGGCACTGCCGCGCCCGTCGCCTGCGCTCGCGCGACGATGTAGAGGACGAGCGGCAACGCGACCGCAATCGCGCCACGCCACCGCGAACGTCCGCGTTGTGGTGGCTCGTCGGCCGATGCTCGTGCATTGCCGAGCTGGACGAGCTGCATCACGGCGAGAGGCAGCACGACGACTCCCGATTCCTTCGCCCCGAGGGCAACGATGACAAACGCCATCGCCGCCACGGTGCGCACCCACGTCCATCGGCCCTTCTCGGCGGCGTGCTGGACCACAAGAAAGCCGGCGACACCGATGACGACCAAAATGTCCGCACGACCGACGATTCGATTGACGACGTCGGTTGCGACCGGATGCACCAAGATCATCGATCCCGCGATGGCGCCCGCAAGCGGATACGTCGCGCGGCCCCACCAGAGCGCCACGAGCCACGCGGCGGCCGCATGCAAGACGACGTTCACGATGCGGAAGGACCGCGGGGTAACGCCGCTTATGGCCGCATTCAAGCCGTAGCTCGTGGTCGTAACGGGCCGATAACCGACGGTGGGCGCCTCCGACTGTGTGACACCGGAGGTATCGGCAACCCCACGAACGTACTCCGACGTCCACGACTTCGCGAAATTGCCCAGGCTCGGATCGCGAACGATCGGGTTGCGAGCAACCATCCAATCATCGTCCACGACGAAGGGATTCGACAAGGCGTTCGCGTAGAACAGCCCCGAGGTTACGATGGCGACGAGCAGCGCCACCGCACCAATGCGAGGTGCCACGGCCGTCACTCGCGATCGAGAGTGGCGGCCCGATTACGCCGCCGCGCGAGGCCGACAAGCGTGCACGCGAGCACGAACGCGACCGACGAAATCGCGCTGACCCAGCACCCGATCACGAACGCACGTGGTCGGTACTCCAATCGCAGGTGATGTCGCCCGGCCGGCAACGGAATGCCGCGCAGCACGAAGTCCGCCGGAATCACGGGGTACGACTGCCGCTCTCCTTCGTCCATCGACGTGGCTTCCCACCCTGCGGCATACCCGTCCGAGAGGACGAGAACCGCTGGCTGCGGCGATTCCGCCCAGACCTCCAGCTCGTCCGTCGATACGTCTTCGACGCGAACGGCCGAATGCCCGCCAGCGTCGGCGACGGCCGCTGCGGAAGACGCCGCGAGCCAGCGATTCGCATCGGCTTCGAGAACAACCTCGCGGCGCGGATCGAAATCGGGGTTCATGATCGCGTCGAGAGCAGCCGCACGATCTCCTACGAACCGCCACCGAGACACGAGAGTGGCACGCGGAGCCTCCGGAAATCCGGTGCGCACCGCCTGCAATGAACCATCCTCGGTATGAATGACGTATCGTAGGCGGACGATGCCAAACACCGGCGGAATCAGGCGTAGTGGCGACGTGACGAGATCCGACGGTACTCGGCCCTGCGTTCGCGCTACGAACTCTGCGTAGCGATTCGGCAGGGTCGGGTCGTACCCCCACACGTCGTCGACGCCCGCGCTCATCGCAACGTAGGGATTCGGACCTTGTATCCGGAAGTCACCTGCGGAACGATCTCGAAAGTCGCGAAGCTCCGAGATGCGGCTTTGGACTGCCGCAGCTTCGAACGTCGGCAACATGTGGTGCGCATGAAGGAGGAGCTCGGCGCACGCGACCACGCCGATCACATACGCGAACGCTCGCTGCCACCGCGCCGCCATCAACATGGCTGCGACGGCGAGGAAAGTGCCGCCGCCGACGGCCATCGAGAGGGCCGCATGCGCGCCCGCCATCTGCGCGAAGTGGCCGCTCCGCACAACCGGATAGTACTGAAATGCATCGCCGGACGTATCGATCGCCGTCAACAAGTGCGTCCATATTCCGTTCGGTCCCGCGTTCGAGGACTGCCGCACGGCGAGGGCGCTCACGAGCAGCATCACCGCCCATGCGGCCGCAATTGCCGCTGGCCATCGTGGGACCTCGGTCACCCGCAGCAAGCGATCGAAGCCGATTGCGGCGAGCAGCGCGACGAACATCGCCGCGAGAAATGTGAACTTGGTCGTTCCGCGGAAGCTCGCGAAGAACGGCACGTAGTCGTAGAGCACGCGAAAGAGTGGCGTATACGCGCCAAACGCGAGCACCAGAGCGACGGCCGCCATCGGCACCGAGAAACGCCGGATATCGCGAGAGCCGGACGCCGCGCCGTACAGCGTGAGCACCAACGGGGCAACGCCGATGAACAGCGACGTCTCGGAGAGGGTCCAACGGCCCCAATACGGCAGGTCGATCATATCGCCGAAGATGCCGGGCAGCACGGTGGTAGCGAGGTTTTCCGGCGGAAATGCGAACGTGCGCGCGACCTCGAAGGGCAGACGAGCACGAATACTATCGGATGCAGCAGCGACGCCGCTGAGGATCTGAACCGCCGCGAGCGCCGCACCAGCGAGATACACGGCGAGCACTGACGCTACGCTTGCGATTCGACGCGACGAACGCAGCGCGCACAGTACGACGTAGATGACCACGATCAGCGCCGTGTAGGCTGTCTGCTGCACCTGGCCGCTCAGGATCTGCAGCGCGACGGCCGCACTTCCGAGGAGCACCCAACGCACGTCACGCGTGGCAAATACTCGGTCCACCACGAGAAATATCAACGGCGCCCATGCAATCGTTCGCAGGTTCGGGAGATGCCCCCGATACACCTGCAGAAAGTGCGGACCGCAGAACATGAAGACGAGCCCGGCCAGCACACACGCCGCCGGTGACAGACGGCGATATGCCGCCCAGAGGTACGTCCACAGTCCGGCCATCACGAAATGGAACGCGACACCGACATTGATGGCAAGCGGTGTCGGCATCACGAGGTTCAGCCAGTTCGGCGGATACAACAGCCCGGGCTGGAACCCGGCGAAGAATGGTGCGCCGCAGTAAATGTGTGGATTCCACAGCGCAAGGTTTCCTCTCCGCAGCTCGCGAAACCCAAACTCGTGCCAGTGATAGAAGATCGCCTCGAGGTCTTGGCCCGGCGCCGAAACTACGCGCACGTTGCCGTGCAGAAGAACCTCACCGAATACGATCAGTGTCGCGGCAACGAAGATGGACGCGCCGACGACGACGGCGCGAGGTGCGAGCGCGGGAAGCGACTCGACGCAAGAGCCTCGGCCCCTGACTCCCGTCAGCGCTCGCCCCTACCCCACGCGAGCACCGCGTCCGCGTACGGCTCGGGGCGCTCGAGGCCGACCAGGTGTCCCGCTGCGGGGATCATCTCGAGTTGCGCGCCCCGGATCTTCTCCTTGAAGATGCCGGCGTAGCACGAGTCGACGAAGCGGTCCTCCTCGCCCCAGAGGACGAGCGTCGGCGCGATGATGCGCCAGAGGCGCCGCTCGAGACCATGCTCCGGAATCGGGAAGAGGAACTTCGCGGCGGTTCGAAAGCCGCGCGCGAGCGCGATCAAGGTCTCGATCTGCTCCTCGCTGCGGTCGTCCTTGTCGCTGTAGAGCTGGGTCAGCTCGAGCATCCGCTGCGCCGCCCGGCTCGTCGGATCGTGGAAGAGGAGCGGCACCATCTCGTGCACCATGTGGCCGAAGAGGTCCTCGACCGGCGACGTGTCGCGCCAGAGGCCGATCGGCGCGACGAGCGCGAGCCGGCCGACGTCGCGCGGGCGCAGCGCCGCCATCTCGGCGGCGATCCAGCCGCCGAGCGACTCGCCGACCACGTACGGCCGCTCGATCCCGAGCGCGTCGACGACGTCGAACGTGTGGAGGAAGAGATCGAATTGATCGTCCAGGCACTCGAGACCGGTCGAGCGGCCGAAGCCGGGGAGGAGCGGCGCATAGACGTGATAGTGCGCCGCGAGCAGCGGCAGCACGCCCTCCCACAGCGGCACACCGCCGGCGCTGTGCAGGAAAACCAGCGGTGCTCCGTCACCGGCTTCGAGCACCTCGATCGTCGGTCGCTCGGAACCGAGATGGACGAGCCGTGAGCGTGCGGTGCCGTTCGCGCCGCCGTTCGTCGTCACGGCCGCACCTCGCCACCGCGAACGCGGACAGTCACGGCCGCACCCCGTCGGGTCGGCGAACGCGGTCGCGGCCGTCCGGTTCGCCGCCGTCATGCGACGGGCGCTCCACCGTCGCACGCACGGCCGTGTTGTAGCTGCCGGCAGCGACGCGCTCCGAGGGCGGTAACGCTTTCGGCCACCAGTGGTCCTCGTACTCGCCCCAGAGCGGCCGCAGGTGCGGCAGGACCTCGGTCGCGCAGAGATACGTCGAGCGATTCGTGAGCTCGACCGGCGACGAGCCGATGTGGAGACCGAGCAGGAGATGCCCGACGCGCAGCGAGCGCGCCAGCTCCTCGAGCTGCTGGCGCACCGTCGCCGGCGAGCCGGCGACGATGTAGCGCTCGTCGACGAGCTCCTTCCAGGTCTTGTTGCGCCCCATGTTCTGATTGGTGTTGCCGGCCTGCGCGACGACGCCGGCACGGAGCGACGCCTCGGTGCGGTAGCCCGGCGCCTCGGAGGTGCCGGGATAGAGATGCAGGCACTTGTTGAAGAAGTAGTCGACGTGCGGCCACCACTCGCGCTCGCACGACGCGTCGGTGTCGCTGACGCACACCTGCTGGAAGAAGGCGCAGCTGTAGGGATTCGCCTCCGCGCCGCGCTCTTCGAGACGTTCCCAGTAGCCGTCGAGCATCTTGCGCGCGCGCTTGTAGCCGCTGAACGAGAGGTAGCTGTAGTTGTACGCGTGATCGACGCACCAGTCCCAGGTCTCGATCGAGCCGAGGCCCGGGATCCAGACCGGCGGGTGCGGCTTCTGGATCGGCTGCGGCCAGAGGTTCACGTAGCGCAGCTTCGTGTACTTGCCGTTCCACGGGAACGGCTCGCGTGATGCCCACGCCTTCATGATGAGATCGTGGCCCTCGCGGTACTTGTCGCGGACGGTCGCCGGGTTCTGGCCGTAACAATAGTTGATGTCCATCGACGTCCCGACGGGAAACCCCGCGATCACGCGACCGCCCGACAGCACGTCGAGCATCGCCATCTCCTCGGCGACGCGCACCGGCGGGTTGTAGAGCGCGATCGAGTTCCCGAGGACGAGCAGCATCGCCTTCGAGGTGCGGCGCGCGAGCGCCGCCGCCATGAGGTTCGGCGACGGCATCATGCCGTAGGCATTCTGGTGGTGCTCGTTCACGCCGAGCGCATCGAAGCCCATCGTTTCCGCGTACTCGAGCATGTCGAGGTACTCGTTGTAGAGGCCGTGGCCGCGCACCGGATCGTAGAGCGCGTTCGGCAGGTCGACCCAGACGCTGTGGTAGCGCTCGCGGAAGTCGGCGGGGAGCCAGCGATACGGCATCAGATGGAACCAGCTGAACTTCATGACGACCTCTCCTTCGCGCGCCACGGCGGCGGGGCGCGAGACTCATCGCGTACCTCCACGTGACACCGGAGGCAAGCAAGGAAGGACCTCGCGATCCTTCCAACCCTCCGCGAAACTCTCGCTGCCCGACGGGCTCGTGCGCGCCGCCGAGGTCGATGAAGCCGCGACACATGGCCCGCTCAATCGGATGCGACATACACGAGCGGTACGGAGGGACCGTCGCGGCTGATGCGAGCGAGCGCCAGCGACGCCGCTCCAGCCCGAGCTCGTCGGTCCGATTCAGAAGAGCGCGGCGAGCGTCGGCGCAGCACATCGTCCGCGGCACGTAGCCCCCAAAG
>WNFR01003433.1_pt1 | contig 16396 bp, 17 predicted proteins | sample 5400221 | NCBI WGS metagenome assembly WNFR01 (sample SAMN13153357, study PRJNA577476) | soil metagenome | isolation source: 40 cm soil under Madrone tree | place: USA:California | collected 2016-06-14 | reverse complement strand
CGTTCGGGTTGGCGGCCGCCGCGCCGTTGCCGTCCGCGCGCTGCAATTCCAGGGTGTCGGGGATTGCGACGAGGGCCGCGGTGGCTTCGTCGGCAACACAAAGTCGGGTGGCCTCCGCCGCATCGACACCGGCGCGCGCCAGCGCGCTGCGGATCACCGTACCCATCGCGGCCTCGGCGCGCCACATGCGGCGGCGGCTGATCGCGCCTGAGTCGCGCTCGCCGGCAGCCGCCATCCTCCTCCCCTCGACCCGGTCGAGGCGAGTGTCAAGGGGACGTGGCATCGGCCGCCTCCAGCACGCGCAGGCGCCGCTCGAACTCGGTTGCTTCGACCGCGCGGACATAGGCTTCGACCACATGACCCAATTGCATCGCTTCGCGCGGCGTGACGGCACCCTGCGCCGTCGCGTCGGCGACCGCGGCCATCGCACCCGCGAGGTCGCCAGCGTTGCGGATCGGCGGCATCGTGAAGTCGACGGCGCGTTCGCGATAGGGCCCGACGATGCGTTCGCGGCACAGCCGCAATGCCGCCGGGTCGCCGGCGAGCGCCAGTTCGACGGCTTTGCGGGTCAAGGCCTCGCCCTCGCCGGCGAGCAATAGCCGGGCGGCGCGGTTGGCGTGGTCGCGGCAGCCGCGCGGCCGGCCGGCGGGATTGCCGGACCGGCCCCTGGCGAACCGCCCGCGCCCGTCCCGCACCCCCTGTTCCCCCTGTTTTATCTGGTCGAGATCAGGCATCGCCAACTCCTCCAACGGCAATTTCGCACCCGCTCACGGATGCCGATGCCGCGAGAATACAATGCGACTATGGCAATTAAATGATTGTCGATATCGCAAGTTCTGTGGCAGCCGACGTGAGGCGCGCCGTGACCGGACGGGCGCTGACCCGGCTCTTGGGTGACGGTACCATCCATCACGGCGGATCAGACGACGGTCGCGGTGTTGACCGGCTTTGGGCTCAAGGCGGCGGGAGCGCATCGGCGCGCGTCTCGGCATCGGCACGGGATAGCGAGAGTTGCCGATGCCTCCGGTCATGACCTGGAGAAAACAGTTCACCGGTAAGCTTCCTAGTGCCGCGACGGCGGTGAATGGTCACTTCTTGTCCGATCCCCTGTTTTTCTCCGAAATCGGCCTCCCGTCAAATCCAATCGACAATGCGAACAATATACCCTAAATTCACAGCCAATATTTTGCTACCCCTCGTTAAGAGATCTTCAATCTCCCATCGCAAGAATGTTCGCCAAGACTTGGAGAGAATCAAGTCGAGCGCAGTGATAGGAGATTGCCATGAGTAGACTGCACGCGTTGTTAATGGGTTCCGCGGCGGTTGCGCTCGCAACAGCCTCGGCATACGCCGCAAGTAGCGGCAGCTTCACGGGCACCGTTTACAACGGCAACTGCACGATCAACAGCGGCAACGGTACGTTCTCGACCGGCGGCGCGTCTTTCCCGATCGCATTCAACCCGATCTCGGTGCAGCTATCGAGCGGAAGCGGGACCGCACTGGTCGTCACGCCGTCGGCGGTGACCGGTCTCTACACCAACAACAAGATAACGAATAACTCCTCGAGCTCGACGGAGGATGTCGGTGTCCAAGTCCAGGTCACGGTAACCCCGACAAATGGCGCGGTGGTCGCCCCCGGCGCCATCCAAATCGCCCCGGCCACGCCCGGCGATGCCGGAAACGGCACCGACACCGGAGCAACCTGTTCGCTGACGACCGCCCAGGCGGCGGCCCACGGCGTGACGAGCTGCGTGATCTACGACCAGCGCTTTACCCAGATCAGCAGTTAGTTTTTATCGCAACTCGCGAGCCTCAACGGCTTTACGACAGCTTTCCAACAGATCGAGAGCACGCTCTCCGCACATGCGTTCAACTTTTATGTGCAAGCCCCCGGCGGCACCTACGAGTTCGACGTGACCGCGCAACTGTTCGTCGGCAATAACAATACCGCGCCGGCCAGCTCGGTTGCGGGCTGCTTTGGTCCCGGCACGGTGACCGTACAGCAGGTCAAGAATTTCAGCTTCAACACCCCAATCGGCTTTTAGATCTAGATGTGGTTTGAGGCATCAGCGCAGGGGCAATCCCCTGCGCTGATCGATCGAACTAAAACCCACTCAGCTGAGAGTCGTAGGATGGGTTGAGCCGAACGCGAAACCCATCATCGGTCGATGACCAACTATCGTCGCCACTGTGTTTCGGGCGGGAGTTATTTCTTCACGGTGAACTTGGCCGACCGGCGGCTTCGGCTGTTGACCGATCATATCAAAGCGCTGCGCGCGGCGTTTCGCTATTAGCGGGCCCGGCACCCATTCGCGATCGACGCGATCGTCGTGCTACCGGATCACCTTCACGCAATTTGGACCTTGCCGGAGGGAGAATCCGATTTCGCGCTCCGCTGGCGGTTGGTCAAAGCGATGTTCTCGCGTGCCTTGCCGCGCGGGGAGAGGGTATCACGCAGCCGCTCCAGCAAAGGCGAACGCGGGATCTGGCAGCGGCGGTATTGGGAACACGCAATTCGGGACGAAGATGATTTTGCCCGGCACGCCGATTACATCCACTTCAAATCCGTCAAGCATGGTCATGCGGAACGGGTGCTGGATTGGCCTTATTCGTCGTTTCATCGCATGGTGCGGCGCGGGCTTTACCCTGTGGATTGGGCGGGCACGCCAGATATTCGTGAGATGAGCGGTTTCGGAGAGCGATGATGGGTTTCGCTTCTCTCAACCCATCCTACGGCTACTACTACGGCTACTACTACTACTACTACGGCTACTACTACGGCTACTACGGCTACGGCTACTGCGCAAACAAAAAGTACGGGGCGCGCTTTCCGTGCCCCGTACCGAGATACCGCTCCGTGACGTTGCTCCTCTACCAGGAGGACGTGAGAAAACGAGGCGAAGCAATTCTGGGAGCCGGTTCCCAACCACGATTGCCGCAACAAGCAAGGGCCGGGCCGGAGCCTATGAAGCCCCGGCCCTCCCGTGTCTAGCGGCTGACCCCCTCCCGGCTACGGGCACGTGCCTGAGGCGATGTCGACTGCGGGCGAGCTGCGGCCCTGGAAGGTGAGCGTGTACGTGAAGCAATTGAGCGTGGCGCTCCCCCCCCGGATCGAGGGCGTCCAGTTCGGATTCGGGCAGGTCTGCGGCGCCGAGAGAATTGGGTTGGTTACCATTTGCGACGGGACACTCAACTGCCCATTTTTCGTTGAGGCCACACTGGCCGAGCTCGAATTCGAAGTGGTCGTCGTGTGGGACTCGACCAGATTGCCGCCGCCGTTGGTGCAGTCGATGGTCGCGCTGTAGTCGGCGTTCAAGTCCACTGTCGCATTCGTGTGCCCAACGCCCCCGAGCACGTACGAGCTACAGCTGACGTCGAGGTTGGAAGAAACTAGGCACCCGATCGTACCCGAGGTGAGGTGCGAGCTGCCCGGGGCAAACGCGGGGTTGACGGCCCCGGGGAACGACCCCGGCGAGACTTGCGCCAACGCCACCCCCGACCCCAACAGCAGGGGCGCCGCTAATGAGACGCCCGCAACCCGGGCGGCGATCGTCGAGATCGACATGATGTTCTCCCTTTTGCCGGCGACGCCGGCGGTGGGGTTCGTGACCGGAGGTCTCCGGCCCCGCACAAATCGTTAACCATATGTAACGCTTTGTAAGTAACCCTAAAGGAGCGGTTCCAAGAAAACAAGCGAAAAATTGCCATAAATTTGCCTCAAATACTGGAGTAAACCATTGGTTAAAACACAACATGTAGAAATCTACCGGAACTCTGATCGTAAAACTGGGACCCCCGGGGTGTCCGGTGTCTGACGCCGACATACGATTATTAATGATTAATTTTACGTCTTTTCAATAAACTACCAAATTTGGCACAAATTTTGCTAAGGATTTGAAACGACGACCGAGAGACGGATTACGAATTCGGCAGGCTTTGAGCGTTAGCTGCCGCGTGGCAGGCCCGAAATTGGGCGATTAGCGTGCCGCGCGGGGTCGATCGGCCACCCTCGAGGCGATCGACAGCCTGCGCCGCGCAACCGTCCGATACGAACCCGATATCGGCTGGACCGCGAAAAGCGACGCTCGCGGGCGACGGCAGCTCCGATCGGTCCGAACCGACCGAAATGCCTGCTCACCTGCCACCCGCACCCAATCGAAGAACATTCGGCCTCGGTTACCGGTCAACGTTCGCGTCGGAGATAAGATCAACTCGCCGTCCAGGGATGTGGTCTTAAACTTTGGCAGAGCGGGGATAGGTATCGATACGGTTATGTTGAATTTTATTTGGGTTAATTTTGACGCTCTTTTGACGGGCTTTCGACGTTCCTTTGACGCGGCGCGAAGCATCCTCCTTCGGTTACGCAAACCGGTCTGACCGGTCGCTGTAGGGGAGGGTCTGATGAGATCTAGCCGAGCGCTGGTTGCGCTGTCATTCCTAATGGCTTCGGGTGGCACGGCCTCGAGCCAGGCGCCGCGACATGAACCGGTCTGTCCGGACCGTACGCCAGACGTCGCCAATTGTACGGCGCGAGTCGTCGTCGACGACCGTGGCAGAGCGCTCCGCGTTACGCCACAGCGCGGCTCGACTAACGCCAGAGCGCCCTACGGCCCTCTTCAGTTTCTCAGGGGGTATGGTCTGACGGGGCAGGCGCCGTCGGGTACGCCGCCGATCATTGCCATCGTCGATGCCTATGACAACCCATACATTGCCAGCGAGTTGGCGGCGTACAGCAGCTTTTATAATATACCACCGTTGCCCGATTGTACCAAGGCCATAGCGAGCTCGGCCAGTCCCTGTTTCCTCAAGGTCAATCAGCGCGGCCAGGCTTCGAACTATCCGCCGCCCGATCAGGGATGGGGGCTCGAGATCTCCCTCGATGTCGAGATCGCTCACGCGATCTGCCAGAACTGCAGCATTCTTCTCGTCGAGGCGAATTCCAATTCCTATAGGAATCTGGTGACCGCCGAGGGCACGGCCGTCGAGTTGGGCGCCGCGGTCGTCTCGAATTCGTGGTCGAGCGGCGAGTTCAAGAGTGAAACATCACTCGATAAGTATTTCGCGTATCCGGGCGTAGCGGTGCTGTTTGCGTCGGGCGACGGCGGTTATAAGGCTGGGACGCAATATCCAGCCGCGTCGCCTTACGTGACCGCGGTCGGCGGGACGACGCTCTACCTCAACCTGGACAGCTCGTACAATAGCGAGTCGGCATGGAGCGGGGCCGGCAGCGGGTGCAGCGCTTATGAAGCGAAGCCGGACTGGCAACCACTTACCAGCTGCGGCAGCAATCGCACCGTCGCGGATGTAGCGGCCGACGCCGATCCGGCCACCGGAGCGGCGGTGTACAACACGACCTTTACCGGCACGCCAACGTGGTTTTGGGTCGGCGGCACCAGCCTCGCGACGCCGATCGTCGCCGGTGTCTATGCGCTCTCCGGACCCCTGCCCGCGAACATCTGGGAGAGCTCGCTCCCATACATCCGCCCCCCCGCCAACCTTCACGATGTGACGTCAGGCACCAATGGTTCCTGTGGCACGTATCTCTGCAATGCCGTCCCTGGCTATGACGGTCCCACCGGACTGGGCACGCCGAACGGCCCCGGCGGGTTCTGAAGCGCCGGGAGGGCCTTCCTCGCCACTTTGGCGACAAACCGATTTCTGGGTGATCACTTCCGGCTGGATTACGCGTTCGGCACGGGCGTCGGCTGCCAGCGGAGGCGTTTCTAGCGGGCGATCTGGGACCGCGGGCCTCTGGCCCGCATGCGGGCGGGACGCCCGCGGTCCCGGATGGGGCGCGTCTCGTCTCGGCGGGCGGCTCACGCCGCGCGGGGCTTGACTTCGGTGTCGAGCCGCGAGCCCAGCGCCTCGGCCGCGGTTTCCAGCTCGAAATCGCGCTGCATATTCAGCCAAAACTCTGGTGAGGTGCCGAAATAGCGCGCCAGACGCAGTGCTGTGTCCCCGGTGATGCCGCGCCGCTCGGCGATGATCGCCTGCACTCGCGTCACCGGTACGCCGATGTCCTTAGCGAGCCGGTATGCCGTGAGGCCGAGCGGCTTCATGAACTCTTCGCGTAACTGCTCACCCGGATGGATCGGCGGTAGGTCGCGCATGTTCTCACCCCCGGTGGTAGTCGACGATTTCGACGCGCTCAGCACCTCCATCTCGCCAAACGAAGCAGAGGCGCCACTGATCGTCGATCCGAATGCTATACTGACCCGTGCGGCTGCCGCGCAGCGCCTCCAGCCGATTTCCGGGCGGAGCGGCCAAATCGCGCAGTTCTTCTGCATAATGGAGTTGCCGCAATTTTCGCTGCGCCGCGCGCTGAATATCGCTCGGCAGCCGCGGTGCGAACTGGCCATGGAACAAGGCCTCGGCTTGCCGGTCGGCAAACGAGCGGATCATTCATGCCGGCTTATATACGGATCGCGTTCAGATCGTCAAGCGTTTATATTCGCCACGGGTGGGACGGGCTGAGGCGAGCAGGCGATCGAGCGTGTCCTCCAGCGCGGCCTCGATCTCCGGTCTGCCTTCGAGGTGCTTCAGCAGCAGCGCCGCGGCCTCGAGCGTCGATAGCGCCTCGCGGCGCGGCTCGCGGCGAATCCGGCCGAAGCGGGATCTCTGCTGCGGATTGAGAACGATCCGGCGAAGCTTCAACAGCCATGGATTGCGCCACCACAGCGTTTTGGCCTCGCTCCAGCTGCCGTCGAGCAGCACCACACCCTCGAGGCCGCGCAGCGTTGCTTCCTGATCGGCTGCGGGCTCGCCTCGGCGATCGAGCGCGATGATTTCCTGGCGAAACGCGAGCGCGGCCGGTCGTGTCGACCCGAGGTAGAGCGCCGCCCAGTTTTTCGGATCAACCGAGCGTCCCAGCGCGCGGCCCAAATTCGGCCAAGACAGCCCGGAAACGAGCGCGGCGTGTCGCAGCGCGGCGCACGTCAAACCCGCTGTCGCGAGCGGCTCCCTGTGCTCTCGCGGATGCTGCAGGATCAGGATGAAGAGCCGATTGTCGATCGGTTCGGCGGCCGCCGTCCCGCGTTCCTCGTTTTCAACCATCGGCTTACTCGCCTTTATGGAATGCTTCGGTCAAGCCGCCGTTAACGCCATGCTGCCAATATAGGCGGCTCCCCTTGCCGGTCAGCGAGACATCATGGCAGATAAATCGCCTCCCGGCCGCGGGGGCACGCAATAGAGGGGTTTCATGCACAAACCTGTCCGCAAAGCTGTCTTCCCTGTCGCCGGGTTGGGAACCCGCTTTCTTCCGGCGACAAAGGCGATGCCCAAGGAAATGTTGCCGGTTGTCGACAAGCCGCTCATTCATTACGCCGTCGAGGAGGCCAAAGCGGCAGGGATCGAGGAGTTTTTCTTTGTCACGAGCCGGGGAAAGAGCGCGATCGACGATCACTTCGACCGTGCCATCGAGCTCGAGGCCAATTTGCGCGAGCGTGGCAAGACCGACCTGCTCGACGAGCTCGAAGCGCGGCTCCCCGAGCCCGGGCAAATGGCTTATACGCGGCAGCAGACCCCGCTCGGCCTCGGCCACGCCGTCTGGTGTGCCCGCACGCTGGTCGGCGACGAGCCCTTCGCGGTGCTCCTCGCCGACGATCTGATGGTCTGCGACACGCCGTGCCTCGCGCAGATGGTCGAAGCCTACGATGAAACCGGCGGCAACCTCGCGGCGATCATCGACGTGCCGCGCGCGCACACGGCGCGGTACGGAGTGCTCGATGTCGTCTGCGATGACGGCAGGCTCGTGCGCGCGAGGGGGGTGGTCGAAAAGCCGGATCCCGTCGAGGCGCCGTCGACCTTGACGATCATCGGTCGTTACATCATCCAGCCCGAGGTTTTTGGTCACCTCGCCCGCGCTGAGCCGGGCGCCGGCGGCGAGATCCAGTTGACCGATGCTCTCGCCAAGCTGATCGATGACGGCCAAGCGTTTCACGGGCTGCGCTTTGAGGGCCGGCGCTTCGATTGCGGCGACAAGCTCGGCTTCCTCGAGGCGACGGTCGCCCTCGGCCTGCAACACCCGGAGCTCGGGCCGGGGTTGCGCCAAATATTGAAGTCCTACCTCTAAGTCGGGAAGATCCAGATGTCACATCGCTTCGACCCGACGATCCTGCGCGAGTACGACATCCGCGGCATCGTCGGACAGACCTTGTCGACCGCCGACGCGCGGGCGATTGGGCGAGCCTATGCGGTCACCTTGGCTGAGGCCGGGGGCAGCCGTGTCGCGGTCTGTTATGACGGCCGGCTCACTTCCCCCGAGCTCGAAGCGGCGTTGACCGACGGGCTGACTGCGGAGGGTGCCGATGCCGTGCGGATCGGCCGCGGGCCGACGCCGATGCTCTATTACGCAGCCGCGACACTCGGTGTCGATGCCGGGATCATGGTCACCGGGTCGCACAATCCTCCAGATCACAACGGCTTCAAGTTCGTGTTTCAAGGCAAGTCGTTTTATGGAACCGCTATCCAGCGGCTCGGGGACACCGCACTCGGACTGGGCGCGGCTGCCGGGCGGACCCGAGGCCGGGTCCAGGAGCACCCGATCCGCGAGGAGTACATCGCGAGGGTGGCGCGGGACTACGACGGCGATCGCCCGCTGACCGTCGCTTGGGATGCCGGAAACGGCGCCACCGGCGAGGTCGTCCAGGAACTGACCGCGCGTCTTCCCGGCAGACACGTCCTGCTGAACGAAACGATCGACGGCACCTTTCCGGCCCACCACCCCGATCCGACGATCCCGGAAAACCTCGTTCAGCTGCAGGAGGCGGTAGCGAATGAACGCTGCGATCTCGGTATCGCCTTTGACGGAGACGGCGATCGCATCGGCGTCGTCGACTCGCAGGGCCGGATCCTGTGGGGCGATCAGCTGATGGTCGTGCTGGCGCGCGACGTGCTGGTACGGCATCCGGGCGCGCCGATCCTCGCCGATGTCAAGGCGAGCCAGGTCCTGTTCGACGAAATCGCGCGGATGGGCGGCCGCCCGGTAATGGCGGCCACCGGGCATTCTCTGATCAAGGCAAAGCTCGCCGAGATCGGCGCGCCGCTGGCCGGCGAAATGAGCGGGCACATCTTTTTTGCAGACGGCTATTACGGGTTTGACGACGCGATCTATGTCGCGGTGCGGCTGCTCGCGATCCTCTCTCGCTCGCCGTACAGCCTCGCCGACATGCGCGATCGGCTGCCGAGCGTCGTCAACACACCTGAACTGCGGTTTGCCTGCCCGGAAACCCGCAAATTCGAGGTCGTGCGGGAGGTCAGGGAACGCCTGCGCGAGGCCGCGGCCGAGATCACCGACATCGATGGCGTGCGCGTGCGCACGGCGGATGGCTGGTGGCTGCTGCGCGCCTCGAACACTCAGGCCGTGCTCGTCGCCCGTGCCGAATCGGCGACCGACGAAGGTCTCGCCCGCCTCAAGAGCGACCTCGCCGCCGAACTCGCCGCGAGCGGCGTGGAGTTACCCAGCTAAATGCCGGATGGTTGCCCGTGGGACCGCGGGCGTCCCGCCCGCACAAACGAGCGAAACCAAAGCTGGGCATGCCGGCTGGCGCTCGCGGGGGTATCTGCCGCATTTGGATGCGCCCGACCTGGTCCAACACGTCGTCTTCAGGTTGGCCGACAGCCTGCCTGCTCATATCAGAGAGGAGATCGCCAAGATTTCTCCTGCGGATCAGGTGCGAGCAGTCGATGCATCGCTCGATCGGGGCTACGGGCGGCGAGATTTGGCGATCCCAGAAATTGCCAAGCGCGTACAGTTTGCTCTACTTCAATTCGATGGCGAGCGCTACGCGACTATCGCGTGGTGTATAATGCCCAATCGTGTACACACTCTGTTTGAGGCGCATTACGGACACCGCTTGGATCGGATCGTTCACGCTTGGAAATCCTTTACCGCGAAGCAGGCAAATCGATAGCTGAAGCGGAGCGGCGCGTTTTGGGCACCGGATTACTTCGACAGATACATGCGCGATGACGCGCATTTGGCCGCGACGCGCCTTTATCGCGCCTTTATATCGAACAGAACCCGGTGAAGGCTGGTCTCTGTCGGGAAGCATCGGATTGGCGCTTTTCGTCCGCTTGGCAAGGGTAGTGCGGGCGGGACGCCCGCGGTCCTGGTAACCGTGTCAAGTTTGGGACCGCGGGCGTCCCGCCCGCATTGCGTCAGCGAGCGGCGACCTTCACTGTCGGCGGCACGACCGAGCACTCGATCCTCTTCTTGTGGAGCGCGGCGCAGGCGCCCTGCGCTTCCTGCAGCGTGAAGTTGAGGAGTCGTGGGCGGTAGAGGTGGTCCTTGCCGGCCTTCGAGGGCTGCACGATCTGCAAAGGCTTGCCCCTGGCAACCGGAAGATTGGCGGCGGTCCGCGCGGCCTGCTCGGCGGCAGTCTCGACGCGGAATGCGCCGAGTTGGATGCTCCAGCGCTCGGTAGCCGATTCGGCGCGCAACTGATGCGTCATCGGCGCAGCCTCCGCCTTGGCGACCGGCGAGAGGTGGGCGGCGAGTTTCCGCGCGGCTTTGGTGAACTGCCCCAACTTCTCTCGTGGGCGAGCCGGTGCAGGCTGGTCGATTTCGGCGACGACCTGCGGCGCTGGCGTTGTCGGCTCGTCGCGGCGGGCCACAGCGACAGAGCCAGCACCGACCTCCGCGAAGCCTTCGTCGAGCAGTGCTGCCATTTCGCGGTCACGCGAGCCGGCCGACCGACCGCCCATCACCACGCCGATCAGCCGGTGCCCATTGCGCACTGCGGATGCCGCGAGGTTGAAGCCCGACGCACCGATATACCCGGTCTTGATACCGTCGGCACCCTCGTACCACTCGAGAAGATGGTTGTGGGTCGCGATTGTTCTACCTCGGAAATAGAATTGCCGTGTCGCAAAATAGCGATATTCGCGAGGAAAGTCGTGATATAGGGCGAGCGCCAACTGCACCACATCGCGTGCCGTCGTCCGCTGCTCGGTATCCGGCAGGCCGGAAGCATTGCGGTACACGGTGTTGGGCATGCCAAGCTGGCGCGCCTTCAAGGTCATGCGTTCGGCGAACGCCGCTTCGCTGCCGGCCATCCCCTCGGCGAGCACTGTGGCGGCATCATTGGCGGATTTGGTGACGATGCCAAGGACCAGGTCCTGGATTTGGACCGAATCGCCCGGAACGAGATGCAGCTTTGTCGGGCTCTTGCTCGCGGCCTCTGTCGAAACCGGCAGATATTGGTCCAGACGAAGCTGGCCTGCGTTCAACGCCTCGAACGTCAGGTACAGCGTCATCATTTTCGTCAGCGAGGCGGGATAGGTGATCGCGTCAGCGTTCATCTCACTGACAACTCGACCGGTATCGGCGTCGATCACGATCGATTCGCTTTCCCGAGCCGGGTCCAACCCGACTGCCCCATGCCGAGCATGTGTATGGTATCGTGGGTGTTGCCGTGCGTCGGCTTGGCTCGTACCGAACACCGACAGAAAAGCAAAAGCGGCGGTAGCAGCGCCGGCGAGAATTCGCAGTGAGTGAGCGGCAGCATCGCGGGACGGGCCGCGTGCCGTGTTCCTGAGTACTATCACCTCAACCCCCTATTCCCCCAACAGACTGCACGTCGATAAAAACGCACAATCATCGTCAGATAGAATAGCAGAAAGTCACATCGCTGTCCACGTTCCTGGCTCCGCAAACCCATCCAAATATTCCCGCCGAGTATGTCTGGTTTGAGATCGGCGAAGCCGGCAACCGTAATACGACAATTTCGGCAATCTGCTATGCTAACATTATCGCAATGTATAGTGGGTATGGTGACCCAAAGCAACTAACGGTGGAAACGGTCATGCTCAGCGCGTTCTCTGTCTTTGTGCTGGTGGTCGTCTTGTTCGCCCTGATCTTTGTCGGGATTGCGGTCAAGCGGGTTCCCCAAGGGAGTGAATGGACGGTCGAGCGATTCGGCCGTTACGTACGCACCCTCGACCCGGGTCTTGCTCTCATTGTCCCGGGTGTCGATCAAATCGGGGCAAAAATGAACATGATGGAGACGGTGCTCGAGGTCCCCTCGCAGAGCGTCATCACCCGCGACAACGCCGTCGTGACGGTCGACGCCATTGTCTTCTACCAGTTGTTGGACGCGGCGAAGGCCGCCTATGAGATTACCAATGTGGAGCTCGCAATCCGCAATCTGGTAATGACTAATATCCGTACCGTGATGGGCTCGATGAACCTCGACGAGCTGCTGTCCGAGCGCGATCGCATTAACACCCAGCTCCTCACGGTGGTCGACGCCGCGACAACGCCTTGGGGGGTCAAGGTCCAACGCGTCGAGATCAAGGATATCACGCCGCCTCAGGAATTGGTCCAGGCGATGGCGCGGCAGATGAAGGCGGAACGCGAGAAGCGCGCCAATGTGCTGGAGGCCGAAGGCTTCAAACAGGCCGCGGTGCTCAAAGCAGAGGGCGAGCGACAGGCGGTGATCCTTGCTGCAGAAGCCCAGCGCGAGGCGGCTTTTCGCGCCGCCGAGGCGCGCGAGCGGCAGGCCGAGGCAGAGGCCAAGGCAACGACTTCCGTCTCCGAGGCGATCGGTCGCGGCAGTATCCAAGCGATCAACTACTTCGTGGCGCAGCGCTATATCGATGCCATTGGTCGTCTTGCCGGGACGCCGAACCAGAAGGTCATCCTGATGCCGCTAGAGAGCGCGTCGATGATCGGTTCGCTGGCGGGAATCGCCGAGCTCGCGCGCGAAGCCTTCAGCGCGCCCCGGGCTACCAGCGCGCCCCGGGCCGCGCCCAATCCGGCGGTCGCCGAACCGCCGGAGGGGCGCTGATGCGATTTTGGTATTGGCTCGTCCTCGCTGCTGTTCTCGGAGTGATCGAGATCGCGGTGCCGGTAATGTTCTGCATTTGGCTCGCAGCCGCAGCGCTCGGTGTCGCGGCAATCGCCTGGCGCTATCCCGGCCTCTCCTGGGAGTACGAGGCGCTGATATTTGCGGTCCTCGCCATCGCCAGTGTCGTGCTTGGCCGGACTGCTTTCGCCCGCACCCGATCAACCGAAAGCGGAAGGTACCTCAATCGCCGTGCTGAAAGCTATGTCGGCCGGATGTTCACGTTGGAAGGGGCAATCGTCGACGGCCGCGGACGACTGAAGGTCGATGATTCGGTCTGGCTCGTCGAAGGGCCGGATCTCCCGGCCGGTACCCGCGTGCGGGTAACTGGCGCCGACAATACATTGTTACGCGTCGAACCCATCTGACCGGTGTTGTGCGTCGCACCATTCCTCTTGAGCCGTCGGTCGGAATCGCCTATTTTCGGTATTGTGCGACGCGAAATGTACCGCGGCAGAAGACAAGGGTCAGATGATGGAAACCAAGGGCAGGCGCGCTCCGCGCGCGGCGAGGCCGATCGAAGCCCCAGCCGAACCAGTTAACCCGATCGAAGTTCCAGCGCTAGCCGAACCGCCGGCCGAACCTCCAACGGAACCTCTCGAGGCTGCCGAAATCCTCGACGAAACGACCGGACCGACGGAAAGAGCGATCGATTTCGTACCTCCCGCTGTCACCCCGGCGTCTCAGCTGGGGGTGGCCGCGCTCACAAAAGTGTCGAAGAGCACGTCCCCTGATGATCTCGCACATTTCGGTCACGACGCCTTTGCAGCGCTGGCGCAATCGCAGGCCGCGCTGGCGCAGGGCCTCGATGCACTGAGCGTCGAGATGGCGGGGCTCGCACTTTCGGGTATCGAAACGGCAGCGCGGACGGCTACCAAGATGCTCGGTATAAAGACCCTTTCCGATGCGATCGAGGTCAATGCCGGCTTCACCTGCAGCAGTTTGGACGCTCTGGTAGGCGGCTCGGTCAAGCTCTCCGAGCTCGGCGTGAAGCTGGCCGCGGAGACGTCTCAGCCGATCCTGACGCAATTCGGCAAGGATTGGATCAAGGCGAGCCGCCTCGGCTCCTGAACTGCGCCTTCTGGCGCATGCGCTGCTATTCGACCTTCGCCAGGAACGCCCGGATCTGACGGTCGACGAAATCGGTCTCGGGTGTACCCGGGGCCGGACGGGCCGCGCGGTGGCCGAGGTCGGACGAGATTTCGGCATAGCTCGCCTGCTTGACCTCGTCGCGGATCCGGCGGGCGCCATTCAGCCCGAGCAGCCGGTCGCTGGCGCTCGGCAGGACGAGGGTTGGGGCGGTGATCTGTGACAGCGCCATCGTCATATTGCCGCCGAATGGGACGGAAACGTCATGCGTACGGCTTGCGGCATAGCGTAGGACCAGCGAATTCGCATCCCAATTGCCAAAGGACCTGGCGCTCTCCTCGAGCTCCTTGGCCAGCCGCTTCGCCGGGAGCCGGTCGAGATAAGGCGCCGACACGACCCACGGGTAATAGAGCATGCCGGCGACCCGCAGCCCCTCGACCGGATTGTGGGTATAACGGCCACCCTGCCATTCCGGATCGAGCGCGATGACCGAGGTCATCAGATCGACGGCAAGCTGGAAATTGGCCTCGGCCTTGGGGCCCGGGACCAGGAGGATCAGGCTGCGCACCATCTCGGGGTGGTGGATGCCCCATTCGAGGCTGACGAAAGAACCCATCGAGCTGCCGCCGACCGCTCGCAATGTTGCGAGCTCGAGCCCGCGGGTGACGAGCGCGTGCTGCGCCGTCATCATGTCGCGGATCGTGTAGCGCGGGAAATCCTGTCCCAGCCCATCCTTTGGGGACGACGAGTCGCCCCCTCCGATGGCGTCGACCGTGATCACGAAATTCCTGTCGGTATCGAAGGTCTTGCCCGGTCCGATGACCGGGTCGAAGAAGTGCCGGTCGCCGCTCGTCCCGTGCACCAAGAGGATGGCATTGTCCCGCCCCGCGTTGAGCTTGCCATGTGTTTCGTAGGCGACCCGCAGCTCGGGCAGCACAGATCCGTTCTCGAACTGGAAATCGTAAATAAGAAAAGTCTCGGATTCAGCGCGCGCGCCGGTGGTGAGACACGCTGCGAGCGCGATAGCCAAAAAAGTCTTCACTTCCTCCTCTCCGATTCTCGGTTAACGATTTCGTTAGACATCTGCGACCAGCGACGACTAAAGTAATTGCCCAAGGTGATGGAGGAGCGGCGCTATGCGTATGCTTCGGTCAGCCTATCTTTATCGGATGGTGCCGGATTCGGCTCGGGCTCACACCATCCTCGCCCTTCTGCTGTGGAGCGGGGTCACGGTCTTCATCTTCGGCATCCTCATCGATCTGTTCCACTGATCGCCGGCTTCGCTTCCCGCCGCAGCGATCGCTCGAGACGCGCGAAAAGCATATCGGTAACGATCGCGAAGAGAGCGACGAGAACGGCTCCTTCGAGAACGAAGGGCAGCTTGTTGGCGACGAGGCCATTAAAGATTGGAGTGCCGAGCGTCAAGGCGCCGACGGTCGACCCAATCGTCGCCGTGCCGATAGCGATAGTCACCGAGACCCGTATCCCTGAGAGCATCACCGGGGCGGCCAAGGGCAAATCGACATCGCGCAGCTGCTGCCAGGGCGAGAGGCCCAGCCCCTCGGCGGCTTCGCGCACCGCCCGCGGCACTCCTTCCAAACCGGCGATCGTGTTCTCGATTATCGGTAAGAGACCATAGAGGAAGAGCGCGATTATCGTCGGCCGAGGGCCGAAGCCGACGATCGGCACCGTAATCGCGAGGACAGCGGCGGGCGGAAAGGTCTGTCCGACAGTGGCAACCACGTTGACCATCGCCCGAAAGTCCCTCCCGGCCGGGCGCGTGACGAAGGCCGCGAGCGAAACGCCGACCGATATCGCCGCGACGCTCGCCACGGCGACCAGCCCCAAATGCGAGAGGAACAGCGCGAAAAAGCTGCTGCGTTGGTAGATTACCGGCTCGACACCGGGAAACGCCCAATGCAAGACTGGCCTCAATTCATCCATCCGCAACAACAGCACGGCAAAGAACAGTGCGACCCACAAGAGCGGGCTTGCGAGAACCCGACTGCCGCGCATGCTCTCCCGCATCCTCACCGGACGAGATCGGCGAGCGCGATGACCCCGACCCTGCGGCCCTCGGCATCGCGTACCGGCAGCCGGTCGGTGCGCCGCGTGGCCATCGCGGACAGGGCGTCGCGCAACGACGTGTCGAGGAAGAGTGGGTCGCCTTCGGCGGTTTCGCCGGCCCGCACCCGGTCGGCGATCTTGCGCACCGACAGGAGCTTGAGCCCGAGACCCTGGCGGCCGACGAAGTCCGAAACGAAGTCGCTCGCCGGATGTTCGAGGATTTCGAGTGGCGGGCCGAGCTGCTCGATCCGGCCGTCGTGCATGACCGCGATCTGGGTGGCGAGGCGCAGCGCTTCTTCGATGTCGTGGGTCACGAACACGATCGTCTTTATCGTTTCCCGGTGAATGCGCGCGAGTTCGGCCTGCAAGGCGTCCCTGGTGATCGGGTCGACCGC
>WNFR01003799.1_pt1 | contig 16399 bp, 15 predicted proteins | sample 5400221 | NCBI WGS metagenome assembly WNFR01 (sample SAMN13153357, study PRJNA577476) | soil metagenome | isolation source: 40 cm soil under Madrone tree | place: USA:California | collected 2016-06-14 | reverse complement strand
CGCGAGTCTTCGGCCACCGATCAGAGCGCCGAAGGTGCCGCACATACCGAGGCAGGTGTGATCCTTGGTACGGTAGGTTACATGTCTCCCGAACAGGCGCGTGGTCTACTCGTTGATGATCGTTCCGATATATGGAGCCTTGGCTGTGTAATTTATGAAATGGTTGCACAGACGCCTCCCTTCCTGCGTCCAACGCGTATCGACACACTCGTCGCGGTGCTCGAGCGCGACCCGCTGCCTTTGTCGCAAAATGAAGGCGATACCAGAGCTGGGATCAAAGAGCTCGATCGTATCGTATCGAAGACACTGCAAAAGGATCAAACAGAACGCTATCAAACGGTGACGGAGCTTCTTTCCGATTTGAAGGGCCTGCAACAGCAACTCCTCCTGCGCACTGCTCAAAGTGAAATGACCTTAGTTCCTTCCGGAGAAGTAGCTGGCGGAGGCTCCCTCGTAGACGATTTGTCTTGCATATTGCTGAAAGAAAGCCACACGAAATCCTCCCGCTGGAGGACACGATCACGGCGCGCATACCTGTATGCCGCATACCTGGCTCTTGTTTTGCTGATTTTGACCCTAACTGGCACTTTACTCTTTAAGCGACTCGCTTCGTCGCATAATTCGCAGGCTTCGAACGGCCCTGTCGACGCACATCCCGGCACGACAAAACTGTGGTTTGATATGAACGGGGCGGAACGGACTGCCTTTATAGACGAGCAGGAGCACCATATATCTGAAATGCTGGGTGACCGTCGCGTCAAACTCAACGACGAGGCGCTCGGCGCAATTAGGGGGCATATCGACCGCTACGTTGCTCGGACTGAAAGCACCTCAGACGAGCCCGGAAAGGAAAGCCTGAACCTCATCTATTCGCGAGCTGCACCATTCCTTCCTGAGATCAGGCGGGCATTTGCTGCCCGAAAAGTTCCGATTATTATTGGTATCTACCTGCCAATGATCGAATCGGAATACAAGCCATGCTTTCGAAATATCATCGGAGCAACCGGTCTCTTCCAGTTTATGCCGGCTACCGCAAAACGGTACGGCGTTGCGCAACAGGATATGTGCGACGTCAGTCAGATGACTCCTGCTGCCGCCCACTACATCGCTGATCTGATGGCTGAACTTGGCGATGACTCCCAAAGTATGACTCTTGTTCTCCTCGGTTATAATAGAGGTGAAGAGGGGGTGCGATACGCTCTTCGAGAACTGAGGGACCATGAGCATTATGAACGGAATTTCTGGGCCTTGTACGCGAATCGCGAAAAACTGGATAAAGGCTTCCAAACCGAGAATGCCAACTATGTTCCGGGCTTTTTTGCCGCCGCCATCATTGGCGAGAATCCCGCGGTTTTTGGGTTGGAGCAGCCCGCTCTCTCCACACTGGCTGAATCTGATTCTTCATTCAAATAAATGGCTCGTAACCGGACCCCTTGAACCGTCCATTCAGTCTGCGTGTTATGATTGCCAGTAAAAGGAGTAATCATGATAACAGTTGCAAATCGTATCTACGTCAAACCGGAATATTCGGATGCGTTCGAACGGGTGTTCAGGGAACGCGCAGGCCTCGTCGACAAAATGCCCGGTTTTATTTCGAACCAGGTACTTCGACCTGTGAACGAAGGTGATCCTTACGTGGTCTTTACCACCTGGAAAAGCAGGCAGGATTTTCTAAACTGGATCCGCTCGGACGAATTCGTACAAGGTCATGCAAAATCAGGAACGCTGCCAAAGGACGCCTATTCCAAATCCAACGTGCTTGAACTGCACGAGGTTCTACAGGACTCCGCCAAACCGGATTTGGAAGCAGAGCCTCGTGGCGGCCCATTCAACATGCATTGAACCGCCTTGGCTGATTTCCGTTTTGCTGTGCGCCAGTCAATTGCCCTCAGCGTGATAGTCTTCCGGCGAAAGGATTTCATTTGCAGTGCCAAATGACTTCGAAACCTTAAAAAGCATATACCACGCCTTTAACGCTCGCGACATCGAAAAGGTCCTAAGTGTGATGCATCCCGAAGTCGAGTGGCCAAATGGCTGGGAGGGCGGATATGTATTCGGACGGGAAGGCGTCCGTGACTATTGGACACGTCAGTGGAAAGCAATTGATCCTCATGTTGACCCGGTAAGTTTTGAAACCGATGAATCAGGAAGCATCATCGTGAAGGTTCACGCGCTGATTCGCGACCTGGAAGGAAATATAGTTTCGGATGGACACGTCGTTCACGTGTATCAATTCGAGGACGGCCTCATTCGCAGTATGGAGATTCGTCCTTTCTAAAACTTCTTATTCTCTGCTCTTGCCAATCGCAAAAAATGATCGGTGATTACGTCGAACCAATTGTGCGCCGTCCGGATAAAGGCAATTCGCTTCCCGGGAATCCCGTTGAGATTGCGATGTTTTAGATCGTTTGCAAAACAATTAGGAGAAACTAAAATGACGATTCTGGGTTATCCCAAGACGCTTGCCTGGTCAAATTTCGGCTGGCCAAAAGCCTCTGTGCCGACTAACTACGGTGGCACTCACGTTGACTGTCACATCGAAACTGATATAAATGCCACTTACAGTACTACATTTGATTCCGCTAGTGGTCAATACATTCTTAAAAACGTGAAAGTCACCGTTAAGATCAATAGTCTCCGTAGCTGGGTGCTAAAGGGGGTCCCCACGTCGGCAGACCAGGCAGCGATTCTCAAGCACGAACAGGGGCATTATAATATCGCCGGGATAACGGCGACGGATATTGAAAATGCATTAACGAACCTGCAGAACAGCACCGTGAAGGACTTGCTAGCAGACGCCGCGACCGAGGTCAAGGATTGGACTGCCGCCGGTCAAACTGAAGAGGACACGTATGATGGGCCTGTCGCAGACGGGGGCACCGACCATGGAAACGATATTACTCAGCAGTCGGCATGGAATTCAAAGATAGCGGCTGCATCGTCACTAAATGACCTGCCCTGAGTGGAGCAACCTGATTTTCCCACTCAGAGAAAATCAGGTTCGCCCAACTCTTATGATCGTCAATGTTTTGCCGGTGCCCTTAATACCCGCTTCACTTGTCGGAAAGGCGATCCGACGTCCTTCTCGGGCAACAATAAAGTAATCGTGTCTCAAAGCTTCTCTAAAGTGCCACACCTACGAAGTCATTAAGCTCAATCCCTGTGACATCTCCAATACGTTCGATCGTTATATCGGCGGGTGGATATTTAGCAACTTCCGTCGGATCCAGGGCATAATGTCCCTGTCGTGGAAACACCGTTGTCACTCTAGAGCCCCAGTATTGCTTCAACGCCGTAAGAATTCGTACCTTGTCGTCCACCATTACATAGTGGTCCGCTGGAAACCGGCGTTCGACGTCATCAAGCTCTAATTCCTTATGCACGTAGATCAATACTCGCTCATCGACCGCTTCGCGCAAGCCGGAGCGTTCTACCTTCATTGGCTGGAAGACTACGTCGCCGTCCGACAAAATCACCACTGGACCAAATTGGCTTACATACTCGATCGCATCCAGCGAATTTGGATATAACCGGTTCGCAAAAGGATAATTCAGTAGAAAATGAGACACCGTTAATAGATGCGGATCCCTGGGATACTCACCTCGATATCGCTGTAAGGCACCAAGGTAATCCGCATAACCCAGTTCAGTCCTCAATTGCTCAAAGATCGCCCAATAACACTCTTGCCGCTCATGACCCACTGCAAATTCAAGGTGGCGCTGCAAATCGGCCGTCACTCGATCGTTGTCGAGCAAAGTATTATCAACATCAAAAAGAAAAACTACACTTGTCGAATCCATACTCACTCCCGACTGAACTTATCTCTTGCTTTCCTTCAGCTACTGACTATCAATCAGCAGGTTCGCCGCATCCCTGTCAACCAGCCATATCAGCTCGCCATCGTGCGGTTGAACCAGTTGAGATGGAAACTCTATGCTTTCTGATTGTTTACCAATTACCTTGCTTAACATTTCAGCCTTGTCTGTTCCACCCACGATAAACATTACTTGAGCCGCATTGTTGATCACGGGAAGCGTAATAGTGATTCTATAAGTCTGAAATTTTTCAACCCAATTTGCGACTACCAGTCGTTCTGTTTCAGCAAGAGCACTGGTTCCCGGAAACAAAGACGCCGTATGTCCATCCGGCCCCATCCCGAGCAGGACAAGATCGAACCGCGGAATCCCGATCCTCTCTTTACCGAAGAACGCTTCCAACACTCGCTGGTAGTCCTCCGCTACGTGCGCAGCAGGACCGATCTCCGTTTTGACTCTGTGTACGTTCTCCACAGGAACCGGTACCTTGGACAACAGTGCCTCGTGAACCATCCGAAAGTTACTTTCCGGACTATCTGACGGAACATAGCGTTCGTCGCCCCAGAAGAAATGCATTCGGTCCCACGGCAGTCGACTGCTGAATTCAACGTCGTCCGCCAGCAGTGAATACATAACCTTCGGTGTCGACCCTCCCGACAAGGCAACTGTGAAAACTCCGCGTTCAGCGACCGCCTTCAACGCGAGGTCGGTAAACTCGACCGCCGCCTCTCTTGCCAGGGACAGCTGATCTTTCAAAACTTTTATCCGACGTTGCATTTCCTTTACCCTCGAATCCACTGTTCGTCGCTTTCACGCAGGACTTACCGTTTACTCAATTATTGGGCGTGTGATGTGACGAATGCCGTTTTCCCCGGCAACAATAATATCTGTCGCCAATCCCGGGAACAGTCCATGTTCTACTATCCCGGCACGCGCACCAAGAATCGCCGCGAGCACATGAATATCCGGGATAGCACCGGTTGCACAGTCAAGAATCATATTTCCCGAATCCGTCTTGTACGGGTCAGCTGATTCTCCCGTCCTTACCCGTGGATGCAGCTCTAGCCGGTCCAGAAATCGGAGTTGAGATCGCCATCCAAATTCCAGCACTTCGACAGGAAGCGATGCCCGAGTTCCCAGTACCGGCGACAGCTTACTATCATCTATCACGATAACGACCCGCTCGCTGGCTTGCGCAACGATCTTCTCGCGCAACAACGCACCTCCCGCTCCTTTTATGAGGTTCAAATTCGGGTCCACTTCGTCGGCTCCGTCGATTGTAATGTCCAGCCTCTGACTGATTCCCGGATCGAGCATTGGGATTCCTAATTGCGCAGCTTCTTTGTGCACAGCGTCCGAGGTGGCTACAGCAACAATCCTTTGAAGCTTCCCTTCCTGTAACAACTTTGCAATATACTGCGTCGCAAATATGGCCGTGGAACCTGTTCCAAGTCCCACGGCCATTCCTGAAGCGACCAGCTGAGCTGCATGCTCCGCCGCTTGTTGCTTATAAATAGCTTTTTGGTCAGTCATCTCCGTTAGATTCCTGAGATCGGACAACTACATCTTTCCTCTCGATACTTCGGCAGCTCCAGCTGCACAACGCATTCAACATCGACAGCATTGCTTTTTCCAATTCGGAGTTCGGACTTTAATCAAATGCTCGTGCCGAACGTCCTCTGCGATGAAGAATTGTACCCCAAACTGCTTCGATTCGAAGCTCCCGATTTATGAAATCCATCAGAGAAAACGCCCGGACAATCTGACTCCCATGTCCGAGCGCGGTTTCACGGTTTTCACGCAGATCGTTGGTAACTTCTGAACGCACGAGTCGCGACCCATCCACAAACCAGAGCAAAGGTGGTAATACAAGCCACTCTGATAAGCACTGCCGTCCAATCCGGGCTCTCGCTTATCGCTGTTCGTCCTGCCTCTACCGCCCAGTTAACTGGATTTACCAGGGAAACTTTGCGTATCCACGGCGGCATAAGAGTATTCGCCATCAAAATCGACGAAAGGAACGTCATCGGTAACAGGATAAAGTTAACGGCCCCGATTACCGATTCCATTTTTCGCATCGTCAGCGCAAGCGCATTTGATAAGGCACCAAACGAAACCCCGACCAGCACTGCACACCCGATCAAAACAGCGATTCCCCGAATCCCTCCCGGATAGCGTGCGCCCAGCACAAATCCCAGGGTGATCAGAATCGATGACTGTACTACCGTGGTAAAGGCAAGATGAAGCAATCTGCCGGCGATTATGGCAACCCTGCTTACCGGCGAAACCAGAAAACGATCCATGACGCCAAAATCGAGGTCCCGCAGGATTCCCATCCCGCTCCACCCCGATGAAAACAGCGCCGACATCGTTACAATCCCGGGGGTAAGAAAGGTGATATACGAAGTGGCCTGGAATCCAGGAAGGTTCGCAACTCCCTTGAAAAGCTGACCGTAAAAGACCAGCCAGATAACAGGTTGCGCCAGAGTCAATGCAATCCACCATGGCTGCCTTAACAGCTGCCTTAATAGTCTCAACGCCATGAAATACGAATGAGTCAATGCAATCATGAGTTGCCTCCTTCCGCCTGACGAAATGTCCGGCCCGTATGCCGAAGATAGACATCGTCAAGCGTCGGACGTGCGACCTTCACCGACGCGACCTTGACGCCACATGTTTCAAGCGCCGAAAGCATCAACGGCACCGCGCTTGCGCCGTGATCGGCACGTGCATGCATAGAAGCTCCATTTACCACTATCTCTCTCAATATCTCGATACGTTCCAGCGACTGTTGAACCACACTCTCGTCAGGGCTTTCGGCAAAGTCGATTTCTACCGAATCGCCACGTAATTCCGCTTTCAAACCCTCGGGTGTTCCTTCGACAACCACCTTGCCGCGATCCACGATCGCCAGGCGTTCCGCCAACCGGTCTGCCTCCTCCAGGTAATGTGTCGTCAACAGAATTGTTAATCCGTCCTTGGACAATCGCGCAATTTCTTCCCAGAGGTCAGCCCTCGCTTCCGGATCCAGTCCGGTAGTTGGTTCATCCAGGAACAGCACTTGTGGCTGATGGATCAATCCGATCGCGATGTCCAACTTTCGCTGCATCCCGCCGGAATAAGTCCGCGCAACCAGATCCGCAGCTTCCGAAAGAAAGAATCGATCGAGCAACTCTCCAACCCTGCGTTTTAGTTCCGAGCCTCGAATTCCATATAGTTGTCCCTGGAGTGTCAGATTCTCGCGCCCGGTTGACTCCATATCAACACCGGACTTTTGTGCTACACAACCGATCGAAAGCCTTACTCTCTCAGCATTACGGAGTACGTCATATCCTCCAACCCTCGCTAATCCTGAATCAGGACGAGACAGCGTCGTCAGGATCTTTATCGTCGTAGACTTGCCGGCTCCATTTGGCCCCAAAAGGCCAAAGATTGAGCCGGCTTGCACCGAGAACGAAATACCGTCTAACGCACGGACGTTCCCGGGATAGGTCTTAACCAGGTCCAGGGTCTCGATTGCTGTTCCAGCTCCCTGTGAATTGTTCATCGACATAGGATGTACCTGCGGGCCTTGCCCCCGCCCTCTCGATTTACTCTAAGTCTGAATTCATCCAGAAAACGACGATGTACGTAACGAGGGATCAACAATTGCTGATCTCCAGTCGTACTCGCGGCATGGTATGGCGAACTCGAAAACGCAGTTATTCGCTCGCGCAACATGGCGTTGCTCGTTACACCTGATTTGTAACATCAAATGAGAAAACTGGGAAAGACGCCAGCCTTAGCGCCAAACAGGATCGCAATATTTGATTGGTTCTAATCCGCGGCCAAATCTAGATAAGTGTACCAAAATACTGTGGTTAGCTTCGACATGCCAATACCTATTCGACCGAGGTCCAGATTCCGGCGTCAACCTGAAACGCTTCCTGATGTAATTCTGCCCTTACCAGCTCGTTTTCCGATGGCATCTGAGATGTAATAGAGCCGCTTTAGCGGCAACACTCCAAGAATCTTGTATTCACCAACGGACTTCAGTCCCGCGGACGCGATGCACCCACATTGTGAGCAGTCGGGATCCCCACCAAACTGACAAGGGCTTAACGTGGTATTTAAATCCGCTGAAAAACTCTTTGTCGTGCGCGCGAACATGCACTCCGAAGGCGAATTCGGAGGACTCCGGAATCCCTCGACCACAACCTTTGGCCAAAATAGTTTTGGAAAACGACTTTTGAGGTCTGACAGCTCATCAATGACCGTTACCCTCTCCGACGCCGACAGAATTTCCTCATCGTTTGCGTGTTTTTGCGGGGTGAAGAGGCTGAACAAAATTTTTGTGACTTCAGGGCGCAAAGACCAGAACGATAGGAATTCTTCAAAATATCCAGCCCGCGCCATCATTTGATGGGTCACCGTGCAGTGCACTTTGATGCTCTGCCCCTGGATGCTTTTCAAGATTCTGTCGTATGTCGCCGGTTTCCTTCGAAGGTCGTGGTCCGCCTGGTTTCCGTCGATTGAAACCACCAGTTGCAGGCCCTCAAGCTTAGCCCAGTTCGGAGGTATAGCTCGCACAGCACTTGTCACAACTTGAACTTCCATACCCGTCTTAAGTAGGCTGGGGAGGAGCAGGTCAAGCTCTCGATACCTTACAAGTGGTTCGCCACCAACAATTGAAAGGTGAAGCGGTCGATATTGGTCAACCAGTTGCAGGACACGATCCACAAGCTCCTGGCCCTTATAGTCTGCAAGTGATCTGAGAGGCCCGGCGTCGCCGAGGTGTCCAGGTTCGTAGGCGTAACATCCCGGACAACTGAGAGGACACTCCCGGGTAATTTCAATTGAGAGCGATGGGAAACGCCCTGTCAAAACACGCCCCCACGCTTGTAAGATTGTCTTTTTCTCCATGACAGCGCGTTAACGATGAAGCGAAATCGCGTTTTTGGTAAAAGGGGTTCCCGAGGTCGCCGGGCTGATGGAGGAGGGAAATTTCTGAACCAGCAATGGCGACAAAATTGACGGTTCTTATCCAGAGCCGTCATTGAAGCATGGGCCGGCTTGATTATACCCGCGTGCGCGAATGAACAAGGCGGCGCATCCGGTCCGGGAACAATACGTCGATCTTCTGCGGTTCGATCACCGCGGTAACTTCACCAACCCCATAGGTCGGGTGGATCATCGTTTGTCCGGTTCTATACGTTCTGGCCATATCGTATGGGGCGCCAGGCTGGGAGGGCGACTTCCGAGTCGTGACCGCCTTTGCGCTCTGAAACGTACTCTTTGTACCACACTTCGGACAACTGACCCTGGAAATCTGTCCACGTTTGGTTACTGAAACCACCACGTGGCCACGTTCCTCGTCACACTCGACACAGAATTTGTCGACGCGTTCCTGAACTGTAAACGTCTGCTTTTCTACTACGATTTTTTCACTGGCTGATTTGCTCAACGGCGTAACTCCTATCTGTATGCCGTAACTTCCATTACGGCGGCCTGGCGAGGGTCGACATCGAACAGCCGTCATACCCACGGAGGGCACAGGCAAAATCTGTATGGATTTACAGGCGAACTTCTGCAATCAATTGCAAAGAAGATCTATTAATCACTTATACCTGTAAGTAATCCTGCCCCTGGTCAAATCGTACGGCGACATCTCAACACTCACCCTGTCGCCTACTAGTATACGAATTCTGTTCTTGCGCATCTTTCCAGATATCTGAGCAAGAACTATATGCTCGCTGTTATCAAGTTGCACTTTAAAAAATGCGTTGGGTTGCTTGTCTACAATCAAACCCGTCGCCGGAATTAAATCTTCTTTTGACAATCGTGAATCTCCTAAGTACTCAAGGTCCGGGCCATGCACCTCACGCATGACCCATTCCTGCTGTTGTTTATCTGCTTGCGCGCCGCGGTCTAAACGAACGTCTTCCGGCAACATTGGCGTGCTTTAGGCTTCCGAATGGTTTCGGCGTAACCCTTTCTGCTGTTTTGACACCACCGAATCCCGGCAGCACAATCCGTTCAAGCACTTGTCCGGTCAATCGCTCGACCGCCCGCATCGACAATTCCTCGCCTGGTGCAACTAGCGTAATTGCACTTCCGCGATTCCCTGCTCGTCCGGTCCGGCCGATCCGGTGAACATAATCTTCCGGTGCATCCGGCACTTCAAAGTTAATAACATGCGAAACGGCATCGACGTCAATACCACGCGCGGCGATATCCGTCGCAACCAGCACTCTGGTCGTGCCGTTCTTGAATCCTCGCAATGCGGCTTCGCGTTGCGCCTGGCTTCGATCAGCGTGGATTCGGTTAACATTGTGTTCGCGGGCCTGCAGAATATGCGATAAACGTTCTGCCCCGCGGCGAGTACGAGTAAAAACCAGGACTCGTTCAAAGCGCTCGCGCTCCAGTAAATCCAAAAGCAATGCGGTCTTTGATTCCGGAGCTACAGGATAAACCGTTTGGTCTACCATCAGTGCCGGACGGCCACGCTTGCTTACTTCTACCAGAACTGGTTCTGTCATTGTCGTACGAGCGATTTTTTCAATCGCCGGCGACATAGTCGCTGAAAAAAGCAGAGTCTGACGTTTGGCCGGTACAATTGCCAAAACCTTTCGAATCGACGGCCAAAATCCCATGTCCAGCATTCGATCCGCTTCGTCCAGCACGAGCGCATCGATCTGTTTTAGATCGATGGTGCCTCGTTCGATGTGGTCGACCAGCCGTCCCGGCGTCGCGACTACAACAGAAACGCCACGACGAAGTGCCTCGCACTGTCGGGACATGCTTGCGCCACCAATTATGCTTACGCATTTGGGGCCGTGCTTTGGCAACAATTGCTTGTAACTTGCCTCGATTTGAGAGACCAGTTCGCGCGTTGGAGCCAAAACCAGGATTCGAACTCCCGGACGAGGGCGATTCCCCATCCGCTGAATCAGCGGAAGAAGAAATGCAGCCGTTTTACCAGTGCCTGTTTCGGCACATCCAATTAAGTCTACTCCGCTAAGTACAACAGGAATTCCCTGTTTTTGAATAGGTGTCGGTTCTATATATCCCAGGGTTTCGCAAGTGCGCGCAAGCGCAGACTCCAGCCCTAGTGTGGAAAAGTTCATCAAGGTCCTTCTTCGCTCTGCGTAATCTGAGCAAAGCGATGTGTGTAAAAAGTTGAAGCGCTCCTGGCGGAACACGTTGTAATGCCAGGAGCGCTTAAATCAAACAGTCGCTGGGTTGTTACAACGCTTACCAGCGAGGAGTACGGTCGCCACCGCCGCCACCGCCGCCGTAACCACCACCACGACCGCCGCCGCCACCGCCGCTGCGGTTTCCACCACCGCCGCCGCCGTAGCCGCCGCCGCGTCCGCCACCGAACCCACCACGACCGCCACCGCCGCCGCCACCACGATTCTCACGCGGCTTGGCTTCGTTAACCGTCAGGTTACGTCCGTTGACCTCTTTGCCATTAAACTGGGCGATGGCAGCCTCACCCTCTTCTTTCGAAGACATTTCGACGAAACCGAATCCGCGCGAGCGGCCGGTCTCTCGATCTTCGACAACTGAGGCAGACTCGACCGTGCCGGCCTGAGCGAAAAGCTGCTGCAGATCCTCACTCGAAGTCTGGAAGGCTAAGTTGCCAACGTATAGTTTCATAGACATTTACAATGTACCTCTCTCCCTTAGGAGTGTAAGAGAAGCTTCGAATAGAGGTGACTTCGGTGTAACGGTATCAGCGAAGGCTCGCGTTCGGATGCTCATAAGAGCGGCTTCTAAAGTTGAAATCAGCCTGCTCTCGTACTATCCAGAACGCCGCCGCCAATCACCTGGGCGCGGGGCGCATCACCGTTGATGCGCGAGAGAAGGAGTAAACATTCCGATTATGCGTCACTTTGGCCCATATTTGCAAGAGATTGTGGTCGAGCACACACTTGACTGACTTTCTGGAAAGGCGAAAGTCCTCTGCTAACTCGTTGCGGGTATACGTCTTACTCGTTATAGATTCTGCGTCCTTCGAGCAAATAAAGACGCGATCTACAATCACATTACAATTCCTGACTGCAATAAAACCACAGAAAGTCCGGATTACGCAATCTGCGAGTACTCGTTCAATCGCAATCTTACACTCTCCGGTCTTGTCAATCCGCAAGAAATGCGGCGGTTAAGTCGCCACAATTGACGCTATGACGCCGGCCTGGATCTGCGCTGCTTCCCTCACGTCCGGCATAGCGCGAGCAAATGCGCATCGACCCGGGTGACGTGGACCAGGACTGGAGTTTTGCGCGTGTCGCGAGCTGTAACGACGACGCGAAATATTTACTTTTCTGCAATTTCAAACACCGTCGCCTCATACGGCGCGAGCGTCACCTGTCCAGCCTCAACAGTCCCTTTCGCTCCGGGCCTCAGGTTGCTTATTACTATGCGCAGCTTCTTTCCCTTCGTATCCAATTCTTTATCGCTGAGTTTAATCGTGCGCGATTCATTGGACATGTTGAGCGCGACGATCATCGTTTGACCTGGAGTTTGGCGACGATAAGCGTAAACATTCGGATCATCGCCGATCGCCGTGTAATCGCCGTCGAGCAGCGCGGGACTGTTCCGTCGCAGGCGGATCGCCTGCTTGTAGAAATTAAGGACCGAGTTTGGGTCTTTCGACATCGTTTCGACGTTGCGCTTCTCGGCTATTGACGGAACGGGCAGCCAGGTCTTATCTGCTTTTGAGAAACCAGCGTTGCGCCCGCTCGTCCATTGCATCGGCGTCCTCTCTCCGTCACGCCCTTTGTTCACGGGCCAGTAAACTTTGCCTACAGGATCGCGCACATCCTCCAATCGTTCGGGCGGGGTCGTCTTCATGCCTATTTCTTCGCCGTAGTAGAAGACCGGAGCGTCGTGCAACGTCAGCAACATCAGGGCGAGCAGCTTGGCGATCTCATCGTTATGTTTTCCGTCGCCGAATTTGTCGAACGCCCGTGGGTTGTCGTGATTGCTGAGGACATAATTGGTCGGGCGACCTTGCAACACGTTTTCTGTTTCTCCTACAGTGCGGCGAAAGGCTGCGGCGTCCAACTTCGGTTGTTTTAAAAGGGAGAAATTGAAAGGCATATGAAATTCATCATTTCGGCTGCCGTAGTAAGTGAGCAAATCCGCTATTTTGGGCGGGTAGGTCTCTGCGATGAGCACACGATCGGGGCCGAACTCATCCGCCACAGCGCGCAGGTCTTTGAACCTCGAATGGTTTTCCGTCAGATATTCATTGTACTTATGCTCCTGCTGGTACTCGGTCTTGCTGCCTTCGCGTAGCTTGTTCGTCACGGGATTGTCGCGCAATTGCGGATCTTCAAAAAGAGTGTCAATGGCATCTACGCGAAAGCCGTCTACACCGCGTTTGAACCAGAACCTCACTGAATTGAACATCGCATTTGCTACTTCCTGGTTGCGCCAGTTCAAATCCGGCTGCTCCGCATAGAAGAAGTGATAGTAATACTGCTTAGTCTTTTCATCGAAGGTCCAGGCAGTTGGTCCAAAGGCTGAGGACCAGTTGTTAGGCGCGTCGCCATTGGGCTTCGGGTCGTGCCAGACGTACCAGTCACGCTTCGGGTTGTCACGCGAGGAACGCGATTCCTTGAAGAACGGGTGCTGGTCCGACGTGTGGTTAATCACGTAATCGCAGATGACCTTGATGTCGCGTTTGTGCGCCTCCTGGACCAATCGGTCAAAGTCTGCGAGTGTGCCGAATTGCGGATCGACATTCTCGTAGTCGCTGACGTCGTACCCGAAATCGACCTGCGGCGAAGGATAAAACGGTGTTATCCAAATGGCATCCACGCCGAGGTCCTGCAGGTAGTCGAGCTTTGCCGTGATGCCATTCAAGTCGCCGATACCATCGCCGTTCGTATCGTAGAAACTACGCGGGTAGATTTCATAATAAACGGCGCGCTTCCACCAGTCGGCGGCGCTCTTCTGCATCACTCTCTTATCTGGGTCTGTTTGTGCCGTTCTTTGCTGTGGAAATACAGTGGGAAAGGCAATCAATAACAGCGCAAGGGCGAAAAGCAACGAGCGGTGAGCGTTCTTTCGTGTAATCATGGCCTTCCTTTCGTGGTGATTTACAATCGGTGGGGGATCAAGCGCAGTGATACTCGGAGCACGTTGAAGAAACACCTTCAGGAAAACCCGCGACGTCTTGCATGTAAGGGGTTCGTTTAAGGAACCATGCTAAGGCGAGATCTGCCCCGACGTCGGACATACCCAACGTGTGCGTTCCCGCGTCCGCACACTTCAACTCGTTACTTCTTCAACCTGTCAAAGTATTGCTTTCTAAACTTTGATACTTTCGGTTCGATCACAGCACGGCAATAAGGCTGATTAGGGTTCTGCTCGAAATATCCCTGGTGATAATCCTCGGCCGGAAAGAATTCGGTAAACGGAGTCACCTCCGTCACTATTGGCCGGTCCCACAATCCTTTCGAATCAAATTCTTTTATAACCGCGTCCGCAACAGCTTTCTGTTCCTCGGAATGATAAAAGATTGCTGAACGATACTGTGAACCAATATCCGCGCCCTGACGATTCAACGTTGTCGGATCATGAATCGTAAAAAAGATTTCCAAAATATCTTTGAACGAAACTACGCCCGGATCGAATGTAACTTGAACAACCTCGGCATGTCCGGTTGTCCCCGTGCATACTTGTTCATAAGTCGGATTGGGGCGCCTTCCACCCGAGTAACCCGATACGACCTTCTCAACACCTCGCAATTGATCGTAAACGCTCTCGATGCACCAAAAACATCCTGCCGCCAGTGTCGCAATTTCCCTGTTTCCCGTGAAACTCATTTGATCCTTCCCCCTCACGCTTTACAGTTCTACGTATTAATTTCATTTTGACGATTATAACGGCTGGTTATCTGTATCTAAAACCACATCGACAGAAAACAAAACTGGGAACTGCGGAAACAAAGCTGCCTTTGAGCCTCCAATCCGTATGTCCCGGCTATTTCCTTACCTGGTATTCCCGAGAAATCGATTCTATCTGCTTACTCGGCGGGCTTCGAATTCTGGCCGCAAGGGGGTAAAATAATGGAAACGAATTTGAAACAGAAGTAACTGTATAAGACAGTGCCGGAGATTGGCCGATCTTAGGGGAACCTCCTGCAACTGTGCAGCAAAGCCGACGTGCCGAAACGAGTCAAGTCAAAAGTCGATGCCAATATCGCGACACAGACCCAAAAATAAACGACGCCCTGCGGCCAAACGCATAGCGCCGAAAAGACGAGTTTTTTCTGTTTTCGAATGTGGATTATGTGGCCGAACCGAAAATGTGACGAAGACCGAATGCTGTGGTCATACGATTTGTGACGATGAAGATAACTATGTGCTTTTTTCGTTTGAGAGGAATAGCTGTTCGCGAAATCATCGGCGGTTCACGTTATGCGGTGCACACTTCAACGAAGGCCACGAGGGAGAATGGCAGTCCTGCCAAAAGTGCCAGGACCTATTTGAGACAGAGATGTACGTCTTGCGAGAATTGCATGGATTTCTAACCCAACTACTAGCGCTGAAGTGGAACGGGAACCAATGAGCATTTTCGATTGTTGAACCGCCAGAATTCGAATCGCCATATCTGAGCGATTATCAAAACGTCTACATCTGCGTTCTCTTGCAATACAAATCCGTAACTTCTTGTTTACTTAGCAAGAAGTTTGTATTTGGCTTTTAGCCCCGTTCAGGTAATCGCGTAAAGCCCGATCAACTTCGCTTTGTTCGGCTGAAGAACCACTCCATCTACCCGAACCCCGATCAAGGTATGAAAATTCGCAAGTCCGGAAGGGTGGTTTACCTCCGCTCAACGTTGAATTCGCTCAACATTTCCTGCAATGCAAATCTGTAACTTCTTGTTTCCTGGTGTGATTTTATCGCCACCAAACGCACACTATTTTGAAATACAATGACTTCAGTAATTCAAAATTCCCAGCTTGCGGCTCTGCCGCGCTGCGTCCTTCTGCGGCTGATTTTCCTTCGATGAATCAGTTCACTCAGGCAAATAAAGATCCCTTCCCGCATTTTCAACAATCAAAAAATCATCCTGCCCTTCGTAAACATCCAAGTCGAATTTTGATACATCCATCCATCCAAGATTCACTCGCCGGCAAGTTTCTTCGTCCAGGCCCGTTGCCATCGTAATCCTAAATCGCGACTTTGTTGGATCCTTGTTTACCAGGCTATTTCCATAACTGACGTGCGCAAGGTGGGCCGCCACACACAGGTTTGCTTTAAGCTCGTCCGACTCTTCAACCATCTCTATCACGCGGCCAAGCGGCGCGTATCCATATCTCTCGATCAGCGCTCCATGAGTCTCGGATATACATTTCAACTTGGGCGCGTAAATGATCAACTCTCCACCCTCTTCGATTACAGCACCTAGCTTGTAACTCGCCTTTCCCCCAACCCACATTTCAGTGTAGTGCTCGTCTAGCAAGGCCACTACCCTTGAATACTTGCGTCCCGTGTGTTTGATGTGAATCTTACTGCTTACTGCAGCAGCGCGCCGGAATGCCGCACGAATGTCACCCGCAAACAACGCAAACGTCCGGAGGGTAT
>WNFR01007177.1_pt1 | contig 16400 bp, 19 predicted proteins | sample 5400221 | NCBI WGS metagenome assembly WNFR01 (sample SAMN13153357, study PRJNA577476) | soil metagenome | isolation source: 40 cm soil under Madrone tree | place: USA:California | collected 2016-06-14 | reverse complement strand
AAAACCAGATAAACATCGCAATCGGTCTCAAATAGTTCGCGAACGCGATCGCAGATGCGCGCGGTCCAGCGATCCTCCCCATAAGAGGGCGCGTCGTTGGCATCGGCTTCTTCCAGCGCCGCAAAAGCCTCCGGACAAATCCCGGCAGTATTGTCGCTGGCAAACTCATGGCGCTCGCCACTCTGCTTCATGTCGATCTTGCTAATCGACTTCGGGCTCGCGAGCAAACAAGTATCCCGTCATAGCCTTGAAAGATATTGCCTGACGGACCCGAGCCCTGGGCCTCGCAGTTCGCCAGGCAAATCTCCTCCACTTGCTCCCCGAAATTTTGTGCAACAGTTTCATTTATTATTTCGATTACGACCCACCAACTGACCGTATGCAGCGGCAAATTATTTTATGCCGCATGGACAATTTGGTTCTGCTTTGCCTAACGCAGCACGGCGGACTAGTTTTGAAAATGAGGTCGCTTCAAAGCGAGATCGAGCAGCGCGGCACGCGCATCTTCGAGCTTGTTAATCAACATCCCGAGTCGCTTTTCAGCAAGGCCGGCTTTTACCAGCGGATGATGTCGATCTCGATGCAGGATGAACAGTTTAAAGGGCAGTTGTTTCGTTTTGTCGATGTTCTCCCGTCGCTCCGCAAATCGAGCGAGATTGTCGAGCACCTCGAGGAATATTTCGCCGAGATGCGCGATGGCTCCACACCGCTTATTCACGCCGGCGTTCGTCTGGCGGGGATCGTTCCCTGGGTTAGCGCGCGCGTCCTGCGCTGGAATGTCTCCGGGATGGCGCGCCAATTTATCGCCGGAAACAATTCCGCCGATCTGATGAAAGCCTTGCGCAAGCGTCGCGCACAAAAAATCGGGTTCACTGTCGATCTTTTGGGAGAAGCCGTCGTAAGCGAAACGGAGGCGGACGAATACGCGGCGCGTTGTCTTGATTTACTGGAGAGTCTCGCCCGCGAAACGCAAGGTTGGACGGATCCGCTCGGGAAGAATTCCGAGCTTTTCCCGGTTGTAAACGTTTCTGTTAAAATTTCAGCGCTCTACTCGCAGATGAATCCGGCCGACCCGGCCGATGCAATTGCGCATCTCGCGCCGAAACTGCGTCCGATTCTGCGCCGGGCACGAGAGCTCGGTGCATTCATCAATTTCGACATGGAAAGTTACGCGCATAAGAATATTACGCTCGAGCTTTTCAAAACCATCTTCACCGAAAAGGAGTTCGGAGATTGGCCGCATGCCGGGATTGTGATCCAGGCGTACTTGCGGGACTCGGAAGCTGATTTGCGCGATCTGGTCGAATGGGGTCGAGCGCGCGGCACGCGTTTCACGGTGCGACTGGTCAAAGGCGCCTACTGGGATTACGAAACGATAAAATCGCGCCAGAACGGCTGGGGTTGCCCGGTCTATTCTCAGAAGGCCGAGAGCGATGCAAATTTCGAGGCCCTCACCCGATTGCTCCTCGAAAACGAATCGATTGTCACCGCCGCGTTCGGATCGCACAATGTGCGCAGTATCGCGTACGCGCAGGCCTTCGCGGGCGAGCTCGGAATCGACCGCAGCCGGTTCGAGTTTCAACTCCTCTATGGAATGGCCGGACCAATCAAGCGGGCGCTCGTTGAGATGGGATATCGCGTCCGCGAATATTGCCCGGTAGGCGAGCTGCTTCCCGGAATGTCCTATCTCGTTCGGCGCCTGCTCGAGAACACTTCGAACGAAGGATTTCTGCGCGCAAAATTTGCCGAACACATTTCTGAGCAAGAATTATTGCGTGATCCCTGCGAACTTTTGCGGAAAAGCCGAAATGGCGTGCTACCGCACTCAAATAACGTGACCACAAATGCCATGAAAGATCGACATCCATCTCCTAACCGTTCACTCGATACCCCCCCGGGCGATAGCTACGAAAATGCGCCGCTCACGAACTTCGCCGACCAGGAAAATCAGGACAAAATGCGCAGAGCCTTGAGTGAGATGCGAGCGCGCCTTGGAAAGGAATACCCGCTCGTCATCAACGGCGAAAAAGTCTTCACCGGTAAGACGATTGCCTCCATCAATCCGAGTTCGCCCGATACCGTCGTTGGCGCAGTCGTCGAAGCCGGGATCCCGGAAGCAGAACGCGCCGTCAAGGCCGCCCGCGACGCGTTTGAAAAATGGCGGTGGACTCCATTTGAAGAACGGGCGCAGTTGCTCGAACGCGCCGCAGCCATCATGGAACGGCGGCGGTTCGAGCTATCGGCGCTGGAAGTTTTTGAAGTCGGCAAGCCTTGGACGGAAGCCGACGGAGATATTCGCGAGGCAATCGACTTTTGCCTTTTCTACGCGCAGCAAATGCGGCTCATCGGCCGACCGCGTCTGACGCAGCAGGTTCCCGGCGAGGAGAGCTACTACCATTACTGGCCCCGGGGCGTCGCGTTTGTCGTTGCGCCCTGGAATTTTCCGCTCGCCATCCTCTGCGGAATGACAACCGCGGCGCTGGTCACCGGCAACACGGTCATTATGAAGCCGGCTGAGCAATCGGCCGTTTGCGGCGCGATGCTGATGGAAATTCTTGAGGAAGCCGGCGTGCCTCCCGGCGTGCTCAACTATCTGCCCGGCAAGGGCTCAGTAATGGGCGCGCACCTCGTCGATCATAAAGATGTCGATCTTATCGCGTTCACGGGATCGCGCGAAGTCGGGCTCAGAATTTGGGAAAGCGCCGGAATCACGCGGCCGGGTCAAAGAGAGCTTAAGCGCGTCATCTGCGAAATGGGCGGCAAAAATGCAGTCATCATCGATTCGGATGCCGATCTCGATGAAGCCATCGTCGATTGCACTTACTCAGCATTCGGCTACCAGGGGCAAAAATGTTCCGCGTTATCGCGTTTGATCTTGCTCGAAGAAAATTACGATCGCGCCATGGAGCGTTTGTTAAAGGCCGCCGCCAGCGTGCGTGTTGGAAATCCGGAAGAGCCGGGCGTCATGATCGGTCCGGTAATCGACGAAGCCGCTTACAACCGCATTCAGGATTACATTGCGATCGGGAAGTCGGAGGCCACGCTCGCCTACCAGCGGGAAGATGTGCCCGCCAAAGGCTTTTTTATTCCGCCAACCATTTTTACCGACGTGAGGCCGAATATGCGCATCGCACGCGAGGAGATTTTCGGGCCGGTAGTCAGCGTGATAAAAGTGCGCGACCTCGACGAAGCGATCGCTGTAGCCAACGGCACGGATTACGCACTGACGGCCGGATTTTTTTCGCGCAGTCCGGCGAACATCGAGCGCGCGAAAGCGCAAATCGAAGCAGGCAATGTTTACATTAATCGCTCCTGCACCGGCGCGGTGGTGGGCCGGCATCCATTTGGCGGATTCAAAATGAGCGGCGGCGGCACCAAAGCCGGTGGGGCGGATTATCTCCTGCAGTTTCTATTGCCGCGCGTGGTTACCGAAAATGTCACGCGCCACGGCTTCGCCCCCGAAGAAACGCCGGAATATCGCGACGAGTTTCTCTGGCCGAAACGCTAACCATCCGCCGAACGCGGGAAATGGCGCGGAAATTTTTCCCAGCGCGAAATAAACATCAACTCAATTACTGCAGCGGGCGTCCCTTGCTGAGCAATTTCACGACAGTCACCACCATGTAGATCACCGGCCACGCTGCCGTCACCACAATAAGAGCAAACACAACCATCTCCCTGGCCCGCTCCCGCGCCGCTTCGATGCGGAATTCCCGGCCTAAATTGTAAAAACTCCGGAATGCTGACCGGTCTTCTCCATCGTAGGGCGACCAGCCGCGCCATTCACTGAAACCTGAATGAAAAAAGTAATCGGTCTGCGGAAATCGCCTCTTTTCGGCAGCGGAGTGAAACATCGGTTTCATCGACTGTGAACCACAGCTTGGATCGTTCCAGCGAAAGATGCCACATTGCCTGCGAATGAAAAGCGGAAGATCTGATCAGTGATTCATCCAATCGACGATCTTGTTGTGCCCGACGTTGAGCACGCTCACGTGGTCGGCGCCGTCGATGGCGAAGAATTCCACAAACGGAAATTCACGGGCTAGCTCGCGGCTCATCTCGACGGGAATCTCGTCATCGGCCGTGCCATGAAAGATTCCGATGCGCGTCTTCGGGCTGTGCCTGGCAATTCGGGCAAGATTTTCTCGGTTATCGTAGTTTTCGCGAAGTAATCGCGCCAACTGCCGCCCAACTACCCTCGCCGCTTCTTCGCGCAGCGTAGTAAAAGGCGCGATGGCCACTACCCGTTCGACCCGATGACGCACGGCAAAATCGAGCGCGACAGCCGCGCCTAAGGAATGTCCGATCGTGCAAACCGCGAGTCGCTCCTCCGACACATGCAACCGTTCGTCGAGCGCGCGCACCGCGGCGTCAGCCGAAGCCCGCGTGCTGTCGATCATTGCGTAGCCTGCGTTTTTGCCGTAGCCGGGATAATCCACTAGTAGAAAAGCGTCCCCGTTATCCGGATAATTTACGAGGATGTTTGCCAGCCAATCCAGCGCGAGTGAGCCGTTCCCGCAAAACGCTATCCAGAGGCGCTTCGGCAATACTTCTCTGCTTGGAATGTAAACGCCGAGCATTTTCCGGCCGGCACGGTGTAGTTAATCTCGACGCCATTTGCCGGAAGCTTGACTCCGTAACGCGAATCGTACGGCCGCGGATGATAAATCATCGCGTGCTGTCGAAAGAAAAGAAACGAAGGAACCATGAGCACCACGAAGAAGAACCCAATCGCAATGCAAAACCAGCGTGCCGCAATTCGCCTTTGACCACGTTCACGAGGCATTTCGCGATTAAGAAGATGCAATCAATGCGGTGGCGCAAATCGATTCCACTGACATGGAATATCGATTTATTCGATGCCGGTCCTAGGACCAGTTCAACGCAGAGCGCCGGAAAACTGCGACGATTTTATTGCCAGTGACCCGGAATCCACACCCAGCCGCTAGGTCTGCGCACCCACTGACCCCGAACCCACACGGCAGTCACTCGCGGCGGCGTAACCCAACTGCCAGATACCCACACGTAGTCGGCTCCCGTCCAACGCCAGTAGCCGGGCGTCTCTCGTGTGGTCGTCGTGGTCGTCACTGTCGTCGGTTCCTCGGCGCAACCGACTAGTGCAAGCGGCGCGAGAGCCAGCAAATAAGTAATTCTTCTCATGTATGTCTCCTTCCTTTGTAATTCGGTTCCGGGAGAAGGGTCGGCTCTATCTGAAATGATCTCTACGACAAAACGGCCTCCTCAAGTTTTCCCGAATGGCAATTCAATAGCGGAGACTCGATTCCAACGCGATGGTCGACCATGCTCTACGTCGTCGCCACGCCGATCGGCAATCTGGGCGATATCACGTTGCGCGCGCTCGAGGTGTTGAAAAACGTCGATCTAATCGCAGCTGAAGACACGCGGCATTCCGGCATGTTGTTAAAACACTTTGAAATCAAAAAGCCGCTCCTCAGTTATCACGAGCACAACGAAGCGATGCGCACTGCCCAGCTGGTCGAGCGCCTCGCCACGGGCGAAAACGTCGCGCTGATTACGGATGCTGGCATGCCGGGATTGTCGGATCCGGGCGCGCGTCTCGTTCGCGAGTGCATTAAGCGCGATCTGCCTTTCACCATTATTCCTGGTCCATCATCGATTCTGACCGCTCTCGTGGGCTCAGGATTTTTGATTGAGAAATTTTACTTTGGCGGATTTCTTCCGATCAAAAGCGGGCAACGTGAGCGCGAGTTGCGAATAGCAGCCGAGCGCGCCGAAACCACGATGTTCCTTGAATCGCCTTATCGCCTGATCAAAACGCTCGGCGCTTGCAGAGAGATCATGCCGGATGGACAACTCTGCGTCGCGCGCGAACTCACCAAAAAATTTGAGGAATTCCGCCGCGGCACAGCCAGCGAACTTCTAGCGCACTACGAAGCGCATCAACCAAAAGGCGAAATCGTGTTGCTGATTTCGGGGAGGTAAGGACGGTGCAGCGCGGCGACCCTACCAGTTTCGCTTGCCAAGCTGGCCTACCTGTGGAATTTTGCGCGGCTTTTTCCTCCCTGAAAGCGCTTATGGCTTACGCAATTATCAACACCGGCGGCCGGCAGTATCGCATCGCGGAAGGCGACACAATTGATGTCGATCTTCTGGATGTCGATCCGGGAAAGACCGCCACGTTCGGCGAGGTCTTGATGTTTGCCGATGGGAAAAACGTGATGCACGGAAATCCGTTGATCTCCGGCGCCAAGGTCACGGCTGAGGTTGTCGAGCAACGGAAAGACAAAAAAGTCATCGCGTTCAAATATAAACGGCGTAAAGGTTATCATCGTACCGTCGGACACCGCCGAAAGCTGACGCGGGTGAAAATTAAAAGCATTAGCCTCCCCACGAAGTCGAAGAACACGTAACGTCGAATATCCAACGTCCAACATCCAACATCGAACTGAAAAATGGCTCATAAAAAAGGACAAGGCAGCGTTAAGAATGGCCGCGACAGCGTCAGCAAACGCCTGGGCGTGAAAAAATTTGGCAGCGAGATGGTTGTCGCCGGCAACATTATTGTCCGCCAGCGCGGCACCAAATTTTTGCCGGGAAAAAATGTCGGACTAGGCCGCGATTACACGATTTTCGCATTGGTAGATGGAAATGTGCGCTTCGATCGTGCTGGCCGACGGGTGAATGTCGATCGCCTCGCGGCTGGAAAATAGCCAGTCGATTCGGCTTTCCGGTTCTAACCAGCCTGCGGTATAACGGACTTCGCTAAATGAAATATAACACGTTCATCCTCTTTGGCGCTCCTGGCAGCGGCAAGGGAACACAAGGGAAAACGCTCGGCACGATTCCCCGCTTTTATCATTGCGCCTGTGGCGATGTTTTCCGCTCGATCGATACGCGCACAAAAGTTGGCAAAGCCTTCCTCGAGTATTCGAGCAAGGGCCAACTCGTGCCGGATGATATAACTGTCGAGCTCTGGCGCGAGGCCATCGAGGCGGCAGTGGACACGCATAAGTTTAAACCCGATATCGATACCCTCGTGCTCGACGGCATTCCCAGGAACATCGGCCAGGCAAAAATCATGGAGGAAATGATCGACGTGAAAAAAGTGTTTCATCTCTCGTGTCCGAGCCGCGAGACCCTTTTTATGCGCCTGAAGAAGCGCGCGCTGAAAGACAATCGCCTCGACGACGCGAACGAACAAGTCATCCAGCGTCGCCTCGATACCTATGAGACGGAATCGAAGCCCGTGCTTTCATATTATCCCGAAAAGATCATCACAGCGGTTGACGCGACTCAGCCGCCTTCCAAAGTGTTGTTTGATATCCTCGCCAGCATGAACGGCGTGGATGCTCATCATGAGCCAGCAACAGTTTGAAAATTTCACTGCCTCCAGTCTTTATTGCGACAAGTGCAAAACCGCGATGCCGGTGCGCGAACGGCTGCTGCTAGTCCTGCCTGACCGCGAGATCTTCGATTATCTGTGCACCGGCTGCGGATCGTCGGTCGGCCAGCGTGAAGTCACTGCCGGCGACAAATTGATGGCCCAAGCGATGGCGAAGCGGCGTCCGCGGCGCGCGCGCGCACAAACGCTGCTTCACTAAGACGCGATGCGCGTCGTGTTCATCGGCACGGGCGAAATCGGCGTGCCGACGCTGCAAGCCTTGATGCGATCAGGCGAACACCAAGTCATTGGGGTCGTCACCCAGCCAGATAAACCCGTGGGGCGCGAACAGCGAATTGAGCCGCCGCCGATCAAAAGGGCGCTCATTGGAACCAAGATGTCGATCTTGCAACCGGAGCGGATCAAAGATCGACAATCGAGCGAGGAGATTCGCGCACTGGCGCCAGACGCGATCGTAGTCATGGCTTACGGGCAAATTTTGCCGTGTGCTATCCTGGAGATCCCGGCCATTGCGTGTCTGAACTTGCATGCCTCCCTTCTGCCGCGCTGGCGCGGCGCGGCCCCGATCCAGGCGGCAATTGCCGCAGGCGATCGCGAGACCGGCATCACGGTAATGTACATGGACGAAGGACTCGACACCGGCGACATCCTGTTACAGCGCAAGATCGACATCTTGCCCACTGATACAGGCGAATCATTGCATGACCGATTGGCTCAGATTGCGCCGAAGGCATTGCTTGAGGCTTTGCAATTGCTTGCTAAGAATAATGCGCCGCGAATTCCGCAAGATAATGCGCTCGCTATTTACGCGCCGAAACTGACTCGCCATGACGGCAAAATCGACTGGTCGGAGCCTGCCGAAATCATTGAAAGAAAAATTCGCGCGTTCAATCCGTGGCCGGGCGCGTTCATGGAACTCGACGGCCGAAATCTGAAAATCTTCTCCGCATCCATTGTCAATCTTAGCGGCAAGCCGGGAGAAATTTTGCGCAGCGAAAAGGAAGTTGTTATCGCTGCGGGCAAAGACGCCCTTTCCTTGGACGAAGTGCAACTGGAAGGAAAACGGCGACTGCGTGCAGTGGAATTCCTGCGAGGATTTCGCAGCTGAAGGCGCATTGATTCACCATTTTGCTTTTCAAGATCGACATCTTCTGTTTGATGATGGTACGGAATGATGCAAAAGGAAGCGCCAGTTTACAAACGCATCGTGCTCAAACTGAGCGGCGAAGCGATGCAGGAGCGCGGCGCCCGGGACAACATTTCGCCGACGGTCGTGCGTGAGATTGCCGAGCGCATAAAAGAGGTGCGCGATCTCGGTGTGCAGGTGGCGGTGGTGATCGGCGGAGGAAATATCTGGCGTGGGCTTTCTGCATCACATCGGGGCATGGACCGTACTACCGCTGATTACATGGGGATGCTGGCCACCGTGATCAACGCGCTGGCGTTACGCAGTACGCTCGACCAGATGGGCGTGGAGACGCGCGTGCAGACGGCCATCGAGATGAAAAATGTCGCCGAGCCGTTCATTCTTGGCCGGGCTATTCGCCATCTCGAACTGGGCCGCGTTGTTATTTTCGCCGCGGGCACTGGCAATCCCTATTTTTCGACCGACACAACGGCGGCGCTCCGGGGCAGCGAGATTCGCGCCGAAGTGATTTTGAAAGCCACTAAAGTCGATGGCGTCTATGATCGAGATCCAAATACGTACGCAGATGCGCGGCTTTATGATCGGCTCACATTCACTGAAGCACTCACGAAGCGTCTTCAGATTATGGACTCGACGGCGTTTAGCCTTTGCATGGACAACAAAATCCCGATCGTTGTGTTCGACATGTATAGACCAGGCGCCATTCGCGACGTCGTGCTGGGGCGAAAAGTCGGGACACTGGTTTCCGATGAACCGCAACCAAGTAAAAATTCAGGCGCATGAGTAGAGACGACATTCTTTTGGAGGCGGAGATGTCGATGGAAAAAAGCGTCGACTACATGGTGCACGAATTCGCCGCGGTCCGCACCGGTAAAGCCTCGCCCGGGCTAGTGGAAAACGTGGATGTCCAGGCCTACGGATCGACCATGAAATTGAAGCAGCTCGCGTTGATTACGACGCCTGAGGCGCGCTTGCTCGTTGTTCAACCGTTTGACGCCGGCACAGTGCAGGATATCGAGAGAGCATTGAAGGAATCGAAGATCGGGATCACGCCCGCGGTCGATGGAAAAATCATTCGGCTGCCGATTCCAGAGTTATCGGAGGAGAGGCGTAAAGATCTCGCCCGTTCACTAGGAAAAATGGCCGAGGAAGCGCGTGTCCGGGTCCGCGCCAACAGACGTGCGGCGCTCGACGAAGCGAAGAAACTCAAAGCCGCGGGCGGATTAACCGAAGACGGACTGCACGATTTGGAAAATGAAGTGCAAAAGCTCACGGATCGCTTTGTTAAATCGATCGACGATCATCTCAAACACAAGGAAGCGGAGATCATGAAGGTGTAACGATTTTCTAATCTTCCTCTCCCTCCCCTTTTACTCTGCTCTCTCCTGCAGAACGAAAATTGGGACCAAGAGGAAGCGGAAGATTTACAATCGCACCAGATCGACCAGAAACTGGCACCAGAGATAAATCATCCCGCGCCAGGAATATTTTACATCGCCTGCGGCGGTTTGTTTGAGAACGCCCTTATGAATGTTGTGCGCGATTTGGTCGCGCAGATCATTTTCCATTTCCGTCTGAATCCGGTCTTCATCGAGCGCATCAATCACATCCGGGTTCACCCCATTTCGGCGGAGAAACTCACGATGGCTTTGATATAGCTGCCAAAATGATTGATCCGGTCGCTGACGGTTGGTGCGGAATTGGGGCGTGAGCTTTAAACCGTAGGAGAGCGGATAATTCCAGGTCGTCCAAACGGTGCCGCTCTTTGCGCGCGACGAAATCCGCAGGTAATAAAACGAAAGATCATGCTGTTCATTCAGGCAGATGGCGGCCTGCGCGCGATCTTCCTCTTTGTAAAACAAGCGGAAAAACTGCCGGTAATCCTCCCAGTCCCACCCAGCGTCGCCTACATGGACAAATCCTTCCTCCTCGATCTCGCGCGTGATCTCGCTGAGCGCGGGGAACGTATCGGAAGATGGCGGACTTTTGGGCCGAAGCTGTTTTTCCTTCGGCAGCCGAAGCACTCGGATTCGAGTAAGAATTTCGAGCCACGGCAGAAAGAGCCAGGCCGCCGCGGCCACCAAACCGAGGGCCCAGTTTCCAGTAATAAAATAGATGGCGAGAAACGTGGTGCCGAGAATTCCGAGGGCGCCGGCCTTTTGCGAATACGAATTTTGAAAACTCCGCAGAGCGATGCTGAGCACCGCCACGCCGAGCGTCAGAAAGAGGCCAAAAAGCATTAGGGATTGATCTGGTGCTCGTTCAGAAATTTCTCGAGCTGATCGGCATCGAAATTGGCCAGAACTTTATCACCTGCCACGAAGGTGGGCACATAAGTTTGAGCCGAGAGCTGCTTCATTTCTTCGTATGCCTGTCGATCTTTGCCGACGTCAATTTCCCGAAAGCGGTACCCCTTCTCGCTGAGAAAATCCTTCGCGTCAATGCACCATGAGCACCATTCGCGACTGTAAAGCTTCAATTCCACGGTTGCGGCGGGAATAAACAGTCCATTCCGAGAACGTCAACCCCACGGCGGCGGTTTCAGTACGACTTTGCCCAGACGACGCGGCGCGAGCTTGGTTCCCCCGTAAAGATGCACCGCCCAGGCTCGGAATTGCCCAATGGAATGACGCGAATAGTGACTTTGAGATCGTTCTTGATTTGCTCTTCGACTTCGCGCGAGCCGTTCCAGTGCGCGAGAGCAAACCCCCCATGGATTTCCGGTTTGGCGGCGCTCTTCGGCGTGAAGAAATTGTAGAATTCATCCTTACTGGCTATCACGCGCGTGTTCTCGTCACAGAACTTCTTCGCGCGCTCGTAGAGCGTATTCTGGATCGACATGAGAATTTCGGAGGCACGCGCGACAAATTCTTCCATCGGCATCGACTCCTTCGCCTTCACCGCCTGATCACGCCGGCTGACCGCGACCGAATTGTTTTCGAGATCGCGTGGACCGATTTCGACACGCAATGGCACGCCTTTCTTGATCCATTCCCAATTCTTTACGCCGCCGCCGATTTCGCGCCGATCGACTTCCACTTCGATCGGAAGATCGACATATCGAATTTCGCGCAATTGTTTCGCGAGTTTGTCGCAAGCTTCCAGCACCCTGGCGCGTGTTTCTTCCTTTGGCGTAATCGGTAAAATCACGATCTGCGTTGGCGCGATACGCGGCGGCAAGACAACGCCGTCATCGTCGCCGTGCATCATCACAACCGTGCCGATCAACCGCGTGGTCATTCCCCAGCTTGTGGTCCATCCGAATTCCTGTTTGCCTTCGCGGTTCTGAAATTGAATGCCGCTGGCACGGGCAAAATTTTGCCCGAGAAAATGTGAGGTGCCGGCCTGGATCGCTTTCCGGTCCTGCACCATCGCTTCGATCGATAAGGTTTGCACCGCGCCTGGAAAACGTTCGCTCTCCGATTTTTCGCCACTAAAAACAGGAATGGCGAGATGATCGCGCACAAAACGCTCGTAAACGTCGAGCATCTGTTTCGTCTCGGCCCGGGCCTCGGCCTCGGTTTCGTGGACGGTATGGCCTTCCTGCCAAAGAAATTCGGTCGTGCGTAAAAAAAGGCGCGGCCGCATTTCCCAACGCACAACGTTTGCCCACTGATTGATCAGGATGGGAAGATCACGATATGACTGCACCCATTTCGCGTAGCTCGCTCCGATGATGGTCTCCGACGTTGGCCGGACCACCAGCGGCTCGGTCAGCGCGCTCGCCGGTTTCAATTTGCCATCCGCATCCGCCTCGAGCCGGCTGTGAGTGACGACCGCGCATTCTTTGGCGAAGCCTTCGACATGCTCCGCTTCCCTCGCGAAATAACTCAGTGGAATAAACAGAGGAAAATACGCGTTTCGATGTCCGGTCGCGCGAAACATCGCATCGAGTTGGCGCTGCATGTTCTCCCAAACACCGTAGCCCCACGGCCGGATCACCATGCAGCCGCGCACGTCCGAAGGCTCGGCCAGTTCGGCCGCACGGACCGCCTGCTGATACCATTCGGGGAAGTCTTCGTCGCGCCGGGGAGTGATAGCGGTTTTAGTAGCGGTGGTATTCATTGTCAGGACGTTTCACAGAAACGCCCTACAATTGTAGGGCGGCTGTGTCACCCGCCAACTGCGATTTTTATGCGTAACGCGACTGCCAAATGTTTGGGCTCTCACTTGGCCCGCTCGATGTAGCTGTTGGCAAAATCAATCGTGCACACACTGCCATACCGTGAATGCGGCCCGGAGGCGGCGCCGGCGTAGTTGAAATTGGGATTGAAAATATTTTTGCGATGTGGGCGAGCTGGTTGGCCATCGTCGATGATGAATGTAAGAACGACTTCGCGTGCGGTCGTTTTTCCATAGGCGATGTTTTCACCCCAAAGGCCGGTCCAAATTCCATAACGGCTAAGGCGATTACTGGGAGTGCTCCGGTCGCTGCCACCATGCCCGGTGCGCCCGCCAGCCTGATCGGCACAATGATCGGACGCCGCGCGACACATTCCCGGCGAGAGCGTGAGCGATCCTTCCGGAGGAGCGGCACGAAGAAAGCGCACAGCTTCATCGATCGCGCTCAACCCTTCTTTCATCCGCCATTTCGTTCCTCCCGGGGGAACGACAGAGCCACTGTCGTAACGCGGGCGCAACTCTTCGACGTAGGTTGCGTAAAGAGCGGGGTTTTGTCGCGCAAGATTCATCTCCCGAATAATGGCGCTGGCCGACACGCCTTCGTCTTGCCTTGCAGCAGCGCTGCCGGTGGCGAGCGCGCAAAACAGACCGAGCTGGACCAAGCGGATCTCAATCGGAAATTTGACACTCGGTGACACGTCCCGTAGTTTTCGTGCCTTTTCTGCCCTGATGAAAACTTTTTCTGCCAAAGCCGCCGACGTATCGCGTAAATGGTGGCTGATCGATGCGCGGGACCAGGTGTTGGGCCAGGTCGCGCTAAAGGCCGCCAACTTATTGCGCGGCAAAGAGAAAGTGATTTTGACGCCCCACGTCGATACGGGTGATTTTGTGATCGTTATTAATGCGGAGAAAGTGCGACTAACGGGGAAGAAAGAGGAACAGAAAAGCTACATGAGCTTTTCGGGGTACGTGGGTGGCCACAAATCGGAGAATGTTCGGGCCCGTCGCCTTCGGCATCCGGAACTGTTGATCGAGCGGGCCGTGCGCGGAATGATCCCGCACAATCGGCTGGGTCGCGCAATTTATCGGAAACTGAAAGTTTATCGCGGGGATGCGCATCCCCATGCCGCACAGCAGCCGCAGGTCATCGCACTTGCCCATAAATAACCATTATGCCATCAACTCAGGAATTCATTGCCACGGGCCGGCGCAAGACTTCGGTCGCGCGGATCCGCATGTTGCCGGGCAGTGGCAAGATCGACATCAACGGCCGCAGTTTTGAAGATTATTTTCCGACCGCGCCGTTACAGAATGCGGTGTTGCAACCGCTGCAAACGGCAAAGCTCGTGAATGCATATGATCTCTGGATTAACGCAAGTGGCGGCGGTGCGACCGGGCAGGCTGGCGCGGTGCGGCTCGCGATTTCGCGGGCGCTTGTTCAGGCAGATAGCAACCTGCGTAGCGCATTGAAGAGCGAAGGTTTGCTCCGTCGAGATCCACGGATGAAGGAAAGAAAGAAGTCGGGGCAACCCGGAGCGCGGAAACGTTTCCAGTTCTCGAAACGATAAGTTGGCGGCTGTCCTCAGCCGCAATTTCGGCTATTCCGGCTTCGCCGTTGGCGCAGTTCTCGGAGCAGCAGACCCCGCTGGCATTGGACTTGGTGCTGCCAAAAACGGCGGGATTGCCGGTGTTGCTATCGGCTCCGATGGCCCACTCGGTTTCAGCAAGCGCAGTTGCTGCATCGCCTCGCCGGCCCAAAAGCTCTCCCTATATTGCGTCAGGATGGTCTCGCAGATACGGCGCCCTTCGTCGTTTCGGTTTTGCGCTTTCAAAAGGTACACTTGCGAAAGCAGCGCCAGGGGAGCGTTAAAACTCTTCGGATCGCTGGATGCAATCTGTTGGTACATTAACAATGCGTCCTTGCTTTTCCCCAGCGATTCCAAATTGGCTGCCATTGCCATTCGCGCCGTGCTCACCAACTCGTGCTTCGGATTCTTCGTGATAAAAATCTGAAGGGTTACGTTCGCGTCGGCAAACTTCTTCTCAGTGCGCTGAGCTTCGGCGAGTAGAAGATAAGCATCGGCACCAGCAGGCGTGTTCGGATAACGCACGGTCACCTCCTCGTAATCGTGCGCGTTCTTTGCCCTGCCTAACAAGGCCGATGCTGCCGCCGCCGTGCGATCGGAATAAAAGCGATAACCTCCAAAACCGACAAGGCCGAGTACGAGGACACTCAGCGCGGCGATGATCTCATTTTTAAACCGCTCCCAAAACACGCGCGTTTCAAGCGCTGCATCGCGGGAAGGCGGTGGAACCGTCGGCATAACTCGATATTAATTGCTCCTCTCGGCAAGTCGAACTGCACGAGCGTCGTCTTATGCCACGCGAGGCTTTTTTGCGCAAGCGTTACGCACCCGTTTCCTTCGCTTAATAGGGCAACCGCAAAAGGTCATACTGCGGCTGCTGAAATGATCGTTAGCGAGAATCTCGGCTTCGATCTTATCCGGGTCGAACCGCCCCTTTTCGTGTTGAGCATTTGTCGTTTCGTTAGACGGGCTCATCCATCATCAATTCGTTTTGCTCATCGCACACGGCCTTGCACGCGGGGTCGGGGAAAGTGTTAACTCTACGACATGAACCTATGGCATGAATATTGGACCCCGGTCCGCGTGTTTCTCGGCCTCGGCGCTGACCCGCAGACACTCACCTTGGTGCAGGTTTCACTGCGCGGAATCATCGTTTTCGTTTTTACGCTCTTGATGGTGCGCGTCAGCGCCCGGCGATCGCTGGCGCGCCGCACCGTTTTCGACAGCGTTTTTCTCGTGATCCTCGCCTCCGTCCTGGCGCGCGCGATCAATGGATCGGCGGATTTGCTCCCTACTGTCGGCGGCGGGTTCGCCATGGTTGCGTTTCATCGATTGCTGGCCTGGATTGCGTTCTATTCGCATGGCTTCGGCAATCTCATCAAAGGCACAGAGGAACTTCTCCTCCGCGACGGCGAATTGGTGCACGCGGGGTTGCGTAGTAACCACATCACGAGACACGATCTCGAGGAAGATTTGCGACTCGATTTACACTCCGAAGATTTCAGTCGCATCCGAAGCGCGCGCCTCGAACGCAGCGGTGGAATCAGTTTCATCTGCAAATAATCACGCGGTCTCAATTCGATATTGGACGTTCGGCGCCTGCCGCGCCGTAGCCTTGCGAAGGCGGGCTGAGCGTTCGACGTTCAATTGATGCAGCCACACGACAAACTCTTCATTCCCGGGCCGGTCGAGGTTTCCGTGAAAACCTGGGCGGCGTTTTCGCGCCCGATGATTGGGCATCGCGGCGAAGATTTTCAAAACCTGTACCGCTCGGTTCATCCAAACCTGCAGACCTTGTTCGGGACAAAGCAGCCGGTGTTTCTTTCCACCTCCTCTGCATGGGGTGTGATGGAGGCATCGATCCGGAATTTGGTTGATCGGACTGTCCTTTGCTGCATGTGCGGAGCGTTTTCCGACAAATGGTCCGATGTCGCCAAGCGTTGCGGAAAAAATGCCGGGGCACTCCAGGTCGATTGGGGAAAACATATCGATCACAAGGTGGTGGATCGACAATTAGCGACCGGAAAGTTCGACACTGTCACGTTGATTCACAACGAGACCTCCACCGGCGTCATGAATCCGCTCGGAGAGATCTCCTGTATTCTCGCCAAATATCCTGACGTAACGCTCATCGTCGACACCGTTTCGTCATTTTCCGGAG
>WNFR01003539.1_pt1 | contig 16400 bp, 12 predicted proteins | sample 5400221 | NCBI WGS metagenome assembly WNFR01 (sample SAMN13153357, study PRJNA577476) | soil metagenome | isolation source: 40 cm soil under Madrone tree | place: USA:California | collected 2016-06-14 | reverse complement strand
ACGGCGGCGATCAGGTAGGCGACGTCTCGCTCACGATCGGCGGTTCGCCATGGCGGAGCTGGAGCCGCAAGACCGTCCCGGCCGATGCCAAGGGAGCATGGCACGTAGAGATTCGCGATGAGGCCGGCACCGTACTCAAAAGAATTGACTTCACGGTAGGGCAATAAAAAGCGGGGACATGCAAAAGCTAGTCATCCGACGCACCGCGTCTCTCCACCTAGTTTTTGCATGTCCCCGTTTTGGGGTTATTGTAGGCCCTCATGGATCTCGTGGAGCAGATCGTCGCCATCGGCGCCATTCTGATGGCGATGCGCATGGCGGTGGATAAATCGACGTTCGAAAAGGTCCGCGTGGCGGTGCCGAACCATGAGAGCTACATGGGACGCGCGCTGATGAGCGGCGCGCGCACCGGCGAAATGATCGGGGTGGCAGGCCCCGCCGCCTTGATGGCGGGCCTCTCCGCCGCCGGGTTTCGCAAGGAAGACGTGCCGCGGCTCGGCCGTATCGTGCTGGAGCACATCCGGCCCACCGTCGGCAACGAAGTGATCGAGAAGTTCCTGGCCGGCGCGCCCGCCCTCAAGGCGTCGAACGCCTAGAGACGCATCTTCTGCAGCAGCGATGTAAAGCGCGATTCATTGCGCAGCGGGTCCAGCATGGGATTCACCTTCAAGTAAGCCAGCCACCCTCGCTTCTGGTCGTACGCGCGCTCGGCCCAATCCAGCGCGCGGTCTACGTTACCAAGCCCGACATGAAAGATCGCGAACGCCACCGGCGACACGTAGCTCTCGTGCGCAACGGTCTCGAGCTCACGTAACAACTGTTCCGCCTCGCTCCGCTTGCCGGACCGGGCGAGGACCCAACCGAGCGTCGCCGTCGTATATGCGCCGGCGCCGGGCAACACGAGGGCGTCGCGCAGCATCCGCTCCGCCTCCCCCCACTGGCCCTGCATGCCGAGTGTCGTGGCGAGGATGCGATAACTCTCGACCGCCATGGGATTCATCTCGACGGCGCGCGCCAGGTGATCGAGCGCCTGATCGAAGCGCCGCGCGTAGAACGCGAGCCACCCGAGGCCTCTTCGGGCGGAGACGGACGCGGGATCGAGCTCGATGGCCGTGTGTCCTTCGAGCAAGGCGGCAGCGTGCTCACCACGTGACGCCAGCAGGAAGGCGTACCACTGGTGCGCGCTGGCATAGCGCGGGTTGAGCTCGATCGCGCGGCGGAATTCCCGATCGGCCCCCTCCCAATCCCAATCGTAAACGAAGAGACTCCACGCGAGCGACGCATGAGCCGAGGGAACGGTTTCGTCGAGCTCCAGCGCTTTGCGCGCGTACTCCTTGGCACGCCGGTACGCCTCGTCGACCGGGATCGAGCGATAGTCGACGTCGAGCGCGTAGGAATCGGCCAGCCCGGCGTAGGCGGGCGCATAGGTGGGATCCTCCGCGATGGCCTGCTCGAAGTAGCCGATCGCCTCGGCGACGCCCTCCTGCGTGCGCTTGTTCCACGCGTACCGGCCTTTGAGATAGAGGCCGTAGGCCTGGATGTTCTCGGTGTAGCGTCGTGGAACATGCTCGGACAGATCCGCGAACATCGTCGCGCGCAGCGTATTGACGATCGTCTCCGCGATCTCATCCTGAATCTCGAAGACATCGACCAGCTTGCGGTCGTAGCGTCGCGACCAGAGGAGCCGGCCGTCATCAGTCGAGGTCAGCTGCGCGGTGATGCGCAGGCGGTCCCCCGCTTTCCGCACCGTACCTTCCAGCACGACCGAGGTCCCCAGCAGCGCCCCGACCGCGCGCACATCGAGCGACTTGCCCTTCAGCGCAAAAACCGACGTGCGCGACGCGAGGCGGAGACCGGCAATCTTGGCGAGGGCATCGATCAACTCGTCGGTGATACCGTCGCTCAGATACTCGTTCTCGGGGTCCGGACTGGCGTTCACAAATGGCAGCACGGCGATCGAGCGCGTGGTCGCGGGCGTCCGCCCAGCGCCGGGTCCATCGGGCGCCGTCAACGCCGTAACGAACTCTGCGGCGCTAGTGAATCGCTGGTTCGGATCTTTCTCGAGCGCGCGGACGACCGCCCGCTCCGTGGCGACCGGCACCTCCGGCCGCAGCCCGCGCAGCGGGCGTGGCGACGCGGTCACCTGTTTCGCCATGACGGCGCGGGGCCCCGATCCTCGGAACGGAGGCTCGCCCCCGAGCATCTCGTACACGACGCAGGCAAAGCTGTAGACGTCGCTCGCCGGGCCGAGCTCCGACTCGCCGCTCGCCTGCTCCGGACTCATGTACTCCGGTGTCCCAACGGCGAGGCCGGCTTCGGTGACTTGGGCATCGGCATCGGAGACGGCGCGCGCGACGCCGAAGTCGGCGAGCACAGCATGCCCGTCGGCGAACAGAATGTTCTCGGGCTTCACGTCGCGATGCACGAATCCCTTGCGGTGCGCGAAGTCGAGGCCGGCGCCGATCTCCTGCGCGATCCGCAGCGCGTCCTTCAGCGGCAGTTGGCGGTTCTCCTCCAGACGATCGCGCAGCGAGCCGCCCGGGACGTGCGGCTGCACGTAATAGAGGAATCCTCCGGCTTCGCCGGAGTCGATAAGGGGGACGATGTGCGGATGAGACAGACGCGCGGCGATGCCGATTTCCCGCAGAAATCGGTCGGTGCCGACCGAAGCGGTGATCTCCGGCCGCAGTACTTTGATCGCGACTTTGCGGCCGTGCTTTTTCTCTTCGGCCAGATAGACCGTCGCCATGCCGCCGCGGCCCAGTTCGCGCTCGACGCTGTAGCGATCGGCGAGTGCGGTGGCGATCGGGGAGGGAGGACGGTCCGGTGTGGGCACGGAGCGAAAAGCTAAGGGCTGGCGTGTAGCGCGTGGAAGACCCACCGCGTCAGCAGAATCCCGAGCGCGAGCAGCGCGAGCGCCAATACCAGCACACCAGAGATGATGAGCCAAACGAACTTCCAGTCCGCTCGCCCGGCCTGCGCGGGCGCCGCCAGATGTCGCTCCAGCAGCGCCACGTTCCGAAGATTGGCTTTCCAAGCGAAGTCGAAGAAATCCCCGAGTACGGGAATCGCGCCGAGCCCCGCGTCGAGCGCCACATTTCCGGCCATGCGCAGCAAGGTGGCGCGCGAGGCCCCGAGGCGAAACGCTTCGATGAGAACCCATGCAGAAAGAACAGCGCCGGCGGCATCGCCGGCGCCGGGAATCAATCCCAGGAGGGGATCGAGACCGACTTCATCCAACCAGTACGCGAGCTTGCGGAGTCGCGCGAGAGTTGCTGACGAGCCATCACTCACGCGGCCTTGGGACCTGGCGGCAGACGCGCGTTCCTGGGGAGCAACTGGCGTATCGAGCCGCGACGATCGCCGCTGTGGTTCCGAGGAACTCGCGGTGCTTCAGCGGAATCGCTTCGTCCTAATGATGATGACGCCATTGGCGCCGCGTGAGCCGTAGACGGCCGTGGTGCCCGCGTCCTTCAGGATGTCGATCCGGCCGACGTCGTGCGGCGCGATGCCGGCGAGCGCGCTACCGAGGGACCCCGCTGGAACCGTGATGTCGTCGATCACGAGGAGCGGCTCGTCGTCGCCACCGCGCTGGCGCAGCGTCCTGAAGCCGCGAATCCGCAGCGTGAAGCCGCTCCCGTGCGGGATGACCTCCAGTCCGGGGATGTGGCCCTCGAGCATGGTCTCGAGGCGCGCGATGCGCGCGTCGGCCTCGGTCGGGATGTAGGACGACACCGCGCCCGTGATCTCGCGCCGTGACTGGGTGCCGTAGCCCACCGAGACGACGTCGTCTTCAGGCGTGGCGCGGGTTGCCTCGGCCGATCTCCGCCCCGTACCGGCGCACGCCACCGCTGCGACCGCCAGGCCGCATAGCATTGCTCGCCACATGTCTCCCTCCTACGGGCGCAGCTAGGGCGTGTGTCAGGTGCGGTACGGACGCAGCAAGATAATAGATAATGAAGGAATCATGGCAGGATGCTCGCGACGACCCTTGTCGTCCACTCGCCGTGATTGTTCTTGTATGTCCCGCGCATCCACACGAGCGCCGTCCGCGGGTCGGTCCACTTCGGCACGATCGGCCGCAGGTTATCCGCGTCGGAGTTCGCGGTAATCGGCTCCCACTGCCACGTCGCGCCGAAGTCCGCGGTCGTGCCTCGGTACAGCTCGCGGTGGCGTTGGCCATCGGCGCGGCTGACGAGCGGCGCGCCCGTGACGGGGTCCGCGTCGGTCGAGATGTAGACCACGTTCGGATTCTTGGGGTCGAGGGCGGCGAGTCCGGTGTAGTCGTCTTCCCCGGCGTACAGCCGCCTGCCGGCGTAGGCGATCTCGTGCACCCGCCACGCCGAGCCGTCCCAGCGGGCGTATTCGAACCGGTGGTCGAAGCCTCCCTGGCCGCGCGGCAGGCCGCGGCCGTCTTTCTGAACGGTGAACGCCACGTACGGCCGCTGAGCCGCATCCAGCTCGAGGTCGCACATCCAGGCCACGTTGTCGGGATCGCCCTGAAACACCTTGGTCAGGTCCCACGCGTTCAAGTCCGTCTCCGTCGTCTCGCTCAGCTTGCCACGGCGGGTTCCGTCGGACAGGTAGATGGCACCGTCGCGGATGAACGCGTGATACAGGCTGTTGTCGTAATTGCGCGGGTGGTTTTCCGTCATCACAAAGTGAATCGTGGCCACCCCGTCGAAGGCGTACTTGAGATACGGGGTGTACCCGCCGCTCGTACCGTGAGCCAGCCGGCCGCCGTAATGCCAGGTGCGACCGGTGTCGTCGGAGTACATGTAGTTCGGCTCGAGGCCCACACCGCGGAAGAAGTTCACGATGCGGCCCGAGGCCAGCCGGAAGAGATTCGAGTACGTGACGTTGTCGCCGCGCAGCGGCTGCGCGGCGCTCCCCGGCGTATCGAACGTCGCGGCCGGTCCCCACCGCAGGGCATTGCGGGGCTCCGAGAGCCGGTAATAGATACGCCGCTCCACTCCGTGTTGCGTATACAGCGCGAGGTAGCGGCCGTCCGGGAGCGCGAGGAACGCGGGGCTCGCGTGGTCGTCCTGCTGCAAGTGTCGATGCAGCACCGTATGCCGCGCAATACCCGACGCGAGGTCGTAGACCGATACCTCCACGTTGCCCCAGTCGGGATCACGATCGTTGCGATAGTCCCCCACGGCGCGCACCGATCCGACGATGAGTTTGCCGTCGTCCACGATGGCCCGCTCGTCCATGAACCACGACCATGCTCCGTTGTCGTTCAACTCGATCAACGGACCGGCTACGTAATTGACCGGGCGGTCGCTCGCAACCGCGGCGCACACGACCAGCAGACAAGCAATCGTCAGACGCATGCGAGATACCGCTCCTTGATCAAGGGGAGCAGGGTATCGAGCGGGGTATCCCACACCGCCTCATTCATGATCTCGACCTCGATCGGCCCCGCCGCGTAGCCCGCCTGCTCGACGGCGGCGCGGAGGGCGCGCAGCTCGATGACGCCGTCGCCCATCACGCCCCGATTCATCAGCACGTTCTGGACCGGCACGAGCCAGTCGGAGACGTGGAAACCCACGAGGCGGCCGGCGGCGCGCGCGATCTCGTCGAAGACTTCGGGATCCCACCAGATGTGATAGACGTCGGCCACGATGCCGACCGTGGTCCGGTCGAACCGTTCAGCCAGACAACGCGCCTCGCGCAACGTCGTAATGCAGGAGCGCTCGGCGGCGAACGCCGGGTGCAGAGGCTCGATCCCGAGGCGTACCCCGCGGTTTTGAGCGTACGGGACCAGCTCGCTGATGCCGTCCGCGACCATGCGCCGCGCCGCAGCGATGTCCCGATCCGGCGCCGGCCCGCACACGAGTACGAGCACTTCGGCACCGAGCGCCGCCGCCTCGTCGACCGCCCGCCGGTTGTCGTCGATCCGCGCGGCGCGCTCGGCGGCGGTGGCCGCCGGAAACATGCCGCCGCGGCACAGGCTCGACACCCGGATTCCCGCGTCGCGGATGAGGCGCACCGCCCGCTCCACGCCCGTCTCGGCGAGCTTGTGACGCCACACGGCCACGTATGGCACGCCGTGCCGCGCGCACGCGTCGACGGTCTCGCCGAGGCTGGCGCGCTCCGTTGTGATTTGATTCAGGCTGAGGCGCGTGATCGAGTCCATCAGGCAAACACGCGCGCCATGCGGTCGGCGGCGCGCTCCCGGTCCGCGAGGACGCCCGCGGCGGCGGCGAGCCTGAACAGCTCCGTCAGGTGTTGCCGCGACCGCGCGCCCTCCGCACCCGCCAACATCCGGAAGTGCGACTGGTGGCCGTTCAGGTACGCGAGGAACACGATGCCCGTCTTGTAGGCGTGCGTGGGAGGCTCGAAGATGTGACGCGCGAGGGGGACCGTCGGCGCGAGCGCCGCGCGGTAGGTCGCGACGTCTCCGTGATCGAGCGCACGCAACGCCGCTGCCGCAACGGGCGCGATCGCGTCGAAGATACCGAGCAGCGCGTCGCTATAGGCACCGTTCTCGCCCAGAATCAGCCGGTCGTAGTTGAAATCGTCGCCCGTGTACATCCTGACCCCGGTGGGCAAGCGGGCGCGCATCGCCACCTCACGCGCCGGATCGAGCAGCGAAATCTTGATGCCGTCGAGTTTCTCGCGGTGCTCGCAGATGATCTGGAGGCAGACCTCCATCGCCTCACCCAGGTCCCGTTTGCCCCAGTAGGCCGCTAGCTGGGGATCGAACATGTCGCCCAGCCAGTGGAGAATGACTGGTCGGCGAACCTGGCGCAGGATCGTGCCGTAGACTCGGGCGTAGTCGTCTGCCGAGCGGGCGGCCCGTGCGAGCGCGCGGCTCGCCATCAGAATCACTCGCCCACCTTGCCCCTCGACGTAGCCCACCTGCTCCTCGTACGCCCGCTCTACATCCTCGAGCCTGACGCGCGGGTCGGGCACTAGCTGGTCGGTCCCGGCGCCACATGCGATCAGGCCGCCGGCCGCGCGCGCCTCAGCCAGCGAACGACGGATCAGCTCACGCGCTTGGGGCCAATCGAGGCCCATGCCCCGCTGCGCCGTGTCCATCGCCTCCGCGACGCCGAGACCGAGCGACCACAAGTAACGCCGGTAGGCGAGGGTCGACTCCCAGTCGATTTCGGCAGGCGATTGCGGATCACAGACGACGTGCGCTGCGGCATAGGCCACGCGGGTCCTCACCCCCTGACCCCCTCTCCGTTCCGGAGAGGGGGCACGTCGATCCAGCGACGTGTCCCCCACGACTCGAGTGCCAGCTCAGCCAACTGAACTCCTTTCGCACCCTCGCCGAACCCGTGCGGAAACGGCTCATCGGCGGCGACGTGGCGCAGAAACAGCTCCCATTGCGCCTTGAAGGCGTTGTCCGGCTCGGCGGCGTCCCGGACTTCCTCCCACTGCCCATAGAAATCGAAGGGGTTCGGCTCGTCGGGGTTCCACACCGGGCGCGGCGTCGCGGCGCGCGACTGCGTCCTGCACGTGCGCAGGCCCGCCACAGCGCTCCCTAGGGTCCCGTCGACCTGGATCTGCAACAGATCGTCACGATAGACGCGGACCGTCCACGAGGAGTTGAACTGCACGATGATGTCGCCCCCGCCCTGCGGTGCCTTCAGCACGAACGTGGCGTACGCCGCGTCGTCCGCCGTCGCTACGTAGCGCCGGCCATTCTCGTCCACGCGCGAGGGGATATGAGTGGCGCCCGTGCAGTGCACGGCCGTCACGCCGCCGAAGGTGTGATCGAGCAGATATCGCCAATGGGCGAACATGTCGAGAATGATCCCGCCGCCGTCTTCCTTGCGGTAGTTCCAGGACGGTCGCTGCGCCGGCTGGTCGTCGCCTTCGAACACCCAGTAGCCGAACTCGCCGCGCACGCTGAGAATCCGACCGAAGAAGCCGTCGTCGACCAGCTGCTTCAGCTTGCGGATGCCGGGGAGGAAGAGCTTGTCCTGCACCACGCCGTGCTTCACGTTCGCGCGCTCCGCCGCGCGCGCCAGGTCGAGGGCCTCGACCGTGGTCGGCGCGAGCGGCTTCTCGCAGTAGACGTGCTTGCCGGCGGCAATTGCTCGCCGCACATGGTCGACGCGGGCGCTCGTGAGCGTCGCGTCGAAGTAGATCGCGTCCGCGGGGTTCGCAAGGCAGCTATCGAGATCGGTGGAGACACGTGCGAGGCCGTGCGCACGAGCGATCTCGCGGAGCTTCGCCTCACTGCGCCCGACGAGGATCGGATCGGGGACCACCGTCCCGCCCCCAGGCAGTGTTACCCCACCCTGCTGGCGGATCGCGACGATCGACCGGACGAGATGTTGGTTCAACCCCATGCGTCCGGTGACGCCGTTCATGATGATACCGATCCTCACGGCCTCACCCCGCGTGGCAGCAGAGCCACCGCGATCGCTCCGGTCAGCGCGCAGCCGATGAGCGCCAGGAAGCCATTCGTGTAGCTGCCGGACGCGTCATGCATCCGGCCGACGACCCAAGGCGCGACTGCTTCGGCGATCCCATCCCCCGTGAGCACCACGCCCATCGTGCGCCCCAGCACCCGCACGCCGAACAACTCGCCGGCCATCAGCGGGATGACCATGTATTCGCCGCCCAGACCGAGACCGAAGACGACCGCAAACAGATAGATCGTGCCGCGGGCGCCCGTCAGGAGGAGCAGCGGGATGGCCGAGACGACAAGCAAGTAGATCAGCAGCATCACGTACTTCTTCGCGAAGCGATCCGCGAGCCACCCGGCTCCCAGGCGGCCAACGAGGCTCGAGGCCAGGACGAGCGAGGCGATCTGCGCCGCCCCGCCCTGTGCGTACCCGTGGTCGAGGCTCAGGAACAGCTTCAGGTGCTGGTTCGTGCCTCCCACCGCGGCGATCGAACACATGCTGCCGACGAGGAGCAGATAAAACGCGGGCGCACGGAGGACGGGACCGATTGAAGCGGGGCTCGGGGCTAGGGGCTGGGGACTCGGGGTGTGCTCCTTGACGACGAGCGCCAGCGGCAGCGCCACCACGATGATCAACGCGCCGAGCACCTGCAGGGCGCCTTGCCACCCGACCGCACGCGTCAGCCAGACAGCGAGGAACGGCACCAGCGCACCGCCGAGGCCGATGCCGACGTACGCGAAGCCCATGGCGCGGCCGCGGGCTGCAGTGAACCAGCGCGACAGCAAGACCTGGTTCGGGAGTGGGCCGCCGCAGACGTTGCCGAGCGCGTTGAAGAGATAGAAGAGATAGAAGCCGGCCAGGGTGTGGATCATGCCGAGCCCGACGAGCGCGATGCCCGCCATGAGAATTCCGGCCACCATCAGACGGCGTGGGCCGAAGCGGTCCACCATCCACCCGGCCAGAAAACCGAACAGCGGTCCCACCAGGAGCTTGCTGAGCGCGTTCCCGGAGGTCACCTGGGCGCGCGACCAGCCGAAGTCGCGCACCATAAAGTCGTAAAAAAACGGCAGGCCGTAGAGCGCAAGCCCGACGATCGCGAACAGCGCCAGGAACGACGTCGCGGCGACCTGCGCCTGCGCGTCGCGCCGAACGCTCACTTGAAGCATGGGCAAAGAACTTGACGCCGTTTGCTGCGGCGGCAAGGAGGACGCCGTAGCAGCGCGCTGGCACTTTCGTGGCGCGGACGCGACACCCCATCCAGCGACACCGAGGCGACGTTCGTCGCTCGGTTGGCGCGCAGCAATCACTTGGCTCATCGCGCGTTCTTCACGCCCCGTCACGGGAGAGGGCATGAGCTTTGCGGGCTGACGCTCGGTTCGGGATTGCGCGCCCACTCGGAGGCCCCCATGACGCTGCGCCGTCACGCCGCTCGGGACTGTTGGCATCTCACCCGCGTCGTTCGTTGTCCCCTCGTTCTCCCCCTCCTTTTCTTCGCTCTCGCGCCGCCACGTTCCGTTTCCGCCCAGCAGACGGGCACGATCACGGGCGTCGTGCGCGCGCAGGAGACGGGCGCTCCCCTGCGGGATGCCCGGGTCACTATCGCCGGCACGCGGTTCAACGCCCGGACCGACTCGGCGGGCCAGTATACGATCGGCGACGTCCCACCGGGGACCTACCGCATCCAGGCGCAGATCATCGGCTACGGGCTGGGAGAGGTACCGGGTGTCGTGGTGACGGCGGACCAGAGCGCCACGGCGGACTTTCAATTGACCCAGCTGGCGATCGCTCTTCAGGAAGTCGTCGTGGTTGGCTACGGCACGCAGGCTCGACGCGATGTGACGGGGTCTCTGGCATCTGTGGACGGGGACAACGTGCACGAGGTGCCCAAAGTGAATGCGATCGAGGCGATCAAGGGCCGCGTGCCGGGCGTCGACATCGTGACGACGGGGAACAAGCCGGGCGACGGCGTGCGAGTTCGGTTGCGCGGTGAACGATCGCTCAGGGCGTCGAATGATCCCCTCTATGTGCTCGACGGCATCCCGATGGCCGGAGGCATTGGGGATCTCAACCCCCGGGACATCGAGTCGATCGAGGTCCTGAAGGATGCATCGGCGACGGCGATCTACGGCTCGCGCGGCGCCAACGGCGTCGTCCTCATCACGACCCGCCACGGTTCGGCCGGAGCGACGCACGTCACCTACGATTCGTACGGCGGATATCAGGCGCCGCTTCGTCGTGTCCCGCTGTTCAACGGCCCAGAGTTCGCCGAGTATCGGCGCGAGGCGGAGCGCGCGCGCAACAACTACAAGTGCGCCCCGGGCGTCGCCGTGTGCGACTCCGCCGATGCGAAGCTCTTCGGGCCCGACGGGACCCTTCCGGCGCTCCAGGCTGGCCGCTGGACGGATTGGCAGGACCTGGTGCTGCACGAGGGCGCACAGGTGAGCAACGAGATCGGCGTCACGGGCGGGAACGCACAGACGCGCTTTGCCCTGACGGCGGGACAGCTCGACCAGAGGGGGATCGTCAAGGCCCAGGATTTCCAGCGGCGCTCGATGCGTCTCAACTTCGACCACGAGCTGAGCTCACGGCTGCGCGTCGGCAGCTCCACCTCCCTGATCCGCACCGAGCAGAACATTGGTCGTGGTGACGCCGTGTACACGGAGGCGCTGACCGACAATCCGTTGGGCATGGCCTTCGACTCGACCGGGGCCATCCTGTTCAAGCCCACCCCTGATGGACAACGCGTCAATCCCCTTTCGGACATCCAGAACTGGACGGACGACCGGATTCGCACGCGTCTCTTCGGTACGCTATTCGCTGGCTACGATCTGACTCCCGCGCTCTCCTGGCGCGTGAACTTCGGCGCGGACTTGACGTTCTATCGGCGGGGCCAGTTCCGGGGCGCGCAGACCCAGCAGTGGCAAGGCAGCAGCTCCGACGCGGCGATGTGGGAAAGCAAGACGTTCGCCTACACCCTCGACAACATCCTCACCTTCCGCCGTAATCTCGGGACCGACCACCGCGTCGATGCCACCGCACTCTACAGCATCCAGCAGGAGCGAACCGAGCGCGACAGCATGCAGGTGACGGGACTCCCGTACGAGCATCAGAAATTCTTCGACTTGGGGTCCGGCCTGAAACCCGACTGGCTGGGGAGCGGGCTGTCGGCGTGGGCGCTGCAGTCGTTCATGGCGCGCGTCAACTACACCTTCAAGGACCGCTATCTGTTGACCGTGAGCAGCCGCGTCGACGGATCGTCACGGCTCGCGCCGGGACAGAAGTACGGGATGTTCCCATCGGTGGCGCTCGCCTGGCGGCTCTCCGAGGAACCCTTCATTCGCGGCAGCGGACTGTTCTCCGACTTGAAACTGCGGGCCAGTTACGGTCGCACCGGCAACACCGCGATCGATCCCTATCAGACCGAAGGGTCCCTGACGCGGACGATGTACTCGTTCCTCAACCAGCCCGCCGTCGGCTTCCGTCCCGGCAGGCTGCCGAACCCGGATTTGCGTTGGGAGAAGACGGCCCAGATGGACGCCGGACTCGAGTTCACGATGGCGAACAACCGCCTCTCCGGGTCGATCGACTACTACCGGGCCGACACCCGCGACTTGATTATGGACCGCCAGCTCCCGCCGACGACCGGCTATTCGAGCATTCTCGAGAACGTCGGCGCGACGCGCAACACCGGCGTCGAAGTGGCGCTCTCCACGCTGCTCCTCCAGGACTGGCACGGGATGCGCTGGAACGTGGAGGTCAACGCCGCCGCGAACCGAAACCGGATCGTGCGTCTGTCGAGCGGCCTGCTGAGCGACCCCGGCAACAAGTGGTTCGTCGGCTATCCAATCTCCGTCGCGTACGATTACCAGTTCGGCGGCATCTGGCAGATCCAGGACTCCGTGCAAGCCAAGGCTTACGGATCGGCGCCGGGCAAGATCCGCGTGGTCGACCAGAACGGCGACGGGAAGATTGACCAGAACGATCGCATCATCCTCGGCACCACGTTCCCCCGGTGGACGACGAGTATGACGAGCCGGCTCGATTGGAAGGGGATAGACCTCTCCGTCATGGCCGTGGCGCGCCTCGGCTTCCTGGTGCAGGACTCGCTCCGCAATGGAGGTCAGAGCACGCTCGCCGGCCGCTATAACAACATCTCCGTCAACTACTGGACGCCGACCAACCCCTCGAACACCGAACCCCGCCCCAACGCCGCGCAAGAGAATCCGGACTACGGGGGGATTCGGGGCTACGGGGACGGCTCGTTCATCAAGGTGCGCACCATCACCGTGGGCTACACGATCACCGGCGGGCGTCTGCGCTGGATGCGGGCTCGGTCGCTGCGGATCTACGCGAGCGCCCTGGACCCGTTCATGTTCACGCAGTTCAGGGGCCTGGACCCCGAATCGGCCTTGAACTCGGGCGTGCCGAGCTACCGGACGCTGATGATGGGCGTCACCCTGGGCATATAGAGGAATACAGCCATGCACAAACACACGATCGCTCTAGTCGGCGCCGCGCTGCTGGCGGGACTCCCCGCGTGCGTGAACCTGAATGAAGACGTCGTCACCGGCTTGACGCCCGGCTCCTACGGCACGCAGGCCGTCTTCGAATCCCTCGTCAACGCGTCCTACGAGCCGCTGCGCAGCTTTTACGCGCAGGAACGCGGATTCACGGTTACCGAGTTCGGCACCGACATCTTCACCAAGGGCGCCGACGGCAGTTACAAGTACATCAACGACTACACAACCCAGCTGAACCCCACCGCGCAGTTTGTCCAGGACACGTGGGTCGATTTCTACCGCGCCATCAACACCACGAACGCGGCGATCGACCAGGCGCCGGTCGTCGTCATGGACTCGGCGCTCAAGGCTCGGCGCGTGGCGGAAGCCCGCTTCCTGCGCGCCCTCTACTACTTCGACCTAGTGCAAATGTACGGGCCCGTAACGCTGACGCTGCACGAGACGAAGAGCCCCACCACCGAAGCCACGCGCGCACCGGTCGACTCCGTCTACGATGCGATCGTCGCCGACCTCCAGTATGCCGAATCGACCCTTCCTGCTGTTCAGAAGGACTATGGACGGGCGACCAAGGGAGCGGCGCAGCACCTCCTCGCCAAAGTGTACCTCACACGCATCCGCGACGCCGATTCCACCGCCGACGAGCTCGCGAAGCGGCAGGCGGGAGACTTCGCGAACGCGGCCGACTACGCCCAGCGCGTGATCAACTCGGGACAGTACACGCTGCTGCCGCGCTTCAAGGATGTCTTCGACTTCGCCAACGAGCGCAATCAGGAGGTCATCTGGTCGATCCAGTTCACCACCGATCCCCTGACCACCGGCCCCGGCAACAGTGGGCACCTCTATTTCCTGGCGCAGTACGACGTATGGCCCGGGATGACGCGTGACGTCGCGAATGGCCGTCCGTTCAAGCGTTTCCGGCCGACCTGGTACCTGCTGCGTCTTTTCGACCGCACCAAGGACTCGCGCTACGACGCCCAGTTCACGCGCGTGTGGTATGCCAACAATGCGGCGAATATCCCGAAGGACGCGCAAGGTGTCCCCAAGTTCGGGCTCGGCGACACCGCGGTTTATGTCTCGACGACGGACGCCGACACCGTCCTGGCGCGGACGAAGCCGTACACCGTGTTTACACCCCGCGCCTACCTCGGGCAGGCCTCACCGTACCGGGACAACATGTTTCCGTCCTTGAACAAGTTCGACGATCCCTTCAGGTCCTCGATCAATGAGACCCGTGGCTCGCGGGACTTCTTCGTCGCACGCTTGGCCGAGACATATCTGATCGCTGCCGAAGCGCTGATGCGTGATGGCCGGCCCGCCGAAGGCCTGCCGTACATCAACGCCGTGCGCCGGCGCGCCGCCATCCCCGGGCACGAAACGGAGATGGAGCTGACCGTCGATCAGCTCACCCAAGACGAGATTCTCAACGAGCGAGCGCGGGAATTGGCGGGCGAGATCCAACGGTGGTTCGATCTGGTGCGAACCCACTCGCTCGTGAGCCGCGTCAAACTCTACAACGCCGATGGAGGGCCGAACATCAAAGCCTTCCACGTGCTGCGACCGATCCCGCAGATCCAGATCGACCGCACCAGCATCCCGTACCCCCAGAACCCGGGGTACTGAGCGTGCCCGACCGGCGGACGTTTCTCAAGACCAGCGCGGCGGGCGTGGCCGGCGTCCTCACCCCCTGGCCCGCCATCGGGACCTCTCCCCCTGACCCCCTCTCCGTGCCGGAGAGGGGGGACGTCGGGGTGAAATTGGGCGTCGCCAGCTACTCGCTCCGCAATTTCCCGCGCGCCAAGGCCATCGCGATGGTGCAGGCTCTCGGGACGCCCTACATCAACCTCAAGTCGGTGCACCTGCCGTTCGAACTGTCGCCCGCCGAGCTGGCCGCGGTGCGCCAGGAGATCGAGGCCGCCGGGCTCGAGATCGTGGGCGGGGGGGTCATCTCCTTCGACCAGGACACGGACGCGGACGTGGAGAAATACTTCGCGTACGCCAAGGCCGCCGGCATGCCGTTGATCACCGCGCACGCGGCCGCACCGACCATGCCGCGCATCGAGCGCTTCGCCAAGCAGTACGACATCAAGGTCGCGATCCATAACCACGGCCCGGAGGACAAGAATTTCCCGTCGCCCTACGACGCGCTAAAGCACGTGAAGAACATGGATCGGCGGATGGGGCTGTGCATCGACATCGGGCACACCGTGCGGACCGGCACCGACGTCGTGCGGGCAATCGCCGACGCGGGGCCGCGGCTGCTCGACATGCACGCCAAGGACCTGCGCGACTTGTCGGCGAAAGGAAGTCAGTGCATTGTCGGCGAAGGGGCCATCCCCATCGCCGCCGTATTTGATCAGCTGCAGGCGATCCACTATGCAGGGTACGTCAATCTCGAGTACGAGATCGACGCCGATGACCCATTACCGGGGATGAAGCAGTCGTTCGCTTACATGCGTGGCGTATTGGCGGGCCTTTCGGTGCGGCGCCGCACCCAATCCTGACGGGAGGTGCAGATGTCCAGTCATAAGAACAAAAAGGAACAGCAGATGCCTCGTCGCGAGTTTGTGAAGACGGCGGCCGCCGGCATCGCCGCGGTGTCGATCCCGGCAGCGAGCTACGCGCGCATCCTGGGCGCGAACGACCGCGTCCGTGTTGGGATCGTCGGGTTCTCCGACCGGTTCCGCCAGGCGCTCCTCCCGGCGTTCAAAGCGGCGGGCCCCTCCCTCAACTTCGAGATCGTCGCCGTCTCCGACATCTGGAACCGGCGCCGCGACGAGGGCGTCGCCGAGATCGAGCGCGTGATGGGCGCGAAGCCGCGCGCGTTCCGGAACAACGAAGAGCTGTACGCCGCGAAGGTGACCGACGCGGTGATGATCTCGACTCCCGACTTTCTGCACGCCTACCACGGCGTCGAGGCGATCCAGGCAGGGAAGGACGCATACATCGAGAAGCCGCTCGCCCACAGCATGGAGCAGGCCATCGCGATCCGCGACGCCGTCAAGAAATCGGACCGCGTAGTGCAGGTCGGCACGCAGCGACGCAGCGCAGCCAATTACCAGGCGGCGAATGAATTCATCCGGTCGGGCAAGTTCGGCGACATCGTCATGGCCGAGATGACTTGGAACGTGAACCAGCCGGGGCGCTGGCGCCGCCCGGAACTCGTCTCGTCGATCAAGGAGACGGACACGGATTGGAAGCGCTTCCTGGCGTACTTGCCGTTCGAGGCATGGGATCCCCGCAAGTACCTCGAGTACCGCCTCTTCTGGCCCTATTCCTCGGGGATCCCGGACCAGTGGATGGTCCACCAGATCGATACGGTGCACTGGTTCACCGGCTTCCCGCGTCCGCGGAGTGTCGTGGCCAACGGCGGCGTCTACGTGTGGAAGGACGGCCGCAAGAACTGGGATACGGCCACGATCGTGTTCGAATACGGGCCGCTCGACGATCCCAGCAAGGGCTTCCAGGTGGTGTACGCGTCGCGCATGACGAACGGCGCCGGGGGCACGAA
>WNFR01006275.1_pt1 | contig 16403 bp, 15 predicted proteins | sample 5400221 | NCBI WGS metagenome assembly WNFR01 (sample SAMN13153357, study PRJNA577476) | soil metagenome | isolation source: 40 cm soil under Madrone tree | place: USA:California | collected 2016-06-14 | reverse complement strand
TCAGGCCACCCTCGCCGCTGACCCCCACCGCCATGTGGCCGTCGATCATGAAGCCGATGCCGCCGAACATCTTCTGCTCGGTGTAGCCGTCCTCGGAGGCGATCAGCTCGCGGATCCGGTTGGCGAGATCCTCGTCGTAAGCCATCGTGACAATCATGGCGCATGGGGCCCTTGGCGCCGATAATCGGGCTTCGCCTGCTCGCCCTCGCCGCCGAGCTTCGGCATAACGCCGAAATCGGTCAACCTGGCCTGTGTTTCAGCGCCTACGGCCACAAATTCGGAATCAACCATCTAGTGGCTGGGGAAGGCGGCTTAAGCCGCCTTCCCCAAGAGGCCCAAGCCTAGGAAAGGATGAAGACGTTATCGCCGCTGACCGGCTTGGTGTACTGACCGCCGCTGCCGAGAACCACGCTGATGCTCTCGATCTTGCCCGACGGCGGCGAGCCCAGCAGGCAGGTGATCGTCAGCACGCCGCTTGCACCGTTGCTCAGCGTGACGTTCAGCTTCGCCTCTCCCCCGAACGTGCCCGGCAGTCCCTGCGGAATCCCTTCGCCGTAGCTGACGAAGTACTGGACGCCGGTTACCGACCACGTCCCGCTTCGGCCGCTGCTGAGGCTGTAGGTACCACCGCCAGTTGCCGTGTTGCCGGGGCCGGCAGTCAGGGTGCCGCTGCCTCCCATCGTGATCGTGCTGCCGTTCGCAGCCATCGCTGTCTCCGTGAACGGGGGATCGGCGCCCACGATCCAGATGTAGGTGTCGTGGTTGCCGTTTGCGTCACTCGCCGCGGCGAGCCCGCTCGGGCCGAGCAGCAGCCCTAGCGCGAGAAACGCCAACAGGAACGAACGCCTCATTGTGCACCTCCTTTGTCGCCGCATGGCGGTAGGGGCAGACTCGTGGACCACCCGACGCGAGGAGACCGCGAGGCGTGTGCTCTTACTCCCCATTGATGTAGGCCTGCGCCTTCTGCCAGCATTTCTGCGCGACTTCGCGGCCGGTTTCACGGCCGTCGAGGTCGCCTTGTTCGAAGTGGATGCCGCCGTAGCGGCGGGAGCTGCCGGCCTGGTTGGCGGCGTCGGAGAAAGTGGCCCAGCTGAGTGTGAGGTCGGTTGCGGGGGTGAGGCCGGGCTCGATCCTGGAGCTGCCGGCGGGGAAGGTGACCTTGCCGCCGAAGCGGTCGCTGCCGGTGAATTGCTTGAGGATCTCGGCGCCGGCGGCGCTGAAGTTGCTGTGCCCGGAGGAGTACTCCGGGAACGGCGGCGTCGGGAACGTGATCGGCTGGTAGGGGAACCACCGCTCCCCGGGGATCGTCTGTGTGCCGCGGCCGGGGCCAGCCCAAGCGCGGATCGGCTGTCCCTGGAAGGCCACGCGGATGGCGGTGATCGGGCGCACCGAGTCGTAGCCGCGCTTGTCGTCCCAGGCGCAGATGCCCGCGTCGAAGACTGCGTTGGTGAGCGCGAAGAAGAGCTTGACCGCCTGGTCGAGGTCGTGCTCGCTGTCGCCGGTGCGGTCGCGGTGGTAGACCTGCTGTGCGAACAGATTCCAGTGCCCGGGCGGCAGCTCCGAGTGGGGCCCGTCGGCCCAGTACTCGGCGATCATCTTCTGCTCGTCGGTGAGCGCAGCGCTGATGTCGATCAGCTCCTGGCATTGCGCGCGATAGGCGGCCGTGCCGAAAGCGACCGGGCCGATCGGTGAGCGCAGGTCCGAGCTCGAGGCCATCGCGAATGGGATCACGTGCTGCCACTGGGCTCCCACGAAGCCCGGCGTTACGAGTGTGCCGCTGCCGTCGATGTAGCGGAGCGGCTGCCAATGATTCGGATTGCCAACGCTTGCGGGGTCGAAGGGAACCCGGATGTCCATGAAAGCGTTCAGCGGCGTATAGCCGGTGTAGTCGGAGTACGGGACGCCGGGGACGCCGCCAGGCTCGTCGCCGAGCTGGTTGGAGCCGTCGTGATGGCGGTAGTCGAGCAGCGCGCGGCTCGTGATGTTGCCGATCCCGGCCGGCGTGCTGACGTCCGTCGAGAGGTCAGCCGGGTCGTAGCCGAGGCTCGCCATCAACGGATCGAACACCGAAGCCCTGTCGCCCGGGAACAGGTCGACCGCCGCCCGGTAGGCGGCGAAGCTGATGGCAGCGTTCTTGTTCGCGAGCGTGCGCTCCCGCGCCGGCCGCCGCACCGTACCGCCCAGCCTCGTGCCAACCGCGACCCCGTCGTAGGCGGCCCAGGCGTCGAAGATCGCCGTGTGCGCGACCGCGAGCGCCCGCGAGACCATCGGCGGGCCGAGCTTCGCATGACGCACACCCTGCAGCAGCGCGTTGTTCCAGCGCACCACGACGTTGTCGGTGGGCCTTGACGCCCGGCGGACGAGCGGCGGCGCCGGTGCCATGCCGGGCAGGAACAGCGCGAGGCCGCCCGCGCCCGCCGACTCCAGCAGCTGGCGTCGCGAAAACGGTTTCTCGATCATCTCTGTCACTCGACGTACCGTTTCGCGCGGCGCCGCGGTATTCGACCCTCGGGGAGGGCGGTTTGAGCGCCGCCCTCCCGCGGACAGTTCAAGGACGCGCCTGTCGTCGGCTCGTTACGTCTCTCTCGTCTCTTCTTATCGGAGCGAGATGCCGCCGCTTACGAACGTCTCGGGCGGCATCCCTCCCATCTCGAGTTGGAACGTCTGCGTGGCGACGTCGGCCCAGACGCTGACCGCCCCAATCGCCTGATGCTGGCCGTTGTCCATGATCAGCATGCCGGGCCCCGAGAACATGACGGTCGAGCCCGAGATCGCCCCGGCTGTCGGGGTGATGTGCACCTGCATGATGTGCGCGAGGCCGAAGGTGAAGAGGGCAGACTTAGACCGGCCGGCCATCAGGCACTCGAAGCTGCCCGCCGCGCCGCCGGAGCCATCGAGGCTGACGTTGAACGCCACCTGCGAAATCGTCGCGGTCCCGCCACCCGTGAGGTGACCGCTCGTCGCCGCGGGCGCGCTCGACGCACCGGTGACCGCGACCGCCGCTACCACTGCAAATGCCGCGACTGCTCGTTTCACAGCGCCCCTCCTTTCACGTGGAAGACACAACGACCGTGGGCCGCAGCAGCGGAAGGTGCCGCGGCCCACCCGCGTCCGCATCGGAGAGCTAGTCGCCCTGCCCTTCCCCCACGGTGAAGACGGTCACGCCGGTGAACGGCGTCGTCGGCCCCGGGGTTGGTACGAAGGTCGGGCCGCCCGGGAACGTGATGATCACGCCCTCGGTCTTGCCCGTGCTGAAGCCGATCGGGCCGAGGTTGCAGTCGACCTCCATCGTCACGTTCGGGATCGCCGCATGACCGTTCGGATAGAAGGTGACGTGCATCACCAGTATGCCGCCCTCGAAGACGCCGCCGTGGTTTGTCGGCGAGGGCGTGAAGCTAACGACGTCGTTCGCCTTCCACGTCCCGCTCGCCACCACTGGCAGCGGGGGGCTCCCGACCGCACTGAAGTGGTCGAAGGTTCCGCCACCGTGCGCCTTGTTTCCGTTGAAGCCGCCATCGCCGGTGATGATCATCCGATCACTCGTGCCCGAAACCGCATCCAGGACGAGGAAGTGGTAGCCCGCCTGGCCGTTCGCGATCGACCCGTGATGGCCCCGGTGCCCATTGCCATTACCGCCCGCGGCGCCTCCCACCAGCAGCGCAAGCGCCGCCAATGCCGCCGCAAACATCGGCAAGGCGAATCCCCATAGAGCTCTCGCTTTCAACTCTCAACCCTCCTTTCCGCCGCGAATGCCTTCTGACCTGCCCGCCCGCGACGGTCCGACGGGCAGCGCGCGCACCATCTCAGCCGCACCAAAGGTGCAAGCAACACCGCAGTACAACGGAAGAGCGAGAAGCTTCCGAATGTTCTCCCTTCTCCGCCAGAGTTACGCGTACCCGAGCAGCGGGTTTCAAACCGCACCGGACGCAGGCCGTCCACGACGCAGCGGAACTCGATCGATATCGGTCGTTCCTTGCGCCAGCCGAGCGCCCTCGGGAAGCGGGTCATCAACGAGGCGCTTCCCGACTTACTCTCGCCGTCGGAACCGGCGACGACGGAGGCGATCGGCAGGCCGTCCCGGCACAAGCGCACCTTAAGCGTGAGCCTGGAATCACGTGCCTTCGCGTGCCGGACACAAGTCGGTGGAAACACGCGACAGCAGAAGCTTCCAGATGTTCGGCGGTACCGCGCGGCACCAGATATCGCGGTCAAGCCGCTCTGCAAGCCGGAGGTCATCGGTTCGATCCCGATCTTTAGGCGACCGCAACGAGGGCCACGGAATCGCAAGCGCTTCGCAAGCGTTTATGGGTCAGGAAGGCGGCAAAGCCCTGACACGTTTCGGACTAAGACACGTCGACCCACTTCGCCAGGTCGCGCGCTTGGGAAGCCGATGCGTGGAACCGTCCCGCCTCGGAGCCCTTTGGGCGGCCAGCCGCGGCTCCGCATCAGACTGAGTGTCGGCGATTGCTCGGCACCACAGAGTGGCGATCGAGGGCACCACTTGTGGACTGTCTAGAGCTTTGAAAACATAAGATCTTATATATGACCCCGCACTGAGGGACCCTGCACCGAGGAGGATGCGTGAGCGAGCGGATCGTCATCAAGAACGGGACTGTGGTCACCATGAACGACGAACGCGACGTGCTATTCGACGCCACGCTCGTCGTCAACGGCGACCGCATCGAGCAGGTGACGACCGACTCTGTCGACGTCGCCGGCGCCCGCGTTCTCGACGCTGCCGGGAAAATCGTCATGCCGGGCCTTGTCGATTTCCACTATCACACTGCACTTGGCAAGGGCTGGAGCGACCACCTACCGCTCTGGGAATACCTGCAGACCTGCTGGTATCCGATGATCCGCGCGCTCGACCCGGAGTCGGCTTACTGGGCCGCGCTCGCAAGTTACAGCGAGTCGATCAAGTGCGGCGTTACAGCCGTAAACGACATGTATCGACAGCTTGAAGCTCTGGCCGACGCAGCGGAGAAGATCGGGATCCGCGCCGTACTTTCGAACGACGTCGCGGATGACGAGCACAATCTCGACACGCTTGCGGACAACGCTGCCGCCTTCCGGGCGAAGAACGGGGCGGCGGACGGTCGGATTCGGGTCTTTGTCGGGATCGAGTGGCTCCCGCTCGCATCCGAGCAGCTGCTCCGCGACGCACGCCAGCTGGCGAACGAACTCGGCACCGGCATCCACATCCACCTCAACGAGTCGCTCTCCGAAGTGGAGATCTCGAAGGAGATGTTCGGCCGCCGTCCGACGGAGGTCGCGTACGACTGCGGCATCCTTGGGCCCGACTGCATCGCCGCGCACTGTGTGTGGCTGTCCGACGTCGAGCTCGCACTCATGCGCGAGACGCATACGCACATCTCCCATAACCCGAGCTCGAACGCCAAGCTCGGGAACGGCGTCGCGCGCATGCCGGAGATGGTCGCGGCGGGGATCAACGTCGGCCTCGGGCACGACGCAGCCGAGTGCAACAACAGCCGCGACATGTTCGAGGTGATGAAGTTCGCATCACTGATGCATCGCGCGACGCGCGTCGACGCGAGCCTTGGGCAGGCGTCGGACATCCTGGCGATGGCGACGCGGAACGGAGCGCGCGGGCTCGGCATCGACAGCGGCGACCTGAGTCCCGGCAAGAAGGCCGACATCGTCCTCGTCGACACGCAGAACCAGATGTTCACACCGCTCATGCCCGAGAACGCCGACCACGTCTACTCGCATCTCGTGTTCGCCGCGAACGGGAGCTGCGTCGACACGGTACTCATCGACGGCAGGATCGTCTACGAGAATCGTGAGTTCACGACGCTCGACGAGCGAGAGGTGCTCGAGCAGGCGAACCGCGCTTTCCGAGAAGTCGTCGAGCGCATGGACGCGCCGTCGTTGGAGTCGGTGCAGCGCAACTGACGATCTGCCCGTAGTGCGCGAGGGGAGGCGCGAGGCGCCTCCCCTCGGCAGGATGTCAGCAGTTCGGGTTGTAGGCGTTCGTAGCGATCGAGGCCGGGTCGATCGCTTTCTTGAGGAGCTTCGTCTTCAGCATCCATCCGGCGAACGTTTTCCACTTCGCCGTGCTGAAGCAAGTCGGTTTCGTTCCGCCCGTCTCCCCAAGCGCTTGAAGCGTCAGCGGGACCATGCCGTTCAGATCCTTCTGCTTGTACGTGCTCGAAGCCTTCATGATCGCGATCGAACCTGCCTTGTCGGCGGTGGCGCCCTTGATTCCCTGCGCGAGGCCGGACAGGAAGTTCCGGATCGCTCCCGCGTACGCGCTATCGGACTTGAGCCGATCCCTGTTCGCGACGATGATCAGCTCGTCGTAAGTCGGCACGCCGAGCTGACCCATTCTGAACACGACCGGCTGCTGACCTGTCTGGTTCTTCACCTGGACGGCTTCGATGTTCCAATAGCCGCCGACGATCGCATCAGCCTTTCCCGTGAGCAGCGCAGGAACGAGGTTGTAGCCGACGTTGACGCTCTTGATGGCGCCCGCCGCGAAATGTTGGCGGGCATCGATCGTCTGGACAACGGCCCCGTCGAACGGGAGGCCGGCGGAGCCGACCGTCGCGCCCTTGAGACTCTCGAGCGTGGTCACCTTCGACCCCGCTTTCGCGATCATCGAGTTGAGCGGCGTCGGGATGAGAACGCCGACACCCATCACCGGCAAGTTCTGAGCCCCTGCGTAGAAGAGATCGCCCTCGTAGTAGATCGCGAGGTCGAACTTGTTCGTCGAGACGAGCTTCAGCCCTGCGGAGGGGTCGGAAGGCGTCTTCAGATCGACGTTGACGCCGGCCTTGGCGAACATCCCCTTCTTGAGCGCGTAGAAGAGCGCGACGTGGTCGGGGTTCGGGAACCAATCCAGCGCGATCTTGAGCGTCGGCGCTGCCGCCGCTCTCGTCGTCGCGTGCGCCGAGGTCACAGCGCCGGCGCCGGCGGCGAGGATTGCGGTCACGCACGCGAGCGCGAGCCAGAGTCGCGGCGTGCGGTTGATCGGAAGAATCCTCACGTTCTCTCCTTTGGTCCGATACACGGCTACGTGTAGGTTGCGTCGGCCGAGGCGCCGGTACGCGCCCACGGAATGACGAGTCGCTCCGTCACCGAGACGATGACGAAGAGAATGACGGCCATCAATGTGACGAGCAGGACCGCCTCGAAGACCAACGGCGTCTCGAGCTGGCCCTGCGCCTGTTGCATCTGGTAACCGAGCCCGCCGCTTGACCCTGACCACTCGCCGAAGACGGCGCCGATCGCAGCGTAGGTGGCGCCGATCCGAGCTCCCGAGAAGATCAGCGGGAGCGCGGCCGGGAACTCGACGCGTCGGAAGATCGACCACCTCGACGCGTCGAGCGTCAGCATCATGCGGATGTACTCCGGGTCGACGGAGGCGAGGCCATCGACGGTGTTGACGACGAGCGGAAAGAATGTGAAGAGCGCGATAATCGCGAGCTTCGGCCAGATCGAGAAGCCCATGAGGATCACGAGCACCGGCGCGAGAACGACCGTCGGCACACTTTGGGAGGCGATGAGGATCGGGTACAGCGCGCGTCGCAGCGTCGCCGATACGTGGAGTGCGATCCCGATCCCGAGCCCGGCGACGACGGCTAGCCCGAAGCCGTACACAACCTCGCGCACGGTGATCCAGGTCGCGGTAGCGAGGAGGCCCGAGTCGTTCCAGAAGCCGCGGGCGATCACGGACGGTTCTGGCCAGAGGTAGGACTGCACGTGGAGCAGACGGCAGATGACCTCCCAGAAGGCGACCAGCAGCACGACAAGGGTCATTGCCGGGGCGTAGTTGATGAGCAGGGCACGCGCCCGCTTGCGCTTGGTGGGTAGCCGTGCGAGCTGCGGGCCCGACTCGGCCGTGATCATTCGAGCGCCTCCAGTGCCTGCTCCTTGAGCGCGACGAACTCGGCCGAGGTGACTACCTCACGGCGAGGGACGTCGTGCGGGAACTGAGCTTCGAGCTTTCGCAGGACTCTCCCCGGCCGCGCGGACAATACGACGACGTGGTCGGAGAGAAGGAGGGCCTCGTCGACGTCGTGCGTGACGAGCAACACTGTCCGCGGTTCCTGCTCGAGGGCGGATAGGAGCCACTCTTGCATCTGCCCGCGGGTGATCGAGTCCAGAGCACCGAACGGCTCGTCGAGCAGGAGGACGTCCTTGCCCGCGAGCAACGTCCGCAGGAATGCGACGCGCTGGCGCATGCCGCCGGAGAGCTGTGCCGGCGACTTGTCCTCGAATGCAGCGAGCCCGAAGCGCTCGAACAGCGGCCGCGCCCTCGAGCGCGCATCCGCTCGTGACAATCCCTGGTTTTCGAGCGCAAGACCGCAGTTGTCGAGCGCCGTCCGCCATGGGAGTAGGAGGTCCCGCTGCGGCATCAACGCACAGCGCGCCAGACGCGCTTTCGCCGCGACAGAGCCGCCGATCGAGATAGTGCCGGAGCTCGGTTCGACGAGACCCGCAACCGCGGAGAGGAGCGTCGACTTCCCGCACCCGCTCGGTCCGACGATCCCGAGCCGCTCGTGCTCGGCCAACTCGATGTCGACGTCCTCGAGCGCGGCGACAGAGCCGAAGCGCTGCGAAACACCCGTGATCCGTACCGTTGACCCGCCGCCGTTCTCTCGGGAGCTCGTCGTCACCATCTGCTGGACGGGCTGGGACACCTTCTCCTCGCGCACGAACTTTGGTATATGAGATACCAGAGTCACGAACCCTAAAGCGGGCACTCGTGGGTGTCAATTCGCCATGGGAGGGCGTGGTGAGTGCAGCGGCGGTCTGCTGGGATGAGCGGTTCGCGACACACGACATGGGTCGCGGCGGGCTCTACCTGCCGGTCGGCAGGTTGATCGAGGACGACGTCTTCGTCGACAACCCGCAGCGGATCACGCGAACACGCAATCTCTTCCACGCCGCAGGTATCGACGGGCGTGTCGAGTTCCTCCGACCGCGCGAGGCGGCGGTCGGCGAGCTGCTGCGCGTCCACGCGGCGGAGCACGTCGAACGGATGCAGGCCGTCTCGTCGGCAGGTCACGGCGATGCCGGCGGTGGCTACACCCCCATGGACGGACGCTCGTACGGCCTCGCTCTGCTGTCGGCGGGCTCGGCGCTGACGGCGCTCGAGCGCGTGCTGCCGGGAGACGTCGAGGTTGCGCACGCGATGCTGCGCCGGTCGGGCCACCACGCCTGGCGCGAGTCCGGGTATGGATTTTGCGTTTTCAACAATTGCGCGATCGTCGCAGCAGCTGCGCGCGCCACCGGCCTCGCTCGAGTCGCGATTGTCGACGTCGACGCACACCACGGGAACGGAAGCGAGGCGATCTTCCTCGACGATCCGTCCGTGCTCACCGTGTCCATCCACCAGGACCGGAGCTTCCCCGTCGAGACCGGCAACGTCTCCGCGGTCGGAGTCGGCGACGGCCAGGGGCTCAACGTAAACGTGAACCTGCCTGCCGGCACGGGGGACCCGGGCTACCTCGACGCCCTCGAGCGCGTCGTCCTCCCCGTCCTCGCCGAGTACCGGCCTGAGCTCCTCGTCATTGCTTGCGGCGTCGATGGAAGCTTGTTCGACCCGATGGCCAGGCTATGTGTGACCGCGACGGGATTCGCCGAGATCGGCAGGCGCATTCGCGCCGTTGCCGCCGAGGCGAGCGCGGGTCGGATCGTTTCGGTGCAGGAGGGCGGGTACAGCCCCGTGTATGCCCCGTTTTGTTGGCTCGCGATGCTCGAGGGCATGGCGGGGCTGGAGCGGACGGACGATCCTTGGGAGGCGTTCGTCGCCGGACAGGCGGGTTGCCGCGACCTCCCGGCGTGGCAGGTCGAGGCGAACGAGGCGACGCGCCAAGCGTTGGCGCCATATTGGGCCTCGCTGCGCTAGACCGCGACGGCGGAGCGGGTGTCCCGCTCCAACGACTGGAGATGCTTGGACGTGGCGGCGGCAGCGGCAGCGGGATCGCCACGGCGAATCGCCTTGAGGATCCGGTCGTGCTCGTCGAGGGACCGGCGGTTCCGTCCGACCGCTTGCATCGACGCGCTGCCGATGAGCACCATGATGCTCCGCACCCCGCGGAGGACTTCGGCGAGACGCAAGTTGTCCGCGGCCGCAGCGAACACATCGGAGAAATCTGTGAGCGCCCGCGCGACAGCCTCCTCGTCCCCACTCTCGAGCGCGCGCCTGCCGCTTGTCACCGTCGCCTCGAGCGTCGCGAGCGTCTCCGCCGGCCTGGTCGCGGCGAGCTGTCGTGCGATATGGCACTCGAGCAGCTCGCGGAGCTCGAGGATCTCCCTGATGTCGTCGTCGGACGGCTCGAGCACACGCGCACCGCGGTACGGCTCGATCGAGACGAGACCGTCGCGCTGAAGGCGGATCAGGGCCTCACGAACCGGCGTCTTCGACACGCCGAGCTCGGCGGCGAGACGAGCCTCGACGAGCTGGTCGCCCGGGCGCAGGACGCCGGAGACGATCTCGTCGCGCAGTCGCTCGTAGACGCGGCGCTCGAGCTGGGCCTGAAGGATCTTGCCACTCGCCGCCACTCATACATCGTATATCCGGTTGACACGGTGGACCTACGACGCATACAGTCGCCTCATATCTCATATCTGATCGGGGTGGCATGTCGGTAACTTCCGCGAACGAACCCGTCGCAGCGGCGATCGCCGCCGTCGATGGTGACGAGACGATCGGCCTGACGCAGGAGCTCGTGCGGATCCCGAGCGTCGTCGGCGACGAAGGCGCCATCGCCGAGGCGCTCCACGCCCGCATGCAGACGCTCGGATTTGACGAGCTCCGTCTCCAGGACGCACTCCCCGGCCGGCCGAATGTCGTCGGCGTGGTGGACTCCGGCCTGCCCGGCCCGACACTCGTGCTGACCGGTCACATCGACACGAAGCCGGTTTGTCACGGCTGGGACGACGACCCCTACTCCGGCCGGCTCGAGAACGGACGCCTGCACGGGCACGCGGTGATGGACATGAAGGCGGGCGTCGGTGCATTCGTCGAGGCGGCTGCCGCGCTCGCGCGAGTACGCGAGCGCTGGTGCGGTACGGTGCTCGTCGCCGCCGTCGCCGATCACATGGGCGACCAGGCCGGTGCGATCCGCTTCTTTGAGGAATACAGCGGCGACTATTGCATCCTCGGCGAGCTAACCGATAACGCGATCTACCTCGGTCATCGCGGCCGCCTCTATTGGGACATCACCTCGATCGGCCATTCGGCGCACACATGCCATCGTCACGAAGCGATCAATGCAATCGCAAAGATGGTGCCGTTGATCGAGGAGATCGAGGCGCTGCGCTATATGCCGGAACTGCCGGAGTGGGTCGCGGAGCTGTTTGGCCCCGAGCTCTACACTGCGGTCGGCCGTATCTACGGCGGGCTTCCACCCGGCGGCCCGTCGATGATCCCAGACGAGTGCACGATCCGTGTCGACTCACGGCCCCATCCCGGCGTCGAGGTCGACGAGGTCAGAGCTGTGATCGACGGCGCAGTCGAGCGCGCCCATACGGCAGATCCGCAGGCCCATTACGACGTCGTGCTTGCGGACATGAAATCTCCCCATCTGATCGACCGCGACCACGAGCTGACGATTGCGCTCGCGAATGGCTACCGCGCTGTCACGGGGTGGGAGCCGCGGTACAGCGCGGGATCGTGGCTCGCAGACACCGCGAGCTTCGGGCACCTCGTCCCGACGGTCATCTTCGGCCCGGGGCATGAGCCCGTATACATGCCGAACGAGTGGCTCGCGAGCGACGACATCATCACCGCTGCGCGCGTCTACGCCGCGACGGCAATGACACTTCTCGCGACCGACGGTAGTGGCTCTTAGGCTCGACGCGCTTCCGGCGCTCCGAACGCTCGCGGCCGAGTGTGCCGGTGTCCAGGCGGGCGAGCGGGCGCTGATCGTTACGGATGGTGGCGCCGATCCGGCAATCGCTGACGCCATGACCTCGGTCCTCGCGACGTTCGGCGCGTCGGTTGTGACGATCTCGTCTGACCCAGCGTCGCTGCCGGGCGACGATCCGCCGGCGGCGGTCGGCACGGCGATGCGCGAGGTCGACGTCGTCTTCGAGCTGACGTCAGTGTTCATCGGCTCGTGCCAGGCGCGCCGCGACGCCTGCGCAGCTGGGGCGCGCTACCTGACGGTGCCCGGCCTGAGCGCAGCGACGCTAAGGCCCGGAGGCCCTTTCTCGGTCGACTTCGACGCCCTCGGGGAGCATGCACAGAGACTCGCCGCAGCGTTCGACGAGGCGCAGGACTTCCAGCTGACGAGCCCGGCAGGCACCGCCCTCCGGGGCAGCTTCGGCGGACGCCGCGGCCGCCCGCTATGGGGCGTCGCCCGGGAGCGGGGAGGCTACGCGGCGCCACCTGACGTGGAGGTCGGCGCAAGCCCCGTCGAGGGGATGACGTCGGGACGCGTCGTTGTCGACGGCTCCCTCCTCTTCCTCGGCCCCGACCAGCTCGGCTCACCGGTGGAGCTGACGTTCGCGGAGGGGCGGCTCGTCGGCATCGACGGCCGCGAAGGGTGGCGCCTGCGCGACGCGCTCGAGCGCTCGGGTGACGACCGCATGTGGCAGATCGCCGAGGTCTCGATCGGCCTGAACCCCGCCTCGCGGCCCGGTGGCTCGGCTCTCGAGCTCGAGGGAATCGTCGGCGGCGCACACGTCGCCGTCGGCAACAACGTCGCGTACGGCGGATCGAACGACGCGCGCTCGCACATCGACTGTGTGCTCCTCGAGGCTCAGCTCGAGCTCGACGGCAGGCCCGTCGAGCCGCGCCCGTGACGAGCGCGCTCGTCGACGACCTCGTCGCCTTCGCGTCGATCCCTGCGCCGACGTCCTTCGAGGAGGCTCGGCTGGGGTGGCTCGAAGAGCGCCTTGCGGGGCTGCCCGGGGCGGCGACGCGCGACGCCGTCGGCAACCTCGTGTGGCGCATCGGCGCCGGTACGCCGGACGTGCTGCTGCTCGCGCACGTCGACACGGTATTCCCGGCGGAGACCGCCCTTCGCTTCGAGGAGCGCGGCGGACGAATTGCCGGCCCCGGGATCGGCGACAACGCGGCCGCCGTGGTCACCGTTCTCGACGTCGCGAGTCGCGTGGCACCGGACGCGGGCGGCACGCTCGCCGTTGCGTTCACCGTCGGCGAGGAGGGGCTCGGCAACCTCCGCGGCGCGCACGAGGCGTGCAAGCGCCTCCGTCCGGCGTGTGCGATCGCGGTCGAGGGTCACGGTCTCGAGCAGGTCCTCGTCGACGCCGTAGGCAGCGTTCGCCTTCGCGTCTCGGTGGCCGGGCCGGGTGGACACTCGTGGGAGGACCGCGGGACACCGAGCGCATTGCATGCGCTGATGCAGATCGGTGCCGGGCTAGCGGCCGACGGATCGGCGGCGACGCCGGTGAACGTCGGGGTCGTCTCGGGCGGCCAGTCGGTCAACACGATCGCCGCGGAGGCGCAGCTGGTGGTCGAGATGCGTTCGCTCGACGAGGCGGCACTCGAGGACTTCGCCGGCCACGTGCGCGCGCTGCGGGTCGAGCCCCCGCTCGCCGTGGAGGTGGCGGAGGTCGGCCGCCGTCCCGGCGGCACGATGGACCGGTCGGCGACGCTGATCGCGGTGGTGCGCGACGTCAGGCAGCGTCTTGGCCTTCCAGACATGCTCGGTGCCGGTTCCAGCGACGCGAACGCGGCGCTCGCGCGCGGCATCCCGGCGGTTACGCTCGGCGTGGCGCACGGGGGGCGCATGCACTCCCTCGACGAGTGGATCGAGGTCGCCTCGCTCGAGCTCGGCGCCCGGCAGCTCGAGGACGTGCTCGAACGGCTGAAGATGGCTTGACGGCGGAAAACGGCCTTCGGTAGGGTCGGTCGTATCTCATATCTCACTAGGAGCGAGCGATGTTGACGACGCAGGGAATCCTCGACCCCGTAGCCCAGTTCATCCGCGAGGAGCATGGGCTCCTGATCGGCGGTGAGGAAATCCCGGCACGGAGCGGCGTCCGCTTCGATGTCATCGACCCGGCGACGGGTGAGACCATCGCGACCGCACCGCAGGCCGGCTCCGAAGACATCGACAGCGCCGTCGCCGCGGCACGCGCCGCGTTCCCCGGCTGGCGCGACACGCCGCCGGCGGAGAAGGCCGAGCTGTTGTGGCGCCTCGGCACGCGCATCGCGGACCTCGCCGACGAGTTTGCGCAGATCGAGGCACTCGATAACGGCAAACCGACGGCCGAAGCGCATCTCGTCGACGTGCCGCTCTGCTCGAGTCTGTTCAAGTACTACGCCGGCTGGACGACGAAGATCGAGGGTCAGACCGGCACACCGTCCTTCGGCCGTTTTCATACGTACATGCGCCCCGAGCCGGTCGGCGTCGTCGGCGCGATCATCCCATGGAACTTCCCGCTGCTCATGTGCGGGTACAAACTCGGACCGTCCCTCGCGGCCGGCTGCACCGTTGTGCTCAAGCCGGCCGAGCAAACGCCGCTCTCCGCGCTTCGCCTTGCAGATCTCGTTACGGAAGTCGGCTTCCCACCCGGCGTCGTGAACGTCGTGACGGGATTCGGCGACGGAGCAGGCGCTCCCCTCGCGTCCCATCCGGACGTCGACAAGGTGACGTTCACGGGCGAGCACACGACCGGGCAGAAGATCATCGAGGCGTCGAAAGGCAATCTGAAGCGCGTCTCACTCGAGCTTGGCGGCAAGTCGCCCACCGTGGTCTTCGCCGACGCGGATCTCGATGAGGCGCTCGAGGGAACGCACGGTGCGGTCTTCTTCAACCAGGGCCAATGCTGCATCGCGGGCGCGCGAGTGTTCGTCCACGACTCGATCCGCAACGAGTTCACCGACCGTCTCGTCGAGCGGGCGCGCCGTATCCGTCTCGGGTCAGGGCTCGCGGCTGACACCGACATGGGGCCGGTCGTGAGCGCCGAACAGCTCGCGCGTGTGACCGAATACGTGGAGATCGGCCGCGACGAGGGCGCCCGCGTCCTTACGGGCGGCAAGCGCGCATCCGGCGACGGCCTCGACCGCGGCTATTTCGTCGAACCGACGGTGCTGACCGACGTTCGCTCCGACATGCGCGTAATGCGCGAGGAGATCTTCGGCCCCGTCGCGCTCGTCGGGTCGTTCTCCGAGGAGGACGAGGCGATCGCGCTCGCGAACGACACCCACTTCGGGCTCGCGGCCGGCGTCTTCACCAGAGACGTGAAGCGGGCACACCGCGTCGCCGCGGCCATCAACGCCGGCACGGTCTGGGTGAACACGTACGGCATGTTCGATGCCGCGATTCCTTACGGCGGGTTCAAGCTGTCCGGGTTCGGCAAGGAGCTCGGGCGGGAGGCGCTCGAGCTCTATCTGCAGACGAAGACGGTCTGGGTCGATCTGTCGACGTGATCGACGCAACGGTCACGGGGACATCGGCGTGGCTTCGTGCCCGAAGCGACGACGTGTGGGCGACGCTCGTCGACCACCCGTTCGTCGCCGAGCTGGCGGCGGGAACGTTGCCGCTCGCGAAGTTCCGCTTCTACCTCGAACAGGACCTTCTCTTTCTCGGCGACTACGCCCGCGCAATCGGCCTGGCGGTCGGGCGCGCGGCCGACGAAGACGAGCTGCGCGAGCTCACGCGGCAGCTCGCCACTGTGGTCGAGGAGGAGCTCGAGAAGGAGCGCGCCCTGTTGCACCGTGTCGAGGAGATGCTCGGTGCGGATCCATCGCCGGAGCCGGCGCCCGCGCCGACGACGCGCGCGTACTCGACCTTCCTGCTCGCGACCGGTGCCCGCGGCGATGCGCTCGATGTGATGACCGCACTCCTGCCCTGCGCGTGGAGTTATGCCGACATCGGGAGCACCTACCTCGACTCGACGACCGAGCACCCGGTCTACGCGGATTGGATGCGCCTGTTCGGCGGAGGCGAATACCGCGATTACGTCGACCGTCGCAGGACGGCGTACGACCGATCCGCGGCACGCGCCGACGCCGAACGGCGCGAGCGTCTGCACGATCTTTTCCAGACCGCGGCGCGTCTCGAGGCAGCCTTCTGGAACATGGCCTATCGCGAGGAGGACCGATGAAGGCGGTGCTGCTGCACGAGGAAGGAGAGCTGCGAGTCGAAGAGACTGCGATGCCGGCGGCCGACGGCTGGGCGCTCGTCGAGAGCAGGTGCGCCGGCGTGTGCGGCACGGAGCTGCACTTCGTCGACGGCATGATCCCCCCGCCCGCGTACCCCTTCCAGCTCGGACATGAGTCGGCGGGCGTCGTGCTCGACGCGCCGCCCGGGAGCGACGTCGCGCCCGGCGACCGGGTCGCGGTCTACAACATGGTCGGCTGCGGCAGCTGCGATCCGTGCCGGAGCGGCCGCGAGTCGCTGTGCACGAACCCGGTAGGCCAGCTCGGGTTCACGCTGCCCGGCACGTTCGCCGATGTG
>WNFR01003428.1_pt1 | contig 16407 bp, 8 predicted proteins | sample 5400221 | NCBI WGS metagenome assembly WNFR01 (sample SAMN13153357, study PRJNA577476) | soil metagenome | isolation source: 40 cm soil under Madrone tree | place: USA:California | collected 2016-06-14 | reverse complement strand
AGATAGATTATAGAATAATGAACGTGGTGAAGTATGAGACCACGACCGCAATGCGACGAGTTAATCTAAAGAGCGCGCAAACTGCACATTTTGGGATGATATGCGATATCAATCGCCAAATTGTGCTTAATTATGTTCGCGAGCGAGGGCAGATCTCACGAGCGGAGATTGCCCGTGAAACGCTGTTACAACGCTCCACCGTTTCGGCGATTGTCGACGCGCTGGTGAGTGAGGGTGTAGTTGAAGAGATTGGCAAGGGTGAATCCACGGGCGGTCGCTGCCCTACGTTACTCAGGTTGCGCGTCGGGCGTCCCGCGGTGATTGGGGTTGACATATCGCCCACATACACGACCGTCGCCAGCAGTGACATCGCCGGGACCGTTCTCGAGAAAAGGCAGTTTCTTACTGATCCTGATTTTGAAAAGACACTCAGCCTCGCGATCGATTTCGTAATCGAACTTGGCGCCAAGGGCTCCGAGAACATCGAAGGGGTTGGAGTCGTTTTACCAGGCCTCGTAGATCCGCTTAGCGGGAAGGCGCTTTATATTCCTTACTTTGATTGGCGCGATTTGGACATTGAGCAACGCATTAGTGCGGCCACTGGGTTCCGCGTCATGATCGACAATGATGCCAATGCGTCAGCACTTGCGGAACTATGGTTTGGCTCGCCTGAGGTAAGCGAAACGCGCGACTTCATTTTAGTTTTCGTCTCCGAAGGCCTGGGCACAGGAATCATTCTGGATCGCCAAATCTATCGCGGAGCAGCCGGAGCCGCGGGAGAGTTTGGTCATATGATTATCGGCCAGGAGGCGCCGGTAGCGTGTTCCTGCGGAAGTTATGACTGCTGGGAAGCGTTTGCGTCCGGGCGCGCAACAGTGGCGCGCTATAATCGACTTATTTCGCAGACGGATAATGCTCCGCAACTGACGTTCGAAGACTTGATCGAACGCGCGCTACAGGGCGAAGCCGCGGCACGGACTGCGCTGCTGGAGACGGCGCAGAATCTGAGCATTGGCATCTCCAACTTGATCGTCGGTTTTAGTCCTGAGTTGATCATCATCGGTGGGCCAATTGCCCGGGCCTGGCCGTTGTTCTCCGATGTTCTTAGTCAGATAGTGCAGAGAAGCGTCAGGCGGGGGTTGCCTTCCGCGCGCATTATCGCGTCCACGTTGGGCGAACGCACCACACTAATGGGCGCTCTAAGCCTCGTGCTCAGCGTGAAATTCACATGCGATGTGGTTTCCACTCATATCACGAGTTTCGCGTGAAGTTGAAACCTATTCCGGGCCGAATCGCTGTCGCATCTCGCGATAGAAGTCCTGCATCACATAAAATGCTTTCTTCTTTTCACCTCGACTAGACAGCAGTCCCTTGCGGTTGTAGTAATCCTGAATCTGCGGCAAGAGCCGGCGCGGAGAGCGAAAGTCCATCAAGATCCAGGGAGCCGTGCCGCGCAGAAACGGAATTCTTTTCAGCATCGCGATCTGATGCCGGTACATGTTCTCCTGATACTCTTCCGTCCACCTTGTTAGATCGTCACCATGCCTTCCATATTGGGCTTCGCCGCCGAACTCGCTCATCACAACCGGCTTTTGATAACGCGTCTTCCACTCCATGTTATCGGCCTTACTGGGTAAACCGTCATACCACCCGATGTACTCGTTGCAGCCAACGACGTCGAGATACTCACTCAACGGATCGTCAATCACTTTCGTGGTCTGTCCTTCATAGTGATTCAACATTGCCGCGGTGACCAGGCGCGTTGGGTCGAGCGTTCGCGTCAATTCGGCGAGTTTTGAGATAAATGACAAGCGAGCCTCACCTTGCGGCGTTTCGTTTGCCATGGACCAAAGTATGATCGCGCTTCGGTTTTTGTCGCGCGCGATCATCTCAGTCAACTGGTTCTGCGCGTTCGCCAGGGTAATCGGATTGTCCCACTGAATACCCCAGTAAACCGGAATCTCGGACCACACCATCAGTCCGAGGCGATCCGCCTCGCGTATCATGAACTCATTGTGCGGATAGTGGGCGAGGCGAACGAAGTTGCATCCCAACTCCTTAGCCCAACCAAGCAGTATCCGGGCGTCCTCCTGACTGAAACTTCGACCCCCTCGTATCGGGGCTTCCTCGTGAATGCACACCCCTCTCAGAAAGATCGGCTTGCCGTTAAGCAAAATATCCGATCCCTGAACTTCAATGTTTCGAAAACCGATTTGATCTCGGACTGTGTCGTTTGCGGTCGAAATGATCACCTCATAAAGCTTCGGTTGTTGCGGCGACCATAGTGTGAGGTTGGCGTTAAGGTCGAGTGTGGCGGATCCGTTTGCATCTGTCTCGAAAGTATTATCAACCTTGGCTTCCGGTATTTGAATTCTGACCTTTTGCGCCGCTTGTTGTCCATTGAGTTTCACCCATCCCACAATCCTGCTATTGACACTCTTGCGAAGCTGAATGAAATAATCCTGCACAAAGGTTTGCGGCACCTCGATTAGCATTACCTGACGCGTTAGGCCGCCATAGTTCCACCAGTCAGTCATCATTGTCGGCACGGCTTCGCGGGAGCGTTTGTTATCAACTTTGACAATCAATGAATTGTCTTTTTCACGAAGCAGATTGGTAATCTCAAAATTGAATGGGGTGAAACCTCCTTCGTGTCGGCCTACCTTAGTGCCGTTCAAATAGACATCCGCGAGGTAATTGGCAGCACCGAAATAAACAAACACGCGACTGTTGGCCGGTCGCTGATAATCGAAGGATTTCTTGTACCAGACAGCTCCCTCGTAAAAGAAAAGTCGGTCCCGTTGGGTGTTCCAATCGCCGGGTACGCTAAGCGAGTCCGACGTCTCGAAACTGTATTCGACGAAGTCGCTTTTGCTTTTTGGTTGTGCATCTTTAAAGAAACCGTTGTTGGAACTACCTGTCTCGTAAGGATCGATTATGACTTTCCATTGTCCATCCAGACTGACTCCAGTTCGGCCGCCGACGTTTTGGATTAAGCCAGTCTGTTGTCCGCGGGCGTCCACCGCAAGTGTTAGCAACGCAATCAGAATCAGAAACTGTTTCATTGTTCACTCCAGTTAGCGTGCAAGAAAATCAGCCACTGCTTGATTCACCTTTTGAGATTCACAGCCTGGCGCCATGTGTCCGCAATCGCTTTCCAGTACCAGCAATTGTGAGTGTAGTAGATTAGCGAATTCGAGTGCTGGTCCAGGAGTGACGACATGGTCAAACTTTGCCACTATAACTAAAACGCGGGCTTTGACGGAGGCCGCAGCGCGCTCCATCGAACCAGCGAACTCCTTGGTAACGTCCAGGGCCATCATCGCTTGCGCTTGACGAATCTTATTATTGGCATCGAATCCGGGCTGCTTCTTTTCCTTTTCAAGCTCTTCAAAGACCTGGCGGCGAGTCATGTGCGTGTTGTAATTGTCAGGCGTTGTCAGCACTAGGGCACCGAATTCCGCATCGGCCGCACGCGCCGGATTGCGGGAGTAATTGCCGTTATTCCAGCCGCGATCGTTCATGATGGCGTCCACCTGTGCCTGCCAAAGAATGAGATCATACGGAGCCAGCTGGGGTGAACCAACAATCGGAATCGCCTTGTCCATGAAATCCGGGAACGAGACCATCCACTGAAACGTTTGCATGCCGCCCATCGAGATACCAATAACTGCTTGCACGTGATTCAGGTGAAATATCCGTGTGAGGACTTCGCGTTGAGCGTTGACCATGTCGCGGATCGTCAACTTCGGAAAACGCATTCGTGGTTGCAATCTGCTGTTCGAAGGCGAGGAAGAGACGCCGTTGCTCAGTGCGTCAATTGCAATCACAAAATATTTTGAGTCGTCAACCAGTTTGGTTGGGCCAATATTTGACTGGAGCTGCTCGGTCGTGCCCGAGGCCCAGGTCGTGAACAGGATCGCGTTCGACCTTTCATCATTGAGTTTGCCGAATGTGCGGTAGCCTATGCGGCAATCGCGTATGACTTCACCACTCTCGACCCTGAAATCACCGAGCTGCGCAAAGCGTTGACCCTGTGCATTGGTAGTCCCTTTTGAAATCGCCAGAACGAATAACAAACAGAGAGACAAAGGGACCCAGTTTTTCATAGCAGAGTCTTTCTCACTTTCCGTTTGCCTTTTAGAGTCTAGCTTCGAAGGATTGTAGGGGCGTCACTCCGTGGGCGCCCCCTGGTTCGCAAGAGACCCCTTCGCGCGCAAAGGGGGCGCCCACGGAGTGACGCCCCTACAGTGTCGGAAGCCATCAAGGGTCTTCGGCCTGTTGATCATCTCTTGTCTGGTAGTGTGGTGGCCCACATGGAACTCGCGTAAACAATCCTATCATAGGCAGCAATCGAAAAAGATCGAGAGGTAAAACGTGCGTAATGAAGTCAAAAACCGCAGATACCACCGGCTTCAGCCGCCTGGTACATCAACTTTAACCTAGAGGAGTTGCGGGCTCGTAATCTTTTGGGATACCACCGACTTTAGTCGTGTGGAGTTTCAGTTTCGTCCTCTTCGACGTTGCAAACGTAGGTGGAAACTGAACCTCCACGCGACTAAAGTCGGTGGTTTCGAAGGTGTCTCAGCTGTTTTGCTCTATAGGTTGAAACCGAAAAGACCACCGGCTGAAGCCCGGTGTTATGTGCGTTTCTACATAGTCTCTAAAGCCGCTCGGTGAATGAGACTACATGGCAAACCGACACACTACCAGCACGTGATGCCAGCTAGTGTTCTTACAAAAACGAATTCGAGCTGTGCAAAGCTATTTCTTCGGCACTTCCGGGCATCGTGATATATAGTCAGCGCTCCTTCGAACAATCACCTACTGTTCACGATTTTCGGTTTTCAAATATGAAACGCAGAATCGATCGTCGCAAATTCCTGAAGCAAGGTGTGCTGGCCGGCGCTGTCTTGCCTATTACACTTCGACGAAATTATCTGGACGGACGATTGACCGTTGTTCCGAAAGATGCCCCGCTGACCCCAAGGCCGCTGGTGTTGTGGTACGACAAACCCGCCGCCCAGTGGGTTGAAGCGCTTCCAATCGGGAACGGGCGATTGGGTGCGATGGTCTTCGGTGGCGCATTGAAGGAGCGGTTACAACTGAACGAAGACACGCTCTATGCGGGTGGACCCTACGATCCGAATAACACTGAAGCCCTGCAGGCACTACCCGAAGCGCGACGGCTGATCTTTGCTGGTAAATACAAGGAAGCCAGCGATCTGATCGGCGAAAAGATGATGGCTCATCCGATCAAGCAGATGCCTTACGAACCGGTTGGTGATTTGCTGTTGGAATTCCCTGGCCACGAACCCGTATCCGACTTCCGCCGCGAGTTAGACCTCGATACCGCCATTGCAGGGGTCTCTTACACTGTCTCGGGCATCAAATTCACCCGCGAGAGTTTTTCCAGCCCAGTGGACCAGGTGATTGTGGTCAGTTTAGTTGCCAGTCGTTCCGGTCAAATTAACTTTAATGCAACCATGGCCACACCGCAGCATGCAACCGTTGAAACTACGGCGGACGCCACACTAGTAATGCGGGGTCGGAACGGAGATGCCTTTGGAATTAAAGGAGGATTGAAGTTTCAGGCTCGCGTCCGGGTTCTGGCACGAGGTGGAAAGACAGTTACTGAGAAAGACCGGATATCAGTGACGAATGCTGATAGTGTCACGATCTTGATCGCGGCTGCCACAAGCTACAGGACTTACAAAGACACAAGCGGTGACCCTGAAGAGCTGACGAAGCGTTACCTGGACAAAGCAGCGAGAAAGAGTTTTGAGCAACTACGAGAGGCGCATGTTGTGGAACATCAGCGACTGTTTCGCCGCGTGCAGCTCGATCTCGGGACGAGTGAGACTGCGAACGTGACTACCGACCAGCGGCCGCTGAAGTTCCTTAATGGCAGCGACCCGCAGCTGGCGGAGTTGTACTTTCAATACGGCCGGTATCTCCTGATCTCATGTTCGCGGCCTGGCAGCCAACCGGCCAACCTGCAAGGACTATGGAACGACCTGATGACGCCGCCATGGGAATCCAAGTACACAATTAATATCAACACGGAGATGAACTACTGGCCTGCGGAGACTACGAATCTGTCTGAGTGTCATGAACCATTGACTCGAATGGTGACTGAACTCGTAGAAAACGGAAGTCACACGGCGCGAATACAATATGGAGCGGGCGGCTGGGTTTGTCATCACAACACCGATCTCTGGCGAGCCACCGCGCCGATCGATGGTCCATTGTGGGGATTCTGGCCAACGGGCGGCGCATGGTTGTGCACGCATCTCTGGAATCACTACGAGTTCTCCGGTGATAAGAGATTTCTGCAGCGCGCGTATCCGGTCATGAAAGGTGCTGCGCAGTTCTTTCTCGATACGCTTGTCGAAGAACCGAAGCATAAATGGCTGGTTACCTGTCCTTCAATCTCGCCTGAGAATAAACATCCGGGTGGTGTGGCGATCTGCGCTGGGCCAACAATGGATATGCAGATCCTGCGCGATCTCTTCGAGCAGTGCTTCAAGTCGGCCGAACTGTTAGGAATCGATCGAGAGTTCTCAACGAAACTGGCTTCAGTACGCGCGCGTCTGGCACCGATGCAGATTGGCAGTGCCGGGCAGTTGCAGGAATGGCTTGAGGATTGGGATCTTGAAGCGCCTGAGCGCCAGCACCGTCACACGTCGCACCTTTACGGTTTGTTTCCCAGCGACCAAATAACTTTGCGCGGAACACCTGATCTCTTCGCTGCGGCCCGGAAAACATTAGAACTGCGTGGAGACGTCGGCACTGGCTGGAGCCTGGCCTGGAAGATCAATTTCTGGGCGAGACTGATGGACGGCGATCACGCTTATCTGCTGCTTCAGAAAGCGCTGACGCCGATTTATGTGAAAGACGCCAGGTACAGCGGGGGTGGGGGCGTATATCCCAATCTGTTTGACGCGCACCCGCCTTTTCAGATCGACGGCAACTTTGGAGCTACTTCGGGGATTGCGGAGATGCTTTTACAATCACACGGCGCCGAGATCCATTTCTTGCCGGCATTGCCGAAGGCCTGGCCAAACGGCAGCGTCAAAGGATTGAGAGCAAGAGGCGGGTTTGAAGTCGACATTGCCTGGGAAGAAGGCAAACTCAAGAGTGGAATGATCAAGAGTATTTGGGGCACTGATTTCAAAGTGCGCTATGGATCGCACATCGTTTCGCTTCATCTGAGACCCGGCAGATCGTTGCGCTTGGATGAGAATTTTCGATCTTCGTCTCAATCTTGAACACGACTCACCGCTAAACTGAATCACTCAACTGACAAGACCTCTCAGGTTGGGAAGGTGGACCCTGTCCCCGCCTCAGGTTTTAAGGCACTCATGACCATTTTCAATAATTCATGCTTGAACAGTACTCAGTCGCATGTGGCTTTTCCTTCATCAACAGTTGGAGACTTGTCGAAGCAACGCACATAAGCGATCAGCGCGAGGATTTCAGGTTTGGTTAACTTCTTGCCGAAGGCTGGCATTTCATTCTTTCCATCGGTAATCGAGTGTATGAGGCGCTCATTGCTCAATTCTTTCCACCACTTCACGTCGGTGAAGTCTGGCGGGAACAACATGTCGCCCAGGACTGTGTCGCCTTTGCCGTCCGAGCCATGGCAGCGTGAGCACTGGTCTTTGAAGGTTTTTTTTGCCTGCGCGCGTTGTTCGGCGGAGACCACTAACGGATCTGGCGTGTTACTTTTCTCCTGCCCAGAAACGGCGGGGAACTCCTGCAGCAGAAACGCGAGGCCCATGAACAGGGCAGGCAGCAACACATGGAGTTTGATCGAGGTGTTCATCTGAAATCATCTTTCAAACGCGTCAACCATCGATCGGATCTTGATCTGGTTTCGAAGTTGTTCCGGCGTCATTTTGCGGTGAGTACGGTATTCGACTTCCATTCTTCGGCCGGGTAAGAGATCAAAATAATTATCGGAGAAATCGCCGTCGCCGTCCGGAACATTGAGGTAAACAGCGCGGACGAATTTGTCGGCGCTCAAACTTACTTTGAAACCGTTCTTGGTGGAGATGACTTCGGTGGCAATTCGCGGAGTGGGCAGCTTGAGATTCTTGTATGCCTCGAAAAAGTAGTCGTTGCTCGAGACGGATTTTCCATCTACCAGCAGTTCACAAAGCAGCATTACGTTTTTCGGATCTTTGCCTGCCAACAAAGAATTGACAGGCATTGTTAAGTATGGCTGGCTGTGCAACGCGGTAACCGTCACAGCCTTGTCTGTAGTCATTAGTACCTGCCCATCAAAATCGAGAAGGCTGATCTTCATCTGCGCCTGCGTCGGCTTTATCAGATCCGAGACGACATAGACATTGAGATTCTGCCCGTCGACGTGGGGACTGATGAGCAAGTTGGAGTAAAACCTGCGAGCGTAAAACTGAAGGGCTTTCCAACGACCGTAGTAATCAATGCTCGACCACGAAGCGACGGGCCAGCAGTCGTCGATCTGCCAATAAAGCGACCCCATGTTGTGCGGCATGATCCGGCGGAGGTGTTCAGCCCCGATCTTGATACCGTCGGCTTGCAAAACCTGGCTGACGTAAAGAAATGATTCGAAGTCCTTCGGTTCCGGATACTCGCGCAACATGTATTCACGAATCAGTTGATTGCCTCGCGGATGTTTCTGATGTGCGAGCATTACCGGCGACTGAATATCGTGGTCGGAGGGAATCGTGTAGCTGTTAACAGTCTCGATTTGAGGGAAGGATTGAAAACCAAATTCACTCATGAAGCGCGGCGTCTGCTGCTCGTAGTGCGCAAACGGCTCGGCAGCATGCCAGACTTGCCAGTAGTGTGTGTCACCGCTCTTTAGCGAATTGGGATCGTCAGGCAGTCCTCCGTGAGGCGAGCTGGGCCAGTAGGGTCGAGATAGATCAAGCGCGGCACAAACTTCCGGTAAGACTCCATTAAAGATCTTCTGATAGTCGTCCCAGAGCGATTCCGGAAGATTCTTTTTCCAGCCCCAGTTCATCCAGCCGGCTTCGATTTCATTATTTCCTGCCCAGATGACGATACTTGGATGATTTCTCAGTCGCTTGACGTTATCAATTGCCTCATGCCGTACGTTGTCAAGAAACTGCTGAGTACCGGGATACATGCTCCCGGCAAACATAAAGTCCTGCCAGATGAGAATGCCCATCTCGTCACAGAGTTGGTAAAAATCGTTGCTCTCGTAAATGCCTCCACCCCATACGCGCAACATGTTCATGTTCGTATCACGAACCGACTCGAGCAATTGACTGTATTTCGCTCGACTGACGCGAGCAGGGAAGCTATCTGCCGGAATCCAGTTACCACCCCTGGCGAAAACAGGAACACCGTTGATGATGAATGTAAAACTTTTGCCTTGCTGATCCGCTTCCTGTTTCAATTCGAGAGATCGTAGACCGGTGCGCGTTGAGAGTTGATCTACAAAAGCGCCATTGATCAGCACGCGGGCTCTAAAGTTGTACAACGGATGAGATCCGAGTCCGTTAGGCCACCAGAGCAAAGGATGAGGAATTGTGAAGGCCAGCGACAGATTGTTAGTCCCGGGAGCAAGCTTGATTTGTTTGCGAGCTACGACTGCTTTCGTTGCCGCGTTGTCGATGATCAGAGTGGCATTGGAATCGGAAGCCGCGACAACTTCTACTTCGGCCTTCAGTCTGGCAACGTCGACGGTGACTTGTTCCTGCACAATATGCAGATCGGCAATGCGCTGTGTGTCCCAGGCCTCGATCCGGACAGGTTTCCAGACGCCGCTCGTAACAAAACGCGGACCCCAATCCCAGCCGAAGTGATATGCGGCCTTGCGTGTATAGGGATAGGTTTTCTCGCCCTGATCATTCGGCGAGGGCAATTGGTAATTTATCTTCGCCATCACCGGAAGAATCTCGTTGATCGGCGAGCGAAAGCGTATACGCAGCGTATTGAGACCAGATTTCAGCGCAGGCTTGCAATCGACCCGCCACGTACGAAACATGTTGTCCGCGTCAAGCAATTGTTGGTCGTTGAGAAAGACGTTCGCGTAGGTATCGAGACCTTCAAACACCAACTCGAGATGCTCACGTCTCAGGAGTTCCTGTTTGATGGTGAAGCTCGTTTGATACTCCCAATCCGTTTTGCCAATCCATTGCAGCTTTTGTTCATTGTCACGATAGAAGGGATCGTCGATCAGCTTGTTCTTCAACAGGTCTGAATGAACGCAGCCGGGCACGGTTGCCGGATACCACGTATCTTTCCCAGTCTGTCTAAACTGCCAGCCGGAAAGCAAAGTGATGCTGGTCTTTGGCGTGGAGTTGGGTTTCGATTGGGAGTGGCTGTGAACTGCGGTCATGAGAAGTAGCGAAACGCTCATGAGCCATGTGGCAATTGTTCTCATTGTTAGAACATTATCAGTGACTTGTAAGAGTTTGTTGTGTCGGCGGTCAAAAGAAGGCACACCGTATCATTTTTTGTCCTTTTCGCGCCAGAGATTCTGCCGGCGCAGTAATAAAAGCCGGCTTGTTGAGCCAGAATCATTGATGCTAGACTTGCGCGGCCACGTTAGAGATTTGTTACTCCCCATAATTCTTCGCGGCCCATGGTGATTCACAGATTCCCGCGAAATTGAATTCAAGTACTCTATGCTCGGAAGTCTGCTTTTGATTTTGGTTGTTTCTGGCGTGCCGATCCAGAATGGCGCCGCGGTGCGCCAGTCGGAAGCTGATTTTGCCCGCGGCGTTGAGTTGCAACGGCAAGGTGATTTGCAGCACGCGCGTGAAGCCTACGAGGCGGCGCTACGTTCCGTCCCCAACCGTGCGGACGCGCTTTCGAATCTCGGCGTCATCTTCGCCCGGTTAGGCCAATATGGTGAAGCGATCAAGTACTACAAAGAGGCGCTGGCGGTTGATGAAAAACAGTACGAAACCCGCCTGAATTTGGGCATCGCTTTTTACAAGACGGAAGAATTTGAGTTTGCCCAACGCGAACTTTCCCAGATCGCCGTCGCTCAACCGGATAATTATCAAGCACGCCTGCTGCTCGGCGTTTGCTATTACCAGCTCAATAAGTTGAAGGAGGCAGTTGTCGAACTCGAGGCTGTCCATGATGCGCAGCCCGACAACATCGCCGCAGCTTACGCGTTGGGAAATGCGTACCTTGGGCTCAATGAAACTGAGAAAGCGGAGCCACTGGTCAGGAATGTGTTTCGTGAACTTAACTCCGCGGAAGCGCACCTGATCGTCGGATCGTTTTACCTTGCTGTCAAAGATTTTCCGAAGGCAATTGAAGAATTTAATCAGGCTAAGGAACTCAACCCGCGCTTGCCAACACTACATTCGCAACTCGGCGAAGCTAATATGTTTTCCGGCAACCGGGAGCAGGCTGCAAAAGAGTTTGCCGCCGAGTTGGAAATCAATCCGCGCGACTTTAATGCAAACGTTCGTCTTGGCTGGATCTATCGCGAGGATGGACGTCTCGCCGAAGCGGCGACACTGCTGAAGAGAGCGCTTGATCTGAGACCCAATGACATTGCTTCGCTTTATCAGATGGCCCAGTTGGCCATGACCAAAGGTGAAAACGCCGAAGCCGTGGGTTTGCTCGAACGCGTCACGGCGCGTAGTCCGGAGTTCACTCCAGCTCATGTCCTGTTGGCGAGGCTTTACTACAAGTTGAATCGCGCCGCAGACGGACAGCGCGAGCGCGACATCATTCAAAAACTTCAGGAAGAGCAGCAGAAGAAGCAAGTGAACGAAACGCAGCAAGCGCCGGTGGCGACAGTATCTGCCAGTGAAACTGATCTGCAGCAGAAAGGCGATGAATTACAACGGCAGAATGATTTACAAGGAGCACTTGAAGCCTACCGTTCGCAGTTGCTCAAGACACCGCGAAGCGTGGAAACTCTGTCGAGTCTCGGCATCGTGCTCGCGCGCCTGGGCCAATACAATGATGCGATTGCCAGGTATCGGGAAGCGCTCGCCATCGATGCGAAGCAGGACAACATCAGGACAAACCTCGGCATTGCGTACTACAAGTCAGGGGCGTTCGAACCTGCACAACGTGAACTGGCGCAGGTTGCGGCAAGCCAACCGACAAACTATTGGGCGCGGCTGATGCTCGGTCTCTGTTTTTTTCAAATGAACAGACTCGCTGATGCCGCCAGCGCACTTGAACCAGTTGTTGAGGCGCAACCTGACAACGCCAGTGCCGCCTACACACTCAGCATGGCCTACATTGGTCTGCGACAGTTGGACAAGGCCGAGCACCTAATTAACAAAGTCTTCCGGCAGCAGAAAACCGTCGAAGCACATTTGGTTCTGGGTTCCTTCTACCTGGCCAGCGGAGAGACGGACAAGGCGATCGAGGAACTCAAGGCCGCGACTCAGATCAACCCGCGTTTGCCTACGGTCCATTCCGAATTGGGTAACGCGTACCTTGCCACCGGCGCACGCGAACAGGCGGCCAGGGAGTTCGGCATCGAATTGGAAATCAACCCGCTTGATTTCGATGCGAACCTCGGCCTCGGCTTGATCTATCGTGAGAACGGCAGACCGGAGGAAGCCGTTGGCTTACTAAAAAAAGCGCTGGCCGCACGACCTGACGAAGTCTCAGCGCTATACCAGATGGCCCTCTGGCAATCGAGCAATGGAGTCACCGCCGAAGCGGTCCGGTTGCTCGAGCAAATAGTCAAGAAAGCGCCCGATTTCAGCAACGCACACGTCCAACTCGCTCGCCTATACTACAAGTTGAACCGTATTGCGGAAGCCGAGCACGAGAGCGCGGAAATCAAGCGGTTGGACGAAGAAGCGCAGAAAGCGGCCCGTCAGCTTTCTGAAACACAACTAAAGGAGCGCGCGGAAAAGCAGAAGCCAACCACAGTGACCCAGCCGGACCAGAGAGCAGGCGGCTCGACGCCAAAGCCATAGCGCACGAAAGGTAATCATGTGTGACAGTCCTTAAAATCCTATCCCCACTGATCCCTGTCTTACTGCTCCTGGCCCAGGCTTCGAGTCTCTATTCCCAGCAAGCCGTTGCCACGTCACCCGTGGTCTTTACAGATGTAACAAAACAGGCGGGTATCAACTGGGTGCACGACAACGCTTTGTCCCCGGAACGATATCTGCCGGAGACAGTTGGCGCCGGCTGCGTGTTCTTCGATTACGATAATGATGGTTGGATGGATATCTATCTCGTTAACAGTGGTCCCTCGGATTTTTTCACACCCGCCAAGCCGCTCAAGAATGCCCTCTATCACAACAATCACGACGGAACATTTACTGATGTTACCGACAAAGCCGGAGTCGCGGGTGGCACGTTTGGCATGGGCGCCGCCGCGGGTGATTACGACGGCGACGGCTGGGTCGATCTTTATGTCACGAGCTATGGCCGTAACATTCTCTATCACAACAACGGCAACGGAACGTTTACAGACGTAACTGAGAAAGCCGGAGTTGCGGCCCCCGGATGGTCCACCTGCGCCGTCTGGTTCGACTATGATAAAGATGGCAAGCTCGATCTGTTCGTTTCCAGTTTCGTCGAGTACAACAAACAAACGACTTGCGGCAACAATCGCCTGGGCCAGAAATTCTATTGCATCCCACGCGTATTCAAACCGCGGCCAAGCCATCTCTACCACAACAACGGCAATGGCACGTTTACCGATGTTAGTGAAAAATCGGGCATTGCGAAATCGCCCGGCAAGTCGTTTGGGGTGGTCGCGACCGACGTTAACAACGACGGTTGGACCGATCTCTTTGTGGCAAACGACACAATGCCTAATTTTCTTTTTATCAACAAAGGCGACGGGACCTTTGAAGAGGTGGGACTGCGGGCGGGCGTGGCCTTCAGTGATAACGGTTCGCCGCGTTCTGGTATGGGTGTGGACGCCACGGATTTTGATGGCGACGGCTGGCAGGATCTTTTTGTTGCCAACATCGATCAGGAGTTGTTCAGCCTCTACCATAACCAGAAGGACCTCACCTTCACTGACGAGCCGGGCGAGATTGGTGCGGCGACTCGTTTGCTGAGCGGCTGGGGGTTGAAATTTTTCGACTATAACAACGATGGCCTCCCAGATCTTTTTCTTGCCAACGGTCATCCGGACGACATGGTGGAGAAGATGACCACTCGCGTGAAGTACAAAGAACCAATTCTGATGTTCGAAAATCTTGGCACGAAATTCAGGGACGTCAGTGCGCAGACGGGCTCGGTCTTTTCGAATAGCTACCCGGCGCGAGGCTTGGCTGTCGGCGACTTTGACAACGACGGCGATCTGGACGTGTTGATTTCAAACAATGGCGAAGCGCCGATATTGCTGAGGAATGATGGCGGCAATCGAAACAACTGGGTTGGCTTGCAGCTGGTCGCAACGAAGAGCAATCCCGGCGCAGTGGGCGCGGTGATCTCCTGGCAAGTCGGTGCAAGGAAATTCAGCCGACTGAAAACAGCCGGCGGAAGTTATCTGGCTTCACATGACCCCCGCGAGATCCTGGGCGCCGGAGCCAACGGCAAGATTGAATCAATCGAGATTCGTTGGCCAAGTGGCAAGTTTGATAAACTCACGAACGTGCCAATGAACGTTTATGTCACAGTGGTCGAGGGCGAAGGCCTAAAGATCGCCGCAAAATGATTGTCGGGGCGTCGCTCCGTGGGCGCCCTTGCTGACCTACTCGGGGCGCCCACGTAGAGCGCCCCTACATGACTTACCCATGGGAGAGAAGTTTTTGTTATTCAAGCAGTCAGCCAGGGGCGTTTTGCATCGCCGCTTGCCCTTTCGTCGGGCGACTGGTTTCTTTCTCCTCGGGCTCCTCGGGTGTTTGTTAGGCGCCCATACGAACATCAAGGGCCAGCGTCGAGTGCAGCAACCAGGGTCCGCGCCTGCGGAGCAAGTGGCGGCGACGCCCAGGGAATCGGCGGGCCCGCAAAATTTCGACACGATCGCCGCGGAAGCAAGTGCCGCGCGTGAAAGCGACAAAATCGACGAGGCAATCGGACTGTATCGCCAGGCAGTGGCCCTTCGCCCTACTTGGGCCGAGGGTTGGTGGTTTCTGGGCACGCTTTATTACGATCGCGACAACTACAGCCAAGCCGCACAGGCATTCAAGCAGGCGGCACAGATACAACAGAAAGTCGGCGCTCCCTGGGCAATGCTCGGACTCTGCGAGTTTCAACTAACTCGGTATGACGATGCGCGCACGCACCTTGACCAGGCCCGCAAACTGGGGTTGGGCGACAATACCGAATTGGTCCACGTCATGCGTTATCACGACGGGGTTTTATCAATTCTGAAGGGAGACTTCGAAAAGGCGCAGGAGACACTTGGCTCGCTTAGCTACGAAGGTCTGAAGAGCGAGGAGTTGATCATTTCGCTGGGCCTGGCGATCCTTCGGATCGGCATGACGCCGAAGGAGATCACGATAGATTATCCTGACCACGCGTTGATTCGTCGCGCGGGACTGGCTGAGCATTTCGCGGCCGAGAAGAACATGTCCGACGCCCAGCGCGAATACGACATGGTAGCGCGCGATTATGCCAAGGCGCCCAATGTGCAATATGCGTACGGCCGTTTTCTGCTGATGAACCGCGACGACGAAGGCGCCCAAGCTGCCTTTCAGCGCGAGTTGCAAAACTGGCCCAAGCATGCGCTGGCGCGTTGCCAGCTTGCCAACATCAAGCTGCGCAACAAAGATATTGAAGGTGGATTGCCATTGGCTGAAGAGGCAGTGAAGATCGCGCCGCGGTTGCCGCTGGCCCACTATGTTTTGGGGCGACTCCTGCTCGACGCGGGTCAGAACGACCGCGCTATCGCGGAGTTGGAAACCGTTTCCCAAATGGTGCCTAATGAGCCGAAGATTTACTTTGCGCTTGCTCGTGCTTACACAAAAGCCAAGCGCAAGCAGGATGCCGACAAGGCTCGCGCCACCTTTACGCGTTTAAGCCAGGTGGCAGACGCGGGGCAGGGAAGCGGCCTCCCCGATGACAATTCGACAACCGACAAGCCGCCTCAGCCATAAGCGCTGTAGTAAGTTGTTTATGTGGACCTGCTTCTTGGTTGAGTGATGCCGCTTCCAATTGCACATTCAAAGATCCGCGGCAAACTAAAGACCTCGGCTATCGTCATCCTCGGTGGGGTGATCGGGCTTCTGCTCTACTTTGATCGACCACTTAAGTCGAGCGCGCAAGGGCCCGGCATGAACGAAGGGAATACACCCATTTCCACGCCGTGGCGCCCCAACAAAAAAGACGCAAAGTACACCGGGCCTCAAGCGTGCGTAAAATGCCACGCGGAAGAATCGGCCAGACAGCACTTGACGGCGATGGGGCGAGCGCTGGAGCCGGTAGCCACGAGCGAGATTCTGCGCGCACATCCGCGTCTGATGTTTCGCAGTGGACCGTATGCTCACGAGA
>WNFR01003426.1_pt1 | contig 16411 bp, 16 predicted proteins | sample 5400221 | NCBI WGS metagenome assembly WNFR01 (sample SAMN13153357, study PRJNA577476) | soil metagenome | isolation source: 40 cm soil under Madrone tree | place: USA:California | collected 2016-06-14 | reverse complement strand
TGTAAAGCGTCTTGTCCAGGTAGGAATCCGCACAATCAATGCGCATCAGCGCGAACAGATCGAAAGATTTGGAGTGGAAGTACTGGAGATGAAAAGCTATGACGACCACTACGAGCTTCAATTCGATACGCCGGTTTACATCTCCTTCGATATTGATGCACTCGACCCCGCCTTTGCTCCCGGCGTGTCTCATCGCGAGCCCGGCGGGCTGTCAACCAGACAGGCAATCGATCTCATTCGAAGGCTGAAGGGAAATGTTGTGGGCGCCGATATCGTGGAGTTCAACCCCCGGATGGATCCGCTTCACATCACCGGGACAGTATGCGCTAAGCTTCTGAAGGAAATAGCGGCCAAGATGCTCTCTGACTAAATGTGGGTAGACACTCGTTCGGAGAGGAGTCAGAACCAATGACTCTGACTAGCCCCCTTCGGTAGCCGCTCGCTTTTCAATAGCCAAATACTCTCTCGTCCTTGCTCCTAAGTAGATCTGCCGCGGCCTGGCGATCTTCTGATCAGGATCCTCGAGTAGTTCCACCCACTGCGCGAGCCACCCTGATGTTCGGGGTATTGCAAACAACACCGGAAACATGTCTACCGGAAAACGCATCGCCTGATAAATGATCCCTGAGTAGAAGTCGACGTTCGGATAAAGCTTGCGTTTGACGAAATACTCATCCTCTAGTGCGATACGCTCGAGCTCCAGCGCAACATCAAGCATCGGATCTCTGCCGGTTACTTCAAAGACCTCGTAGGCGACCTGCTTGATTATCTGAGCTCGTGGATCGTAGTTTTTATAGACACGGTGTCCAAAACCCATCAATCGAAACTCACCGGCTTTCACCCGTTTGATATATTCCGGGATTTGTTTGACCGAGCCAATCTCTTTCAGCATTCTCAGCACCATTTCATTGGCGCCACCATGCAATGGTCCGTAGAGAGCAGCGGCCGCGCCGGCGAGAGCTGAAAAGGGATCGGTATGCGCACTACCAATACTGCGCATCGCGTTCGTACTACAGTTCTGTTCATGGTCGGCGTGAAGAATGAACAGCACAGTCAAGGCATGCTCGAGTACCGGGTTCGGTTCATACTTCAGCTCCGTCGTTTTGAACATCATGTTGAGAAAGTTGCCTTCGTAACTAAGGTCGTTGTCAGGATAGACGTACTGCATGCCGATCCGATGACGGAAGGCAAAAGCTGCGATGGTGGGCACCTTGGCGATGAGCCGGTAAATTTGCTTCCAGCGAGATTCAACTTCGAAGATATCTTTGGCATCGGGATAGAAAGTCGAGAGCGCCCCAAGGGTGGACTCAAACATGCCCATCGGGTGAGCATTGTAGTGAAAGCCATCCATCACCTTCTTGATGTTTTCATTGATGAACGTGTGATAGGTAATGTTTCTCGTCCACTCCGTTAGTTGTGACGTGGTTGGCAGTTCGCCGTGGAGCAGCAGGTAAGCGACTTCGAGATAGGTGCTCTTTTCTGCGAGCTGGTCAATCGGATAGCCACGATACTCGAGAATGCCTTTATCGCCATCGATAAAAGTAATGCGGCTTTTGCAGGAAGCCGTATTCATGAACGCTGGATCGTAAGTCATCAACCCAAAGTCATCCTCTGAGACTTTGATCTGGCGCAAATCCATCGCTTTGATCGTGCCGTTTTCAATACCGACTTCGTATTGTCTTCCGGTGCGATTGTCGGTGATCGTCAAGCTGTTTCCGCTCATCTTTTTCTCTCTCCCTCAACGAAGACTCCCCACGTCGAGAGATTAAGCCCACTACGTGAAGTATTCAATCCGTCGCTGGTGTCTTAATTTTGCTCTCTGCGTTCTCCGTGTTCTCCGTGTCTCTGTGGTGTTGTTTTTTCGCAGTTTTATCACCACGGAGACACGGAGAACACGGAGAGTTTGCGGTAAAAGATCTCAACTTAGGACACTACCAATCCGTCGCGTCAATTGTCAGATAAGTGCCCCAAGCCGGGCAAAAAAAGATGGCCCGCTCCCAATGTGCGGGCCAAGTGTTTTATGGAAATTGGTTGTTAGGAAATTGGGCAGTTACTGTTTTCGTGCTTGCTTGATCTCGCTGTCAGCACGTTTCTTCGCATCACTAGCTTCGTGGTCGCTCAAACCCAGATCATGCAGCGTCTGTCCTATGCTTCTTCCTGATGCCAAGCCTGCAAGAATTGCGTTTCGAGTTATATTCGGAAATCGCGAACCCAAATTCTGCGCGAGTCTCGTAGCCGCGACGTATTGACCAAACTTAAGATTCGGGTTAGTTGCTAATGCCGCTTGATATCCGCTCCGCAAACTGTTGGCGCTCATATGCAGGGCACGCGGAACACCTGGATGATCGGACAAGTCTTCGTCAGCACGTCGCAAATTAGAGCTGGCCGTTCGCGCCCGATCTAAACCGGCATCTGAACGCCCTTTGGATTTATCAGACGCCGTTCCGACCCCTCGATCGGAACGTCCGTCGGAACGTTCCGACGCATTGCCAAGTCCGCGATCAACGCCAATACTTGGAGGTCCGCCTGCGCTACCGCTACCGACTCCCCGTCCGCCACCAACGCCGCCGCCATGACCGCGCCCTTGCGCGAAGACTCCTGTGGACAACATCAGCGCGAACAAACATATAAGTGTGCCATGAATCAGTTTCGAAAAAGGCTTATTCTTCATCGCTGCCTCCTTGACGGAATTAGTTTTCAACTGGTTGCGATTGAGATAGGGAACAAGAGGGAGAAAGGTGAGTCTACCACAATGAAAAGACTGTACTTCCCACAGCAGGCGAAATGCAACCTTATTGCAATCCAAATTCCGGCCGAATGTGAGGTTCACTTGACGCTAAGGAGTTCGATCTCGAACACAAGCGTAGAATTCCCGGGGATGTCGGGTGGAGAGCCACGAACTCCGTATCCAAGCGCAGGAGGAATAATCAACTTGCGCTTGCCCCCGACCTTCATCGACATCACGCCTTCGTCCCAACCTTTAATCACGCTTCCAGTGCCAATGCGAAAATCAAAAGGCTTTCCATGATCGTAAGAGCTGTCGAACTTCTTTCCGTTGGTCAGCGTGCCGGTATAATTTACCGAGACCGTCTGGCCCGTCTGGGGACTAGGCCCATCACCTTGAACCAAATCAGCATACTTAAGCCCTGACGCGGTGACTATCTCGGATCCGTCTTTCGGTCCCCGGTGCGTGATGACATAAGCGACTGCTGAAACTGCTAGCACCGCAACAACTGCGATTGCTCCAATTCTCAGATTTCGATTCTTGCCGGAGGACGTTCGGAGGTTCGAAGCGGAATAGTGGCCCTTAGGCCTCTTCTTGGCTTTGGTGGACTTTCGGTGTCGACTCTGCGGCAAAAATATGGACCTGCCTTCCTTACATTTTACGTTTTGGGGACAGCCCTTATACCTTTAATAGCGCTTAGTTTCAAGCTTTCAGAAGGCCACAAATGAACAGGAATAGACACTAATCAGAATCAATAAGATGGCAGAAGTTACTTGTCGCATCTTTGCGCCCTCCCAGTCAGAAACTCATTCGGTGTAGGCGTTGCATAATAGCACGGCCCTCCGAGTTGCAAGGCTCACTCGCTTTTCCTAGTAGTGTCCTGATTTCACGCCCCGGTTCTCAGTGTTCTCCGTGCCTCCGTGGTGAAGATGGCTTCGGCACTTTTTCACCACGGAGGCACGGAGAACACTGAGAATGCCCTAAGACAATCTCAAATTAGAACGCTACTATGTTATTTCGTCCTCGTAAGCAAATTTTTTGTCGAAGCCGAACCTGAAAATGTAAACTGACTTCCGATGCCTCTCGTCGCCGTTATCCCTAAACCAAATGCCGCGGTTGAATTGCGCGAAGTCAATTCGCCCGAACTGGAAATGAATTCTGCACTCCTCGAAGTTGAACTCTCCGAAGTTTGCGGCACGGATGTCTATTTGCAACAAGGCCGATTGGAAGGCGTTCCCTATCCGCTCGTCCCCGGTCACGTCACGGTTGGACTCTTGCAGAAGATTCGTGGCGAACTATTAGACATCGAGGGACGAGCATTCAAATACACGGACCATGGACCGCTACCTGACAGCGCTGCGTTTAACCCCCATCTTGATCTCAACAAGAAACATCTCGACGTTCGTGGTTGCTGGGGTTCTGACTTTTCTCACTTTTACCGTGGCGCTCAGATGATTTCAGAGCCAGAGCGCTCCAAATCCTGGGATCAAATGCAGCTCGTTACTTATGAGCTCAGCAGTGCTAATGAAGCTCTGGCCGACGTCGCGTCAGGTCGAGTTCTGAAAGCGCTGATCGCACCTGAAAAGCAGAGGAGGCAGGGGCAGACAGCAGGAGGAGGGCCAGAATGACTTTGGCTACTGACCTGCTTCCCGCTTCCTGCTCCTGCTTCCTGCTCCTGCTTCCTGCCCCTGCTTCCTGGTTCAGGGTCCTTCGCCACGCTCGCGGCCACGTCTATCCCGCCCGTCATTTCTCATCTGCTGAAAACGCTGCCACTGGTCGGGTGTCAACACTTGCTGCAGACGTTCATCGGTCTTCTGCCGGATCTCAGTCACACGTGGTTCCGACTCTTTTCGCAGGGCTCGCAACTGTTCTCGTGTGTCGCCCAATATTTGTTGCACTTTGGTTTTCTGATCAGCATTTAGTTGCAAGCGGTTGGACAACTGCTCGAACCTGTCTTCGCGTCCAGAGCCAACACCGCGCACCCAGCCACGATAAACATTCAATGCAAGAATGCCGGCGGTAAAGCCAAGCACAAAAATGATTGCCGTCGCACCGCGAATCTGCCACTTGTTTTTAGCAATGTAGTCCATAGCTTACTTTGCCTCGCTGTCATTCGCATAAATCGTGCTGAGAACTTGCCCGTAAGTCATCTGATCATCACTCTGATTCTGATCGAGAACCACCGATTCCGCCGAATAAGGGCTCAAAGCAACAGCTGTCTCTTGCAACGTCGTGGTTCCGGAACCGGGAGCAAGAAAACTAAAAGCTGCGAGCGCAGCTGTGGTCACAGCCAACGAAGAAACAAACGCCCCCGCCGATTTCCACAGGCGACCCAGCGCAGGCGCTCGCTCGATTGCCTGCTGTTCTCTCCAGGCAGCCATTAGTCTTGTATGAAAAAATGGCGAGGGCTCTATCGCCTCTGCAGTGCGTTCCTTAATCAGAAGCGTCGAAAGTTGGGCCGCTTCGTAAGCGCGCTGACACGCCGCACAACCTTTCACGTGAGTGCGAATCAGTATCATTTCACTCTCCGTCAGGCCCGCGAGCGGAGCATTTTCGAGAATATCGACAATATGTTTATCTTTCATGATTCACCTTCGCTTTCATTGGCGGCAGCAAGCTTAAGCGTAGCTGGGTTTTCTTTGCCCCTCAATAACTTTTCCATAGCTTCGCGGACCCTTCGGCGAGCGCGAAATGCCCTCACCTTAACTTTCGATTCCGACCATCCCGTCATCTCTGCTACCTCTTTGACAGATGCTTCTTCACCGTCAATCAGTGTCAACGCCAACCGATCTTCTGGCGACAAGGCGCCAAGTACACGATCAGCAAGATCGGCCGCAACAAGACTGCGTTCGGCCGAGCGGTGAAGCTGGCCCGCGGCGTCGGCAAGCCTCTCATCCAACCAGTGACTCTCATCTTCGGTAAGGTCGGAAACTGTCAGTTCGGGGCGGCGCTTTGCTCCGCGAATAATGTTCAAACAAGTGTTGATAGCAATACGGGTCAGCCATCCTTCCATTGAGCCGCGCCCTTCATAGCTTTTAAGTTGAATGAAAGCCTTCAAGAAAACCTCCTGGGCTGCTTCTTCAACCAGACTTCGTTGCCGAAAAAATCTACTGGCAACCTTGAACACTCGAGGATTATAGCGTCGGACGATCTCCGAGAAGGCGGACTCGTCTCCGGCGCGTGCCTGCCGCGCCAGGTCGAGATCCGAGACCTGTTCGAAGCCGCTTGACAGAAGCATTCCTCATCAAAGTTTACGGCTGGCGGACTCGTTATGAACTTAATCATCTGAGTCCGCCAGTACCGTGGGGGAGACGTTACTGGTTGTCGCGCCGTTCGCCTCTGCGAGCTTTGAACTGCGCTTTCGCCTGGTCAAGCTGGGCTTTCTGCTCAGCAGTTAACACGGAAAGAGTTTCCTGATGAAGCTTGAATTGCTCGCCCATCATTTTAGCCTCGAGGCCCGCCATTTCCGTTAGTTTCTGAGTGGCCAGCGCTTCGTTGAACGTATCGCCTTCACTCGCCTGACGCAACTCCTGCCGCTTGGCTCGGAGCTGTTCGCGCAGTGGTTTGTTGCGTTCGGCAAAGCTCTCGTGGATCTGTTTGATCTTTGCTTTCTGGTCATCAGTTAGATTTAGCTTCGAGAAAAGTCCGCCGCCGCGCATCCCTCCCCAGCCATGGTCTCCGCGTTGGCCTTGCCATTCTGGACGAGGGCGCTGTCCCTTGTCCTGATCGGATTTGACCGACTGCGCAACGGCTATCGAAGCCGCCAAGGCAATCGCTGAGAGAGAAGCTATTGCCAACTTCTTATACTTTCCAAGTTTCTTCATTTTATTTTCTTACTCCTGATTCCTTGATCTGGTTTGAGGCCTAGCCTCCCAAAGGTAAGACACCGTGGGCGAGGGAATGGTTACACAGGTTCGGGATCAGACCGAGTGTGCGCAATCATTTTTCATATATCATTTGGCATTTATCATTTCTCCATTTTGTCAATTGAAGGGCTTACTGCTGCAATCCAGCTCGCCACGTCTCAACAGCTCAGCCCACCTCGCAGGTAGCAGGCGGATCCCACTGGCAGTCACTCATCCGACGGTCCCATGAGGTCAGAACCACTATGCGGTAGCTGTGGGTCCGCGACGCCGCCACTCCAGCCAGGTCCCATGGGTATGTGTGACTGCGCCGCGCGAACCCACAGCTACCGCATAGTGGTTCTGACCTCATGGGACCGTGGCTTGACTGACTACCGATGTCCGCAGAATCTGGAGGGTTGTCAAATTTGTCTTTTTCTAGACGAATACGTAACCAAACCACGAAAAACTGTGTCTAGAACTATAGGTAAATTGAAACATCGTTGAATTCAAAGATTGATAAGGTAAATCGCATGTCGACTGAAACTATTAAAGAACGTCCACTCGTGCACGGATTAGCTGGTGACAAAAGCGTCAATTGGCTAAAAGCGAACTGGGCAAAATTGCTTAAGCAAAAGAGGCAGCTAATGCTCGGCGGTGGGGCACTGGCTATTGTCGCGCTCGCAGGGTTCTACTTTTGGGGCAACCAGTCCGCCGCAGCTCAGTACATGACAGCCAAAGTAGAAAGAGGAAATCTGCGCAACACGGTTACAGCAACCGGAACACTGCAGGCAGTCACTACGGTTCAGGTTGGTAGTCAGGCCTCCGGCACAATCTCCGCGCTTTATGCGGACTTCAATTCAGTCGTTAAAAAGGGCCAGGTTGTCGCGCAACTCGATCCGGCAGTTTCCAAGGCGCAAGTTGACCAGGCCCGCGCAAATCTCGAACAAGCTCGCGCCAGCCTGACGCAAGCCCGCGCCGCCGTTGTGAATTCTCGCGCCGGTGTAAGCGGCGCGCAGGCCAGTGGTCTCGCGGCAAAGTCTACCGTGGAAAATAATCAGGCTGGAGTGTCCGGAGCTCAAGCTAACGTGGCAGTGTTAAAGGCTCAGCAGGACGATGCACTCAGCCTTCTCAAGCAGCAGGACTCATTGCTCAAAGCTGGAGTAATCGCGCAAAGGGATTACGACGTAGCACTGACGGCTTACAAAACCGCGGAAGCGCGAACCAACCAGGCAGTAGCTCAGTTGAACCAGGCGATGTTGACCGAGCAGTCGGCATCGAGCGCCGGGCTCGCGCAGTCGCAGGCACAGGTGCAGCAGTCGCAGGCACAGGTGCAGCAGTCGCAAGCACAGGTCGGGCAAGCAGCAGCACAAGTGCAACAAGCTCAGGCTGCATTGAGTCTGGCGGAAGTAAACCTCAGTCACACAACCATCACATCGCCGATCGACGGCATTGTAGTCTCCCGCGATGTGAACGTCGGGCAGACCGTCGCCGCGAGCCTATCAGCTCCAACGCTATTCACAATCGCCAACGACCTGACCCAGATGCAAGTCATTGCCAATATAGATCAGGCAGACATCGGTCTGGTGGAACAGGCAAAGTCGGTCAAGTTTTCCGTCGATGCATTTCCCGGCAAGGATTTCGACGGCAAGATCCAGCAGATGAGGATCAACCCACAGAACGTACAAAACGTCGTGACTTACAACGTCGTGATTGACGTCAACAATCCCGAACAGAAACTCAAACCGGGTATGACAGCCAATCTAACGATCACTATCGACGAACGTAATAACGTGCTGAAGGTTCCTAATGCTGCGCTCAGATTCATGCCGCAGGATGCGACCGGACAAAGAAGCGCCGCCGGCGCAGAAAACGGGAACGGTCAGGGCCGCAGAAGCCAACAGACTGGCGCTGCCAGTGGCTCAGCCCGACCCAGCTCGTCAGCTCAGCAAGGACAACAGGGCAACGGTGGCGAGTCGCACTTTGCTCCCGCGACAGCGCCAGTGTTGGAAGGGCAAACGCGACTAGTGTGGGTGCTTGGCCAGGATGGTAAACCGCAGTCACGACGCATCAAGGTAGGTCTCACTGACGGCGTAACCACCGAAGTCGTCGAAGGTGATTTGCAAGAAGGCGATATGGTAATCACGGGTCAAACTCTTGCAGGCGCGAGTAAGCCCCAAAGCAGCCAGTCTCCTGCCCCAGGCTTCGGTACCGCACCACGTGGCGGCGGTGCTCCAGGCGGCGGACGAAGATAACTACTCTGGTGTGGCCGCCGACAGGTCGTACGACAGTCGGCGGCTTCGGCGGCTGCAGACATACGCGTTAGGGAGTGCAAAGAAAATGGCAACGACGTTCACAATCGAACCACAAAAACTTCCATTGAGTGCTGCGTTGAAGCAGCAGGTGCCGGAAGCTCGTCCGGTTATTCAACTGGATCATATTCATAAGACGTACACGATGGGTGATGTGGACGTTCATGCGTTACGCGGAGTTTCGCTAACAATCAGAGAAGGCGAGTTTGTGGCGATCATGGGAGCGTCGGGTTCAGGAAAGTCTACAACCATGAATATCCTCGGCTGCCTGGATCGTCCAACGCGAGGCTCTTACATTCTTGATGGCGAAGATGTATCCGAGATGTCGAAGGACGAGCGGGCCGACATCCGCTGCCGAAAGATCGGCTTTGTGTTTCAAGGCTTCAACCTGCTTTCGCGTACATCGGCTCTGGAAAACGTTGAGTTGCCGATGCTGTACCTGGGTGTTGAAACCCACGAGCGGCACCAACGGGCAATGGAAGCGCTCGCAGCGGTGGGGCTTACGGGTCGCGAGCAGAATCATCCGAACCAATTGTCCGGAGGACAGCAACAACGTGTGGCTGTGGCGCGTTCTCTGGTTAACAACCCGGCGTTGATTCTCGCTGATGAACCGACCGGTAACCTCGACTCGCGCACTTCGGTCGAAGTGATGGAGGTATTCCAGCGACTGAACCGGGAACGAGGAATCACACTCGTGCTGGTCACGCATGAGTCTGACATTGCTCAGTACGCGCAGCGCGTCGTTGTCTTCAAAGACGGAAAGATCAAGAAAGATTACCAGATCGATGAGCAGCGCGACGCATCTGAAGAATTGAAGAATCTCCCGGCAGTCGAGGAAGACGAAGATGACGAGTAAGTTGAACCCTGCAACGAACCTGCGAAAGAGTCAGTCGGAAAAAGACTCTGCGCCTCCTTTGCGTACTCGGCGACTCTGCGGTGAATTCGTTTTTGGGCGCCATTTTACCGCGGAGGCGCAAAGTACACAGAGGTTGCGCAGAGAGGAAACATTGCCTGATTACGAGGGCTGTGGGAATAAAAGCGGGAAGAAGATATGAACCTCTTAATGATCATACGCGTCGCTTTTCGCGCTCTCGTGCGTAACAAGATGCGCGCAGTCTTGACGATGCTCGGCATCATCATCGGCGTATCCGCCGTGATTGCCATGGTGAGCATCGGACAGGGAGCATCGGCATCGGTCCAGGCACAAATCGAAAGCATCGGTACTAACTTGCTATTCGTCAGCGCAGGCGCGCAGAACGTGGGCGGTGTGCGCTCAGGCACCGGCGATAGCGGCACCAATACTCTGACAGTCGAAGATCTCGACGCAGTCAAGCGCGAAGTGCCGAGTGTCTCCATGGTCACTCCGGCCGTTAATGCGAGGTCCCAACTAGTTGCTGGAAACGCGAACTGGAACACATCTGTTCAGGGTGTCAGCGAGCAATATCCTGACATTCGCAAATGGACAGTGCAGAGTGGCGCGTTCTTTACCGATGCAGATGTACGCACCGCAGCGCGGGTGATCGTGATCGGACAAACTATCGGAGACAATCTTTTCGCTGGGATGGATCCCGTCGGACAAACCCTTCGTGTCATGAACTTACCTTTTCGCGTAGTGGGTGTGATGGCTAGAAAAGGCCAGGACCAGCAGGGCCGCGATCAGGATGACATTGCCTTTGCGCCCTACACCACGGTCCAGAAGAAGGTTTTGGGAAGCCCGCGGGTACAAATAGCCTACGTGTCAGCAATCTCGCAGGATGCGACCTACACGGCGCAATCGCAGATCACAGACTTACTTCGCCAACGTCATAAACTATCGGCGAGTGACGCAGATGACTTCACGGTGCGAAACATGACCGATGTTGCGGATGCGGCAAACGCGACCAGTAAGACAATGACCATATTGCTGGCCTGCATTGCCGGGGTTTCGCTGATGGTCGGCGGCATCGGCATTATGAACATCATGCTCGTATCAGTTACTGAACGCACACGCGAGATTGGCATTCGTATGGCTATTGGTGCGCGCTCGTCGGCCGTGCGCAGTCAATTTCTTATCGAGTCGATCGTGCTCAGCCTGACTGGCGGAATGATCGGTATCGTGCTAGGGGTTATTGTTTCTCTGGCGATACCGAAGATGCTGGGCTGGCCCACGCTCGTCTCCACGATGGCCATTATCGGTTCGGTAGTCTTCTCAGGAGCGGTAGGAATCTTCTTTGGCTACTACCCGGCCCGAAAAGCCGCGGCGTTGGATCCGATAGAGGCGCTAAGGTACGAGTAAAAAGTGTCCGATATGCTTTTAGCTTGTCGTTACTGATCCGGAGCGGCGGCTTAACCGTACTGTCATCGTATAAGAGGTTCTGACGCTTAACTGCTTGCTGTTACCGATCCACTGCTCTTCGCCCACAACCAATGCAGGCCAAACCAGAAGAGAAAACTAACAACATAACCAACCAGCACGCTTCCCAATCTAAACAGTGGGTCGACACGGGTGCCGATGAGCACTGCAACGATCAACAGCACTCCGTTGATTATGAGAAAAGTCCAAAGCGCGGTCCGGAGTGGATTGAGTTTGGTCGTCTTAAGCAACAGGAAAACGACTAAATTGCCGATGACGCCGGCGCTCACCAGTGCGTCAAGCGCATAGCCAAATATTAAGATGGAAGAGACCTCGTTTCTTCTTCCATAGCTCAACAGTAGAAGAGCAATGACGATTATGCCAATGCACCCGAGCAAAGCCATCGCGTCTCTTCGCAAGTTCTTCATAAAGGAGTCTTCCCTTCCTGAGTTTTCACTACGTTCTCTTGCGGCCGTCAATACAAGGTCGGCCAGGGTCCGAAACCAGAACCGCGGCAGCGATCCGCTTTTTGCTTCAGCACGATAACAGTCGCGGAACACTTGAATCATTTCCGATCCAAATTCCTGCCGAAACTCTGGCGGGTAGGCAAACAGCAACAAACCATAGACTCGGTAAGAAATGTTTCCGCGCAATGTGTTCATCGGGAAAGTCAATTGCCTGCCGGTTCCGTCCTTGTGTAACTGCGACATGGCAGATGCGCAATGCTACGCGCCACGCGCAGACAGAAGTTTCTTGGTTCGTGCACTCCTCACCAGTCTTTCGAGCCGCTGGGCCTCGGCCACCGCTAGCCGGTAACCAAAATCGGTAAGACGGTAGTAGCGACGCCGCTCGTCGTCGAGTTCGGGATCCGGACGTTCATCCAGCTCTTCAATCAACCCGTCTTTGAGCATTCGTTTTATTGACCCATAGAGAGTGCCTGGGCCGAGCCGCATCTTTCCTTCAGTCCGCTCGTCAACTTCACGCATGATGTCGTAACCGTGACGTTCCTTGTCGGCAAGCGCGAGCAGGATATGAAACATCGCTGGCGTCAGCGGTAATAAGTCCTCGGGGTTCTTTGTTTTGGTCACAATGTGTCCGGCGCTCCTAATAGTATCGTCTCTCGTTATATCGACGCGTGATATAGTACTGTGGACTGTTGGCGCTGTCAATCGCTCTCTTTTGGTAGATGCATTCTCTTTGCGTCAGCCACTCAACAATGACCACCTCACAGCTAAGGAAGGTGGACCCTGTCCCCGCTCAAGGTCGAGAGCCAGTCACTTTCGATACCAACTCTCAATCTTAGCGACACCTCTGTACAGCTTTGGAAAAAAGATGAAGAGTTATCAGACATGAATTGTTGGAATGATCTCGAGTGGCTTTCCGAGTTGAGCGGGGACAGGGTCCGCCTTCCCTATCTGTGAGGTGGATCAAGTTGAGCCATTAACTTGGCGATGAGCACATTCAGACATTACCAGCTTTTTTTTTGGGTCGCTCACTTGGTCGTCCTTACGTCCCGATCTTGTACTCAGAAAGACAAAGACCGGTCGTCACTAATGCAGTTTGGTGGTTAAACTGCGTGGATAAACGATCCGTTCGGCAATGTTGGTATCTGGCCACATATCTCGGCACTGCGAAGTAATCTTTCCGTTTGCAGTTGGTTTTTTTGAGCGAGACTTTGACGGAGACCGCAATCTCTGCTGGAGGCTTTATCTCAAACATCGTCGTTTGGGATCATTAACGGGTTTCACCCCGTGAGGGGTGCCATGTTTATAGATCTAAGGAGCAACACCCCCCTCCGGCTCCGTTCGAAGGAGCGGAACGTTTTGGGAGTGGTAATAATCTACTTGAATTCCGCTCCTTCGAACGGAGCTGTGCGAGGTTTAACTTTCCGGCCTATAAACATCTCACTCCTAACGGAGTGAAAACCGCAGTCGAACTACGAACATTCACTGCCTCTCAACCTGTAACTTAAGACTTACGTTCGTATTCCCTAGCGTATTCCGGCGCCTTAATTCCTTCCGGCAACCGTGGATGGTTGACTGGTGCAGCTGCAACAACGACCTTTAGGCTACGATTACTGTTTGCCGTGCGCTCACTGCTCTCTGCTGCTCACGGCCGCGGCGGTGTCCGGCGAGTTCGCAACTGCGCGAGTCAATCTAATATTCCCATTAATTCCATGTGCACTAATCGCACTACCGCCGCTGCCAATGCGTGCCGAATAGCTGCCATGTCTGCTCTTATCAATCGTTACTTCGGGCAGGTCAGACGTAACGCGACCATTCATTCCGTGCGCATCCAGGTCTGCATTAAGACCTTCGCTCAGCTGCAGCTCAATATTTCCATTAACGCCGTGGATACTGACACCATCACCGTTGAGTCGCTTGAGGCCGACTAAGATGTTTCCATTTATTCCCTTGAAGTCGACAGTCCCGGCGGCTCCGGCAATCTGCACCTGACCGTTTACACCGTGGACCTCAACAGACCCTTCCAATTCGCCCGACGTTAAAGAGCCGTTCACACCTTTAGCCGCGAGAGAAATCTGACGTGGCAGTCTAAGAGTGACTCGCTCCGTAGGATTCGATCCAAAGAGTCTGGCAAAGAATCCGACGTCACCTTTTTCACCGTGAATCCGCAGATTATTAGAATTGGCCTCAATACTGATCTTCCGCCGATTCAGGGCTTCCGGGCTCGCTGCGGTACGCTCAATGTAAACATCAGCCGTCCCAGTGTCAGACGTTTCGATCTTGATCGCGCCGTTGATGTCCGTCAGTTCAACACGAGCTCCGGCTGCAAGTTCGTAGCTCTTTCGTATTTCGTCGCGCGCTTGACCCGAGTTGTCAGAGAAAACTCCCGGCAGATTTGTAATACACGCATGTACCCTTGAATGGGAGCGCACAATGCCCGCAAGGCCGGCAATAACCACCAAAACAATCACTAGAGCCACGCGTTTCATTTTGTTTTTACCTCTAAAGGAGCTATGAAATCGAAATTCCTGAGCCTTTAACGAAGGGAGCATGGGATTTGTTTCGCTTCACTTTGAAAGGTTCATGTAGGGGCGTCCCTCCGTGGGCGCCCCTCTCTTGAGTGACAAATCGCCAAGAATGGGGGCGCCCACGGAGGGACGCCCCTACAGCTAAAGTAATCGCCGTTTCAAGCCTCACCGCTGCCTGAGATTCAGACCGCTACTGGTGCAGTTTGGTTCGTTGAGCTATCAGAGCCGCAGTGTCAATGAAGTCAGTACCGTAACGCGGTAGCGTCGGGTCATGCGTACGATGGCGATTTACAGTGTCAAATCGAAGTGCGAGGTCAATCCGACGCTACCGCGTTAGGGTACTGACTTCATTGACACTATGCCGTCTAACTGCTGCGCGGAACAAACTGAACTGAAGTACCTTCAACCTCACCATTGCCTGAGGGTCGTTAGTCTTGATATAAACTTTCTCCAGCACATAGAGTTCAATTCAGAGAAGTCTCAATTGTTTAGCATTCTTAACCGCACTCCCACAGCTTCCTGAACCGGCCCTAAGAAAGTGCGCGTCTATCAAGCAGGTTTCATTGTTGAAACTATGGGTGAAAAGAATTCAAAGGACCTGACCGTCCTGGTTGTCGAAGATGTCGAGGATGCCCGCCTTTTTATGCGTCTCGAACTGGAGAGCTATGGCTTCATAGTGTTTGAAGCTGCTGACGGACAAAGCGCCGTTGACGTCGCTCTGCGAGAACGTCCTGACGTAATACTAATGGACCTCACTCTTCCTTTGATGGACGGATTTGAAGCAGCGAGACTAATAAGGAAGAATCAGGAACTGAAAGAGGTTCCGATCATCGCTGTGACTGCGCACCAGGAAACAGACTTCCGCGCAGGCGCCAGGGATTCTGGTTTCGATGCGTACGTCACCAAGCCAATCGAAATGGCCTGGTTGAAAGAGCTTATCGATGGCCTCTTAATCTGACCTAGGGCTTCTTATTCGCGGTTATGTAAGCCTGGAGTTTCTGCTTTTCGGGATCGTCTGGACGCTTCTTCAGGAACTCTTCGTATTCAATGGCCGCTTTGTCTTTCATTCCCACAGCGTTGTAAAGAGCGGCCAGACGCAGATGTGCGTCCGCCATCCCGACGGGATCAAGCTTGATTGCTTCATTCAAATAACCAACCGCGAGAGAGCCTTTCTTGATTTGAAGATAAGCATCACCCAGAAAGTAGTTTGCCTGCGGAGAAGTTGGCTGAACCTTGACCGCCTGCATCAGAACTTCAATCGCGCCGTCAAAGTCTTTCTGCGCGATCCTCAGCCGACCGAGACTAATCAGGGCCAAAGCATAATCGGGGTGTTTTGAGATGGCTTGCGTGTACGCCTTCTCGGCCTCAGGGTAATTCTTTTGAATGAAGTAGACCGTTCCTAACTCCTTCCAAGCGGGAAAATCTGAGGCGTCGGAATCAACAATCTGACGTAACAAGGAGACTGCCTCATCATAGTTCTTGTTTTTGATGGCCTCGGTCGACTTGCCGAACAGCTTCGCGGTCTTGGCTGGCCGATCGTATTTGTCTGCAGCCGAGACAACACTGGCCCTGGCGGCTCCTGACAAGTCTCGCCATTGGAGCTCGATGTCCTGCTCCAGGTCAGTCTTTACTGGCGACGAGAAATCAACACTAACGCGGGTGAGCTCGCTGTTCTCGTACTCAACAACGACGTAGTACCTACCGTCTGCCAAATCGATAAACCGGTATCGTCCATTGCTCGAAATTCTTTGTCGAGCGAGAGTATTCCCGTATTCATTAAGGAGGATTACATCCAGAGAGATGGGCTTACCACCATTGGCCTGGCTTTCGTCAACCTTGAGATTTCCGTAGACGACATGATGACCCGCGGGTGTACCCCTGCCACCCTGACCACTCTGGGCTGCAACGGAGGCCGCAAAAAGAAGGATGAGTACAATTGAGAGACTGATTCGTTTCATTCGGTCATTGGTGTTGAGCACTGGAAATACCAGAAACTAATGTTAGATCTCTTGTCCCACTGAGGCAAGAACTTAGACCGACACCTAGTGTCTTGGATTCAAGAAATCTGACTCGGGTTACGACTCGTTTGGTGAAATGTCACTCAACCGCAGAACAGGAAGCGGTAGCGACCTGGCCGATCCGCAACACACAAGCTTTAGTTGAGTGCTACCGCAGCGGCCAGGTCGCTACCGCTTCCTGTTCTGCCGT
>WNFR01003421.1_pt1 | contig 16420 bp, 21 predicted proteins | sample 5400221 | NCBI WGS metagenome assembly WNFR01 (sample SAMN13153357, study PRJNA577476) | soil metagenome | isolation source: 40 cm soil under Madrone tree | place: USA:California | collected 2016-06-14 | reverse complement strand
TCGCAACTTTCTTCCCCGAGACCCCGGCCTCCGCGGCTCGTCGCTTCCGCAGGCAGCTCGTTGTCCACCTGAGCTACCTCGCCAGCGCCTGCCCTTGCGGCCCTGCGCTTCGATGCTACCAGTCCGCCCTTATTGAGCAGCTCGGGGCCACGCTGGCGCGCGTCAAGGATGAACCAAGAATTGCGCATGAGTGCTGGACGAGCGCGCTGGCGGCGCTGTCAGCCGCGCAAGCCATCGGCCGTCTGAGAAGCGCCATCGATGGGACGGTGGCGGCGCCCGGAGTCCTCGCCGCAGGCTCGCGTCTGCTCGCCCGGCTGCCGCGGACCCTTCGCAGCCCATCGGTCTGGCGATTCAGCCGGAGGGCAGCGGAGGCGCGTAGCCTTACGCGCCATGCCCTCGCGACGGCCCGGGGCTCGACTGAGCCGCAGGAAATCGAATCACTGAACGGGGTCGTCGTCGGATCTGCGACGCTTGGTTGCGATCTCATGCGCGCCAGCATGGTCTTAAAAGGAAGGTCCAATGCAATCCCAATTTGATCTCGTAGGCGCGTTTGTGCCGACGATCGCCGCCTGGTTCGTGCTCTCGCTGGCAGTATTCGTTCCAGTCGACGCAGTGCAGACCCGGCGCGGCTTTTACCGGCTGTTCTGGCACACGCCCCTCGCCCGCTTCGCCCTCCTGGTTTGCCTGTCTTGCGGCAGCGCGCTGGTCGTGGCCAACCACTGAAGGGAGATACCGATGCAGACCGTCGTCCGCGTGTTGCTGACTCTCGTCTTGCTTACTGTGGCTGTTTTCCTCGGCTACGATCTGGCGAGGTATTATCTCTATTCTCCATGGACCCGGGATGCCCGCGTCCGCGCCAATGTGGTGACCGTCGCGCCCGACGTCTCCGGTTACGTCGATGATATTCGCGTGCGGAACAATCAATTCGTGCACAAGGGCGACGTGCTCCTCATCATCGATCAGGAGCGTTATCGATTGGCGCTCGCAGATGCCGAAGCCACCCTCGCGGCACGGTATGCTCAGCATCTCATGATGCTCGACCAGTACCAGCGGCGCTCGAAGCTGGCTCCCGGATACACCATCACTGTCGAGAAGCTCGACACCGCACATCGACAGTCGGAAACGGCGACCGCCAACTACCAGCAGGCGATTGCTTCGCGCGACACCGCCGCCCTGAACCTCAAGCGAACCGAGGTGCGCGCGTCAGTCAACGGTTTCATCACCAATCTCAATCTTGCCCAGGGCACGTTTGCCTCGCAGGGGAAGGCGGTCATGGCCCTGATCGACAGCGATTCATATCGGGTCGAGGCGTATTTCGAGGAAACCAAGATCCCGCATATCAGGCATGGCGCCAGCGCCGAGATTCATCTCATGGATGGATCTCCTCCGCTGCAAGGGACCGTCTTGGGTGTGGCGAGAGGCATCACGGACCAGGATAACAAGGATGGTCCGGAGCTTCTCTCTTCCGTCAATCCCACATTCACCTGGGTCCGGCTGGCACAGCGCATTCCTGTCACCATCGACCTGACGCAGGTCCCGCCCGGCGTGTTGATCAGCGCCGGAATGACATGCACGGTCGTCATGAAGGAAGGCGCGGGGCCTGAAATCGGGCACGGCATCAAGAAAGTCATGACGGTAATCTTGGGAGCACTGTCAACTTAGGGCGTGTACCAATTAACGTGCAGATGTCGGGTCTTGGGGGCTAAGCGGAAATGTTCTAGTCGATCAGAGCATTACCGGTTTTGACCCAACTCGGACATAGGCCAAACGGCAATCCCACAATGCAGCGGCAAACCGGTCGCAACGTTTTGATGGACTATCGCTTTGCCGTGAGCAACATTGGGGCTTGCGCGCATTCGCGGCTGACTTGATGGCCCCGACACCTACTTGCCATGCCGAGTATGAAAGACATGAACGCCGGGACAAGTCGGGGTTTGACCCACGGCTTGACCGCGCAATCCAATGGTCGCGGGCGGATCGGGAGTGAGGTCTTGTCGCTGGCGACGGCGACGGCGATCGACCGATTGGGAGGAGCGCAATCGGCCGCAACGGCCTGCCAGGGAGGCCCGTATGAAAAAGGAAAGAAGCAAGCTGTACAACGTTGAGCTACTTAAGTTGGCCTTGCCGGTCGCGACCGCTATTTTCGTTGCTCTGCTCACCGGATGGACAGGTTATGTATACTCGCAACTCACGCAGAATCAAAATGCGATCATCGCTAAACGAACAGAACTGTATGACAAGATCGTCAAAAATACGAATGCAATTCTCAGCTATTACATGTTCGTGGGAAAATGGAAACGCTACACACCCCTGGACATCATTAGTTTCAAAAACGATACCGACGAGCTGATGTACTCTTACCAGCCGATGTTTTCGGAGAATCTGTTCAAATCATATAATGAACTGTTTGATCAGTTCTTCAGAATCACCGGCGACTGGAAAGATGCGCGATTGAGAACCAGTGTGGCGTGCCGGATAATGTTGGATACTTGGCAGGAGAATTGGCGGGAACGGTTTGAAGAAGAAGACAATCGAGCCCGCATCTGCGAGGCATACAACAAATTCATGAACGGCCTCGCTGAGGAACTTCAACTGAATACGATTACGGGAAACAGGACCTTGCTGGTAACCTGCTATAAGCGGGACTTGCAAATGCCCTGCTCTAAGTAGCACGGGGCCCGCATGAGCGTAGCGAAATGCGGGATCGGCGCGACGTCGTCGCCTGCGCGGGCGCCGCGAGTGGCCACGGCCCGGGATGGCAACCGGTCGCCACCGCCGAGGTCGATGATCGGGTTCGCGCGGCCGCCGGTGAACACACGCTGCCTCGATCTGTCGGAGTGATCCGAACGTCGAGCCAGGCACCCGCCGCCGGTTCCCCACGCCATTAGCGCGGCAACGACGGTGTCTCTTTGTGGTGTCCGGAACACGGCACCGAGGCGGACACACGTTCGAATTAGAAACATAAACCTAGACTTAGTTGCATGCCGTCCTCGCGCGCATATTCTCTATGACGGCAGCGGCAAGGAGCCACACATGCTTCGCGAACAGACGATCAATTTTCTCGAAGCCACCGTCGTTTTCCTGTTGCTGACAAATGCACTGAGTATTTGTGCGGCTACATGGGCGATCTACCTTGCAGGTCGCGTGGACGCCGCGCCGACGGCGATCCATCCGAGGCTCGGACGGTTCTTCGCCACATGGAGCCAAAGGCGGAACGCGCCGTTATCCGCCGGGCTTCGCGCCAGTTCGAACTGAGGCAGTCGGACGCGACCCCGAACGAAAGGCGGAGTTCCGACGATTTTCGGGTCGCTGAAGCAGAGCAGTTAATTTTCGAGGAATGGTTCAGCCTTGCGAGGAAATGGTTCAGCCTTGCGAGGAAGATGAACACCAGTAGCGAAAGACAGAGATGCAGCCCCGGTTTCTGTCCCCCTCCCTGTCGACCGGGTTGCATGCGGCCGGTCCGTCCCCCCGGACCGGCCGCCACCATTCTGATCTGCGTTGTGGCGGGCATCCGGCGCGGCGTTCGGAATTGCGGCGCGGATTTCGCCGCAACGTCTTGGCCTCGACTTCGACGGCATTCGCAGTGACGTGCTTGCTCATTGTGTTGCGACACCGCACTTCAAGCCGTGGCCCGGGCGTGACGTAACAAGCGGAAATGCAATAAAATTGCATGCTTTCCGTGGCTTAGGCCAGACTCCTCGCCCCTCAGCGGCTTTCCCCAGCCCCGACCGTTCATGAATCGTCCGCCTCCGATTCGCATTTATTGCCAATGCCTGCGCCGACTGCCTGGAGTTTCTGCGCAACTTCGCTCCATGCCCAGCAAGCTTCGACAAGCAGGGCATCTGCCCGTCGCTACATCAGGTCGTGTCCGGATCGCCGGATCCGAATGCGCCGGTCGGCGCATCAGCGCGTGGTCGAAAGGCGCCTTATGTGCAAGAACGATTCGAGCTCCACGCTCGTCCTGGCCGGAGCATCCGATGCCGAGCCCATCGAGCAACGCGGCGGTTCTCGATTGAACCCTCGCCGGTCGATGCAGGGTGAGATCGGCTTTGTCGGGCTTGGCAACATGGGCACGGCGATGGCGGTGAATCTCGCCGCGGCCGGGCATCGCGTGATCGCGTATGTCCGTCGCCCCGATAAGATAAACCGGCTCACTGCGCTCGGTCTCAATCCCACAACGGATATCAGCCACCTTTTCGACTGCGAGATCGTCATCAGCATGCTGCCGGACGATGCGGCTGTTCATGACGTCGTGTTCGGGCGTGCCGATCTCGGCCTCGACGGTCTTGCCTTTGGGTTGATGCCGGGCGCGATTCATCTCTCGATGAGCACGATCAGTTCGTCCGCTGCCTCCGACCTCGCGAGCGAGCATGCGCGCTACGGCCAAGGCTACGTCGCGGCGCCCGTCTTCGGAAATCCCGATGCCGCCAAGGCGCGGCAGCTTTTTATCATCGCCGCCGGCGCCGCGGCGGATGTCGAGCGCTGTCGGCCGGTCATCGACAGTCTCGGACAAAGGACTTTTGTGGTCGGCGCCGATCCCGGACATGCAAACCTGATCAAGTTGCTCGGGAATATGATGACCGCAACCGCGATCGAGATGCTCGCAGAAGTCGTCGCCGTGCTTCTACGGCGGGGGCTCGATCCCAAGCCTTTCGTCGACATCTTGACCAGCACGATGTTCGGCGGCCGCGCGCATCAAATCTACGGCGACAAGATCGTCAGGCAGTCCTACGCGCCCGGCTTCGTCATGCCGTTGGTTCTCAAGGATGTGCGCCTGGCGCTGGCGGAGGCGGAAAAGGCGGGCGCCCCGATGCCGTCGGTCGGCGTGGTGCGAGACAGGCTGATCACCGGAATTTCACGCGGCTATGCCGATCTCGACTGGACCGCGCTTGGCTTGATCGCCTTGGAGGAAGCGGGCCTCCACATTGCCCCTCCGGTCGCCCTCAATTGAAGAATTCATTCGCGGGTTGCCAGCCAGTGGAAGGATCGTTTGCATGACGAGAATGAATCAGGGAGCCGAAGCACCCGCAATGGCACGAGCCTGCGTCGCCGCATGTCTGCTCGTCTCGAGCGCGATACCGGCACTGAGCGCGGGAGACCCGGTTGTCGGAGAGGCGGATTTTTCGGGGCGTTGCGCAGCATGTCACGCGACGGCCGCCGGCCAGAATAAAGTCGGTCCGTCGCTCGCCAGCGTGTTCGGAAACGCGAGCGGCACCGCGCCGGGCTTCGCCTATTCGGCGGCCTTGAAGAGCGCCCACGTGACCTGGGACGACGCGACGCTCGATAAGTGGCTGCAAAATCCCTCAGGCCTCGTTCGCGGCACCACGATGTTCGCCAGCGTGCCGAGCGGCGACGATCGCCAGAATATCATCGCCTACCTCAAGACCCTCTCGGCGCCCCGGCAAGCTCCGCCTGCTGCCACCCCGTAAACCAAGCCACGCGAGACTTGCCTGCCCCCCTGTCAAATGAAGATCCCCTGACACCCGCGATGCATGAAGGAACACATCATGGCCCCCCAAGCCGACACTCTCGACATCAACATGCAGCTCACCGAAATTCCAGGAACGACCGTCAAGGTATCGCCCGTCGCGATCGGCACTTGGGCCATTGGCGGGTGGATGTGGGGCGGAACCGATGAAGCCGAGTCGATCTCCACCATCCGCGGGGCGTTGGAACACGGCATCAATATCGTCGATACGGCGCCGGTCTACGGCTTCGGCCACTCCGAGGAGATCGTCGGCAAGGCAATCGCCGAGGGCCAACTGCGGTCGCGCGTCGTCATCGCCACCAAGGCCGGACTTGAGTGGGAAGGCGGAAGAGTCACCCGCAATGCCGGCCGCGCCCGCATCCTGCAGGAGATCGATGACTCCCTGCGCAGGCTTCGCACCGACTACATTGACATCTACCAGGTCCATTGGCCCGATCCATTGGTGACGATCGAAGAGACCGCCGAGGCGATGGACACGCTGTACAGGCAGGGAAAGATTCGCGCCATCGGCGTGAGCAATTTTTCGGTCGGCCAGATGGAGCGGTTTCGCCGCGTGGCGCCGCTGCACGTCCTGCAGCCGCCTTACAATCTGTTCGAACGCGCGATCGAAGCCGACCTGCTGCCCTATTGTCGCAAGAACAAGATCGCGACACTAGGCTACGGCGCACTATGCCGCGGCCTTCTCTCCGGACGCATGCGGCCGGATACCATTTTCAGCGGCGACGATCTTCGCCGCAGCGACCCGAAATTCCTCGCGCCGCGGTTTGCTCAATATCTTGCCGCCGTGCAACGACTCGATCGGCTCGCTCAGCAACGCTTCGGCAAGCGCGTGATTCACCTGGCGGTCCGTTGGATGCTCGACCAGGGCATCACCACTGCGCTGTGGGGCGCCCGTCACCCGGGTCAACTTAAGCCGGTCGACGAAGTGACGGGTTGGCGGCTCGATGCCCCCGCCAAGGCGGAGATCGATCGGATCCTGCGGGAGACGATCACCGATCCGGTCGGCCCGGAATTCATGGCCCCGCCGGCGCGCAGCGTCGCAGCAACGGCGCAAGTGCTTGCATGAGCGCGCTGGAGGTGAGGCGGCCGGCGTCGTCGCAACGCCGAGGGACTCTCGTCGTCACCTTCAGCCTCACGCGTGGCTACGCGGTGCCGGGGACCGCCAGGGCGGCGGAGGCCGCATCGCGCGGCCGGATCGATGGATTCCTCGCCCTCGACATCGATGGCAGCGTCCTGGTCTATTCCGGCAAGGTCGACCTCGGCGCCGATGTGCGGACCGCGTTCGCACGGATTGTGGCGGACGAGCTCAATTTGCCGGTGGATCGCGTTACGGTGGTCCAGGGCGACATGGCGCTCACGCCGGACCAGGGCCCGACTTCGGCAAGCCTATTTATTCAGAATGGCGGAAACCAATTGCGTCGGGCCGCCGCAAAGGCGCGCCGTGCGCTGCTTGAAAAGGCCGCAGCCCAGCTCGATCGCGACGCTTCCATGCTCGCGATCCGAGATGGTGTCGTGATCGCCAAGAACGAGCACGATGGCGGCCGCGAGCTATCGCTCGGAACGTTGGTCGGCGGAATGTCGCTTGCGCTCACTCTCGACGACGACGCACCGCGTAAGACGCCGGCGGGCTACATCGGGGGAAAGGCGGCTCCGGGCTCGACCAGGACGGCAATGTGATCGTTTGGAAATCTGGTTGTTCAGACCGGATGGCGAGATATGCCGGTCGGGGCGCGGCAGTCGTGGACGGCTCCCGGGCCTCAGTTGCCGGATCCGTCGTCACGCCCGAGGGCCGTGTTGAGGCATGCGATCAAGCTTGGTCCGTCGAAAGGCTTGGTCAGAAAGCCGATGGCTCCGGCCTTCATCGCTCGCGCGAAGGTGCCCTCCTCTGGAAAGGCCGTGATGAAGATGAACGGCACGTGCCGGCCGCGGGAAAGCAAGTGGGTTTGCAGCTCGACACCGCTCATGGACGGCATGCGGACATCGGAAATCACACACGACATGCCGTCCAGGCGCTCGGACTTCAGGAACTCCTCGGCCGACGCAAACGTAAAGACGGTGTATCCATGCGACCTTACAAGACTGCTCGTTGACGCGCGAACGGATGCATCATCGTCAATAATCGCAATCACGGGAATTTTTTTTGGCAACGAATCATCCTTCGGAGAGCCTGTCTTGGCACGCCGCCCTACCGCAGTATGTAGCGCGAAGAAAAGTCAAAAGAATCATACTTAGGTTTTACCGACGCAGCGGCTTTTTATGAGGAATTTCAAGCGCTTCGGCCATTCTCACCAGCTCGGCCAAGGATCGGGCTCCCATTTTTCGCATCACATGCCCGCGATGGATCTTCACCGTGATTTCACTCACGCCCAATTCGGCGGCAATCTGCTTGTTCATCAGGCCCGCGGTGACGAGCGCTATCACTTCCCGCTCGCGCGGGGTCAGAGATTCGAACAAGTGACGCATGCCCGAAACGGCCTGCTCGTTTTCGCGTCTTTGCCGATCCCGCTCGAGCGCCCTGGTCACGGCATCCAGCATGTCCTGATCGCGGAACGGCTTGGTCAAAAAGTCGACGGCTCCGGCTTTCATCGCCTTGACGGTCATCGGGATATCGCCGTGACCCGTCATGAAGATGATGGGGATGTGAATATCCGCGTTGGCCAACTCATCTTGAAAGTCGAGCCCGCTCACGCCCGGGAGCCTGATGTCGAGCACCAGGCAGCTGGCGATGTTTGGAAGCGTGCTTTGCAGAAATTCGGGGGCCGAACCGAACACCTCGACCCGCAAGCCAACCGACCCGAAAAGGCTCCTGAGCGCTTCGCGTATCGACTCATCGTCGTCGATGACGAAGACGACGGGGCCTTTCGCGCTCGCGAGGTCGCGCGGCGATGTCGGGCGCCCGATCACCGTGCATTCCCTCGATTTACTGGCAGGGTGAAGAGAAAGGCCGCCCGATGTGGCACGTTTGGCACCGTCCATACGCGCCATCCGTGAGCCTCGATGATCGAATGGCAAATCGACCGCCCCATGCCCATACCGCTGGATTTGGTAATACAGAAGGCCTTGAACAGCCGGCCTTCGCTCGCCGCGGAGATGCCGGTTCCGCGCCAGGCCGAAAACGCCAACACAAGGGCGCCGACCAACAATTGTTGCGCGGCTCCAAACCGGTTTCCTTCGATCCGGCTAAGCGTTATCCGGAACACGATGGCCGCTCCAAACGGCTCGGCACCCCACTCGCTCCCGATCCATCGCGGTGCCCGATGACGGCCGGGTGCGTGCAATCTGCTTGATCTGACAGAGGATCGGGCGGTTCCGGCATCGGTGTCAAGCTCAAGCGGGCCCGCCCCGCCGAGGGCGCCCGCTGGCTGGGCGGCTCAGATGCCCTGTTCCGGCGCCTGGAAGACCGTGACCGGCGGCCTCTCTCCCGGCTTGTCGGGAAGCTTTGGCTGCGGCAGCGCATAGAATTTCGGCTCCCCCCTGTCCCAGCTGCGCTCGAAGGGCAGCCCCATGCCGACGCCGCTGCCGTGCTGGCGCTCGTTCTCGCCGATCGCGCTCTGCAACGCCTTCGCCACTTTCTCGTCCCACGGCAGCTTGTAGTAGCGTGGCTCGGCCAAACCCGGGAGTTGCAGCCAAAGATAGACACCGTCGTTCTCCTTCAAATAGGAGCCGATGACCTTGGCGTCGGGCATGCTCGTTCGGAACACCTCGAGCTGCGTCGATTTCGGCCGCCCCAGCATATCGGAATAGCCGAAGAACACAGCGCCGAGGATGACGGCGAAGAAGCCCGCGATGACGGCGCGGCGCCCGCGGCTCCCCGCCGGCACCGCCACATAGGCGAAGGCGCCGAGCACCAGGGCGAGGGAGATGAAGGCGATGAGAAAGCTGGTCATGAGCTGCCCGCCGCGCGGAGGTTCTTGTGGATGCGATTCATGCTGTCCGCGACGAGCTCCCCCTTCTCATCCAGCCGGAAGCGGAAGGCCGTCGCCTCCTGGCCCTCGAAGGTGAGCTCGACATTCGTCTGAAGCGCCTGGCGCACCTGTCCCTGCTGATTCTGCAGAGACACCTTGATCTGCGCGCCGACCGGGAATTTACGGTCGCGCGAGCGATACAGCATGGCATTCACGACATATTCGCCCGGCCAATGGCCGCGGCCGTAGGAGACCTCGTAATTCATCGAGTTGGGATCGCCGCTCCGCCCGAGGTCGTCGCGCACCAGGTTGAAGACCACGCCCGACTTGTTCGAGTAGCCGACCGGCACGTCGCCTGGCGCCTGCACCCACAGATCGACGTCGGCATCTACCGCCTTGTCCCAGAACATCTCGACGATGACATTGCCGGGAGGCGCCTGTCCCTTGCTCTGCTCCTGGTCGTTCTTGGCGACATGCGCAAGCGCAATGGCGCCGATCACCAGATAGGCGAACACCAGCAGGAACAGCATGTCGCGGAAGGAAACATTCATCCCGCGCCACATCGCCCTAGACCTCCTGCCGAGCCAGCAGATGGGCGTTGGTGCCGAGCCAGAGATAGCCGATGCAGGCGAGCAGATTGGTGTAGAGCGCGATGCCGGCGCCGACATAGATCGCAGTCACGATCGCCTTGAAGCTCTCGAAGCTTTGCGCCTTGTCGACGGACAGGTCGGACACGGTCATGATGAGGCCGAGTACCGTGCCGACCATACCGAGATAGACGAGCGTGTTGCCGATCCATCGCACTGTCTGCCAATCCTTGCAGGCAGTCGCACCGAGTCCAATCACGAACAAAGCGGTAATGAGGTAGCACATGCCCGACTCGTCGGCGCGGTAGGGCTTCAGCAACAAGCCTTCTGCCCAAGCCGCGGCCAGCAGCGCCACGCCGACCAGGTTGATGACGGCGAACCTGGCGAAGAAGGGAACCTGCGCGACGCGCGAAGCGACAGCGGCCGGCCGGGGAAGCAAACCGAGTTTTTCGGGAACGGCCGAACCCAGAGGTTTCAGCGGCAACACCTCTCCACGTGGGTCATAATGCTCGGCACGCGAAGCCGACTGATTGAGCTTCAACGACATCACGACGCCCTCGCCTGAAATCGAATTGCCGAGACGGCGCTCTTGCGGTGGCCGGCGTAACACTTGTGATTGCAGTAGGACAGCCGTGTTGCGATGTCGCGCAGGTAGCTGTCGCCGATCTGCTCGCGGCACCGCGTACAGATCGATTGCAGGCGGGGACTTCTGCCATTCACCACGACGAATTTCATGTTCTGCCTCCCAAGTGGGGCGTGCCGGAGGGATCTGGACCCGGCGAATGCTGAGCGCGCTCGGACGTCTCTGCGACGAAGCACGTCGATGTGCGCAGGCCAATCGCACCTTCGCGAACCGACCAGACATCATCGCCGGACGAGATCACCAGCATCTTGGACACTCCAGCCTCCGATACTACACTCCACAATGGTGTCGCGCCGCGGCCTGGAGCAATTAGGCGTAGGTAGGTTCAAGCTATGCTTTGGTTTAAGGTTCCGCCTCACGGCTGACGATTCAAATGGCGACGGGCAGACGCGCCAGGAAGGTCGCAAGCTGACGCCTTCGAGCCGGCCAGGACGGCGACATGAAAGCGTTGATTGTGGATATGATGGCTTGCCAATCTGAAATTTTCCAATGCAAACGAGGAGCGCGTCGTGGCCCGCAAGATCGCAGTTGTCGTCGGGAGCATCCGCAAGGAGTCGATCAATCGCAAACTCGCCAAGGCGCTGATCAAGCTCGCGCCCAAGGATCTTGAATGTGAGCTCGTGCGCATCGACGATTTGCCGGTCTTCAACCAGGATCACGATCAAGATCCGCCGCAACAGGTCGCGCGCGTGAAGGCGCAGATCGTCGCCGCAAACGCGATTCTGTTCGTCACCCCCGAACACAACCGATCGCTGCCGACCGCACTGAAGAATGTCCTCGACTGGGTATCGCGGCCCTATGGCAAAAATCTCTGGGCAGGCAAGCCCGCCGGCGTGGCCGGCGCATCGGTCGGCGCGGTCGGCACCGCGGTGGCACAGGCACATCTGCGCGCCGTGCTGGGCTATCTCGACGTGCCCACGCTGGGGCAGCCGGAAGTCTATGTACAATTCACCAAGGACTTGATCGACGACGACGGCAATGTCAGCAACGACGGCACGCGCACGTTCCTTCAGTCGTTCGTTGACCGTTACGCGGCTTGGATCGCGAAATTGGGATGATTCTTCGCTGGCGCCTGGCCGAAGCCTGCCCAGGTCCACCTTGACGGCGCGTGCCTCCGGCGCTGGCCCTAGACGCCGATTTCCTCGACGGTGATCACCGAAAAGAAAGGGGCGGGCTCGACGGCATGGACACCGTCCTCGGCGACGACGCCGATAACAAGTATCTTCACGATCTGAAAGGCCGTGTTTTTGCTTCTCGCAGTGGCCAGCTTGGGCCCGCGCACATAGGCCACGGTGGAAACCGCACAGGCGCTTGGGTCATGCTCGGCGGCATTGACGCCGTCGACGGCATTTTGCGTATCGCCATCATACAGAGCGACGAATCGTTCGACCTGCTCCCGGGTATCGCAGAACAGATTGGTGCCGACCTCGACCTCAATCTCCTGGGCGGACGCTGGCACGGCAAAGAACAATGACACGATCAGCGGCGCGAGACGCGCTGAGAAACTCATGGCTGCCTCCTTGGCGTCTGCATACGAAATCCGTCACGACGTCCGGCGCGGCAGGGTGCGCCGGCGTCTCCGCGCCGGCGTTGTTATCGTCCTGTCCGCTTTGGTGAGGTGCGATCAGCGGCGCCGCCTTCCGAGCAAATCGTTCGGTCACTATATGGCGCCCGGCCTGACGAAAGCTTGGCCCGTATTGCTGCATTCGGCCTGACGTTGCCGCAATATCGAGGACAGCCGCAGCGCGAAGGTCGCGCCGGCATTCGTGCAGGGGCTTTACCCCGGTTCTGTCAAAAAGCTCTCAATCGTCAATGGCGCGAGCGCCATGCCTTGGAGGCCGATCGGATCGTGATGTGCTCCGCCTCATCGGCCCCTCCCCGCCTGCTGTTGCGTAGCACGACCCTCGACCGCAGACCGTACAGACCTGGGCTCACATCGTTCCGATACGCAAACGGCCTTGATCAATTGCGCAAGGCAGCGCCAGACGTCGCAATCCCGGCCAAACGCGACGACCCAACGGCACGACATGATGCTCGTTGCCGTAGGTTGGATGCACCCATGGGGCGGATGCACCGACCGCGGTTTCCTATCAGCACCATGGAGAAGTCATATGAAGGTGAAATTCATGCTCATGGCGGCCGCGGCCGCCGCCTCGCTTGCCGGCATGCCGGCCGCCAATGCGGCCGGGATACCGTGGGGCGCCGATCAGCAAGAGACCAGTGCCCAGATGGACAATGACCTCAACGTCGGCGCCGCCAGGCACGGCTACGGCGAACACCGCGCCTATCCCCAGACGCACCGCCACGACGGCACTTGGCGCTAACGTGGATTCTGGTGCGAAGAGGTGATCGAGATAGGAAGAGCTTCACAGGCTCCTCCCCTCTCGTACTATTCTACGACCTGACGACGATAATCGGCTCGCCGACGATTCGCCCGGCGCGTCGGCTACGCAGCGCGGCTTGCCGCACGTAACTCCAAGGCGGCCGTCGCTTGTCGTCCTCTCTTTCCGCCCGACAGGTAAGAAGCCAGCTCCATTCGCGCCCGATGCACGCGGCTCTTCATCGTGCCGACCTCGCAATCGCAGATGGCGGCAGCTTCCTCATAGCTCAGGCCCGACTCTCCGATGAGAGCCAGTGCCTGGCGGTGCTGGGATGAGAGCTTTCGCATCGCCTCACGCAGGTCCTCGGCGATGCACCAGCCGATCTGCTCCGGCAAGACCGTCAGCGTCTCCGCGAGTTTATCGTCCACATCCTCGACCCAGGACTTGCGTCGGCGGCAATCGGAGAAGAAATTGTTACGAAGAATTGTGAACAACCAGGCTTCCAGATTTGAGCCTGGGCGAAAACTCTCGATATACGCGATCGCGCGCAACAACGTTTCCTGGACGAGATCATCCGCGCGATCCGAGTTGCGACAGAGTGAAACCGCAAACGCGCGTAGAGACGGAATTGCCTTCAGCATCGCTTTTTGGGTTTTGTCATCGAGGCTCATGATAACGACCTCCGTGCGGCAATCGATAGCGGCCCGTTTAACTCTACACATCGCGCGGAAAATGATTTTGGCTTGATTGCGCCGATTGAGCCGGTCTTGCGTCAATCTGATCTAAACTGCGGGAATGGGAAATTTCGCGATAACGCTTTGCTTTGTCCTGACTATGTGTTGGGCCAGAACGCAAACCGGAGAATTCCAAATGTCGAAAAAAGCGATAGTTATGGCTTTCGTCGCCCTCATGGCGACCGCGGCAAGTCCTGCGCTGGCGGGGGATCCTGCCACGCAAGATCGTCCGAGCGACGCATGCAAGGCTCAACTGCGCGACTCCTTGTACGCTCCTGGCGCCGCCATCAAGGGATTCGCGCATGAAGGGAGCGGCTACGGCCGGTGGCCCACGGATATCGTGGTCGAGTGTTCTGGGGAATGCCCGGAGCCGAGCGCCTTCTAGGGCGAAGCGTCGGAGCCGTCCGCAACGGGCGCCTGAACGCCGACGCGCTCGAACGTGCCTTTGCGCAAGATCGAGAAGATTACCGCAATCGAGCCGAAGCACTGGCTCCCCGACACACCACCATGCTCAGAGTCCGGCCGCCGCACTGGTGTCGCGGCAGAACGCTGCTTCGGTCGAGGCCATCGAGATGAATGATCGGCTCAATCCAAAGATCGCTCGCAGAGGTATCCTGGGACTGGCGGCCGTCGGCGTCGCTGCCGTCGCGGCAAGCGCAGCGCTGCGGGAGCGCCACGTGCAGGAGGGTGAAGCAGAGCAACAGGAAAGCAAGCCGCGGTACCGGGTGACCCACGACGTCGAGGCCTTCTACCGGGTCAATCGCTACTGAGGAGGCGTGCGATGCTGGTCAAGAGAACGCAAGGACAGACCCGCCAGGGCGCGCTCACCAGAACATTCGCAACCCAGACAAACGACATCAATCGGCGCAATTTCCTTCGCCGGTCCGGCATTGCGGCAGGCGCCCTCGGCGCGCTCGGGACGCTGTCGCTCGGCACCGTGCGCAAGGCCCAGGCCGGGCCGCCACCCCAGCCGGGAATTGGCGTCGAAACCCGCAAGAGCATCTGCACGCATTGTTCGGTCGGCTGCACGGTGACCGCCGAGGTGCAGAACGGACTCTGGATCGGCCAGGAGCCGACGTGGGACAGCCCGATCAACCGCGGATCGCACTGCTCGAAAGGCGCTTCGGTCCGCGAGCTCGTGCGCGGCGAACGTCGCCTCAAATATCCCGTCCGGCTCGTCAACGGCCAGTGGGTGCGGGTGTCGTGGGCGCAGGCCATCGAGGGGATCGGCAACAAGCTGATGGAGATCCGCGCTCAATCCGGCCCCGAAGCGGTCTACTGGCTCGGCTCGGCCAAATTTTCCAACGAGTCTGCGTATCTGTTCCGCAAGTTTGCGGCGTTCTGGGGGAGCAACAATGCCGACCATCAGGCGCGCATCTGCCATTCGACGACCGTCGCGGGCGTGGCCAATACCTGGGGCTTTGGCGCGATGACCAACAGCTACAACGATATCCGCAGATCCAAGACGCTGTTGATCATGGGTGGCAATCCGGCGGAGGCGCATCCGGTCTCACTGCAGCATCTCTTGACCGGCAAGGAGGTCAACCGGGCCAATTTCATCGTCATCGATCCGCGCATGACGCGGACCGCCGCGCACGCGACGGACTATGTGCGTATCCGACCGGGCACGGACATCGCGGTCATCTGGGGCATGTTGTGGCACATCTTCAAGAACGGCTGGGAGAACAAGGAGTTCATCCAACAGCGCGTGTACGGGATGGACGAAATCCGCCAGGAAGTTGCGAAATGGCCGCCCGAGGAAGTCGAACGCGTTTCGGGCGCACCCGGCGAGCAGCTCGAGCACGTCGCCAAAATCTTCGCCACCGAAAAGCCAGCCACATTGATCTGGTGCATGGGCCAGACCCAGCACACCGTCGGGACCGCCAATGTGCGCGCGAGCTGCATCCTGCTGCTGGCGACCGGAAATGTGGGCGGCTTCGGCAGCGGGGCGAACATCTTCCGCGGCCACGACAATGTTCAGGGCGCGACCGACGTCGGGCTCGATGTGACGACCCTGCCGCTCTATTACGGCCTCGCCGAGGATGCGTGGCGGCATTGGTGCCGCGTCTGGGACGTCGACTACGAATGGATGCTTTCGCGCTTCGAGTCCAAGAAGATGATGGAGAGCCCGGGGATTCCGTCGACCCGATGGTTCGACGCAACGCTGTTGCCCAAGCAGCAGCTCGATCAGACCAATCTGCGCGCGATGATGGTCTTCGGCCACGCCGGCAATACCGTCACGCGCATGCCGGAAGCCGCAAAGGGGATCGAGGCGCTCGACCTGCTGGTCGTCGTCGATACGGTCCCGACGTCCTGGGCGGTGTTGTCCGAGCGCAAGAACGACACCTATCTGCTGCCGGCCGGTACCGCGTTCGAATCATCCGGGACCCGCACCGCCTCGAACCGGTCGCTCCAATGGTACGACCGGGTCGTCAACCCGATTTTCGAGGCAAAGGCCGACTACGAGATCATCTATCGCCTGGCCCGAAAGCTCGGCTTCGAGGGTCCCCTGTTCAAGAACGTGAAGGTCGAGAACGATCTGCCGTCGGCCGAAGACCTTCTGCGGGAGATCAATCGTGGCGGCTGGAGCACCGGCTACACCGGCCAATCACCCGAGCGCCTGAAGGCACATCGCGACAACCAGAAAGACTTCGACGTCGTGACGTTGCGGGCAAAAGACGGCTCCTGCAAGGGCGACTATTACGGGCTTCCCTGGCCATGCTGGGGCACGCCCGAGTTCAA
>WNFR01003419.1_pt2 | contig 16421 bp, 16 predicted proteins | sample 5400221 | NCBI WGS metagenome assembly WNFR01 (sample SAMN13153357, study PRJNA577476) | soil metagenome | isolation source: 40 cm soil under Madrone tree | place: USA:California | collected 2016-06-14 | reverse complement strand
CGCGAAAACTTCCCCGGACCCAATGTCGTCACCGACGAACAATTGATGGCCCATGCTCGCGCCACCGGCTCGACGACCTATCATCCGATCGGCACCTGCAAGCTCGGCGCCGACCCGATGGCCGTGGTCGATCCGCTCAGCATGCGGGTGATCGGCCTCGACGGCCTGCGCGTGGCCGACGCCTCCTGCATGCCGACGATGGTTTCGGGCAACACCTACGCCGCGACCAACATGATCGCGGAGAAGGCGTCGGATATCATCACTTCGTAGCTGGGACCGCGCGACTGGAGTCGCGCGCTCCCGGCAAGAGAAATCAATTCTCCGGCTTGATGTCGAAGTCGCGGATGATCTTGCCCCACTTGGCCCGGTCCTCCACGATCGCCTTGTCGAAATCGGCCTTCGATCCGCCGATGATCTCCAGACCATTGTCGGCGAATTTTTGCCTGAGCTCGGGCGACGCCAGCGCCTTGGCGAGTTCGTCGTTCCAGCGCTTCGCCAGCTCGGGCGACAGGCCGGCGGGCCCGACCAGGCCAAACCAGTTGTGGATCACGAAGTCCTTCAGGCCGGTCTTGGAGATGACCGGCACCTCGGGCAGCAGCGGCGAGGCCGAGTCGGCGCCGTAACCGATGGCGCGCAGGCCGCCACCACGGATCTGGCCCATGAATTCCGGCATGTTGCCCCACATCATGTCGACACGGCCGCCGGTCATGTCGATGATCGCCGGCGCGCCGCCACGATAGGGCACCTGTGTCAGCTTGGTGCCGGTAAGCGCCATGAAAAGCGCGCAGGACAGCTGCTGGCTCGAGCCCGAACCCACCGTGGCGCAGGTCACCTTCTCCGGGTTCGCCTTGGCCGCCTTCTCGACGTCCTGCCAGTTCTTGAAGGGCGTGTCCTTGCCGACCACGAGGATGTTGTAGACGCCGGCCACGTTGCCGATCGTCGTCAGGTCCTTGTCGACGTCGATGTTGGTTTTCACCATCTGCGGCAGCACCGTCATCATTGCCATCGAGGCGAGCAGGATGGTGTGACCGTCGGGCGGGGACTTGGCGGTCTCGAGGGCGGCAATCATGCCCGAGGCGCCAGCCTTGTTGTCGACCACCACCGTCCTGCCGAGTTGCTTGGTGAACTGCTCGGCCAGCAGGCGGCCGATCATGTCGGAGCTGCCGCCGGCCGGAAAGCCGTTGATGAAGCGCACTTCCTTGGACGGAAAGCCCGCCTGACCGAAGGCCGGCCCGGCGAGAAGAGCGGCGAGCATGCCGACGAGCGATACGAACCTGATTTTCACTGTTTCCTCCGGAATTTTCTTCTTTAGACGTAGCCCGGCCCCTCGATCACGGGATGAGCAGCCAGGAACTTCTCGTCGATATCGACACCGATGCCGGGCTTGTCGAGCGGCCGCACGCAGCCGTCCTTGCCGATGCGCCAGGGTTCGCTGCCCAACTCATCACGGAACTTGTTGTCGACCGACAGATCGGCTTCGAAATAGCCGCCATTGTCGATCGAGGCGAGGAAGTGGATCGATACCGCCTGGTTCAGCCCGGTCATAGAGCTGTGCGGATGGATCGGCAGCTTCCACATCGAGGCGGCGGCGGCGATGCGCTGAACCTCGGTGATGCCGCCGCTTTTGGAGAGGTCGGGCTGCAGGATGGTGATGTTGCCGTCCTCGATCAGACGGTGGAACTCGAAGCGCGTGTAATGGTTCTCGCCGGCCGCCAGCGGCGTGCGGCCAAAGCCCTTGGCCATCGCATAAGAGCGATGGTCGTGCGCCGGAAACGGCTCCTCCAGCCAGTTGATGCCGAGCTCGTCCATCGCCGGCATGACGCGACGCGCGTCCTCGACGGTGTAACCGGTGTTGGCGTCGGTCAGCAGGACGATGTCGTCGCCGAAGCGCCGCCGCACGGCGGTCATCCGCGCGATATCGGCCTTGACGTTGTCGCCGACACGCAATTTCAGCGCCTTGTAACCCGCCTCGACCATCGGCACGGCCTCAGCCGCGAGCGAGTCCGGCGGCTGGTAGCCAAGCGAGATGCCGCCGGCATAGGCGGGAACCGGCTTGCTGGAGCCGCCCAAAAGCTTGTAGAGCGGCCAGCCCACGGCTTTGCCCTTGATGTCCCACAGCGCCTGGTCGATGCCGCTCATCGCCATGGCACAAGCGGCACCCATGCCGTGACTGCCGAGCTGAAACTTGTAGATCTTGGCCCAGATGCCCACCGTGTCGGTCGCATCCATGCCGACCACGAAGCCTTTTAGCGTCGTATTGACGAGATGACCGATGCTGCCCGGCGCGCGCGCATGATGGCTCTCGCCCCAGCCGACAATGCCGTCCTCGGTCGTGACCTTGACCATGACGCAGTCGCGTTTGGTCATGGTACCGATGCCGAGCGACACCTGCCGCTCCGGCGGTACACGGAAACTGGTGGGGTAGGCTTTGACGTCGACGATCTTCATCACGCCACCTTGTATTTGGCGAGCTGAGCCCGATCGATCTCTATGCCGAGCCCGGGCCCCGTCGGTACCGTGACGATGCCCATCTTCTGCTCGATCGGCTCCTGGGCCAGCGTGTCGCGCAACGGATTGGGCGTCTGCTCGAACTCCAGCATCGGCGACATCGGCCGCAGCGCCGGCGGCTGGTCGGGCAAGGCGGCGAGGAATTGCACCGTGGCGGCAAGGCCGATGACCGAGCCCCAGGCGTGCGGAACGCATTCCACGCCGAAGGCGCTGGCAAGTGCTGCGATCTTCTTGCACTCAGAGAAGCCACCGGCGGCGCAGAGGTCGGGCTGGACGATGTCCATCGCCTTGCGCGCGATCACGTCGCGAAAGCCCCAGCGGGTGAAATCGTTCTCGCCGCCCGCCACCGCCATGTCGAGCGCGCGCGTCACCTCGACATAGCCGTCATGGTCCTCGGGACTGATCGGCTCCTCGAACCACATCAGATCATGCTCCTCCAGCATGCGGCCGAGCTTGATGGCATTGGGAACTGAGAAACAGTGGTTGGCGTCGACCGCGAGCTTGATGTCCGGACCGATCGCCTTGCGCACGGCACCGACGCGGCGGGCGTCGAGCTTGAGGTCGCCGAGGCCGATCTTCATCTTGATGGCGCGGAAGCCGTCATCCTTGAACGCCAGCGCCTCCTCGACCGCCTCCTCGATCAGACGGTTCATGTCGATGAAATAAAGGCCCGTAGCATAGGGCACGACCTCGCTGCGATAGGCCCCGCCCAGCAGCTTGTGCACCGGCTTGTCCACCGCCCGGCCCATGATGTCCCACAGTGCGATATCGATGCCGGAGATCGCCGAGATCGTCATGCCGGTCAGGCCGTAATCCTTGATACGATTGTAGAGGTCCTCCCAGATTGCCTCGACATCGAACGGATCTCGGCCAATCACGCGCGCCTTGAGCTGGCTGTCGACGACAGCCTTGGCGACCGCCGCCGGGCCATAGCACTCACCCCAGCCGGTGATACCCTCATCCGTGGAAATCTCGACGATGCAGGACGCGCGCGTGCCATAAAGCCAACCGCGCGCTGAGGTGAAAGGTTTGTCGACCTTGCACTGTAGAATATGACAAGCGACGTCGGTCACTTTCATGGTGCGTTTCCCCAATTTCAATTGGGAGGCAAGCTGCCACGACGGCGACGGCTTGAGCAAACGCAAATCAGGCGAGGACTATTGAATGGTTACCTCAGTAGATCCAGGAATGCCTTTCGCACCGCGGCGATGCCTTCCGGCGCCACGGTCATGCCGATATGGCCGATGCCGGGTACGATCGTGATGGGCAGATCTGGACGCGCCGGAGCGAACAAAGGCACGAAGCGATCGGGATAGAACAGCTCGTCGCCGCCACCCACCAGGAGCGCGGCCGGCTTCTTGCTGCGGCCGAGCGCTGCAAGGTAATCGCGCGTCGCGCCGAAATCGATGGCGAGCCGGTAGGAATAGACGCCGGTGAGATTTTGGGCCTTGGGAGACGTCGCGAAAGCGACGATCGGCAGCCCATTGAACCAGTCGACGCCGACCCGGTTCAACATCGACAACACGATGATGCGCGGCAGCGCCAACGAGACCCAGCCTCCCGTGCCGGGGCGCAGCGTCGGCGCCCCGTGTGGCAAGGCTGGCGAGATCATGACGAAGCGATCGAAAAGCTTCTCGTCGCGACCGGCGATCACACGCAGGACAAAGCCACCACCCGAAGAAAAGCCGATCAAGGTGAAGCCGGCGCCGGGATGTAGCGGCCGCAGCACCGTCCCGAAGTCGGCGAGGTCATCCTCGAGCTGGCCGATATAGTCGATATCGCCGCTGCGGCCAGAACCACGGTGGCCACGCAGGACCGGCACGTAAACCGACGCGCCTGCATCGCGCAGCGCCTTGGCCAGCGGATGCATGCCACTGCCGTCGTCGGATGAGCCGTGGATCAGAACCACCACTTGCGCGCCGCTGCCTTGGTAAGCCCGATAACCGAGCTGGGTGCCGTCGCGCGCGGCATAAGTCTGCACTGCCGGCAAATCGCGGAAATCAACTGCGGCGAAAGGATCGCTGACCGAAGCCAGGACCGTTGGCTTCGCCGGCGCATCGAATGCCAGCACGCCGCCGAGCCCGACCAGAACCACGACGATCAGACCGGCTAAAGCCCAAAGCACTTTGCGCATCCCATAGTCCTTAGCCGGATATTGCCGGATGATGCAAGTTTCGATCATGTCATGCTGAGCACAGCGAAGCATCTCGCGCTCGCTCCGCGCTCGGTATCGGAAGTCCGGGTCTGGTCGCTCGGCGAAATCCTTCGCTTCGCTCCAGGGTGGGGGTTACCCCGCCCACGATGACGTGGCCACTTTGATTAACAGATTGCCAAGCTCATCCAGAGTCACATGGTCGCCGGGTTCGACGACGGTGGTGCAATCGAGCTGCTCCAGGATGGCGGGGCCATCGAATACCGCGTCGAGCGGGAGCTTGTCGCGCGCATAGACAGGTGTCATCTGCCAGCCTTCGACGAACCACACGCGCCGTTCGCCCACCTGCGCGCCCTTGAGCGTCGGCGCACGCTCCGAGTTCGCAAGAAGTTTCAGCGACACATGCGGACGCACGCCGATTACTGCCGTGTGGAGATTGACGAGGACCGGCGGGATCTCGGGCAGCTCGATGCCGAAACGGCGGAAATAGGCGGCGGCGAAGATCTTGCGCAGGTCGGCCACATCGATATCTGGCCGCTCGATCGATACCGAGAGGATGTGGCTCTGCCCCTGGAACTGCATGTCGGCGGACCAGACGCGGCGCACCTCGTCGATCGGCACGCCCTCGCGCGCGATGGTGGCCTCGCCCTCGGCGCCCTGCTCGGCATAGATGCGCGCGATCAGCGTGTCGTCGATCGCCGATAGCGGCTTGTTCACCGTGCGCACATAGTCGTGGCGGAGATCGGCCACGACGCAGCCCAGCGCGTTGGTGATGCCTGGCCGCGCCGGTACCAGCACAGTGGGAATCGAAAGCTCACGCGCAAGCGCGCTGGAATGCAATGGCCCGGCGCCACCAAACGCGAACAGGGCAAAATCGCGCGGATCGTGGCCGCGCGACAGCGACACCAGGCGGATCGCGCCCGCCATGCGGTCGTTGGCGATACGCAGGATGGCGGCGGCCGCGCCTTCGGCGTCGAGGCCCAAATGCTCGCCGATTTTCGCCTGAAGGATGCCGCGCACATGGTTGAGCGTGACGGGTGAATCGACGCCCAGAAGGCGGTCCGGATTGAGCCGGCCGAGCACGATGTTGGCATCGGTGATGGTGGGCTCGGTGCCGCCGCGGCCGTAGCAGATCGGCCCGGGCCGGGCGCCGGCGCTCTCCGGGCCGACGCGCAGCATGCCCGCGGAATCGAGCGAGGCGATCGAGCCGCCACCGGCGCCAATCGTATGGACATCGACCATCGGCACATGGATCGGCATGGCGTATTCGAGCTCAAGTTCGCCCGAGACCTGCGGCACGGCGTCCTCGATCAGCCCGACATCGGTCGAGGTACCGCCCATGTCGTAGGTGATGAGGTGGGGATGGCCGGAAGCGCGGCCGGTATAGGCCGCCGCCATCACGCCCGAGGCGGGACCCGACATCACCGTGTTGACCGCCAAGCCGGCGATCAATGCCGAGGTGATCGTGCCGCCATTGCCCTGCATCACCAGAATGTCGCGGTCAAAATCCTTGGCCGCGAGCTCGGTACGCAGGCGTGAGAGGTAGCGATCGAGCACCGGCTGGACCGAGGCGTTGACCGCCGCCGTCACGCCACGCTCATACTCGCGATACTCCGACAGGATGGCGTGGCCCGCCGTGACATAGGCATTGGGCCAGAGCGCACGCACGATCTCGGCGGCGCGGCGCTCATGGACAGGATTGATGTAGCTGTGCAGGAAATGGATCACCACCGCCTCGCAGCCCAGTGCCAGCAGCGCGGTGGCCGCCTCGGCCACCGCGGCCTCGTCGAGCGGAGTGAGCACGAGGCCGTCGGCATCCATGCGCTCGGCCACTTCGAGGCGGTACTGGCGCTCGATCAGCGGGGTGAAACTGCCCGTCAGCCCATAGGGTTTGGGCCGCGTGCGCCGACCGAGCTCGAGCACGTCTCGGAAGCCCTTGGTGGTGATGAGGCCGACCCGCGCGATCTTGCGTTCGAGCAGCGCGTTGGTCGTCGTGGTCGTGCCATGGACCACGGCCTGCAGAGTCGCTGGATCGACGCCGGCTGTCGCCAGCGCCGCCATGAATCCGATCGCCTGGTTGTCGGTCGTGGTCGGCACCTTGGCCAGGCGCGCAACGCCGGTGGCGCTGTCGATCGCCAGAAGGTCGGTGAAGGTGCCGCCGACATCGATGCCGACGGTGAGGGTGCGTTCAACCATGATTAAACCGAAAGATATTGTTCACGAAGGGAAGCGTCGGCGGCGAGGTCGGCCATCGAGCCGGCAAAGCGAATGCGGCCTTTTTCGATGATGTAGGCGCGGTCGGCGACACCGAGCGAGAAATGCATGTTCTGTTCGGAGAGCAGGATGGACAGTCCCTCGTTCTTGAGCGCCCGAATCGAATGGCTCATCTGCTCGACGATGATCGGCGCCAGGCCCTCCGATGGCTCGTCGAGCAGCACGCAGCGTGGATTGCCCATCAAGGTGCGGGCGATCGTGAGCATCTGCTGCTCGCCGCCCGACATGCGCCCGCCCGGCCGGTCGCGCATACCCGCGAGATTGGGGAAGAGCGCGAACAACCGCTCCTCGGTCCATAGCGGCGCGCCCGTGCGGGCTGGCTGGCGTCCGACCTCGAGATTCTCCAGCACCGTGAGTTCGGTGAAGATTCGGCGGTCCTCTGGGACATAGCCCAACCCGAGCCGGGCGATGCGGTGCGGCGCCAGGCGCTCGATGCGCTGGCCGGTGAATTCGACTGTCCCCCGCGCCGGCGGCACCAGACCCATGATGGCCTTCATCGCCGTCGATTTTCCAGCGCCATTGCGGCCGAGCAGCGCCACCACCTCGCCGGCGCGCGCCTCGAGCGAGACGTCTTCGAGGATATGAGCGCGACCGTAATAGGCATGCAGGCCGGCGACCGTCAGCATCAGTGGCTCCCGCCGAGATAGACCGCGCGCACGGCGTCGTTGGTGCGCACTTGCTGCGGCGTGCCCTTGGCGATCAACCGGCCCCGGTCGAGCACGATGATACGGTCGGCCTGGCCGAAGACCACGTCCATGTCGTGCTCGGTGAACAGTACGGCGATATTCCTGGCACGCGCGAGGCGAGCGGCGAGTTCCATCAAAGCAATGCGCTCCCTGGGCGCCATGCCGGCCGTTGGCTCGTCCATCAGCAAGAGCCGCGGCTGGTTGGCAAGCGCCATGGCAAGTTCGACGCGCTTCAGGTCCCCATAGGCCAGCACGCCACACACACGATCAGCCTGGTCGAGCATGCCGACTTGGTCGAGCAGCGAATCGGCGTCGGCCCCAAGTGCCGCGCCAAAGCGCTGGAGCAAAGAGCGCAACCGGCCGAGATGGGAATAAAGCGCCATTTGCACATTCTCACGCACCGTCAGCGAGGCGAAGGTCGCGGTGATCTGGAAGGTACGGCCGACACCCAGCCGCCAGATGGCGCGCGGGCGCAGGCCCACAATGTCGCGACCGCCCAGCCGCACGCGGCCGCCATCGGGCTTGAGCTGACCGTTCAACATATTGAAGCAGGTGCTCTTGCCCGCGCCGTTGGGCCCGATCAGCGCCAGCATCTCCCCCGAGGCCACGGCAAAAGACACGTCCGCCACCGCCTGGACGCCGCCAAAGGCCTTGCGCAGGCCCTGGACTTGCAATGCCTCGCTCATGCGCTTCTCTGGCGCCAGCGACTGAACGCTGCGTTAAGGCCACCCACGAGCCCTTGCGGGAAAAGCAGCACGATCGCCAGGATCACCAATCCAAGCACGGCGCGCCAGAACTCGGTGCGGCGCGCCACCTCGTCGCGCAGCCAGGTGAAGAGCGCCGCACCCACGACCGGCCCGGTCAGCGTCTCGACGCCGCCCAGCAGCACCATAACCAGCCCGTCGGTCGATTGGGCGATGGAGATGCCGGCGGGCGAGATGCTGCCCTTGGAGAAGGCGAAAACCGCGCCGGCGAGACCCGCCAGCGCGCCCACCAGGACGAAGGCGCCCCATTGATAGGCGCGCAGGTCGATGCCGATCGCTTCGGCGCGCAACGGCGAATCGCGGCCGGCGCGCAGCGCATAGCCGAAGGGCGAGAAAAGCACGCGCCACAGGAAGGCGACGCCGAGGCCGCACAGCGCCAGCGCCATGTAGTAATAGACGGTCTTGTCGGCGAGCCAGGCGGCCGGCCACACCCCCACGATGCCATTGCTGCCGCCGGTCAGCGAATCCCACTGATAGACGATCGACCAGCTGATCTGCGCAAACGCCAGAGTAAGCATCGCGAGATAGACGCCGGAGAGGCGCACGCAGAACCAGCCATAGAGGATGGCGAAGGCACCGGCGCAGAGCGGCGCCAGCAGGAGCGCCGCCTCCATCGGCAGATGGGCACGCGTGAACAGCAAAGCCGCCGCATAGGCGCCGAGGCCGAAATACGCGGCATGGCCGAACGAGATCATGCCGGCCGGGCCCATGATGAAATGGAGACTCACGGCAAACAGCGCGAAGCAGGCGATGTCGGTCAGCAGCACCAGCACATAGCGGTCGGCCGCCAGCGGCAGCAGCGCCAGGACCGCCACGGCGGCGAGCGCGGCACGCAGGCTGGGCGACCGCAGCGGTGGTGCCGCCTCGCCCGCCACGCGCTGCACGGCGCCGGGCTTGCCGAGCAGGCCATAGGGCCGGACGACCAGCACCAGCCCCATGATGACGAACTCGACGACCAAAGTGAGCTTGGAGAAATTGAGGTCGAAGCCGAACCAGGTGACCGTACCCACGCCGATGCAGAACGCCTTGGCGACGCCGATCAGGATCGCGGCGAGAAAGGCGCCGCCGATGCTGCCCAGCCCGCCCACCACGGTAACGACAAAAGCGTCGGCGATGACGGCAAAATCGAGATCAAGCGCTGCTGGCTCACGCGGAATTTGCAACGCACCACCCAAGCCAGCGAGCGCCGCGCCGACAAAGAAAACCGAGGTGAAAAGCGTGGTCTGATTGACGCCAAGTGCTGCCACCATCTCGCGGTCCTGGGTCGCGGCCCGCACCAGCGCCCCCCAGCGCGTGCGCGTCAGCAGCAACCACATTGCCCCCAGCACCACAGGGCCGATGGCGATCAGGAGCAGATCGTAGACCGGAATGCGCTTGCCCAGGATCTCGACCGCGTTGCCGAGGCCTGGCGCGCGCGGGCCGACAAGGTCCTCCGGGCCCCAGACGAACAGCGCCACATCCTTGATCACCAGCAGCACCGCAAAAGTGGCTAAAAGCTGGAACAGCTCCGGCGCGCGGTAGATACGCCGCAACACCAGGACCTCGATCAGCACGCCCACCACGCCGACGGCGAGCGACGCCAGCACGACTGAGCTCCAGAAACCGAGCGGCGTGCGGCCCAGCGCCTCGATCAGCGAATAGGCACCGTAGAGCCCCAGCATATAGAGCGAGCCGTGGGCGAAATTGACGATGCGCGTCACGCCGAAGATCAGCGACAGGCCGGCCGATACCAGGAAGAGCGAGGCAGCGGCAGCCAGCCCGTTGAGCAGCTGGATGAGGATGCTGGCGAAGGTCACTGTGAGCTGGCGGGAAGGATCAAGGGGACCGCGCGGCTGGAGCCGCGCGGTCCCTTATGACGATTCGGGTCAGTTCGCCGGCCGCATCTTCTTCACCTCGGCGTCGGGCGGCAGTGCGTCCTTGCCGTCGACGAAACGCCATTCCCTCATGTAACCCTTGCCGTCCTTCACGCCGATACGGCCGACATAGGCGCCCATGGTCGATTGATGATCGAGCGCGCGATATTCGATCGGGCCGAAGGGCGTCGTGAGCTGAAGCCCGCTCATCGCCGCGACCAGTTTGTCGGAATCGAGCGAGCCCGCTTTCTTGATAGCGGCCACCGCCGACATCACCGTGGCATAGCCCACCACCGAACCCAGCCGCGGATAGTCCTTGTACTTGGCCTGGTAGGCATTGAGGAATTTGGTGTGCTCGGGGGTCTTGATCTCGCTCCACGGATAGCCCGTCACGTACCAGCCCTCGGGCGCCTCCTCTTTCAGCGGATCGAGATACTCAGGCTCGCCGCCCAGCAAATCGAACACCTCGACGCCCTTGAACAGGCCACGCTGGGTGCCCTCGCGCACGAACTTGGCGAGGTCGGGGCCGAACAGCGAGCTGAAGATGGCGTCCGGCTTGGCATCGGCCAGCGCCTGCGCCACCGCGCCGGCATCGATCTTGCCCAGGGGAGGCGCCTGCTCGGTGACGAACTCGACACCGGGCTGCTTGGCAGACAGCAACTTCTTGAAGGCCGCCGTGGCCGACTGACCGTATTCATAGTTCGGATAGACGATCGCCCAACGCTTCTTGTTCAGCTTGGCGGCATCGTCGATCAGCATCGCCGTCTGCATGTAGGTCGAGGTGCGCAGGCGGAAAGTGTAGGCATTGCCCGAGTCCCAGACGATCTTGTCGGTCAGCGGCTCGGCGGCGATGAACAGCACCTTGCGCTGCTTGGCGAAGTCGGCGACGGCGAGGCCGACATTGGACGGGAAGGTGCCGATCAGCAGCGACACGTTCTCTCGGCTCAAAAGCTCCTCGGCCGCGCGCACGGCGTCGGCGGGATTGCCATTGTCGTCGCGGCTCACGATCTCGATCTTGCGGCCGAGTACACCGCCTGCGGCATTGACCTCCTCCACCGCCAGCTCCCAGCCTTTCTTGTAGGGCTCGAGGAAGGCCGGGAACACCTTGTAGCTGTTCAACTCACCAATCTTGATCGGCGCCTGGGCCATGGCCGGCGCCGCCAAAGCCAGCGCCGTGAATGCGGCCAGGCCGCCGAGCAGATGATTGCGGGTCAGCATGAAATCCCCCTCCCTCAAGACAAGCAAAAGTCCCGGCCCGACCCTAGCGAGCCGGACGTGGCGTCGCCAAGGAAAAGCACCTCAGGCGGCAAAACTCGATCGCGCCTGGACGCCCCAATGGCCGTTCTGGTCGGTCACGATGTAGATAGACTTGTAGCGGCCGATCAGCGAGCCGTCCTTGCGCCAGCGGCTGAACTGCACGGCCAGATGCACCTTGTCCTTCTCGGCGTGGATGGCCGTGCGCTCGTCCCAGCGGCTCTCGGCCCAGCCATCGCCCGCCCGCGCGCGAAAGACTTCGAGCTTATAGTCGCCGGGCTCGTCCCACACCGTCACCGTGCCGCTGGCCAGCCGCACATGCGGAAAATTGTAGCTTTCGTTCACCCCGGCCTCGTCGCCGCGGTTGAGCGCCGCCATGAAGTCGTCGAGCACGCCGAGTGCCGCCGTCAGAGAATCGCTCATCGCTGGCCGCTTCCAATGTACATCTTCAGCGCCTTCATCATTGGCTGGATATCGGCAACATGGCCACCGGCATGGGGAATAGCGATAACGCCGCCGACCACGGCCTTCAGCACCGGTTCGGTAAGCATAGACTCATCGTCGTGGCGCGCCTCCTCGACGACGATCACGTACCTACGCAGCTTCACCAATTCGCCCATCTCGCCTTTTGTTTCGCTCCATATCTTAGACGTGCCGATTGAAGTCCATGCGTTGGTGTAAGATACGCACCACGACGACTTCCTTTGTCGCTATCCGATAGAACACGACATGTGATCCGCTCGGATACCGGCGGTAGCCTTCACGAATTTCGTCGCACGGACGGCCGCGCTGCGGATTCTGGGCAATCGTTTCCACGGCGCTTCCAAGTTGTCGTACATAAAGTTCCGCCTGTTCAACGCCCCAGCGTTCGACTGTGTAGGCCCAGATCTCGTCGACATCGGATTGCGCGCTCGGTGAAAGAACGAAGCGCGCCACGGCCACCTAAGCCTTGCGCTTGCGCGCGATGAACCGCTCGAAATCGAAGGGCGTCGCCTGGCCACTTGCCTCACCCTCGTCCAGGGCCGCGCGCAGAGCTGACAGTTTTGCTTCCTGCTCTTCGAGGAGACGCAAGCCCGCCCGCACTACATCGCTCGCCGAGCCGTATCGGCCCTCTTCGACCTTGGAGTTGATGAATGTTGTGAAATGATCGCCGAGGCTAAAGGACGTGTTTTTGCTCATAGGCCACCTCCATATCCATCTATACCAATTGTTGGTATTTCCGGGAAGCGGCTTTTTCAGCCTCTATTTGCCACTGATCTTTAAGTGACAGCGCCGCACTCTCGATCAAGCCTCTTGCGCGCAGGCGGCTTGCTTCGGCAGTGCCGCGGTCCAGCGCACGCGCAACGACGTTGGCGGGCAGATCACCGACCATGGTAGTGACACACAAATCGCCGAGGTCGGTATCGGGATTCAGGTCGCACGCGGGCCGGCGGACAATGGCCGGATGGTCGGCATTCACTGCATTGGCGATGATCGTCGCGGCCGCATCCGCTGCGGCGGCGCTGGCCGCAAGGACAGTGACCGAATCGGCGATGCCCAGCGAGAAGGACCGGCCGGACCAGCCCGAGGTGGCGATGCCGCGCACCAGCCGCTCGTGCGACAGCAGCGCGAAGCCCGCGAGCGTCGGCGCGTCGACATCGGCCACGATACCGGCACGCAGCGTATGGCCGGGCGTCAAATGGACGGCGATGTCGCCGCCATCGTTGACATACGCTTTATGCAGCATCCGGCCGCACACCATCGCCTCGAGAATCTCGTCGGCCACAGATCCCGCCACCGCGGCCATCGGCGTGATGAAGACATCGCGGTAAGGCCATACCGCTGCAGCCATGCGGCGCGCGACGGGGCCTTGCAACAGGGGATAGGCGTCGCCGACCGGCCGGCGTAGAACGCTGAGCTCGCGCACCAAGGTCTCGAGGACATCGCCGAAGCGCGCGGTCGCCTGATCATACGCCTGCACCACCTCGTCGGTCGCGCCGAATGCCTCGATCATGAGGTCGATCGGTCCGTGCTGCAGATGCAGCCTGCCGTCGGGCAGCCGCGCGCTTCGAGCGCCGCTCATCGCCGGTCCTCATCGATGCGGACGTAGCCTGCGCGCGCCTTGGCCTCTTCGAGGCTGATCACGCGCGAAGTGTAGCCGCCGAGGGTGGCATAATCGTCGGCTCGCAAGGTGAACTCGATCGGCGCCACCAAAGCCGGCGTCGGCACCGAGCCGAAGGATTTTTCCGGCATATGGGCCACATCGACCATCAGTGTGATGCCGCCGCCCGGCCAGACATAGGCCGGCACGCCGCCCAGGGTCACCTTGGTGAGCGCATCACGCACCGATCGCGTGAGCCGCACGGGGTTGTCGGTGACGCCGGCACGCAGCGAGCCGCCGGCGCCGGCCATGAACAGCACGGTGCAGAGCGCCGGCTCGCAATTCTCGGCGATGCGCTCGACGACGCTGCGCACCGCCGCCGGCATCGGGGTCGGCTGCGGCTTGAGATCGCCGTCGAGCTCGAACCATGCCGAATGCTCGCCGGTGGTCGAGACCATCAGCAGGCGCAGGCCGGGCCAGGCCTGCTTGGGATCGATCTTTTCGATGATCTGCAGCGGGTCGGCGACATCGGTGCCGCCCCAGCCCAGGCCCGGCTCGGCGACCTGGAAATAGCGACCGGGCGTCGAGCGGCGGCCGCGTACGCGGATGCCGGCAGGTTTCATGTCAAGGAAGCGGCCGCCCTGATGCTCGCTCAACACGCCGGTGATGTGATCGTCGACCACGATCACCTCGTCGACATGGTCGCGCCATTGCGGCGCGAACATACCGATGGCCGCCGAGCCACAGCCCACGCGCATCCGCTCCTCGATCACGCCGTTGACGATCGGTGGCTTGTTCGCCTGCACGACCACGGTCGCGCCGCCGTCGATGGCGAGTTCCACTGCCTCGCGATTACAGAGCGCCAGCAGCGCCTCGCAGGTGACGACGCCCTCTTTCTTGCTGCCGCCGGTCAGATGATGCACGCCACCCAGCGACAGCATCTGCGAGCCATACTCCGCCGTGGTGACATGGCCCACCTGCTCGCCCCTCACCCGCACCGGCGCCTGCTCAGGCCCGAGATAGCGGTCGGTGTCGATTTTCACTTTCACGCCGCAATAACTGAAGATGCCCTCGGTCACGACCGTCACCATGTCGACGCCGTCATGCTTCGACGAGACGATGAAGGGCGCGGGCTTGTAATCGGGATAGGTCGTGGTGGCGCCGATGCCAGTGACGAAAGCGACCGTCTCCACGCCGGGCTTGGCCAGCAGAACCAGCGGATCGACCCGGACCAATTTGCCGTCTTCGTTGGCGTAGCGGTCGCAGGCGCCGACGCGGCCCGGCCGGATGCGGCAGAGGACGGGGCAGGCGTCGCAACGCACGAGGCCCTGCGCGCGGTCGGCCGAACTGAGCGCGATCTCCTCGCTCATCGCGCTTTCTCCTGGGCGAGGATCGCCGCCCGCAGCCGATGGGGCAGCACCGGCACCCGCATCGACCGCACGCCGGTCGCCTGATCGATCGCGCCCAGGATGGCGGGCGCCGTCGGAACCAGACCGGGCTCGCCCACGCCCTTGGCGCCCGAGGGCCCCAGCGGCTCGCGGTCCTCAATCAGGATCACCTCGATCTCGGGCATGTCGCCCACCGTGGGGATGAGATAGTCGTGCAAATTCTCCGTGCGACCGGGCAGGTATTCCTCCATCAGCGCCAGCCCCAGCCCCTGCGCGATGCCGCCTTCGATCTGTCCCTCGACAAGAATCGGGTTGATTGCCTTGCCGACATCATGCGCGGCCACGATGCGCAGCACTCGCACCGTGCCCAGCGCCAGATCGACCTCGACCGTGGCGATTTGGGCTGCAAAGGCATAGGTGGCGTAGGGCACGCCTTGCCCGTCCGCATCGAGCGGCGTGGTGGGCGGATCGAAAGTGCCCTCGCCCATCAGTGGCGCGGTCTTCGTTAAATCGACATGCCGGACCGCCGCACCATCGCGCACGGTGAGCATCGCGCCCTCCAGAGAAAGCGCGGCGTCGGGGCCGGCATTGGCCAGCCGCAGAATCTGGCGGCGCAGATCCTGGCCGGCGAGTTCGGCGGCCTTGCCCGACACCAAAGTCTGGCGCGAGGCCGAGGTCTTGCCGGCATCGGCGGTGAGGTCGGTGTCACCCGCGACAAGCCTGACTTGCGCCACCGGCAGGCCGACCGCATCGGCGGCGATCTGGCTCATGATCGTGTTGCTGCCCTGGCCGATATCGACCGCGCCGCTATAGAGGGTGAGCGCGCCGTCCGGGGCGAGGCCGATCCGCATGATCGAGGGATTCGACATCGAGGTATTGCCGATTCCGTACCACATGCAGCCGATGCCGACGCCCCGCCGGCTGGATCCGTTCTGCGCGTTGAACAAAGCGACGCCGTCCTGTGCACGGCGCCAATGCGGCCGCAGCGCGTCGAGACAGGCCGCCAGCCCCACTGAGTGTTCGAGCTTCTGGCCCGTCGCTGTCACGTCGCTGGCGCGCAGGGCATCCAGGTAACGAAACTCCAGACGATCGATTCCGACCTTGTCGGCCAGCGCGTCCATCATCGCCTCGTGGGCAATCGCGGCCTGCGGCACGCCGAAGCCGCGGAAGGCGCCGGCAGGAGGACCGTTGGTGAAGAAGGCGGCACCCCAGGTTCGCGCGTTGGCCACTGCATAGGGGCCGGTGGCATGCACTGGAACGCGGTTGGCGACGGTCGGCCCCCAGGACGCATAGGCGCCGGTGTCGAAATCGGCCGTCACATCGCAGGCCAGCAGCTTGCCCTGGGCATCGCAGCCGAATTTGGCCGCGATCCGCGCGGGATGGCGCTTGGTGGTGGCGGCCATGCTCTCGGGTCGCGTGTAGACACAGGCCACCGGCCGGCCGAGCTTGTAGGCCGCGACGC
>WNFR01003418.1_pt1 | contig 16423 bp, 14 predicted proteins | sample 5400221 | NCBI WGS metagenome assembly WNFR01 (sample SAMN13153357, study PRJNA577476) | soil metagenome | isolation source: 40 cm soil under Madrone tree | place: USA:California | collected 2016-06-14 | reverse complement strand
CATACCCGCAGCCAAGACGCGTGGTGTTCTCCACGTCATAACCTTTGAATTCGGCAAGACTGCCATAGACGGATTCAAAGTATTGCTCTGCCGCCAGGCCGGTGATCAGCCTTTTGGCGAAATAGGACTCTCCTTCGTCATGCGTTTCTTTCGTTTGAACCGCGCTCCAAAGGCTTTCATCATATCCAACAAAGGATTTGACCAAACCAGTGAATGATTCGAGGTCTAGGTGCTTGTATTCCTCAAACACTTTTAGGCAGTAGCCACGAATCTCGCGCTTATGCCACCCTTTACGACGGTTCGGAAAGAGGGGGTCGAATTCATCGCGATAGTTTTTTATCGATGCAGGCTTTGATCCGAGAGCGTATCCGATAACGTTGAACGCCTCGATGAAGCTCTCAAAGCCTAGTTTCCGCAAACCAAGCGAATCGTACTTCGAAAGATATAAGCCGACCAAAATTAGCTTCTCTCGAGTTGCAATTCGTTCAGAGTTCAAAAGCAATTATTCAACCCAGTAGTTGCGGTTCGACTTCGGCAAAGTCGCAGCTGAGCAGGAGTGTCCGTGCCAGAAGCAGCCGTGGACGAATATGGGAATTCTCTTGCCAGGCAGAACAATATCTGGACATCCTAGCAAATCCTTACGATTTCGCTGTTGGCGATAGCCGAAAGACCGGGCAATTCGACCGACGATCCGCTCAGGCTGCGTGTTCCGAGACTTCACTCTCCGCATGATGTTGCTACGTTCAGCTGCGGAAAAAGTGTCCATGTTTTCTTGGAGTTTAATCTACCTGAAGGCTTAGTTCAATGTCCACTTACAGTGGTCTTTGTACTGGATGGAAAGGTGGAACCGGAAAGACCGAGTTTCCTTCCGCGAGGAATGCGTTGCCAAAACTAGAAGAAAAGTTCTGGAGAGACGTGGAAGCGGCGGCTGAGGCGTTTGATGTGGTCCTTGTTGAGTTCGCGCTTGCCGCTTAGGACTTCAGAGACGATGCTGGGTGTGCCGAAAACATCGGCGAGGTCTTTTTGCAGGAGGCCGTGCTGGTCGATGAGAAATTGGAGGACTTCGAGAGGCTTGGCGCGGGGAAGCTGGTAGTGGCGGTCCTCGAAATCCTCGACCAAGAAGGTCAAGAGTTCGGCGAGTTCCTTCTCGGCAGAGGTCAGCTTCTTGCTCCGGCGGTCCAGGTCGTAGAGGAGCGCGGTGCAGGCTTCGTTTTCCTTCTCGGTGCGAATGACGCGGGGAGGGAATTTCTTCAGAAGCTCGATGTACTGCGGGCTGGCCGTGAATGCGTTCATTTTCCCAATGATAGCGGAGGTGCGGGTGTGCCGCGCCTACGGCGCTGACGATTCGCTTGGATTCGTTACCCAGCCCTGCCGGGCTGGGCTAAGTTGTTTCGCACCTCCGGTGCTATCGGAATGACGGGTACGGCGACATCAGCTGATTCGGAGGGCGGCCATAGGGTCGATGCGGGAGGCGCGGCGGGCCGGCAAGTAGCCGGCGAGGGCGGCGACCGCGGTGAGCAGAAGGAGCATGGCGGCGAAAGTGGCGGGATCGGTGGAAGTGACGCCGAAGAGCAGGCCGCTGAGAGTACGGGCGAGGGCCCAGGAGGAGGCGACACCGAGGAGCATACCGATGGCGGCGAGAGTTAGCGTCTGGAAAAGAATGCCGGCCTGGAGAGACTGTGCGGAAGCGCCGAGGGCCATGCGGATGCCGATTTCCTGAGTGCGCTGACTGACGGAGTAGGAGATGACCGCGTAGATGCCGAGCGCGGCGAGAATGAGCGCGAAAGCGGCGAAACCTCCGAGCAAGAGAACGACGAAGCGGCGAGGCGAGGCGGCTTTATCGACGATTTGCTGCATGGTACGGAGCGTGCCGGTGGCAAGAGTAGGATCGATCGGTTTGAGGGCTTCGCGAAGGCGCGGGACGAGCGCGGACGTGGTGAGCGAGGTGCGCACGACGAGGTCGACGGAGCCGTAGTCCTGCGTTTGGCGAATGGGAATATAGAATTCGTTGCCGGATTTTTCCTCAAGGGCGAGATGGTGGACGTCGCCGACGACGCCGATGACGGTGCGGTCGGGCCGGTCGGCATTGACGATTTGGCCAATGGGATTTCTGCCCGGGAACAGAAAACGGGCCAGGGTTTCGTTGATGATGATGACTTTTTCGGCGGACGTGTCATCGCGTTCGGAGAAGTCGCGACCGGCGCGAAGAGGAACACCCATGGCCCTGAAGTAGCCGTCACTGACGATGCGAACGAAGCCATCCGGGTATTCTTCCCTTTTGTAGACCTGACCCTTGGCGGCGACACCCCAGCTGCGGTTGTGGCCGAGGGGAACGGCGTCGGTCAGACCGGCGGCTTCGATGCCGGGGACATCCAGCACGCTATGGAGGGCTTGCGTAAAGTAGGCATTGCGTTTTTCCTGCGTCGAATAGGAAGAATTGGGATCGATGCGAAGGGCGGCGGCGCGCTCGGGGCGGAAACCGAGATCGATGTCCAAGACGCGCAGGAAGCTGCGAATCAAGAGGCCTGCGCCGACGAGGAGGACGCAGGCAAGAGCAATCTCGGAGACAACCAAACTGCTGCGCACCCAGGCATGGCCACGCCCCTGACTGGAGCCGCGATTGGAATCCTTCAAAACATCCTGAAGAGTGACGCCCGGAACCTGGAACGCTGGAAAAAGGCCGAAGACGACTCCGGTGAAAATGGCAACCAATATCGTAAAGCCGGCAACGGTGAGGTCCAAGCGAACGCCGGAAAGAAGAGGAATACTGATGGAGGTAAGGCGTGCGAGAATGCGCGTGCCGGCGAAAGCCAAGAGCAATCCGAAAGCGGCACCGCACAGGGAGAGGACGAGGCTTTCCGTGAGCATCTGGCGGATGAGGCGGCCCTTGCCCGCGCCGAGTGCGGCGCGAATGGCGATCTCTTTTTGACGTGATGCGGAGCGGGCGAGAAGCAGATTGGAGAGATTGGCGCAGACAATGAGCATGACGACGCCGACGGCGCAGACAAGGATGATGAGTGCAGGACGAAGGCGCCCACTGACATGGGACGCGAGAGGAGCGAGCGAGGCGTCCATGTCATTGCGCTCAGGATGATCGTGGGTGATGCGTTTGGAGAGGATGGTGAATTCGGATTGAGCGCTTTGGGCTGACGCGCCGGGCTTGAGACGTCCCACGACGGCGAGAGTGTTGCCCCAGCGATTGGTTTCCGGCGTGAGAGGAAAGGGATTGAAAAGATCAATGCGGCTTCCCGGAGCGAAAATGGTGGCGAAGTCGAAGGAAGCAGGAAGAACGCCGACGACGGTGGAGGGCTGATCGTCGAGAGTGAGGGATTTGCCAACGATGTTGGGATCGGAAGCGAAGCGGCGCTGCCATAGCCCGTGGCTGAGGAGGATAACATGAGGGCCATTCCACTTGCACTCATCGGCGGTGAAGAGGCGGCCGAGCTGAGGTTCGACGCCAAGAAGAGAGAAGAAATTCTGCGAGACAGGAACGCTGGTGAGGCGCTCGGGTTCGCCGCCAGTACCCGTAAGCTTGTTGTCGCCGACGCCGTAGAATGCGAAATAGGCGGCCATATCGGAGAAAGACTTATTTTGTTCGCGCAGGTCGAGAAAATGGCCGACTTGCATAGTTTGGCCGGAGAGGCCAAGTGCACCGGGACTGTTCGCGATCCAGATGAGGCGGGCGGGATCGCGGAAGGGGAGCGGACGAATCAGCAGGGTGCTGACGACACTAAAAATGGTTGAGCTTGCCCCGATGCCGAGGCCAACGATGAGGATGGCAAAGGTGGCGAAGCCGAGGTCGCGGCGAAGGGCGCGGAGGGCGTATTTGAAGTCGCGAGAAAGGGTGTCCAGCCAGTCGAGGACATGACTCCTGCGGAGTGATTGGCTACGCGGTGCGTCGGTCACAGGGACCTCCCGGGGTGAGTAAAGACTAGAGACGATGGAGAGGACGAAAGGTCACGCGGGAATGTTCCATTTTGTTTGCGGAACCTAGTTTGGTTTGGCGGGTTCCACTTTTTTCAGGGCGGGGTCGTATAGGGCGGCGACGCCTTGAGCGATTTTTCCCGGATCGGCATGGCCAGAGTCCAGATTGGTCATGACGATGACGGTCAGCTTGTCATCAACGTAGCGCGAAATGTGCATGGTGAAGCCCTGCCAAGCGCCGCCATGTTCGAGCAAGCGGTGTCTGTTTACTTCCGCGACGCGCCATCCGAATCCGTAGGGAGAAGTCTTGCCGCTGTTCAGCTTTACCGGCGTCCACATCTGGTCGAAGCTGGATTTTTTCAAAAGCCTCTCGGTATACAGGGCGGCGTCCCACTTGGCGAGGTCGAGAACATTGGTATACAGGGCGCCGTCGGCGGTGGTGTTCAAGGATGGGGCAACCCATTCTTGATTTTTGAGCTCGCCTTTTACAAGGCGGTATCCGGCGGAACGATTCGGGACGATGTCTGCTTCGCTGATGATGCGGGTGGAATCCATTTGCAGCGGCTGGAAAACGTGGTGCTGGAGAAAGTCGCCGTAGAACTCGCCACTCACATGGTGAATGAGAACGCCGAGGATCAAATAACCAGAGTTGCTGTAACTCCACTTTTCGCCGGGCGGAAAATCGAGCGGCAGGGCGGCGATTTTTTTGACCAGTTCCTCCTCGGTGTAGTCCATGCGCATGTTGACCGCGCCGCCGGCTTTTTCGGAAGTGTAATCGGGAATGCCGGAAGTGTGGGTGAGGAGATGGCGGACGGCGATGTCTTTCCAAGCTGGAGGCGAGTCCGGAAAGTACTTGCTGATTTTGTCGTCGAGGCCAACTTTGCCTTCTTCGACGAGCATCATGACGGCAGTGGCGGTGAATTGCTTTCCGACGGACCCGGTTTGAAAAATGGACTCCGGCTTGGTGGGGACGCTGAGTTCCACATTGGCCATTCCATAGCCGGCGGCCTTGACGATTTTTCCGTTGCGAACCACGGCCAGCGCGACTCCGGGGATATGTTGTGCGCGCAGCTCTGAGTTGACGAATTCGTCCACCGTGGCGGTGGTTGGTTCGTCGGGAACGGCGTGGGCCGCGACGGCGAGAACGAGTGCGGTGAAAAGAGAGACTGACAAAATCGACCGTGAAGTCTGCACTGGGCTAACGCTCCTTATTCTCGCTCTGCCAGCTGGAGAAATGCTCTTCTTGAAACGGAAAGGGCGTCCGATGGGGACGCCCTTGAAAAAATCAGCTCATAAACGTCATCAACTGGTTCGTGGCGATCAACCGGCGGGCTGAGGCTGCTCGGCGCGCCTTTGCTTGATCTCCTTGACCTTGTCGAGGAGGTCGTCGGCCTGCTTCTTGAGGGCATCGCGCTCCTCGGCGGACTCGACCATATCGGCCTTGCGGCGATAGAGCAGGTTCAAATAGGCCATGGCGTCGTCGTAGTCGGGCTTGACCTCGATGGATTTCTTGAGGTTGGTGATGCCCTCTTCGACGAGGGGACCGAACTTGGCGGCGTAATCAGCGCGCAAGGCGGGAGGCAACGGGTCGGTATCCCTGACCTGCTTGGTGACGTGATCCCTGTTGTAGGCGGCGCGCGCCTCGCCGTTGGCACGGAAGGCGAGGGTCCAATCGATGACGCCGATCCAGTAGTAGGGTTCCGGATCGTTGGGTTTCAAATCGATGTGCTTCTGATGATAAGACTTGGACTCCTCGAATTTCTTGGGGTCGTAGGGAGTGCCGGCCATCTGGAAAAGTATGGAGCCGATGCCATCAATGGCGCTGAGATTATTGGGATCGACGGAGAGAACATCCTTGAATTCCGTGATGGCCTGATTGCCGAGGCGGACGTTTTGCTCCGACGGCGCGCCGGGAATGTACTGGCTGGCATAGGCAGTGGCCAGGTAGAGGCGGGCATTCATCAACTGGGGATCGAGATCCTTGGCTTGTTTGAAATCCTCGATCGCCGTGTCGTACTGGGCTTCTTTGTAGGCGGCGACACCTTTATTAAGAAGATCGCGCGCTTTCAATTTGCTGCAGCCCGAAACGCCGAGCGCAAAAACGAAGAGCGCCGTGAAGGCTGAGAGCCGCCGAGTTGAACTGGCACTGATCACCGATGATGCATAAGTCATCGAAGCATCCATCCCTGCTGTGCGTGAGGCCGACCGGGTCGGCCCAGCGCCCGGAGATTCACGTCCGCCCTGCGAGGGGCATCTTATAACTGTCAGAAGCCTTTTTCCAAGTCCGGAGTAAGCAGACCAACGGACGCAATGCCTGAGGTGTGCATGACATCGATCACGTTGGCCACCACACCAAACTCGACCGGTCGATCACCACGAATGAAAGCTATGTGGCTGGCACGCTGCTTGAAAATTTCCTCAATCCGGGGGCCAAGCTTCTCGAAAGTAACCGGCTCCTGATTGATTTTCAGCGACCCGTCCGCAAAAACCTGAATGACGATCACTTCGTCGGGAGGAGGCGCAAAAATCTTGTCCGTAGCCGCCTGAGGAATCAGCGCTTCCTCACCCTTGGAGTACCTGGGGATGATCATAAAGATCACCAGGAGCACCAGCAAGATATCGATCAGCGGAACAACATTCATTTCCGAGACGATACCGCGCTTACCGCCAACTGACATTCCCATAATCCACCTCGTTTTGGGCGGCCGTAAGACGGCCGACGTTTTCGGGTAAATACCCCGCGAGGAGGACTCTCACATCTTGCGAGAACGGATGAGGCGCGAGCCCCACCCTTACAAAGAGTTAAAAACTATTGGCCCGCTTCGAGCTTGGCGGTGATCAAACCAATTTTGTCGATGCCGGCGCCGCGCATGATGTCGATGGCGCGGGCGACGTCCATGAACAGAACATCGTTGTCACCCTTGACGAAAGCAATTTTCTCGGCGCGCTCCTTGAAGATCTCTTCCATGCGCGGGCCAAGACGATCCCAGGTGGTGTCCTCGTTGTTGATCTTGAGCTTGCCGTTGTTGGCAATCTGGACGACCACGGTTTTGTTTTCAAGTTCGACGTTCTGCTGCTGGTTCGGCGAGGGCTGAGGAACGAGCGTGTCCAGGCCCTTCGGCGTGAGCGGAGTGATGACCATGAAAATAATGATCAGCACGAGCAGAATATCGATCAACGGCACCACATTGGGCGACGAGAGCGATCCTCCGCTTTCTCCTCCAACATCCATCCCCATAGCGAGTCTCCTAATGGCACGGCGTAGAGCAACTCCGCGGGCCAAGTAACCGCGCCGGGTGGGATCCGGCGCGGCCTTAAAGAAAGAGCAAACGAACGGTGCTAACCGAAACTGCGGTCCTCAATCCGCGGGTGGCGGAGGAGGAGTCGATTTGGTGTTCTGATTCTTCTGGGTGAGCAAACCCAGTTGATCGACACCGGCGGACCGGATCTCATCCACCACTTCGACGACACGGCCATACTTGGCGCGAGCGTCGCTCTTGACGTAAACGGTATGGTCAAGGCGGGTGGAGAGGCGATCCTTAATTGTCGAGGTCAGTTCTTCCTTGGCGGTTCTGGTGTTGCCCATGTAGATGGTACCGTCGCTGGTGATGGCGACAACGATGGCATCGTCCTTGTCCGCGTCTTTCATGTCTCGCGGATTATCGGTCGAAGCCAAATCCACCGACTGCGTCTTCTGCAACATGGGCGTGACCACCATAAAGATGATCAGCAGGACCAGCATGATGTCGGCCATGGGAATGACATTGGGGGCCGCCATCTGGGCGCCGGCTTGTGGCTTGTAAGCCATGGCCGGTTACTTCTTCGCGCCGCGGCGCAGGATGAAGTAGTTGATGAGTTCCATGGAGGAGTTGTCCATCTCGACGTCGAAGGCTTCCACTTTGTTGGTGAAGTAGTTGTAAGCCCAGACAGCCGGGACGGCCACGAGCAAGCCGAAGGCAGTGGTGACCAGCGCTTCAGCGATACCGCCGGCGACGGCCGAGAGGCCGGTTGCTTTGTTGGCGGCGATGCCCTTAAACGCGTTCAAGATGCCGACGACCGTGCCGAACAGTCCGACGAACGGAGCCGTCGAACCGATGGTGGCGAGAGCCGAGAGGCCGCGCTTCATTTCGGCGTGGACGATGGCGACGGAGCGCTCGAGACCGCGCTTGGCGGCGTCGATGACGTCGGAGTCCGAAACTTGCTGAGAAGCAGATTGGAATTCGGAGAGGCCGGTGGCGACTACCTTGGCAATGTGGCTCTTCTTATTGCGTTCGGCAATGGCGATGGCTTCATCGAGCTTGCCGTCCTTGAGGGCGCCGGCAACCTGCTGCACGAAGACGCGCGACTGTTTACGAGCCGCGCTGTACATCAGGGCGCGATCGATCATGACGCCGAAGGAGTAGATGGAAAGTACGAAAAGAATGAACACGACGGCGAGCGCCAGAGGGCTCATCGTTTTCAACATGCTGCGCAAGTCCCAGCTGGTGCTGGCCTCTTGCAGCAATAAGGCAGAATAAGCGTACAAAGTAGCTACCATTCGTTTGCTCCTTAAGTTTCAAGTGACCCTGGATCTGCGGGGGTCAACAAGAGTGATTGCTGAAAATGCTTACCCGGAATGGCGCGCCTGTCCCACGACCGGCACGCCAGCCCGTACTACTGGTTAAGAGAAAAAATCACGTCAATGGTGGTGTCCACTTCGACGGGATCGCCATTGAGAAGAGTCGGCTGATAGCGCCACTGGCGGACAGCATCCAGCGCGGCCTGCTGCAGCAAGGGATGGCCGCTCATGACTTCAAGTTGTTGAATGGTGCCGTCCTTGCCGATGATGGCATGGAGCCGCACAGTGCCGGAGATGCGGGTCTGGCGGGCCAGCGGCGGATACATCGGCTGAACGCGGTTGATAATGCGCGCGGCTTGAACGTTGCCGCCGACGCGGAGTGGGCCAGTCTGCTTGGGCTTCGGCGGTGGTGGTGCTCCGCCCATGCCGCCAATGACGCCGCCCAGCACGCCACCCATAGAGCCGCCGGCAACGCCGCCGGGGACCCCACCGCTCATGCCCGCGGAGACGTCGGGCTCGGCGTCTTCCTTAATAATTTTGACATCGTGGGGAATGACTTTTGGCTGCATGAGCTTGCCAGCATCCATCAGATGGGCCTGTGGCTTCACGTGGACTACCTGAACCGCCGCGGGTGGAGGAGGTGGCGGAGGAGGCGGAGGAGGAGCGGTGAGCATGGTAGCCATCATCGCTTTGGGGAGCGCCTCGGTGTAGATCAGAGGAATGAGAATCAGAATCAAAAGAAAGAGGCATTGGAACAGCATCGAGATCAGAACTGTCCAAGGCTTGTTGGTTTTCTTTGGATTCGGGCTCGAAATCACCATTTCTTCAAACATGAGTCCTACCTCCTGCCTGCAGGAGCAAGGCGTCCGGAGACGTTCTCGCTACCACTGGCTTTGTTGCCGGCTGCGGGTCCGGTGCCTGCCGCCGAGCCCTGTCCCCGCCAGATGTTCCAGGCGACGACGAGCGGAGCAGCAATACCAAAACTGGAGTACGTTCCTACCACAATCCCTACCACCAGGGCAAAGGAGAAAGCACGAAGCACCTGGCCGCCCATCAGGAACAGGACAAGCACGGTAAGGAAAGTCAGACCGCTGGTCAAGATCGTTCGCGAAAGAGTCTGATTGATGGACTTGTTGACCACGTCAGCGAACGATTCCTTGCGCAGCAAACGATTGTTCTCTCGAATGCGATCGAAGATGACGATCGTGTCGTTCATGGAGTAACCGACGAGTGTGAGAAGCGCCGCGATAACCGTGAGAGAAATCTCGAAGCGCAGCAACGAGAAAAACCCCAAGGTGATCAGCACATCATGAAAAACAGCTAGAACGGCAGCGGCCCCGTAAACCCACTCGAATCGGAAGGCAATATATACCAGCATGCCGCCTAAAGCATAGAGGGTAACTAAAATTGCCTGCTGGCGGAGTTCGCCGCCGACTTTGGGGCCCACGGTCGCGCCGCCGCGAATGACGAAAGGATTGAGCGCGTAGCTGGATTTCACGGCAGCAAGGACCGGAGCAGTGACGCCTTCGACTTTGGAAAGCTCGTCGAAATTGGTGAGCACGCCGTTGGAATTCTTGTCGCGGTAATCGAGAAGTTTTTTGGCGACCTGCTGGTAGCGATCTCCGGCGTTGGCAGAGAGGAGCAGGGGATCCTTCTCGGTAAGAACTGCGGCGAGTGAGGCAGGCGTCGCGGAATTGAAATCGGATCCTGAAACTCCAAAGGTAGCGCTTAGAGCGCTCAGCACTTTCTCCTTGCTGGCTTGGAGAGCCGCATCGTCCTGGCCCTTGCCCTCGACGAAGATCTCGACTTCGTTGGAATTGGGATTGGCGATGTCGCTGATGGTCTGGATTTCGGTGTTGACGATCCCCTGAGCGGCTAGGCCGCTGCGAATCTTGTCGAGGTTGGGAGGCTGGGCGAAGCGAACATCCACGTTGGTGCCGCCTTTAAAATCGATTCCGTAGCGAATCCCGCTACCGAAGAAAATCGAAGCCCATCCAGCGAGGAGAAGAATGCCGCTCAAGGCGTAGAAATACTTGGCTTTGCCCATCCAATCCAGATTGGGCTGTTTAAAGAGCTCGATCATGCGGCCTTTGCTTCCCTTCCTTAGACACCGGGGGGTGCGGAATGTTCCCGGCGGAAGTCATCTACATAAGGTAGAGGAATCCGCGCCTTGAACCCACAGCCCACTCGTTTGGAATTGAGTGGGACACTCGCCCTGGCAGTTCTAGTACGACCTAAATGCTCAATTCGGCCTGACGGTCCATCTTTGTCAGGTGATACTGGAAAATCGTTTTCGAGACGTAGATCGCGGTGAAGACGTTGGCGATCAGACCGATCGTCAAGGAGATGGCAAACCCCTTAATCGAACCGGTTCCAAACAGGAAAAGGAAAAAAGCGGAGACTACGGTAGTGACGTGCGTGTCAATGATGGTGAGGAAGGCTTTATCAAAGCCAGCGTCGACAGCGGCGGAGGCCGATTTGCCATTACGCAGTTCTTCGCGAATGCGCTCGAAGACCAGAACGTTCGAATCCACGCCCATGCCGATGGTCAGGATAACGCCGGCGATGCCGGGCAGGGTAAGCACGGCACCGAATAGCCCCAAAACCGCCAAAAGTATGATGAGGTTCAGGATCAAGGCCAGGACAGCGTTACCGCCGGACAGGCGATAGTAGACGAGCATGAAGAGCATGACCACGATCAGGCTCAACACGGAAGCCTGCACGCCGTGGCGGATGGAATCGGCGCCGAGGGATGGGCCAACGGTGCGTTCCTCGAGATACTTAATGGAGGCAGGAAGAGCGCCGGCACGAAGAGTGAGCGCTAGTTCGTGCGCAGATTCCTGGCTGAAATTCCCGGTGATTTCGCCGCTATCTTCGATCTTGCCCTGGATGGTGGGCGCTGAAGTGACGTGGTGATCCAGAACGATAGCCATCTGGCGGCCAAGATTCTGCTGGGTGAAAGGTCCGAAACGACGAGCGGCGTCGGGGGAGAGAGTGAAATTGATCTGCCACATGCCTGGATTTGCCGTGTTTCGATTCTCGACGGCACTGCGCAGGTCGCGGCCGGTGACGGCGGCCGCACGACTCAACAGGTACCAGTTTTCGCTTGTTTCAACCCCACCAGAGGATCTACGCGTCTTCGGGTCGTCAGGCACCAGCTCGGTGCCCGGTGGCAAAATCCCGCCATGTCGGCCGAGAGCCTCCGTCTGGGAGCTATAGGTAGTCGGATCTTCGACAAGCTTTAGCTCCAATTGACCACCGGCCTGAATCACTCTTTTGGCTTCGGCAGGATCCCCTACGCCCGGAAGTTGGACCAGAATTTCGTTGGCATTATGGCCCCCGCGAGGCTGGATGGTGGGTTCTGTCAGGCCCAAGGCGTTGATGCGCCGCTCAATAGTTTCAATAGACTGCGTCATCGTCGATTCCTGGATTTGTGTGATGGCACCTGGGCGCAAAGTCAAAGTGTAGCCGTTAGGGTCGCCAGCGGCGGGAGACATGTCCCAGACATTGGTGTATTGCTGAGTCACGAAGTCGCGGAACTGCGACGCTTGAGCGTAATCCACGTTGCGCACCAGGATGTGCGTATCGTCAACGCGGCGCACTTCATCGTAGCGAATGTTTTTTGAGCGCAGCAGCGTGGTCAGACGGTCCACGGTGGTGTCCGTCTCCTGCGCGATGGCTTCCTGGACTTGGACCTGAAGAATGAGGTGCGTGCCGCCCTGGAGGTCGAGGCCCAGCTTGATCTGATTGGAGAAATTATCCTTTATCTGGGCGACCGAGGTAGGAAACACCGGGTAGCCAAAAAGGAAATAGATACAGAAAAGAATGACGGCGAGGATGAACAGAGCTTTCCACTTCAGATTAGGGTTCATGGTTAGAAAGTAAGACGTGTGAGCCGGCGAAGGGTGGGCTTATTTTGCATCTTCCGATGCCTCCACCTGAGCAATCGCCGCACGCGAGATGCGAATTTTAACCTGCGGTTCGCTGGAGATTTTCAAAATGACCGAATCGCCATCGATACCGTTGATGGTGCCGTAGATGCCGCCGCTGGTGACGATCTTGTCGCCAGCCTTGATCGCGCTGAGCATTTCCTGGACTTTTTTGCGCTGGCGCTGCTGGGGCATGATCACCATGAAATACATGATGGCGAACATGAGACCGAGGGGAATCAGGAACCCGCCGAAGCCCCCGCCTGCCGCCTGAAGAATTATCGCTGCTATCATTTTCGACCGAACTCTCAGTTCTAAGTTATTAGTGCTTAGCTCTTAGTTCAAACATTCCAAATCGAAGACCCGCGAGGAGCCCTTTGCACATTTCGCGCTTTGGAAGATAGAAACGCTGTGCTGCGGGCAAATCACCCGCGCTCCTGCTTAACCGACTTCCATTCGATTCGTTTTGGTGCCCCGCGGATGGCTCGCGTGCCGTCCGGAATTCAGCGTTCAGGCTGGTCCCGCGGCATAGCGCGCGTGCATCTCGGATGAGAAATTCGCTAGGTTCCCAAACTCGATAGCCTCGCGGATTTGGCGCATTATGTCAAGGTAAAAGTGGATATTGTGGTGGGTCGCGAGGATGGCGGCGGTGAGTTCTCCCGCAGGGAAGAGATGACGAAGATAAGCGCGCGAGTAGCGGCGGCATACCGAGCAAGTACATTTCGGATCGATGGGGCGCTGATCCTGGGAGTAGCGCGCGTTCTTGATGAGCACGCGGCCTTCGCTGGTGTAGAGGCAGGCGTGACGCGCGGCGCGAGTGGGGAGGACGCAATCCATCATGTCAATGCCGCGAGAGACGTAGTCGGCGATTTGTTCGGGACGGCCGACGCCCATTAAGTAGCGCGGGCGGTCCCTTGGGAGAAGCGCTGTAGCTTCGACAGTCATTTCGCAAGTGATTTCGTGAGGTTCGCCGACGGCGAGGCCGCCGACCGCGTATCCAGGAAAATCCAACTCGATAAGTTGGCGGGCGCTTTCGCGGCGCAGATCGGCAAAGGTTGCGCCCTGCACGATGCCGAATTGCCATTGGCTGAGATCTCCGTTGCGTTGCGCGGATTCGAGAAAATAGTTGCGCGCGCGCTTGGCCCACGCGGAAGTGCGTTTGACGGCGGTTTCGGCTTTTTCGCGCGGCGCAGGGGTTTCGATGCACTCATCGAGGACCATGGCGATATCGGAACCAAGCGCGAGCTGAATTTCGGCGGCTTTTTCCGGCGTGAGGAGATGCTCCGAGCCATCGAGATGAGAACGGAAACGCACGCCCTCGTCGGTGATTTTGCGCAACTCGGAAAGACTGAAAACTTGAAAGCCGCCGGAATCGGTGAGGATGGCGCGCGGCCAGGACATGAATTTGTGCAAACCGCCGAGCTTGCGGACTAAATCGTGGCCGGGGCGTAGATAAAGATGATAGGTGTTGGCAAGGATGATTTCTGCGCCGAGTTCTTCGAGCGCTTCCTGGGTGAGGGCCTTGACGGTGGCCTGAGTACCCACGGGCATGAAGAACGGAGTCTCGACCGTGCCGTGGGGCGTGGTCAACCGGCCGCGGCGACCGCCGGTGGAATCGGTTTTCGATACTTCAAAGGAAAAATTCATCTCTAACTGAATACCTGAAAGGCGGACAAGCAGGAATGCCGGTCCGCCTTTTCAGTGTATCAGGAGAAGACGAAGGTCAAGCCGAGGCGGCAAGCTTGATAGACCGCCCAGACCGTAAGCGCGATACCGATGGAACTCCCGAGCTTCAGTTTTTTCGGGTTAAAGGCTGAGAAACCCAATCCAATCAGAAAAATGATCCAGAAGCTGAAGAGGTCGATGGCCGCGCCCAAAGCCATGACGGTCTTCGAGGTGCCGTCTGGTAGAAACGCGCCGAGGTTTGCGGCGACCGGATTTTCCAGGTTGATCGTGCCGGGGGGCTTCAAAAATAAAATCAGGAGAAAGAGCAGGCTGCTCACCATGGTCACCAAGTAGGCGTGCGAGACGATCCCCATGGAGACACTGAAATTCGCACCGGCTCCGCCCAGGAGATTGTAAGCGCCCAACATCGCGGCGCCGACAATCACGGCGAGGAGGATAGGACCCAGGAGTCCAAAGCCATAGGCGAAGTACGGGGAAATTTTCGCGCTCATCTCGATTTGCCGTTCTTTCTGTTCGTTGCTGAGCTGAGCGGTACGCGGGCTCTCTTCAATGCGCTTGCTGGCGACGTCTCTCCAATCCACCTTTTTGTTCATGGCAAAACCAACAACGCATCCGAGCACGGTCATCAAGATTACCGGCATAATCCAGCTCGGATTCCGGGCGATGCTTTGAAAGGTCTCTTTGGGAGAAAAAAATACTCCGATAATGCGGCCAAAATGATTGATTGGTTCTTGCGCTTCCGGCGCGACAGCAGGAATTGTAGCCATCAAGGACTCCTCCACCACAAGGTTGCGTAGTACTGCCTTCTGAGAGGAACTACGCACGAACACTACGGAATATTTCAGTGGGGGGATTCTAGCGCGGAGGAAAGGAAGTTGACAGTCGAAAGTTGAAAGTTAAGAGCCGAGGACTCAGAAATGAAAGACGGCGAAGGGGCCGCTCAGATGGAGGGAAGTTCGGGGACGGAAAAACTCACCTTATCAACTGCAGTGAAGCGAGCGCCATCTGTTTCTCGCGAAAAAACAGTGCCGCCTCGGCGATAGGTTTTCCGGAGATTTCCGGCTTCCATGAGGACATTGGCACAAGTCATAAACTTCGTTAGACGCCAATGATGTGGCGGCAAGGTCCTCCGTATCTTCGCACGGAAAACCGCCGCCAAATTGGCCGGAAATGAACAAGTGCGCGTTCGCGAAACGCGTCTTTTTGAAAAACCCACATCTAAATCCGCATATCCGGAGAATTTTTAGAACTCCCCTGCGCGGAAAGTCTTTATTTTCTGTGAGAAGCGTTCGGCATCCCACTTGCCATAAACAAAATCGTACGCGTGCGCCTTGTAAGGCAAGCGCGGCCAGCGAACTCGACAGCCCGGAGCGCGGAAGCCCCAGAGGTCAACTTGTTTCACGGGAAGCAGACGCGCCGGGCCGAGCCAAGTTCCACTAGGGGGATGAAGTGAAATCAATCTATCGAGCGGTGCGGGCATTATTGATCGTGCTGATTAGTGTGGGGGCCGCTGGCCCGCTGTTGCTGGCGCAGCAAGGCACGACGGCGATCGAAGGCGACGTCACGGATCCGCAGGGGTCGGCGGTGGCAAGCGCCAGCGTGAAAATCTCCGACGACTCAAGAAGTGTCACGCGAGAGACGCAGACCGACGCTAACGGGCACTATCAGTTTCTGTCCTTACAGCCTGGATCGTACGTCGTTCATGTGGAAGCGCCGGGGTTCCGGCAAACCGTAACTCATAAGATTGACGCGCTGGTTGGTACGACTCAGCGAGTGAACATTAAGCTCGAGCTCGGCACCGTCAACGAAACAGTCACCGTGACGGAGAGCGCGGCTGCGGCCGTCAATACGACAGACGCCACGCTCGGCAATACTTTTGAGTCGCGGCAAATCCTGGCGCTGCCGTTTGAGGGCCGCGACGCCGCGGGAGTCCTGAGCCTGCAGCCTGGCGTCTCTTTCGTGCCCAACACAAACAGTGACCGGACTTCGGCAAATAACAGCATCTCGGTTGATACGCGAAACGGCGCACTCAATGGTGGGCGAAGCGACCAAGCCAACATCACGCTGGACGGTGTGGATAACAACGACCAACTGTTGGGCACGGCCTTCACGGGAGCAGTTCGTTCGACGCTCGATTCGATTGAGGAATTCCGGGTTACAACCGGTGGCGCAAACGCGGACCAGGGCCGCTCCTCCGGCGGGCAAGTGACGCTAATGACCAAGAGCGGTACAAATAACTTTCATGGATCTGTTTACGGGCAGAACCGTTCCAGGATTGGAGAAGCAAACGATTGGTTTAATAAACATAATCAACTGAACAGCGGCG
>WNFR01003417.1_pt1 | contig 16428 bp, 12 predicted proteins | sample 5400221 | NCBI WGS metagenome assembly WNFR01 (sample SAMN13153357, study PRJNA577476) | soil metagenome | isolation source: 40 cm soil under Madrone tree | place: USA:California | collected 2016-06-14 | reverse complement strand
GTCGATCAGCAAGCCGATCTGGTGCCCGGCATTGAGTCCCGCAGGCAGATGCAAACCTTTGCGAAGACCTATCACCAGCGAGGTCGGGTATGCGCGCTTATCCTGCTTGCGCAAGAACGACAAATCCTCGTACGGCGTGCGATCGCTCAGAATCTCATCCCAGTCGAGGCTCTCGATCAAATCCTTCATTTGCTCCGGGCTAACCCCCGTTGCATAGAAGCCTCCGACCAGCCCGCCCATACTTGTGCCGGCGATGAAATCCACCGGGATGTGCTGCTCCTCAAACCACTGCAGCACCCCGATGTGCGCCAGCCCCAGCGCGCCGCCGCCTTCCAGGGCCACGCCAATCTTCAGCCGCTGCTTTACTATGGGTCGAGGCTCTTCGTGCGGAGTGACGGGCTCTTGCGCAAAGGCAAAAGCGGGAAACACAAGTAGTACAAGAATGGAAAAGGCGCGGCGCATCTCGAGTTCCTCCGGGAAGACCCGAACAGCTCAGGCTGGAAGCTAAGTTTGTAGCACGCTAGCACTTCCAGCAAGCCGCGACCTTTACTGAGTTTCGCAATTAGACGGATTTGTTCTCCTGCAGAATGTTGCCACCGTCTACCACCAAGGATTGCCCAGTGATGTACGAAGCCACGGGCGAAGCCAAAAAGCATATCGCCGCCGCGACCTCCTCCGGTGTTCCCGCGCGCCCTATCGGGGTATGCAGTCCTGCGATCCGCTCGACTTCCGTGGACGATGCCGTTGCAATCCATCCGGGCGCCACACCGTTAATCGTGATTCCGTCGAGAGCCGTTTCCAGCGCTACCGCCCTCATCATCCCGTCCATCGCCGCCTTTCCTGCCCCGTAAGCGCCTGACCCTCGGTTGCTGACCAGCGGCCCAGTGACTGAGGACACATTCACGATGCGGCCGTACTTTCTCTGCGTCATTACTGGCAGCACCGCGCGCGTCATCAAAAAAGCCGTGTGCAGAGTGATCTCGATTTGCCGGCACCAGTCCGCATACGAACTTTCCTGGACCGTCTTCCCTTCCAGCGCGCACCCGATCTGAGCCATTCCCGCGTTGTTCACCAGCACGTCGATCCGACCGCTGCGCTTCATTACTGTGTCGACGATCCTGCTTGCCGCGGCCTCTTCCGTGATATCCGCCACGATCGCCAGCACGTTGTTGCCGTTCGCGTCCAATTCGCGCGCACGCTCGTGAATGCGCTCGGTCGTCGACGTGATCGCAACCTGTGCGCCGGCTTCCAACAAGGAGCGTGCTACCGCAAATCCAATCCCAGCCGCGCTCCCCGCACCAGTCACGATCGCTGTTTGTCCCCGCATCCATTTCACCTCGCCCTTAGGATTCACTCGTCCAGATGAACGCCCGCCTTGATCGTTCCCTTCGTCCGCGCAATCCGCAGAAGTTCCGGATAAAACTGCACGAACGAATGCTCCACGGCCGCATTCTGCTCGTGGCACTTCCAGCAGTCATTCTTGCTGGGTGTGTCTGCACTCGCTGCTTTGCTGGCGCCATCGAAATTAAAGTATGCCCACTTGTCCGGAAATCGCGCTTCATCTTTGACTTCCACGTCGAGTCCGGACAACTCCGTTTGATAGCTACCATGCTTGTTGATCGAGCCGCGAGACGTTGAGCCGTAAACTTCCAGCACGAACATCGTCTTGTCCGGCCACTTGCCGTTAGCTACAAAGAAGTCGTATGCCGCAGGCGTCACGAAAACATTCGTGAACATTTGCATCCCGTCTGGGCTCTGGCTGTAGCTCATTCCGTAGCCCGAGGAAACGTACACCCACTTCCGATATCCTTCTGGCCGGACCAGTTTCCCGTCGGATGTGAATTGCGGCCCGACGCTTTGCGGGTGGCCGGCGGCTCTTGAAAAGAATGCCCCGCAAACACTTGCCAGCACGAAACCGCAAACGAACAAAGGTTTTTTCATGGGTGCTCCCTTAGCGCGCACTGCCATCTGCACTCCCGCTGGGCACGCTATAGTGGCAGACGACCCACTACGAATTTCGTTTCCAATCGTATCCATTTGGTCGCGCATGTACCTGCACTCCCTTGCCGCAGCCCCTTTTACCCTCTATGTTTTCTACAAGGCGAATCATGCTTCGCCCGCAAGGAGCCGTATCATGAGCGTCCCCGGCACCTCCAGCAACCCTAGTCGCTCCGATGATCTGGCACCGCGCAAGTCCACCCCGCTCCGCTTGGTGTTCCGCATTATCCGCTGGAGCACCTACGCTGCCGCAGTGATCACTCTTTTGATGGTATTTCACGCCCCGCCTCTTCCGCATATCGCCACCAGCCCGCAAGCCGCAGCCCGCGTTGAGCAAAAAGTCGAAGCCGTCGAGCAAGCGGCAGCCAGCGGCGAATCCGCGACGCTACGCCTCGATCAGACAGAGGTAAACTCTTACCTTGCTTCCCATCTGGAAATTTCTCCTGCTGCCGTTCCTGTAAACCCGGCGCCGAACTCCACTCCCGCAAGCGGTGTAACTGGCGCCAGCCCCGACCTTCCAACACCCTCCGGTTCTACCCCCGAACAGATCGAGCAAGTACGCTCGTCGGTACGGGACGTCAAGGTGGAGCTCATTGATGATCGCGTGCGCGCCTACGTGGTCTTCGACTTCCACGGCAAAGATATGACCCTCCAACTCGAAGGGCGCCTCTCGGCTGCCAACGGCTACCTTCGCTTCGAGCCCGTCAGCGGTCAGATAGGTTCCCTGCCAATTCCTCAATCGTCGCTGGAGGCCGCCGTCCAAAAAATGATGGACTCGCCCGAAAATCGCGAAAAGCTGAAGCTCCCGGCGGCAATTGCCGACCTGAAAATCGAAAACGGCGAGCTGCTGGCCACCTACCGCTAAATCACTAAGAGCGGCCGGCGCCTAGGCTCCGCAAAATTTCATCGCTGTGCTCGCCCAACATCGGCGGAGGCAAGCGATAACTTACCGGCATATCCGAAAACCTCACCGGATTCGCGATGCTGCGAACTTCGCGGAGCGCTGGATGCTCAATCTGTACAATCAGACCCCTTGCCAGTGCTTGCGCATCCCGCAATGCCTCCGGCACCCCGTTGATTGGCGCGGCCGGAATTCCGGCTTTAGCAAATTTCTCCAGCCACGAGTCTCGAGGTCCCAAATCGAACTGCTTCTGCAACAGCGAAATTAGTTCCACGCGATGCTCGATGCGCACCGGATTGCTCGCGAACCGCGCGTCATTACCGAGCGTCGTCTGCGATTGCAAGACCTCTACAAATTTCTTCCACAGCGCTTCTGTGCCCACGCCGACTACAAAGTATTTGCCGTCACTTCCCCGAAACACCTGGTAGGGCACGATGTTCGGATGGGCATTTCCCCATCGCCGGGGTTCCGCGTTGGCGTTCAAGTAGCTGCTGCCGGCATTCGCCAACCACGTAAGCTGCGAGTCAAAGAGGGCCATGTCTAAGAATTGTCCCTGCCCCGTTTTTTCGCGCGCAAAGAGCGCGCCAAGAATGCCCATTGCCGCGTACATCCCGCAGGTCATATCCGCAATGGCAATTGGATAGCGCATCGGTCCGCCTTCTGGCTCGCCCGTGAAGCTCATCAAACCGGATTCCGCCTGCGCCAGGATATCGTAGCCGGGCCGCCCGGCCTTGGGCCCGGTGAAACCATACCCTGTGATGCTGCAATAGATCAGCCGCGGATGTTTTTCGCGCAGCGTTTCCGGATCAAGTCCGCGCTTCTGCAACGAATCCAGCGACGGTTGATTGCTGAGGAACACATCCGCTGCTGCGATCAGCCGCTGCAGAATCTCTGCATCGCGCGCGTCGTCATAATTGAGCGCGATCGAGCGCTTGTTTCGGTTCGCCGCCAAAAAATATGCCGATTCCCCACCCACGAAAGGCGGCCCCCAACCGCGCGCCTGATCTCCGGTGCCCGGACGCTCAACCTTAATCACATCGGCGCCGAAGTCACCCAGCAGCATCGCGCAATAGGGGCCGGCAAGCGCCTCGGTCATCTCAACCACACGAATGCCGTCAAGAATGGTTTTCACGCGCAAGATTATAGCCGAGGAGAACTGCAAGAGTAGAACCTAACAACGCTTGTACTAAAGTTCCGACACCCCGCTGACATTTCCGCCTTCTAAATCAAACTTCTGATTCACCTTTCGCCATCCTTGCGGCGATGGGCAGGCTAGGCTGGTGATCCAAGGTACTGCAGGGTCTGCGCGATCAACGCAGCAGTCCCAGCATATGGGTCCCCTTGCGTATCAAATTCCATGGAGCAGTAGCCGCGATAATTGGCGCGCTTGAGAATGCCGAATGTTCGGGCCATGTCGACGCGGAACACTTGACCTTTCGGGTTGATCTCCATGTCTTTGACGTGACAGATGCCATAGGCATGCTCGAACATGGCAGCAATTCCCCGGTAGGCGTATTCCTCCCGCCCAGTCGTCAAGGTATTGCAAAAATCTGGATTGGAGCGCAGCCACGGGCTGTTCACGCTTTCGATCAACTGCGCCAGGAAAAACGGATCTTCGCTCACAGGGTTGTCGTTTTCCAAATTCACCACTACGTTTTTCGCTGCGGCGTGTTCCACGATGCGTTTGAAAGTCTCGGCCGCTCGTGCCAAGTCAGGCTTGGAATCCTTCGCTTCCGGAATATTTGTTCGCACACCCGGAGAGCCAATGGCTGCCGCAACTTCGATCCATTTCTTGCTGAAGACTACGGCCTGATCGCGCTCTGAAGCATCCTCGGCATACGGGCTGTGGTCGCCGTCAACAGCGATGTTCACAACCGCGCCTCGCGTTTTGTCGACGGAGGCGCGCAATTCTTCCAAATACTTGCCATCCGTTGAGCGAAAGTGGTGATTCCAAGGTTCGATTTTCCGGACGTTGAATTTCTGGCCGCAGTGAGCAGCGAAATCCTTCAAATCCATCTTTTGCGCCGCAGCGCCGTCACGCGCGCCCAGAATGAATTCACGGAACGGGTAGGATGCGATGGCGATGCGCTCGCGCGCGTCCGCAGGAAATTGCACGTGCGGGCCGCCGTCCCCGGAAAAGGCGAGCCGAGGGCATAGCCAAGCTCCCGCCGCAACCAGGGAGGACTGCGTAAGAAAACGCCTTCGTGTGCTATGCGACAAAGCGCGCACAGTCTACCAGATCCACAGAGCGGAAGTGAGCGTGCTGCGCGCCAACCTCTTAGATCCACTCGGGTGTTCGCCATGAACGCCCAGCAGCGAAATCCATTACACGATGCGACGCTAAGTCGTTCATCCGAATACCCGGCCGCCTAATGGACATCGACTTGCTCCCGCGCCAGAGTAGTCACAGCCGCCTAGTGGCTCCGCGCTGCATCTAACTCAATAGGTGAATGTCCGTTTCCACGCATTTCTTTGGCTTGGCAGTGCCATCGTGCTATGGCTCGCAGCGGGTTCCTGTAAAGGAAGTGATTACGGGGTCCTGCAGCCCACGCCGGAAGATCTGTGCAAGTGCCTGCCCATTGAGCCGGACATCGCCGACTTTCGTCACATCGCCAAGCACGTCGCCATCCCTAACATTGCCGCCCAGGAGATCGGCGTTGACACGGTTTTGAGTTGGGCGCAGGACGCTTTTGTGGCGCCGGATGCCCCGCGAACGGGACGTGAACTCCAGGTGTTTCACATCGCCACGGCCTTCGTGCAGGAGGCCAGCGTGAACGCCGCTGATTGCGATGTGCACTTTGAGATTTCGCAGACTGCGGACAAGAGTGCTCCTCGTGTCATTGTGGAAACACCGGTGGACAGCGAATACTGCGGCGCGAGGCAAATGGCACAGGCGCAGCTCGCCAAACACGGATTCCGATTGGATTCGCAGCGCGGCGGCGAGCTGCCGCAAGCTTTGCCGGCCGAGGTGCTCGGCATGGCGTTTGAGGATTTCGATCACTCGCGCGGCTCTGCGCAAGTCGCCACCATCTGGGAACTACATCCCGCCATCGTCACCATTCCTTGACCAAGTCAGTCAGGGTGGGTCGTGGCGCTGGCTAGTTCTTTCCTTTGGGACTTCGCACGAAGCTTGCCGGTTTCCGGGTCAAATTCCCGCAGCCACACTGCACAGGCTTCGCGCTGAACGGCAAATTTGCGCTTAAAACTTGGCTCGGCCTTCGACTTGATGCACCAGCCGGGCACGTCATTTTCATCAAACATCACGCGGGCAACTTCTTCTTGGTTCTTGTTGAAATAAATCAGGGTCGACGAAACCATGGGAATCCTCGGGCGCAGAAGTGCGAACAAACCGGCTCGCTTGCGCCTTAGGCCTCGGCAAGCGGCCTCGCGGCTGGGAGGCATAACTTAGACGCTGCCGGCAGACAAAAGGAACGCTGGATACAGTGAACCGAGTAGAAACGAGCTATCCGGTCGGTCGAAAAAAACCAACCAAAACATGGTGGATTGCTTGCGTGCGTGACGGTTCTCTCCGACAATATGTAGTTCGACGAGGTGCGATTTTTGGCCAAGGAAAGCTATTTGGAAATCCCCGGGTTGAGGAAAATGGGCGCCCAGTTCAATTCACCCAAGCGTTTTGTTGCTTATTTTTCCATGGAAATCGCGTTGGAGAATGCCATGCCCAGCTACAGCGGCGGCCTGGGCGTCCTGGCAGGAGACACGATTCGAGCGGCCGCGGACGTTCGTCTGCCGATGGTGGCTGTGTCACTTCTTTATCGCAAGGGATACTTTCGGCAACGGCTTGCGGAAGATGGTACACAGACAGAAGACCCCGTTGAATGGCGGGTCGAGGATTTTCTCACCGAAGAAGATGCGCGGGTAAGCGTGCCGTTGGAGAATCGCCGCATCGAGTTACGGGCATGGCGCTACAGCGTCAAGGGTGTACGCGGATTCGAGGTCCCGGTCTATTTTCTGGACGCCGATTTACCGAGCAATGCCGATATCGACCGCAATCTGACGGGAAGCTTGTACGGCGGTGACGCCTACTATCGGCTCTGCCAGGAAGTGCTGCTCGGAATCGGTGGCGTGCGCATGCTGCGTGCCCTCGGGTACGTCGACCTCACGCGGTATCACATGAATGAAGGACACGCGGCCCTGCTGTCCCTGGAGTTGCTGGGGGAGGAAGCGGAAAAAGCGGGACGAACGTCGATCCGCGGCGAAGACATCGCAAAGGTCCGTAGTAAGTGTGTGTTCACCACGCACACGCCCGTGCCGGCAGGGCACGACCGCTTCCCGATGGAATACCTCACCCGTGTCTTTCCGGACCAGAATAGTTTTTTCGATCTAAAGGATTCCTCCTCAGCCGACCTGCTAAAGAGCGTCCTCCAGGCAGAGAGTGATTTCCCCGATTTGCAGGAAGCGGCGCGGGCCGGCGCTTCGGTGAACATGACGTACCTCGCTTTGAGCCTAAGCACCTACGTCAACGGCGTCGCCAAGCTGCACGGAGAAACCTCCCGCAAAATGTTTCCCCAAGTGCCCATCGAGGCGATCACCAACGGGGTACACGCCGCTACCTGGGCTTCACCGGCATTCCAGGAACTGTTTGACCGCTGCATCCCCTCCTGGCGCGAGGACAACTACAGTTTACGCAGCGCGCTCGGACTACCGCCGGAAGAGGTTTGGTCCTCACATTTGATCGCCAAGCACGCGCTTTTTGAAACCGTACGCAAGAAAACGGGTTTGGCTCTGGACCCTGAAGTATTTACGATCGGCTTTGCGCGCCGCGCTACCGGCTATAAGCGCGCGGACCTGATTCTTTCCGACCTGGACCACCTGCGCCAGATTGCCAAGGGCGCCGGAAAATTTCAGGTCGTCTTCGCCGGCAAAGCGCACCCCCACGATGGCGGCGGCAAGGACATTATCCGGAGAATTTTTCTTGCGAAGAAGGCCCTGCGCAAGGCCGTCCCCGTTGTTTTCCTAGATGAATACAACCTTGAGGTCGGCGGCCAGATCACTTCCGGCGTGGATTTATGGCTGAACACTCCGCAATACCCGCTGGAAGCCTCCGGAACGAGCGGCATGAAGGCCGCTCTGAATGGGGTCCCAAGCCTGAGTATTCTGGACGGATGGTGGGTGGAGGGCCACATCGAAGGAGTCACAGGTTGGTCCATCGGTGAGCCGCGACTGCCGGGGTGCGCCGCGATTGTCACGGACAACGTCGCCGAAGCACAGTCACTGTACGCCAAGCTGGAAAATATAATCCTGCCTATGTTCTACAAGGACCGCGCGCGCTATTTGAGCATCATGCAGCACGCGATTGCGATCAATGGATCATTTTTCAATACGCAACGCATGGTGCAGCAATACGTCACCGACGCGTATCTGCGCTGAAACCCAGCTTCTTAATCTTCTTCAGCAACAATTTCATTTCCGCCTCCGTGCCGATGGTGATGCGCACGAAACCCGAGCCGAGATCCTTGGTGCGCTCGCGCAGCAGAATCCCCTCACGCTCCAGTCGTTGAAACAATCGCGGCCCTCCAGGCCCGAAATCGGCCAACAGAAAATTTCCCGCGCTTGGAAAAGTCTTGACGCCCAAAGCATCCAGCTCTTTTTCAAACCACGCACGGGTGCGATGGATTTCGCGGACATAGGCGCGCATAGCAACGCCATCGCTGATGGCGGCCTGCGCCGCCACGAGCGCGGCTAGATTCACCGGAAAGGGCGGCATCGCGCGCCGCAGATAAGACAGCGACTCGGCGCAGGAGATCACCGCGCCAAGACGCAGAGCGGCTAGCCCGGCGGCCTTGGAGAACGTCCGCGCGATAAAAAGATTCGGATATTTCCTGATGTGCGGAACGAGTGTTACGCCCGAAAAGTCGGCATAGGCCTCGTCGATAACGACAGCTGTGTTCGTCGCGGCCTGTAGAATCTTCTCAACCTTCGGGACCTGCAACAGCGTTCCCGTTGGATTATTAGGATTGGCGATGAATAACACCCGCGGCCTCTCTTGCAATCCCCGAAGAATCTCGTCCATCGGAAATTCCATCTCTCGCCCGAAGCGCAGCGCCTCCACTGTGGCTCCCGCGATTTCCCCGTAATAGCGATACATCGGGAAAGTGGGCTCGCAGATCAGGATGCTGGAACCCGTATCCACGAAAGTGTCGAAGAACACCCGCAACGCATCGTCGCCGCCATTGGTGAGCAGCAGTTCCTTCGCCTGAACGCCGAAATAGCGTGCGAGACGCGATGTGCAGCGTTCGTATTCGGGATACATGGCGAGTTGCTTCGGAGAGATCTTTCCCAGCGCGCGGATCACCTTCGGCGAGCAGCCGGCGGTATTTTCATTGAAGTCCAGCCGCACTTTTCCTTCGCGGCCCTCAGCGGGAGCTTCGTAGGTTCGGCGTTCGAGTACGGCCTTGCGGACAGGAAGTTGAGCGCTCATGCAGGAAAACGGTAACACAGGCGCTGTTGAGTTGGCGAAGAGCTGGCGCGAGACGAAAGAGCCCCTAGGCAAAATGCGCGAAAAGGTTGTTCAAGGATTCGGCTAGCGTTGGATGCGCGAAAACAGCTTCTCGCAAGGTGGTGAACGGCAGCCGGCCCATCATCGCCAATTGCAGCATGGCCATGATTTCTCCGCCCTCAATCCCCAGCACCGCGGCCCCTAGGATTTGATCGCTCTCGGCGTCCACGATGGCCTTCATGAAGCCGCGAGTTTCATCTACTTCCAACGCGCGGGCTACATAGTTCATCGGCATTTTGGCGACGCGGAACTTCTTATTCCGCGCGCGCGCCTGCGTTTCCGTTATGCCGACTCGCCCAAGCTGCGGATCGATGAAAACCGTATAGGGCACAAAGCGATGTTCCGTTGTGGCGCTTCCCTTCTCGACCAGATTCGTGCGCAGAATCCGGAAATCGTCGTACGAAATGTGTGTGAACGCCGGTCCTCCCTTTATGTCGCCCAGCGCGTAAACGCCTTCGACGTTGGTCTCCAATTTTTCGTTCACCTTAATGAACCCGCGAGCGTCCGTGGCGATGCCCGCCGCGCCGACGTTCAAGCTGTCCGTGTTCGGAGTGCGCCCCGTAGCGACTAGTAGATGGGAGCCAACCAGGTTGCGCGACTCGTTGCCCTCGCGGACCGTGAGCTGAACTTGTCCGACGGATTTACCCGCGCTCTCCGCTTTCGCTTTAAGCAGGACTTCGATCCCATCTTGCTCCAAGATTGCCTGCACACCCTCGGCGACATCCGCGTCCTCTCTGTCCAGCAACTGCCCCGCAGATTGCACGATGGTCACTCGGCTGCCAAGCCTCCGGAACAGTTGCCCGAATTCCAGGCCCACGTAACCGCCGCCGAGCACCAGCAAATGTTCGGGAACACAGTCCAGTTCCATGATCGAAGTGCTGTCGAGAAATGGCACATCCGTCAGTCCATCCAGCTTGGGCACCGTTGGGCGCGCCCCCGCATTGATGAAAATGCGATCTGCAGAAAGAGTTCGTTGCGCACCGTCGCGCGTGCGGACACTCAAGCTCTTGGGGCCCACGAAGCTCGCTTCGCCAAAGATCACGTCGAGGTTCGCTGTTTTCTCCAGACGCTTCTGGCTGCCGTTGCGAAAGCTGTCCACAATGTCGCGCTTTCGCTGGCGCACCCGCGCCATATCAATTCGAATATCACCCGTATTCACGCCATACTCTTTGCCCCGCCGAGCCAGATACGCGACGCGCCCGCTCGCCACCATCGTCTTCGTCGGCGTGCAGCCCTCATTGATGCAAGTTCCACCTATATGGCTCCGCTCGACGAGCGCCGTCCGCAGTCCCGCACCCGCAAGCGCTATGGACAGCGGCGTGCCCCCTTGCCCAGAGCCGATCACAATCGCTTGGTAATGGTCTGGCGCGTTCATGGAGAAGCTCCTTGGGCCAGGATTGAAATTGGATGCGCCGGCCCAAGATTAGAAACAAAGGAGAATTTCTGTTGCATGTTCGCTTTTTCTTCGCTACCATCGCATTCGGTAGAGGAAACGGGAAACGGCTGGCGGCTCCATTGCCCTTTGGGCTCTCCCGAGCCGCTGGCCGTTTGAAACCGTCTGTGTGGCTCCAAAGCCCAAGAGAGTTCCTCCGAAGCCGCGAAAAGGCCAGTAATAGCGCCGACACATGCCCACAGAGCCAGTTGCGGCGGCCCGGAGCCACGCCCATACTCGTAGCATGGGTGTGCTCCTCAACCGCCGCTTCCTGACGGCCGCAATTGGCGCCATCTCCCTTGCGACCACGGCCACACCTGTGTCCGCGGACGAAATCCGGCTGAAGGACGGCAAGAAGCTCTACGGCGTGATCGTCTCGTACGAAGAAAACATGTTTAAGGTCAAGACCGACTTCGGATATGTGCTGGTCGAGAAAGACAAGATCGCCTCGATTATTCCCACCGCTCCAGCAAGCGCGGAAGCTCAACCCACAACAAAAAGTAGCGCGGAATCGGCCAAAGGTAAGCCCGGTGCGCAAACTAAGCCCGAAACAGCCATTGCTTCAGTAACGGACCCGGCGCCATCCACCACCAATGCCAGCGTCAAGTTGGCCACCCCCAATGCCGACAAGCAGAACAAGATGGACAAGACCGGGGGCAAAATCAGCGGCACCCCGCTTAAGCCAGAGCTTCCTGGAACTGCGCCAACTTCTGATCCGGCCGCACCGGCGCTAAAAGGTTCCCCCACCGCCGCTAATTCGGCCCTTCCCGCCGCAGCCGCACAGCCCGCCCAGCCAAAAGAGCCCGAGGTTCCCGCCATCCGAGAGGATGTGCAAGGAAACCTCTATACCAACTACACGCATGGATTCCGGATGTACAAAGCGCCAAGCTGGCAACTGATCGACGACGCGCGTAACGCCCTGCCGAACGCGATTGTCGCCATGGGCACCTCAAACGAGTCTTCGCTGATGGTTGTAGGCCGCGAGAAGACCAAAGAGCCGCTGGACTCGGCGGCGGTGACCGTCGAAAGGCGCCTGCACGACGTCTACGAAAACTATCAGCGCGCTTCGCAACGCAAAACAGTTGTCGGCGGCTCGCCGGCTGTGGAGTTTCACTATCGAGGCAACGCCGATGGACACGACTGGTCTGGCACGCTTGTAGTGATTAGCCGGAGCGGCGACATTTTCACCGTCCTCGGAATGACCTACGCGGACAGCGATTTGATACAAATCCAGGAAAATGTGATTGCCAAGGCCATCGGCAGCCTCAACTTCGACGTTCCCGAAGCGAAAAAGTAAATTCCAGCGCTACTTCATTCCCAGCTTTTCCGCTTGAGCTTAGTCGGCGCCCGCCGGGGAGTGTTCAGGTGACTTGCGGTACTCGCGGATGAGTGCAATCAATGCTTGCGCGGCGCGCGGCAGGCTGCGGTCTTTACGGTACACAAGCCCAAGCTCGCGATACAGGTCGACCCCTTCCACGTTAAGCAATTTCACTTCGCCGGCTTTCACCTGGTCCCGCGCAAAGCTTTCGCTGATAAAGGAAACACCCGCATCCGCTCCCACAAAGCGCTTAATCATCCCAATGCTGGGCAGCTCCATGGTGACGTGAATCCGCGAGCGGTATGGCCTGAACAATTTGTCCAGCACCTGCCGCGTAAAGCCGGTGCGCGGGAAAATCAAGGGCTGCGAAGCCACTTCCTGCAGCGTCAGCTTCGATCGCTGCGCCAGAGGGTTGCGCGTGCTGACCATGAATCGCAACCGGTCCCGATGAATATGGTGCACCTTCAGGTTCGGCGATTTCGTCGGCAAAGTGACGATGCCGACGTCGATCGATCCGTCCTCCACGCGCTGCAAAATTTTATGGCTGAAATTCCGGTAAATGCTGATGTGCACCAGCGGAAAGCGCCGCTGAAACTCCGCGAAAATATCCGGCAACAGATACAAGCAGGTGGCCTCATTGGCGCCGAACACCACCGGCCCCTGTACCACGTTGCCGCGGTCGGCAACCAACTGAACAGACTCGTCACGCAGCCGCAGCAACTTCTCCGCGTACTCGAAAAGCACTTCCCCTGCTGGGGTCAGCTCCACGGATTTTGCCGACCGGTCCAGCAGCTTTGCGTGATAAGCCTGCTCTAACTGCCGTATCTGCGCGCTAACCGCGGACTGCGAGCGGAACACTTTCTGTCCCGCGCGCGAAAAGCTCTTTAGTTTGGCAACGTAGACAAATGTAGCGAGTTGATCGAAGTCCATAGGTGAATTGCTCGACGTGGATTATAGCGGAATCGAAGCGTCGAGCGTGGCAGTAATTCTCTTTCTAGGCATGCAGCGCCGCCTGTGAAATTGCCGGAAGCTCGGATGCAACGAGCAAGGGCTCGCTTTGTGGCAAGCGTTGCAGGCCTTCCAAAACTGGTCGCCACGTGTCCGCGATCGTACCCTGGAAATGCACAGGCTGTACGCGAACAAGCGGCAGGGCCCCTCGTCTCGACAACAAACGGGACGCGCGCGGACTCGCCGTAAAATGTTGATGCGCTTGCAGAACGCGGCGCAGCCACAACTGCTCGTCGGCGTCGGCGTCCGCCAGCGCCACGAACTCACGGTGCAGAACATCTTCAGCCTCTGCGCGCAGAATGTACGCCAGTCCCCCCGTCATGCCGGAACCAAAATTCAATCCAAGTGGCCCCAGGACTAGCGCGACGCCGCCGGTCATGTATTCGCATCCGTGCTGTCCGACCCCTTCGACAACCGCCAGCGCACCGCTATTCCGAACGGCAAAACGTTCGCCCGCCCGCCCCGCAATGTAAAGCTGACCGGAAGTGGCGCCATAAAGCACAGTGTTTCCCGCAAGCACATCCCCGCGGCGCGAAGCCGCCGAACCTGCAAAAATCGCAATCGTACCGCCGGAAAGCCCTTTGCCGACGTAGTCGTTGGCTTCGCCGGACAATTTCAAAGTCACCCCGTCCGCCAGGAATGCGCCAAAACTCTGCCCCGCTGAACCGATGAACGTTTGCGTAATCTGCTGGTCGAGGCAGCGGTCCTGCGCGCGCCGCCGCATCAATTCTCCGCTGAGGCCCGCTCCCACGCTGCGATCGGAATTGTGGATCGGCTGCGGCTCGTCTTGCGACTCAATCGCATTGCTGAAATGCAGCGAATCCTCTAGGGCCGTGGAGTGATCCGTCGGAACCTGCTGCGGCGCCACCCGACGCGTCTCCGAAATCGGAACCACCAAGAAGGCGTCCATCCCCGACCGCGTTCCCAAACGGTCATACCACCCTCGCAGCTCACCCAGCGACCGCACGCCGAGTTCCGCCATCCGCTTGCGCACCTCTTCCGCCAACGACCGAAAATATGCGACGACCATCTCCGGCTTACCATTGAACCGCAGGCGCAGTTTCTCGTCTTGCGTGGCAATCCCCACCGGGCAAGTGTTGAGATGGCACTGCCGCGCCATCACGCAGCCGATCGCGAGCAGCGACGCCGTGCCGAAGCCAAACTCGTCCGCACCCAAAATCGCCGCAATCAGAATATCGCGTGAAAATTTCAGACCTCCGTCCACGCGAAGAGAGAGACGCGAACGAAGGCCTGCGCGCACCAATGTGTCATGTGTTTCGCGCAAACCAATTTCCCACGGCAATCCGGTGTTCTTGATGGAAGTAAGCGGTGAAGATCCCGTCCCGCCGTTGTGCCCGCTAATGGTGATGACGTCTGCGCCCGCCTTCGCCACGCCCGCCGCGATAATGCCGACGCCTGATCCGGACACCAGCTTCACGCCGATCCGCGCCCGCGGATTCACCGTGCGCAAATCATGAATCAACTGCGCCAAATCCTCGATGCTGTAAATATCATGGTGCGGCGGCGGAGAAATCAGCGGCGTGCCCGGCGTCGCGTGCCGAATACGCGCGATATATTCCGTCACTTTGCGCGCCGGAAGCTGCCCGCCTTCCCCCGGCTTCGACCCCTGCGCCATCTTAATCTCGAGCTCTTGCGCGTGCACAAGATAATCCGCCGTCACGCCAAAGCGCCCCGATGCTACCTGCTTAATTTTGTTCGCCGCGTGCGGCTCGCGCCGGTACAATGCCGGATCCTCGCCGCCCTCTCCCGTATTGCTGCGCCCACCCAGCGCGTTCATCGCCAGCGCAAGGGTCCGATGCGCCTCAAGGCTTAGCGACCCCAGCGACATCGCCTGCGTGCTGAATCGCCGCACAATCGCCTCGACCGGCTCAACTTCCTCCACCGCAACCGCAGGCGCTGGCACTGTCTCCAGCAGGTCGCGCAGGAACACCGTTCCCTGGCCCTCCGCTAGCTCCTCGAAAGCGGAAAATTTCCCAGCCTCTGGCGCGCGCACATGCGCATGCATGCGCCGCACAATTTCCGGCGAGTTGGCATGCAGCTCCGCGCCCTTGCGGAATCTATACAAACCAGCGTCCGCCAATTCGGTAGAAGCCCCGGAAAACGCCGCACGGTGCATGCGCAAATAATCGCCAAGCAGATCGTCCAGGCTTTTTTGCCCGGGAAAATCAGCGACATCCTCAAAAAAATCGGCGCAGACCTCTTCCGACAGCCCGACGATCTCAAAAAGATGGCTATTACGATAGCTCGCCAGCGTCGACACGCCCATCCGCGCAAGAACTTTTCGTAACCCCGCGTTGATGGCGGCGCGCATTCGCTCTGTCCCGCCAGGCTCCAGCGATTCCGCGAACTGCTCCGCAAGATACGGCACCACCGCGCTAGCCCCTGCGGCAACCAGCAAGGCAACATGATGCGTATCGAAAACCTGCGCCGATTCCACGATCAGCGGCACGTCCCACAATCCTTCGCGAACCATCGCCTTCCATACCGCTGCAGTCGCCAGCAGCGCGGGAAGCGCCGCGCGTTCGCTGTTGATGCCGCGATCCGAAAGGAGGAGAAGCCCCGGACGCCCGCTGCCGCTCAGAGGGGTAGTCAGCTGAGCCAAACTGCAGCGCGCGCCCGGGACTTCTGTTGGGGCGGAAAAAGTAAAGTCGATGTTATGCACGGGACCAAACGTGGCCGAAAGTTCGGCCAACTGCTGCGCGCCAATCAGCGGACTCGGCAGCACTATCCCGTTCTTGAGGTGCACCGCGAGCGACATTACGTGCGATTCCCGCAGCGGATCGATGGGCGGATTGGTCACCTGCGCGAAACGCTGTTTGCAGTAATCCCACAGCGTACGCGGCAAATTGGAAAGAAACGCCGGCGGCGCGTCGTCCCCCATGCTCCAGTCTGCTTCTTTGCCGTGAACCAGCGCCGAAAACAAAATTTTGAATTGATCTTCCGTCCAGCCTGCCGCCGCGGCCATGCGTTCCGGACGCTCCACGCTTGCTCCCGCACCAGTGCCCGACACACTAAGCTGCCGGACGACCGGTAGCGTGCTGTGCGACTGCAACGTGGCCAGACGCTTCAGGATTTCGCGATAACGAAAAACAGTCCCCGTCGCCGGATTCGCCAGAATCATTTCGCCCGGGCCGAGCCGCTGGCGCTCCGCAATGCGCGACTCGTCCAGATCGATAATGCCCACCTCGGAGCCCGCAACAATCAGCCCATCGTGTGTCAGCGTGTAGCGCAGC
>WNFR01003415.1_pt1 | contig 16430 bp, 12 predicted proteins | sample 5400221 | NCBI WGS metagenome assembly WNFR01 (sample SAMN13153357, study PRJNA577476) | soil metagenome | isolation source: 40 cm soil under Madrone tree | place: USA:California | collected 2016-06-14 | reverse complement strand
ACGGACGTGACGACGGACGAGCGTCAAGCCCTACCCCTGGCGACTGAGCAACTCGCCACCCAATTGGTCAGCCAGCTGAGCGAGGGCTGGTGATGCGCAATGAAAGGCGAAGAAAACCTTTGGAGAATTCTCAATGAGAAACTCGAGACCTTGCGCGCCAGCAACCGCCTCCCCGAAGCCATTCGCGTAGCCGAGACCGTCCTCGAGCTCGCCAAGCGCACTTTTAGGGACGATGAAAATCAGCTCGCGCTGAGTTTCGAAAAGCTGGGTCAACTACTCGATCAAAAGGGCGACCGCGCGGCCGCGAAACCGTATCTTCTCAAGGCGCACGTCGTTTTGGAAAAAGCGAAAACGCCCGACCAACGCGCGCTCTTTCGCTCGGCGCGGCGGCTCGCTTACTTGTGCGACAATCTCGGCCAGGCCGAGGAAGCGATTACGTTTTACGAAAAAGCGATCGCCGCCGGCACTCAATTGGACGACCTGCCTTACGCGGACCTCGGCACCATGCTAAACAACGTCGCGCTCATTTTCCGGAAATCGGGCCGACAAAAAGCGGCGGAACCCTACTATCTGCATGCGCTGCAAATTTATGAAAGGCAGCTCGGGCCGGAACATCCCGATGTCGCATCGGTGCTCAATAATCTCGCCGTTTTTTACACGAACGAACGTCGTTATTCCGAAGCCGAGAAAACACATCTTCGGGCGCTGGCCATTCGTGAGAAGGCGCATCCATCTACGCATCCCGACATCGCGCAATCGAAATGTAATCTGGCGGTGGTCTATCATTCGCGCGGCGATTACGCGAAAGCGGCCGAGCTTTATCGCGCTTCGCTCAAGAGCTGGGAGGAAGCCACGGACAAGCCGCCGGAAGATTACGAGATAGTCGCATCGAATTACGCCGACCTGCTGCGCTCGCTCGGTAAAGCGCGCAAAGCGCATCAACTCGAAGCGCGCGCGCGCAAGAAACGCCGCGCCTAGGACTCGATATCGTTGTAGCCGCGGTCTACCCATCACGCTGTAGCCTTGTGAAAGCGGAGGACCGCCGAGATTTTGACAAATCAAACATCAAACATCATACATCAAACCTCGTATCGCTCACGTGGCGGAATGGCAGACGCGTACGGCTCAGGACCGTATGGGGCAACCCGTGGAGGTTCGACTCCTCTCGTGAGCAAATTTGACTTTAGCCGCCGTCCTTAGTCGAGTATCGACTGTTGAGCTTATGAAAAGATTGCTTCTCCTTCTCCTTTGCACCTTTGTTCTTGCCCCAACCAATTTTCTGCGGGCACAGGACGCGGCGGAAAAATCGACCTTCCCAGGTGTGAAAAAAGCGATGTCGGCAGAGGATTATGAAACGGCCGGCTTGTTGAAACTGAGTAACGAAGAGCGAGCTGAGCTCGATAAGTTTCTTCGCGGCTTCCTCTCCTCGAGCAACGAGCCCGCCGCGAAAAAGGCGACGACCCAGCCGGTGGAAGAGGCTGTGAAAGAGCAGGAGGCGACGACCCCGCCGGTCGAGGAGGCTGTGAAGGAGCAGAAGGCGACGGCTCCGGAAGTCATTCAAAGCCGGGTCGTTGGACCGTTCACCGGTTACGATGGGCATAGCACTTTCACGCTCGAGAACGGCCAGGTCTGGACACAATCGCAGCCGGACAGCGCGGTTTTCAAAAAAATCGATTCACCGCCGGTGCTGATCTTAAAAGACAATGTCGGTTACCGTATGTACATCGCAGGCGGCAGCGACATTCGCGTGCAGAGAGTAAAGTGATTCGCCGAGCGGGGCATATCTTGGCGATAAGTTGAAGGGTGAACGTTCTCTTGGCTTTGCCAGAGCCACTTCCATATCAGCATCCCGAACGGATTCGCGGGATGTTTGGATCAATCGCGCCGCGTTACGACCTGGCCAATCATCTGCTCAGCTGTGGCATCGATTTTTATTGGCGAAAACGTGTTGCGGAAATCGTAGCGAGCTGGCGGCCAGATAAAATTGTCGATCTTGCCACGGGCACAGGGGATCTCGCGCTCGCCCTGCAACAAAAAATGCCACATGCTGAAATCATCGGCGCGGATTTTTCCGAAGAAATGCTCGCCATCGCGAAACGTAAAGGCGTTCGCCAAACCATGCTCGCCGATGCGATGCGATTGCCATTCGATGGGGCGTCGGTCGATTGCGTGACGGTCGCATTCGGTCTGCGCAACATGGAGGATTATGGCGGCGCGCTCCGGGAAATGGCGCGGGTGCTCAAGCCGCATGGACATTTGCTCGTGCTCGAGTTTTCGCTGCCGAAGATGTCGATCTTGCGCGCCGTCTATCGATTCTATTTGCATCGCTGCCTGCCGTTGCTCGGATCGTTCCTCACGAAAAAGAAAAGCGCTTACGATTATCTCGGCGATTCGATCGAACAATTCCCGAATGGCCCCGCCATGCTGCGCCTAATGGAGTCGAGCGGACTCAATCGTGCGTCCGCCGAACCGCTCACCGGCGGCATCGTTACGATTTACGCGGCGAAAAAGCCGTAACGCAGGCGTCTCGCCTGCGGGCTTGGCGCCACAGGCGGGACGCCTATGTTACAAGGGCACGTCGAATCACATTCGCGAAAAATGTCGGCGGTCATGGACCGCCGCGACAGATTTACGGCTTCGCGGCAGGCGAGGGGATTGGCGATGCACTCGGGCTCGCGGATGAACTTGGCGGCGGAGACGGCTGACCGACGAGCGGCAGTCTCAACGCGTTGAAATCGGGATTGTTGACCACAAATGTTCCGCCGCGCTCGTCGACTTTTCCGAACCACATGCCATCGCCGGTCGGCGCGCCAACCGTCAATTTGTGCGATGCCTTATCGTCCGGCGATGTTGTGAATGTGATCACGATCTGCGGTTTATCGAGGCCGTGCTGTGGAACGGTCGATCCAATCCAGCGAACGGCGCGCAGATTCGACAAAGTATTGAGAAGCGATTGCAGATTTACCTGGTTGATCGGCTCACTGCCTTTCGTCCATGCCCATTCGTTGTTTGGACCGCGAACGAGAACTTGCTCGCCGTTTGTCGTGACACTGAGGCGATGAATCTGTTCGGGCTTAAACTTGAAGACCGACAAATCCTGCCACTGCAATGGGTCGGCATGAATTTCGTCGAGCAGTTTGCGCCGCGCCGCGACGATGAACGGCTCGTCGCCCAGACGCGCGTAAACATTGTCGCCATCGATTTTGCCGAACGCGATCGTGGCGATGGGCTGTTCGCCGGCTTTGGTCTCGGCCGTATTTCCCGAGGCGAACGAGCTGAGTGTGATTTGCAGTTGCGGCTTGTCCAAACCGTACTTGGGCAGGTTCGAAGCGACATCCTCGACAAACTTGGTGACCTGTTCGTTTTTTAGCATGTCGATCAAACGAAGCGCTTCGCCGGAATCTGCCGGAGTGTTGTTGCGGCTGACGATCGTCCACTCCTCACCTTTTCGTGCCAGCACGGTCTTGCCTTTGCCCGCCGACTCGATTGTGATGCGATCGAGAATGTTCGTGTCGAAGCGGACCAGATGGCGGTCGCGCACATCGTTGGGCTTTGTGTTGAGGATCTCTTCGATTTTCTTCGGAAGCGTGTAAACAAAACCACGCGCCGCCGAACGGACGTAAACCTGATCCTTTTCTTTTTCCCCCGCCCGGGCGGGGTCGCCGATCTGCAGCATTTGTCCCTGTTCGCCACGGGACGAATCCGTGTCGCCGCGGCGACCGGATTTATCATCCTGTCCAAACAGCGTGATCGTACCGCGCGGTTCGGCTAAACCGTAAGGATGCAGATCGCCGTGATCGCCGGCCACGAATTGTTGAATGCGCGCAGTCGTCACCTGTGCAATTAGATCACCGATCTTCTGGTCGTCGCTGCGCGCGCGCAGCGGTTTCATGATTTCCCAGTGATCGCCTTTTTTCTCCAGTTCCATTTCGCCGGCCGGCGTTTTCAGGACGACGCGTGAAACTTTCGCGGTGATTAGATCGGTCAACTTTCGGTCGCGAAACTCCTCTGCTTTCTTCTCGATATCTTTCTTGATTGATTGGGCGGCGAGAAACGTTTCGTTCGAGTTCTCAAAGCGGACATACATTTTGCCCTCGAGCGCGGCGTCCTTGCCGAAAAGAATGGCCGGTGGCGCGCCTTCGCCTGTGAGACCGAGTCGCAGCTTCGTTTTATCGAGACCGAATTCGCTCAGCTTGTTTTTGTCCGCCGCGATTTCTTTTGCCGGGATGGTGGCTTCTTTCTGCCAGCTTTCGAGACTCATGAGCAGATTATCGATCAAAGAATTGTCGGCCTGGTCTTTGATGGGCGATTCGAGCCGCCATTTATTGTCGATCTTGCGGATCTCGATCTTGTCGTCGCCGTTCCAAATAACGATGCCGTTAATTTTCTCGCGAGTGAAATTCAGAACGTTCTGCGCACGTCGCTGCGCTTCGGCTGTATCGGGCCGGTTCGGTTCGACAAATTTAATGTAGGCACCGACGGCAACCACGATGATCAGCAGGATGAGCGTCGTTTTCCACTTCATGGTTAGCAAAGAATTGTGGGGCAGCCGCATCGGCTGCCGTTCTGGGATGGCAAGCGGCGCGCCCGCCCTACAACGATGAGATTACGCATACGGTCAGGCTCGGCGTTGCCACCAAACAGCGGTGCCAATCACGGCAGGGACGAGCGGCATCATCACGAGAATGATCCAGCGCAAATTGCCGAGCGCGGCATCGCTCAGACTAAAAGTGAGCGGCTTCGGAACTTTCGGCGCGATGCCGATGAGTTGCTCGCGACTGAGCAACCAGTTCACGCTTCCCGAAATGAAGTCGAGCGCCTGTTGCCCCTCCGTAATGGCGTTGTTTTGAATGAAGGTCGAGTTACTCACCACCACCATGCGCGACGAATTCATTTGCACCCGTTCGTCCGCGCTGCCGCCTTTCTCGATCGACACGGCGACGTTTAAAGGAGCGCCTGTGCTTTTCGCGGCGTCGGCTTGCAGCTTGGCCTGGTCCTGGCTGTTGTAATCGGTCTCGGCGAAATAACCTTTCTCTCCCTGCGCCAACGGTTCGAGCCGAATGTTCGCCGCGCGAACGCGATCAGGCTCGAGGGTGAGCGAAGATGTGCCGCCGAAAAACAATCCGCGAGCGCCGGCCAACCGTTTCGTGATCGGAGTGTCTAAAAATTGTGCCTGCACATCGCGAATCATGGCGACTTCCTGAATGCCGGTGCGGACAAAGGCGATCAATCGATCGTCGTTCGTTTTCACGCCGAGCTCGTTTAGAAACGCGGCCAGCTTAGGCGTTTTGGCCGCAGGATCGACCAGGAGCAAGATGCGGCCTTGTTTGTTCCAGAAATCGCGCAGCATTTTCATCTCGCGATCGGAGAAATCATATTGCGGTCCCGCGATCATGATTGTCTTCACCTCCGGCGGGATCGCGCCGACATCGAAGAGATTGAGCTCCTGAAACTTGATGTTCTCGTTCTCGATAAATGTCTTCAAGACCGAGATCGGACTCTCCGCGCCGAGCGGCGGTTCTTTGTGTCCAAGCAGATAGCCGAGCGTGTTCTTCTTGCCTTCAACCAAATCCATCATCGCGCTGGTGATCGCTTGCTCGCCTTTGAACGCAGCCACGCGCGGTCCTTCGCCGACCATCGGATTGGCCGGCTCGATCTCCGCCATCTCCGACGCCTTGACCGTTTTGTGGCGCCCTTGATAATCGACGACGAGCAAACTTTCGTCGCTCACCACTTTGTATTTTTCGAACATTTCCTTGGCGCGCGAAAGATTGCGCTCGGGATCAATGTTCTCGATGTCGATCTTGCCTTTGGCGGCGTACTGATACTCGGTCAATAAACTTTGCACGTCGCCCGTGATGGGTGTGTTGGCGAAGAACACAGTGACGCGCATCTTGCCTTTGACAGAGCCTAGGAAGCGCTTCGTTTTGTCGGAGAGCGCATATTTCTGGTCGCGCGAAAAATCCCAGCGCTTGTAGTGCCGGAAAGCGAGCGCGTTCACCATTGCCGCCAAAAAAAGAACGAGAATCACCTGCACCAGAACGTTGAAGCCGATCTGGAGCCGGTGAATTTTCTTGGGCGCGGGTGTGGTCGTTTCGTCAGCCATTGATCACAACCTCCATTTGCGCGACTGAAACGCCTGATACGTCAACGTCAGCATCACGATCGTCATGCTGAGGTAGAGGACGATCGGGCGCGTGTCGATGATGCCGCGCGAAAATGTTCCCATGTGTTCGAGGGACGAAAAGTAACCGAGCAACTCGCGTGTGCTCGAGCTGACCTCGAGCATGATGAATTGAACAAGGCCGAGAAAGAACAGGAGCGTGATCGCGCTAAACGAAATAATCGCAGCGATGATCTGGTTCTTGGTTAAAACAGAGGCGAGGCAGCCGACGGAAAGATAAAACATCCCGAGCAAGAACAGCATCAGATATGAGCCCCAATACGCACCGGCGGCATTCCCCGCGGCTTGATGCGTAATCTTTTGAAAGATCGCGAAGTAAAGCAGCGTCGGGATCCAAAGAATGATATAGAAAACGACCGCGCCGAAAAACTTAGAGAGGACGACCTGCCAGTCGCGCACTGGTGCGGTCATGAGCGGTTCGATCGTGCCGAGCTTAAACTCCTCCGAAAAAAGGCGCATGGTAATGAGCGGAAAAATCAAAACGAAGGCGAACCAGAAGAAAATCGAATTGAAAAATGCCTCCTGCACCGAGTACTGCACTGGGCGCTGGTTCATGTAGCCGACCTGGAAATAGAAATCGACGCCGCTCACGAGCAGGAAAAAGACGAGCACGATGTAAGCGATCGGCGAGTAGAAGTAGCTGCGCACTTCGCGCATCAGCAGGGTGAAGAACTTACGCATGGATGCGGAGCGGTGGAGTGGTGGAGGGATGGAGTGTTGGAGAGATAGAGTGTTCCTCCGGGTCTTCGGCGATTCGGGAGATCCAGTCTCCGTCCTCGCGTTTTTGCTCGAGTTTCTCGATCAATCGTAGCAGCCGGTTCTCCATTTCATAGTGGAGCAGATTGAGATCGTGAAACTGAGCTTCTGAAATCTGTTTCGTTTGTTGCAAGCCGATCGCGCGAGTCAGTGTTTCGGCCGCTGATCCGAGCGCGGTGTAGAGATACTGGATGTATTCATTAATCGAACGCCGTCCGTATCCTTCTGCGATGTTGGCCGAGATCGATTGAGCGGCATCAGCGATTTGAGCTCGGAGCTTAAAATCAATTTTCGATTCTTCGAACGTTAATTTCCACACCACCTCAAAAAGCTCCATCGCCTTTTGCCAAACAATCAGGTTCATGTAGCCGCGATTCTTATTTCGAAGTTCAGTTTGGTAGCTCATTACTCCATCACTCATTTACTCCATTTCTCCGTCAGCTTGCTTCATCCGCGTGCGTAATTTCGACGAAGACGTCTTCGAGGGTGGCGCGGCGCTGCGATAATTCGCGCACGCTCCAGCGCCGTTCGCTCGCCAGTCGAAAAACTTCTTCGCGCACATCGGTGCCGGATTCGACGCGCAACGAAAATATCTTCCAGCCGCCCTCAATCTCGCTTGTGACATCGCGCACGCCGGAAATTTTCTTAAGCTCTTCAACGCCATCGTCGTTTCCGGTTTTCGCTTCCAAGACCACGCCACCGGCCTGACGAATCTTCCCGAGCAAGTTTTCCGGTGTGTCGCACGCTTCAATTCGCCCCTTGTGAATGATGATGACCCGGCTGCACGTCATCTCCACTTCGGGCAAAATATGCGTCGAAAGCAGGATCGTGTGCTGCTTGCCCAGATTTTTGATCAACTCGCGCACTTGGCGAATTTGATTTGGGTCGAGCCCGATGGTGGGCTCGTCGAGAATGAGAAGATCGGGCTCGTGCAGAAGCGCGTCGGCCAATCCAACTCGTTGGCGGTAACCTTTGGAAAGAGTGGCGATCAATTTCTTCTCCACCTCCTTGAGGCCGCAAAGCTCCTTCACGTCGCCGACGCGCTCGGCAACACGGCGATGCGGCACGCCTTTGAGCGCAGCGCGATAATCGAGATACTCGGTCACCCGCATATCGTTATAGAGCGGCACATTTTCCGGCATGTAACCAAGGTGAGCGCGCGCCTGGAGCGATTGCTCAAAGACGTCGAAACCAGCGACACTGGCGCGCCCCGACGTGGGCGGCATGAAGCTGGCCAGAATGCGCATGGTGGTAGTCTTGCCCGCGCCGTTGGGCCCGAGGAATCCCATGATCTCGCCTTTGCCGACCTCGAAATTCAGATCCTTAATCGCGGTCTGACCGGCATAACGTTTCGTGAGATTTTCAACTTTGATCATTTTGCGAACATTCCCATGAGACAATCCAATGACTAGCGCGTTGCAAAAAAAGTTCAGCGCGCGGTCAAGGTGACGGACTCGATCCGCTGCGCCGCGCCGCCGGTGCGCATGATGCCGACGGCAAAATCGACGTTCGTCCTGCTACGCGCGCGTTGGAGCAAGTTCTCCACCTGTTTCACCGAATTAACCTGATACTTGCCCACGCGATAAATAACCAGGCCGCGTTCGATGCCGGCGTTGTCCGCCGGACCATCCGGCTCGACCGCGCTCACCAGGACGCCGCTGCCGGAGGCGTATCCGAGTGCGTCGGTCAAATCCTCGGTCAAATCCTGCAATTGCATTCCGAAAAGGCGCTCGGCGTTCGATGTCGATGTTGCGGGCGTGGGAGGCGCGACGCCTTGCGGCTGTTTTTGCGCAAATTTTTTGAACTGCTCCACGCTTTCGCGCACGACCTCTGCCGGCATGGCGAAGCCGAGGCCTTGGGTCGGAATTCCTTGGGGCGTGAACGCCATTTTGGCCGAGCTAATGCCGACTAATCGGCCCGACAAATCGATCACTGGTCCACCGCTGTTTCCCGGATTAATCGCCGCGTCGGTCTGGATCAGATCTTTGTACTCGATATTGTCGATGGTGATCTCCCGCTTGGTCCCGCTCAGAACGCCGCGGCTGATCGAGCTCCCGTAGCCGACCGCGTTGCCGACCACGATGACGGTCTGGCCGAGCAAATTGGGCGAGATATTCTCGAGACTGATAAACGGAAAATCGCTCTGTGCATCGATCTTGATGAAGGCGAGGTCCTTTTTCTCGTCACCAGTGATGTAATGCGCGTTGTAGGTTTTGCCGTCGTTCGTGGTGACGTGGATTTTTAGATCGGCGGCGCGCTCGACCACGTGCTGGTTTGTCACGATATGACCGGCCGAATCGACGATGAATCCGGAGCCGAGACTTTGTTGACTCTGCTGGATTTGACGTGTGCGACCGCGGTAGTTGCCGGAAAATTGGGAGTAGAACTCGTCAATTGGATCGCGTACTGTCCGCCGCACGATCCGCTCTGAATTAATGTTCACCACGGCCGGCAACACTTTCGCGACCGCCAGCACGGCCGGTTCGGATGCGGGATCGGCCTGGGCGAATGAAGACGTCGATCTTGCCATGAGCGCCGCGACAATGCCAACGAAGCCTAGAATTTGTAATCTTCCCATTCTGTCGAGCAAGTAACGGAACACTCTCCGCACTGTCAACTTGCTGCGCGACATAATGGTTGCAGATTAAATTAGTATGCGGACTTCGATTGCCACACGGGCGAACCTCGATTTGCTCGATGAGAATTACGAACGCTGGTTGCAAAATCCTCGCTCGGTCGATTCGGATTGGGCTGCGTTCTTCGAGGGCTTTGAGCTGGGCAATTTGCCGCAGCGCAACGGCGCGGCCGTAGCCGCACCGACCGGCGAAGTTCGAGAAGGTCCGCTGCAAACACGCGTTGATGGCCTGGTTTACGCGTATCGCATTTTGGGCCACACCATCGCGCGACTAAACCCGCTCGCGGACAAGCGTCCGGAAAATCCGATGCTCACTTTGCGCGAGCTCGGCTTCAGCGAAAAAGATCTCGATCTTCGCGTTTCCTCGAAATTCCTTTCTGACAATCGGCAGATGACGTTGCGCGAGATGATCGCCGAGCTGGAGCGAATTTATGCCGACACAATCGGCGCCGAATTCATGCATATCCAGAATACGCGCATGCGTAACTGGGTGCTGCATCGACTCGAATCGCGGCCGAACAAACGCGAAACACCGAGAAGTGTTCAAGTCGCTTTGTTGCGCGCGTTGTTAGAGGCGGAGTCGTTCGAGATCTTCTTGCACTCGCGTTACGTGGGGCAAAAGCGCTTTTCGCTGCAAGGGGCAGAGTCGCTCATGGTGATCCTGGACACCGTCCTGCATAAGTGCCAGGGCAGTGGAATCGAGGAAATTTGCATGGGGATGACGCATCGCGGGCGGCTCAACGTGTTGGCGAACTTCTTGAGGAAATCGCTCAAAGTGATCTTCACCGAGTTCAGTGAGAACTACATTCCCGAGCTGGTCGGCGGTGATGGTGACGTGAAATATCATCTTGGTTACCGCACTGTGCGGAAGCTCGGATCGGGCGCGGAAGTGGAAATTCGTCTTGCTGCGAATCCGAGCCACCTCGAAGCGGTCGACCCCGTCGTGGAAGGAACAGCGCGGGCACGACAACGCATTCGCGGCGACACCGAACATCGCCACAAGGTTTTGCCGCTGCTCGTGCATGGCGATGCGGCTTTCGCGGGGCAGGGAATTGTGGCGGAAACGCTTAACATGTCGCAACTGCACGGCTACGGCACGGGCGGCACGCTTCACGTGGTTGTAAACAATCAAATTGGGTTCACCACCTTGCCGGAAGACGCGCGTTCTTCCAGGTACGCAACCGACATCGCCAAGATGATCGAAGTGCCGGTTCTTCACGTGAACGGCGACGATCCGCTGGCCGTTAAATTCGTCACCGAGATGTCGCTCGATTTTCGCCAGGAATTTGGACGCGACGCGGTGATCGATATGTATTGCTATCGCCGCTACGGCCACAACGAAGGCGACGAGCCGGCCTTCACCCAACCGGACCTTTATGCCAAGATCGCCCGGCGGCCCTCCGTTGCGCAGCTCTACAAACACGAGTTGTTAGAGTCCGGCGTTTTGAGCGACGACGACGCGGTTTCGCTGGAAACGGAGTTCGAACTCCGGCTCGAAATGACGCTGGAAGAGGTAAAAGCGATCGAGAAAAAGAAAGCCGGCGAGCAGGGCAAATTCAAGGAGTCGACCGCGGTTTTCCAGCCGAAATACACCAGCTCGTCGGTCGCGACCGCGATCAGCGGGAAGATGCTCCAAACAATTGTCGATGGTCTCACGCGCGTGCCGGAAGGATTCAATCTTCAACCAAAGGTAAAGCGCATCGTGATTGATCATCGGCGCACGGTTTTTGAAAACGGCGGACCTTACGAATGGCATTATGCCGAGACGCTGGCTTTCGGCTCGCTCCTCCTTGAGGGAATTCCGGTGCGATTGTCCGGCCAGGACAGCTCCCGCGGAACTTTCAGTACGCGGCACTCCGTTCTTTACGATGAGAAATCGGGCGAGCCTTACGTGCCGTTGATGCATCTGGCCGAAAAACAGGAACGCATTTGCATTTATAACAGTTTGCTCTCGGAAGCGGCCGTGCTCGGTTTCGATTACGGATATTCGCTCGATTACCCAAACATGCTTTGCCTGTGGGAAGCACAGTTCGGCGATTTCGTGAACGGTGCGCAGACGATCATCGATCAATTCATCGTCTCGGCGGAATCAAAATGGCAGCGACCAAGCGGGCTGGTCATGCTCTTGCCGCACGGCTACGAAGGGCAGGGGCCGGAACATTCCAGCGCGCGGCTCGAACGCTTTCTCCAAGCGTGCGCCGAAGACAACATTCAAGTCTGCAACGTCACGACCGCCGCGCAGTATTTCCATCTCTTGCGGCGCCAGATGAAACGCAAGTTCATCAAGCCGCTCATCATCATGACGCCGAAAAGTTTGTTGCGCGCCGAGTTTGCATCGTCGCCGGCGAAAGATTTCACGAGTGGCCGGTTCGAGGAAATCCTCGAGGCGCCGAAGGTCGGCCCGGTGAACAAGATCAAACGCGTCATTCTTTGCTCGGGCAAAGTCTATTACGATGTTTTGAACTACCGCGACGCACACAAGATCGACAACGTCGCGCTCGTTCGCATCGAGCAATTGTATCCGCTCGACGAAACGAAACTGCGAGAAACTCTCACACCCTTTCCGAAAACCGCGGAGATCGTCTGGTGCCAGGAAGAATCGCAGAACATGGGGGCCTGGACATTCATGGAGCCGCGTTTGCGCACGCTGTTCAAACGCGACGTCGCTTATGCCGGGCGCAACGCCAGCGCCAGTCCCGCCGTTGGTTCGCTCGCCGTGCACAAGCGCGAGCAAGCCTGTGTAATCGAAGAAGCGTTTAGCGTTTGAGCGCAACGGCAACGTTTAGTTCGACCAGCCACGTTGTTTGCGCGCAGACGGGTAAATGGCTTTGGACTAACTCCAGCACTCCAGAGCAAACCATTCAGTCGAGGTTTTCCTGGGTTGGCGCAGAGGGATTTTGCAAAGGGTCCCGTCGGTGCGTCGGCAATGGTTCGTGGATTTCCAAGAGCCACCGCGGCCGGCCCCACGATCGCTCTTCCGCTGCCAGATCGACAATGGGGTCTATAAAAAGCTGCGGCTTTCGACCATTCACGGAGACATACATTCGCATCTGCACCCGCAGTGGCTTAGGGCCGAGGCGCGGCATCCTGTTCGCGAGGAAGCAGGCAAACTGCCGAACCATATCTGGTCGCCAACCCATGTGCGTGGTTTGTTGCACATCGAGGTATTCTCTCGGTCTAACTTGGAACTCGCGGCCGGTGTTCGGATCGGTGACATAGAAAAATGTCTGCGTCACGTGACGTTCGAGCATCATTTGCCAGCTAAAGCGGTGCTCCATGTAGGTCCATTCGATTCCGCCGGGATAAAGGAAGTGACGCAGCGGAACCAGAACTTGAAGCGCAATGTAGCCCGCCACGCAGGCCAGAATAAACTTTTGTTTCCATGGAGCGGGCAGGTCGACCTTGTCCATTGAAGGCGATGTAATGCTTGGCCGAAAAATTGAAATGATCCGACGCGGCCAGTTCGGCGCGAGAAAAAGAGTCGTCGCGGCGATCGCGAGCCAGGGGAAGACATCGAGGGGAAAGATTCGCGCGTTAAGAAGGTGAAAAATTACCGCCACGCAGAAGGCTGCGAGGCGGGTGCGGCGCCAGAGAAGAAACGGCACGATCAACAAATCGACGAAAAGCGAACCGTAACTCGCGGCGTAAACCGTCCACTCCTCGTGTAAAAATCGATTAAGCCCAGGGAAGCGAATATTCTTGGCCTGCCATGTCAGCCATGTCCGCATCGGTTCGCCGTGGAGCCAGTCCGGAGCAATTTTGGCGACTCCGGCGAAGAAATAGACCACGCCCATCTGTGCGCGCAGCAACCAGAGCGACCATGCTGGGGCCGCCTGCGAACGCAGTCTCGGTCTGAACCACGCATCCACGGAGAAGGCGCGATGTGCCGGCACGAAAATTAGCAGAAAACTGAAAAGACAAATCAGGTAGGTGTGATTCACGTACCTTCCCTGATCGAGAAGAAAGAAGTATGTGTGGCTGAGGAAAAAGAGCGCGGCGCTGATGCGATAGAGAAAACCAACAGCCACGAACAACGCGAAAAGGCCGAGCAAAATCCAGTGAAGGTAGAGTCCGTTGCCGGACCAGGGATGAACCCAGGAGAAACCGGCGTACTTAAACAAAACGGGCGGCTCAATCCACCATTGCTCGATGCGATGCAGCGACCAAACCAGCTGCACTATCCAGAGCATGAGAAGGCCGAATGCGACTCGAAAAAAAACCAGCGAGGCGATGTCGACAGGAGCAAACGCCCGCGTCCGAAGCCTCGTTAGCAAATTCCTTGGCGCGGTCATAAATGGTAACCGTGTTTACCCAACCCGGGGGTCGATTCTACAATGTGAGGCCCACCTGGAATAGAGGGATTGATACTTTCGCCGAAGCGATAGCTTTTCTTCGACTTGGAGATGGTTTTGACGGTCTAAAAAAAGCCTAAAATTAAGTCTGGACACCCCAGCTAGGTCTGGTAAAAGCCGGCTTAACCCTTAACCAATAGAAAGAGAATAACCAACCATGAAGAAGATTACCTTAACGTTTACAATTTTGTGCGCGTTCTGCGCTTTCGCTTATGCCGGCTCGGAAAGATATGAAAGTAAAGAGGTCGCGCCGCAACCAGTTGTTCTGAGTCCCTGCTTTGACGGCTGGTATTTCGGAATCCACGGAGGCGGCATCCTGACCAACTTCAATATTCGAACCGATGCGTTCGAAGAAACGATAGCACCGAGGCCTACCGGCTTTTCGGAATCTCTGTTTCAGTCAACTGGGAGGGACGACAAGTGGACCTGGGAAGGTGGGTTGCACGCCGGTCGAAACTGGCAGAACGGAGGATGGGTCTTCGGCTTTGAGGTAGACTTCCAAGGCACCGACTTCGAAAGAAAAGATTCGGTTGTTCTTTTCATGCAGCTGCCTTCGGACTTAGGCGTCGCGCGTTCATACACGACTGCCATTGCTTCAAAGGTCGCCCTGGATTGGTACGGCACCGGGCGTGTGCGTGTCGGACATACCCTGGGCGACAAGTTCCTCGCATTCATCACCGGTGGTGGGGCGATCGGCTTGACCGAAGTTAGCGCGGTAACAGGTATTGCCGAGAGCACGGACTTCGGAGGCACGTTCTCGGACCAATTTTCCAACGGCGGCAATAAAGTTCGGGGCGGATGGACGGCCGGAGGGGGTTTCGACTTTTGCCTTTCGGAACACTGGCTCTTGAACTTCACGTATCTGTATACCGATCTCGGGGACGCAAGCGCCGGGAAAACTCTTCTCTTCACGGGCGACCCCGTGTCGGCCGGCACCCGCTCGTTTGACTCGGAGACTCGCGTCAGGAGCGACTTCAGATTCCATGTGTTCCGGGGAGGGCTGACCTTCAAGTTTTAGTGGGGAAATACGCGTAGGATCAGATTTTTCACAGCGTAACTCATAACGTCTTTTAGTTAAGGTGCCGCCCCGGCTCTCTCGAACGAGAGGTCGGGGCGGTCTTTTTAGGGCAATCCTGTTTGATCGAGGAGGCGTTTACGGCTTGAGCGCAGTTGGAGAGGCGCTCGCCGCGGCGAGCGCCTCTGCAACTGCAACGTTTGGTTCGACCACCCGCGTTGTTTGCGCATAGTCTGAGGTGTTCATGAGCATCGAAGTGAAAATCCCGGCGGTTGGTGAATCGATCACCAGCGGCGTCGTATCGGTTTGGCATAAGAAGTCCGGAGATTTTGTTAATGCTGGCGAACCTCTCTTTACTCTTGAAACCGACAAGGTTTCCACGGAGATCACTGCGGAAAAAGCCGGCCTTCTCGAAACGATAGTCAATGAAGGCCAGGAAGTGAAGATCGGCGAAGTCGTGGCCACGATTGATGATTCAAAACCCGCGCCCGCGAAAACTGTACCATCGGAGAAAAAGGCCACAGCCGAACCGAAGCCTTCTGAAAAACCGCGGGAAAGATCGACAAGTACCGATCAAGCGTTGTCGCCGGCGGTTCGTCGCATTGTCGAGGAAGAAGGGGTCGATCCGGCGAGCGTTCGCGGGACCGGCAAAGACGGACGCCTCACCAAGGGCGACGTGCTTACTGCCGCGGAAAATAGATCTTACGCTCCTGATGCCAGTCCGGCTCGGACCGCCCCAGGGAAGCCGACGGCTTCCCCTACGGCTCAGACCGTGCAAGATCGATCCGCCTCAGGCGGACAAGACGGCCGTTTTACGCGCAGAAAAATGTCGCCGTTGCGCCGCAAGATCGCCGCGCAGCTCGTTATGGCGCAACATACCGCCGCCATTCTCACTACCTTTAATGAATGCGACATGAGCGCAGTTCAGGATTTAAGGAAAAAAGCGCAGGAAGCGTTTACGAAGAAAAATGGGGTGAAGCTCGGATTCATGTCGTTCTTTATTAAAGCGGTTGTAGAAGGACTCAAAGCTGTGCCGAACCTCAACGGGCGGATCGAGGACGAAGATTTCATCGAAAACCATTTTTACGATATCGGCGTCGCGGTCGGAACGGAACGCGGACTGGTCGTCCCGGTTGTGCGCGAGGCCGATAAGAAGAGTTTTGCCGACCTCGAGCGCGACATCGCCAATTACGCAGCCAAAGCGCGCGAAGGAAAATTGAGGATCGAGGATTTGCAGGGCGGCACGTTTACGATTTCTAACGGCGGAGTTTATGGCTCGCTCTTGAGTACGCCGATTCTCAATCCGCCACAAAGCGGGATCCTCGGCATGCACAAAATAATGGACCGGCCGGTGGCGATTGATGGCCAGGTCGCGATCCGCCCGATGATGTATCTCGCGCTCAGCTACGATCACCGTGCCATTGACGGAAAAGAAGCGGTCACGTTCGTTATCAAGGTGAAGGAATGCATCGAGGACCCGCAAAAATT
>WNFR01003413.1_pt1 | contig 16432 bp, 12 predicted proteins | sample 5400221 | NCBI WGS metagenome assembly WNFR01 (sample SAMN13153357, study PRJNA577476) | soil metagenome | isolation source: 40 cm soil under Madrone tree | place: USA:California | collected 2016-06-14 | reverse complement strand
ATTTTTGGATAGCCGCCGATGGTTTGGCAATCTCCCAAAAGCAAAATCGGTTTCCCGCTCGGTGGAACCTGGATTGTGCCGGGCGCAACGGCTTCCGAAATAAGATCGGTTTCGTCCTCGCGTTTCATTTCCGAACCATCAAAACGCACTCCCATGCGATCCGAGTCTGGTGAAACCGCGAAGACTTCCATCGTTAGGCGTTGAAGCGTTGAAGCGTTGAAGCGATTCCAATCCGTACCGCGCGCGAAACGCAAAATCGGATCGCGCGCTGCCGGGCTTGCCCAATCATACGGCGCGGTCCAAGAGGAAATTCCCGGTGTAGCGGCGGTCTGTGACCGCCGAAATTCTCCCAATAAAAGCTGATCGCCGTCGCGCAATGCGCGCCCTTCAAATCCGCCAAAATTGGCTCGCAAATCTGTGGAGCGGCTGCCAAGAACAACCGGCACATCGATTCCACCCGAAATAGCGAGCCAGCATCGGCAGCCAATTTGCGCGCGCCTGAATTTCAATTCGTCGCCAGCTTTCAAATGCGCTACATGCCCGGCCGGCAATGCGCGCGATCCGATCTGCACATCGAATTCGCCACCGCACCAGGCGACCCTTCGCTCGTCGTCAAAGCGCAAATGCAAACCGCCGAACGTAATTTCGAGCCCGGCCGCGCCTTCATCGTTTCCAACGAGTAGGTTCGCCACGCGCAACGCAAATGGGTCAAGCGCACCGCTGGTAGAAATACCAAACTGGCGAAATCCCGTGCGACCAAGGTCCTGCACCGAGGTGAGAAAACCAGCTCGCGTTACAATCGCCGTCATGCCGACCGAAGTGGAAGGTGCAACACAGCCGCGCCAAGCGGCGAGGCCAGGTTTTCAATCCCGATGTGTGATTGTAAAGCTAGCGCACCGGGATCCCTCGACTGCACTGCGCTTCGCTCGGGATGACAATGCTTCATTGGGCTAATGCCTCGAACTCTTCCCGCATGATTGCCCGAAAACGCACACGATCGCCGGGGCGCAAGAGCGTGGGCGGATCTTTCTGCGGATCGAAAAGTTTAACCGGCGTTCGCCCGATCAGGTTCCAACCGCCGGGCGAACGCACCGGATAAATTCCTGTTTGCGCACCGCCGATTCCGACTGAACCGGGAGGGATTTGTTTTCGCGGTATGCCCTGACGCGGCGTCGCCAACTTCTCCGGCAAGCCCGCCAGAAATGGAAAGCCGGGAACGAACCCGATGCAGGCCACCCGGTATTCACACCCACTGTGGAGATCGACAACTCGCTTCGTCGAGATTTGCGCGTGGCGCGCGACATCATCAAGATCTGGAGCAAATTCGGAATCGTAGCACACTGGAATTTCAATAAGTTGTGAAGTCTTGCGTCTAGCCCGGCCGGGGTCACCAAATCCGGCTACAGCGGCGCGAACGCGCGTCGCTAGCCAATCGAATGCCTCGTCCGGCGCAGCGCCCGCCCTCGCGGCTACGATTGGATCAAAAAAAACTGCGACGCAGGTATAAGCGGGCGCGAACTCAACGACGCCGGGAATTTCCGCCTTTTGAAGCAGCTGGAGTGCGCGGAGCACTTCGTCCAGCGTTTCTTCGGGTGCATCTTCAAATTGCTCGCGCACGCGGACTATCAGCGCCGAATCTCCGAGCGGAATAATTTCCATAATCCTGTCATTCCGAGCGAAGTCGAGGAATCCCGCGGCTCAGCCGATCGTTTTGCAACGAGATCCTTCGACTCCGCTGCGCTTCGCTCAGGATGACCGTCCTTGCAAGGGCGAGTAGATCCAACTCACTCTGCGCGCTTTGCCTCGATCTCAATGTTGATTGCCACCGTCTGACTAATGCCCGAAACCGTTTCAGTCGCTGGAGCAAACATCAAGTTGAACTCGCGCCGGTTGATTGGATCCGTGCTCACTCCCCATCGAGTCTGTGCTGTTTCGTTAATCGGGGTCAGCAGTTTTACGTGCAGCGTGATCGGTCTGGTCACGCCGTGCATCGTAAAGTCGCCGAGGATGTCGCCACTTTGAGGACCAGTCTGCTTGACGCTGCGGCTCTTAAACGTGACACGGGGGAACTTCTCCGCGTTAAAGAACTCCGCGCTGCGGAGATGATCGTCGCGCTTTTTTATCCGTGTATCGATGCTGCTTACGTCGATCTGCGCCGTGACCGAGGAGTTCTCCGGATGTTCCCGATCGATTTCGATCTTTCCGCTGAAGTTCGTAAACTTGCCGCGAGTCGTACCCAGGAATTGGTGTACGCTGAAACCGATCGTCGATCCGGATGGATCGAACTTGTACGTGTCCTTGGCCGATGCGACGGACGCTAAGCCGGCAATGATCACCGCAGCGATAAGATTGGGAGCGCGTGAGTTCATAATGTCATTCTTAGGGAACCGAAGCTGCAACGTAGCGAACGAAGTCCGCGAGGCCAGGCTTTCAATCTCTGTTCGATTCTGGCGCGATTGTCCACAGAGGCAAACAAATCGAGATGTTTGAAAGCCTGGCCTCATGCCTATGCATTTCTTTGCAGCGCTCCGCTCAACATGACAACGCTATTTGATGGAGTGATCGCAATCTTATTTTGAATTCTTCTTCGCCTCGGCGGCGAGTGTTTTCAAGAGCGGCGTGCGAGAGAGCGGCAATCGTCCGAACAAATTTCCGAGCGCAAACGCCGGGTCGAATCTTAATCTCGATCGATCGTGCACGCCGGCGATGCGCGCCAGTTCGGTCTCGAAATGTCCGACCGCACGCGGGGTGGGATCGTTTTCATCCAGATAACCGAACGCCCTGCGCAATAGGCCAAACAATTCCGGCTCCCGATGATCCCGCTCGGTGCAAATCTCGATCAGTTCGACAAAATAAGCGGCAGTCTGCATACGCAGATACTTGCTGCGAATGCCAGCGAACGGATTTTTCAAGACGACTTCGGTCAGCGTGTGCAGATCGGATTTGCGGCTCCGCACGATGGAAATTTCAGCCTCAAAGAATAAGTCCAGTTTTCCGCCAAACGGGCTTTTGGGACGCCGTGCGCCTTTGGCCATCGTCTGAACACAGCCAAACGATTCCGTGCACCACGACACAATCAAACTCGTGTCGCTGAATTTTCGTTTGCGCAGCAGGATGGCAGCGGTGGTATCCATCTGCGCAATTTAGCATGCGTGGGTGGTCTTGTTGTCGCCTGTTACAGCTCCATTGAGTTTCCTTACTCGGGGAGAGCACAGCGCATTACCCAATGCATTAGCTGGCATCCAAATCAGCCCGTTGCGGCGAAACTCTCTTGTTATGCCAGAAGACGATGTAACTGAACGGGCCCGCGAGGACGAACGCGAAGGGCTTTCGCCATCGACGCGGGCCGGTGAATTCGTTCGGGAAGAAATGGAGCACATCCGTGAGGGAAAACATGGCGCTCGATCGCCACAACAAGCTATCGCGATTGGTTTGTCGAAGGCGCGGCGCGCCGGTGTGAAGTTGCCGCCGCCGAAACGAGGCAACAAACGAACGAAACGTTAGGCCAAGCGGGACTTGGCCAAGGGCCGAAAAGGTCGGCGCAAGCCGTCGACGACACGCTCGCGCGCGGTACGCGGCGCGCTGAAACGTGAAAGCCGCAGCGCGGCTTCGCGAAAGGCTTTGTCACGTCAGGCCAGGCGTGCAGCCAGAAGTCGCAGCGCAGCCAGCCGGTCCCGCTCGGCAAAGAAAGCGGCCCGGACACGAAAACACCGCAGGTGATAAACCCAAATTCTCACGATTGATGGAGTGCTCGATCCGGGGAGCACAGGCTGCCAGTCCGCCAAAGGACGGATTCGCTGCGGCGAACCTGTAGCGTTCGGCAGCCTGCCGAACGCGTGTGGCACACGCGCTATGTTAGCCAGCATGTTCGCGGTAAGCTGTCACGAATTACAGAGCAGCGGCCTGTGGCCCCCAGAGACAGAGCTTGCAAGCGCCGTTCCTCAACGAGAGTTTGCCCGCGCGTGAAGGTTTTCCTGCTGATTATTTTTGCGCTAACGACATCCGTCCTGGCGCAGGTCGCGAAGCGCCCTTTCACGTTCGAGGACATGATGAAACTCAAGCGCGTCGGCGCACCGGTGCCGTCGCCGGACGGGAAGTGGGTCGTGTTCGATTGCATAGATGTCGATCTGGAAGCGAACACGAAGATTTCGCATTTGTGGATCGTGCCGGCGAACGGAGGTGAATCGCGCCGATTGAATCCAACACCGAACCACGAAGAGCGACCGCGATTTTCACCTGACGCCAAACGGTTGATCTGGACGTCGAAAGCGACCGATCCGACGCAAATCTGGATGTCCGATTTCGACTCCGGGAGCGGTGTGCTAATTGGGAAGCCTCATCAGGTGACGGAGATCTCTACCGGCGCAGATGGCGGGATTTGGTCGCCGAATGGCAAGAGCATCGTGTTCGTGTCGGCAGTTTATCCGGATTGCAAAGACGACGCGTGCAACAAGCAACGCGATGAAGAGCTGAAGACGAGCAAAGTAAAAGCGAAGATTTTCACGCGTTTGTTTTACCGGCATTGGAACGCATTCGCCGAATTCAAGCGCAGCCATTTGTTTGTAATCAGTGCTGACGCTGCGGAGTCCGCTGTCCCCAGCGGAGCAACCCCAAATGCGCTGAGGACAGCGCACGCTACACCAAGGGATCTTACCCCCGGCGATCACGATGTGCCGCCGTTCTCGTTAGGCGGGCAAGACATGTATGCAATTTCGCCCGACGGCCAGGAGGCCGCATACACGAGCAACATCGACGAGGTCGAAGCGACGAGCACGAACAATGAAATTTTTGTCGTGCCGATCAGTGTAGGACATGCCTCTGGCTTGTCCGCTTCAGACACGCAAGCCCGAGGCTCGCGCTACTCTAAGAAAATTTCCACCAGTCCCGGCGCGGACACCACGCCGCTCTATTCGCCGAACGGAAAATATCTCGCCTGGCGATCGCAAGCGCGTGCCGGCTTCGAAGCCGATAAATGGCGGCTCCTCGTCCAAGATCGACAATCGGGAAAGACTCGCGATCTGACGGAGAAATTTGATCGCTCCGTCGGAAGCTTCACGTGGTTCTCGGGTCTCAGTAACGGCGGACTCTTTTTTACCGCGGAAGATCATGGCGAATCCCCAATCTATGCCCTTTTTCTGGATCGCAACGAGCCGACGCCAGGACCGAGGCTTCACGCGGATGATCTAATCTGGCAGGATAACACGAGCAGCTTGTTTTTTACGCGAATGTCCGTATCGGCGCCTAACGAACTATGGAGTTTGAATCTTTCGGGTGAAACTTTGGGAGGAATTGTTGAGCCGAAACCCGTCACTCACATGAACAACGCGCTGTTGTCGCAGATCGATATGCAGCCGTTGGAGTCGTTCACGTTCAAAGGCGCGAACGACGAAGAGGTCCAGGGTTTCATGGTTAAACCGCCGGGATTTGACCCGAACAAAAAATATCCGCTGAAATTTTTGATCCACGGCGGGCCGCAAGGAGCGTGGGGAAACGAGTGGACGTATCGCTGGAACGCTGAGTTGTTCGCTGCGAGCGGAAATTACGTGGTGGTAATGATCAATTTCCACGGCTCGACCGGTTACGGACAGAGGTTCACCGATTCGATCAGTGGCGATTAGGGCGGTAAACCGTACGTCGATCTAATGAAGGGACTCGATTACGTGGAGAAGAACTACCCATTCAACGATAAGAACCGGGAGGCGGCGCTGGGCGCAAGCTACGGCGGTTACATGGCCAACTGGTTGTTAGGCCACACGAATCGTTTCAAATGCATCGTGTCGCATGACGGGATGTTCAACGCGGAGTCGGCCTACGGCACGACCGAGGAACTGTGGTTTCCGACCTGGGAATTTGGCGGTCCGCCATGGAAAAAGCGTGATGTTTACCGGAAATGGTCGCCGCATGAATACGCGGCAAACTTCAAAACGCCAACGCTCGTCTCCCACGGGCAGCTCGATTACCGTCTCGACGTGTCGCAAGGGTTCGATCTGTTTACGACTTTGCAAGTGTCGAAGGTGCCGTCAAAGATATTGTATTTCCCCGATGAAGGGCACTGGGTCCTTAAGCCGCAAAACTCGCAACTGTGGTACAAGACCGTGAACGACTGGGTGGATCAATGGTGTAAGTAACACAAGCTTCCAGCCTGTTTTGTCCAACATGCATCCTGCTTGTCGACCATGGCTTGGGCAGGCTGGGAAGCCTGCCTGACGAATCAGGCAAGATGCCTGAGTTACGTCGCTTTAATTGCACGTCATTCCCTTGACTTTTTGCGCGGGTTGCGCATTAAAACGCCGTCGAAAATTATGCAACGATTCTTCCTTCATTTTTTGCAGGCAGTTCTCTCACTTGCTCTGATCTTACTTGGGACAGGCTGCGGCGAAGATCCGCGCTTTTCTGGCAACACCTCGTATATCGGCGGCGGTATTTACGGCGGCGGCGAGCAGGCTGGTCCGCCGCGCGACACCGTCTCGTACTGGGACGGAGATCAGGCGAGCGGAAGTCCTTCCATCAAGATCAGTCTTGGAGAACAGCGCGCCTATTTTTACAAAGGCGGCATCCTCGTCGGGGTTTCGCAATTGTCCACCGGCCGCGAAGGACTGAACACGCCCATTGGTAGTTTCAAAATTACCCAAAAGGACAAGGACCACGTCTCCAGTTTGTTCGGAGATTATGTGGACGCGTCCGGCAAAGTGGTCGTCCCAAATGTTGACATAAAAAAAGATCCCAAGCCGCCGGGTACACACTTCCAAGGCACGCCGATGCCCTATTTCATGCGCATTGTTTCGGGGACGGGATTGCATGCGGGCTATTTGCCGGGTTATCCAGCATCGCACGGCTGTATCCGCATGCCGGAATTCATGGCCGAAGATTTCTTCAGATCCGTTTCGGTCGGCACGCCGGTCACGATCACGAATTAATTCCTGTCCACTGCGGGCGGACTAATATCCAGCGCAACCGCCTGTTGCGAACGGCGTTGTATCTAGGCTTGCAGAAGATTCCTGCCCACGTCATTCTGATAATCCGCCTAAAGAAAATATGATCGTCATCACACAACCGAACGCCACCGAGGAACAGATCCAGCGGATCGTTACACGCGTCCGGGAATTTGGGCTCGAGGCACAGATCAGTCGCGGCGCGTCCCGGGTGATTATCGGGGTCATCGGACCGGAGGCGCTCCTTCGGGAAAAGCCGATCGCAGCGATGGCCGGCGTGGAAGCAATCGTTCCCGTGCTAAAGCCGTACAAGCTTGCCGCGCGCGATTCGCGCGGCTCTTCCTCCGTGGCGATCGGCGACGTCCGACTCGGTGAACACGAGGACGTCGTGCTCATTTGCGGTCCGTGCTCCGTGGAAAGCAAAGAGCAGATTTTGTCGATTGCGACGATCGTGAAGGAATCCGGTGCAAGAATCCTGCGCGGCGGCGCGTTTAAACCGCGAACGTCACCGTACAGTTTTCAGGGATTACGGGAAGAGGGACTTCGTTTTCTCGCGGAAGCGCGCGCCAAAACGGGCCTGCCGGTGGTCACCGAAGTCATGGATCCGCGCGATCTCACAATGATCGAAAAGTATGCGGACTGTCTTCAGGTCGGCACGCGCAACATGCATAACTTCTCCCTCCTGAAGGAGGTCGGCCGCAGCAGACTGCCCGTGCTCCTGAAGCGCGGGTTCAGCGCAACGCTTTATGATTTGATCATGAGCGCAGAATACATTCTGAACGAAGGCAACCCGAACGTAGTCCTCTGCGAGCGCGGCATTCGTACATTCGACACTGCGGCGCGCTACACACTCGACCTGAGCGCCGTTCCTATTTTGAAATCGAAAACGCATTTGCCGGTGATCGTCGATCCAACACACGCGCTCGGTCTGCGCGAGTTCGTGCCGCAGATGTCCCTCGCCGCGGTCGCCGCCGGCGCGGACGCGCTGATGATCGAAGTGCACGATTCTCCGGAGCAGGCCAAGAGCGACGGAAACCAGGCGCTCACTCCTGAAATTTTTGCCGGGCTTGTTCCGCGCCTTCGCGCCGTCGCCGCTGCAATCGGCAGAACATTGTAGCCGCTTCCCCGTGCAACGCGCAGGCTGAGGTGTTTGCGTCGCGCGAGTCTCGCGTCTCGCAGTGACCCGGCTACACCTTTGCTTGTTTTGGCGTAAAGTTTGCGGTGGAAAAATCAGCGGAACTCTTGGACCGCGTCGCCGCGAGCGAACCAATCGCGCGTAAACTCGACGCAATACAACGAGGCCAGTGGTCCATCCAATTTTCGCATGCGATCCAGCCGGCGCAGCCGTTTCTGGCCGCCGTCATCGCGTACATGTGGCATCGGCTTCCAGCCGATAATCGGCAAGATGCCGATTCCACCATTTGGGTCCTCTGTCCCAGCGTTCACACGCAAGAAGTCTGTTATGAAAGCTTGCTCAATTGGCAGCCGGACGCGCTGTTCCTTCCAGAAGCAGAGTTGGCTGGAATTGAAAATGTTTTGCCCGATCCGGAAATCGCAGCTGAACGGCTGGCGTTGTTCCTGCAAATAGAGCGGAACACCGGCCCGAGGATCATCGTTGCAACGCGAGTGGGCCTCAATCAAGCCGCGCCGAGACGCGGAACGCTGGAATCTGCGGTTGTTTTGTTACGACGTGGAGCAATCGAGAGGATGGAAGATCTTGTCGAACGACTCGCGACCAACGGTTACGAGCGCGTACCACAAGTCACCACTCGTGGACAGTTCGCCGTCCGCGGGGGCATCATTGATCTACATTCGTGGCAGGCGCCGATGCCGTTCCGGTTGGAATTCTTCGGCGATCAAATCGAATCGCTGCGCGAGTTCGATATCGATACGCAAACGTCCGTTCGCGATCTACGCTCGATCGATGTTCTGCTCGCCCGCGGCGCGGCAGATCAAAGTGGATCGGTACGCGATTACGTCTGCACTGGCGATCTGATCATCGAAATCGAGCAAGACATGGAGGGCGGAGCTCTTGCGAGGCCGGGCTCGCAGGAGCTCGGCCCTCCGCACATTCAAATCAGTGAAGGCTGGATTGAAAGTGGTCCGGAAGACTTCAGCGGCGCGTTTCAGGATTGCGAGATCGGGGAGTTTGGTGCCGGCGATCTCGTACTCGCAGAGGCAAAACGCGCACAGTTCGTCCAGCGATTAAAGGAATGGCGCGCCAACAATGCCAGGATCCTCATTTATTTTCAAACTGAAGGCGAGATCGAACGTTTCCGAGAAATCATGGGCGGCGTGGTGGACGGCGTGGACTTCGTCGAGGGGACGCTCACGCGCGGATTTTGTTTTCCCGCAGCCAATCTCGTTGTGCTGTCGGCTGCGGAATTGTTTGGACGATTCGCAATCCATCCTCGCCGGCTGTTGCGATTGCGACGCGCAGAACGCCATCGCGTCCAAATCGATTTCAGCGAGCTCGCGGAAGGCGATCTGGTCGTCCATCTCGAGCACGGCGTCGGGCGCTTCCTGGGTCTGGAAAAATATCCTGTAGGGCAGGCGCGACGCCTGCCTGACGCCGGTCAGCCATCCATGGCAAGCGGAGCGCTTGCCCTACAACAGCAGGCGCAACCGCAGGAAGTCTTGGTTCTGGAGTTCGCCGATGAAGCGAAGCTATACGTCCCGCTCGAGCAGGCGTATCTCGTTTCGCGCTATGTTGGCGCAGGAAAAAAATCACCACCACTCAGCTCGCTTGGCGATGGAAAATGGGCTCGCGCGAAAATCAAAGCTGCGGCTTCCATTTTCGATTACGCCGGCGAAATGCTCGCTATCCAGGCCGAGCGCCAAATGCGGCCCGGCTACGCATTCGCGCCGGATACGAAATGGCAGGCCGAATTTGACCGCTCATTTCCGTTCCGCGAAACGCCGGATCAGCTGAAGGCAATCATTGATACCAAGATCGACATGGAACGGCCCCGGCCGATGGATCGCTTGATCTGCGGCGACGTTGGTTTCGGCAAAACGGAAGTCGCAGTGCGCGCCGCGTTCAAGGCAGTGATGGACGGAAAGCAAGTGGCCGTGCTCGCGCCAACCACTGTTCTCGCACAGCAACATTTCGAAGTGTTCCGGCAGCGCATGCTCGATTATCCGGTGCGGATCGAAATGCTCAGCCGTTTCCGTTCGCACTCCGAACAGAGAAAAGTGCTGCAATTATTGCGCACGGGCGGTGTGGACATCGTCATTGGCACCCACCGTCTCATTTCCGGGGACCTCGTGTTCAAGGACCTCGGCCTGGTTGTAATTGATGAGGAACAACGGTTCGGTGTTCTGCACAAGGAGAAATTCAAAGAGCTCTTCAAGCTCGTGGATGTCCTTACACTTTCCGCCACGCCGATTCCACGCACCCTGTACCTTTCACTGGTGGGCGTGAAAGACATGTCCACGATCGAGACTCCTCCGCTCAACCGTCTGCCTGTCGAAACGGTTGTGTCCGCGTACGATGAACGAATCATTCGCGGCGCTATCGAACGCGAACTGGAACGCCAGGGCCAGGTGTTCTTTCTGCACAACCGCATCGCCAGCATCGAGCGGGTGCGCGAGCGGATCATGCATCTTTGTCCGCAGGCGAGAGTCGAAATCGGCCACGGCCAGATGGATGCCGACGAACTCGAAGCGGTGATGTCGCGATTTGTCGCCGGCAAAACTGACGTGCTCGTTTGCACGACGATCATCGAAAGCGGTTTGGACATTCCGAACGCAAATACAATCATCATCGATCGCGCGGACCAATTTGGCCTCGCCGATTTGTATCAATTGCGCGGGCGCGTCGGCCGCGCCGAGCACAAGGCGTATGCCTATCTACTTCTGCCGCGCGAAATGATGACAGTCGGTGCCGCGCGCAAGCGGATCAGCGCCATTAAGCAATACAGCTCGTTAGGGGCGGGTTTTCGCATCGCCATGCGAGATCTGGAGATCCGAGGCGCGGGCAGCATCCTGGGCACAGCCCAGAGCGGCCACATCATGGCTGTGGGTTTCGACCTGTATTGTCAGTTGCTCAAGCAGGCCGTGGCGCAGCTGAAAGGACAAAAGCCACGAGTTCGGCTCGATGTGGACGTGCGGCTCGATTTTGTTGTGACCAATGAAGCGGAGTTTCGCGCGCCCAATGTAGCGCGAGCCCCTGGCTTGCGTGCCCGGGGCGCAAGCGAGACGCATGCGCTACCTTGCATTCCCGCGTTCATTCCGGTCGCCTACATGAGCGACCCCGCCACGCGCATACGCGCGTACCGGGAGATTGCGGAAATCACCTCGCGCGAGCAACTGGGGCGGTTGCGTCGCGACTGGCGCGACCGTTTCGGACGGTTTCCGCCTGCCGCCGAGAATTTATTCGCTCTGGTTGAGATCAAGCTTGCCGCGGCAGAATCAGGCGTGAACCGTGTCGAAGTGCGCGAGCGCAAAGTGATGTTGACGCGGCACGGGGATTTTATACTTGTCGCGGGCAAATTCCCTCGTTTAGTTGGATCGAAAATCGATCAACACCTCCCGGAAATTGTCGAAGTGATTAAGAAGTTATGAGGCATTTCATGCGTCCAGTCATGGCTGTTCTGCTCGCGGTCGCTGCGCTTACACAAGCGCCGATCGGTAACCTTGCCCTTGCCGCAGAGCCCACAGTTGTGGATGGCATGGCTGCGGTCGTAAATGGCGACGTCATTACCTATTCCCAGGTGCGCGCTTTATGCGCGCCGGAGGAACGGATGCTCCGCCAGCAGTACACAGGGCCTGACTTGGAGAAAAAGTTGACGGAACTGCGACAACTAGCCTTAAAAGACCTGATCGATCGGCGCCTCATCATTCAAGCTTTCAAAAAGGAAAGCTATGAGATTCCTGATCATCTCGTGGATCAGAAGGTGCAGCAGATCATCCGGGAATCTTTTGGCGGCGACCGCAACACGTTTGTCAAAACCCTGGAGGCGCAAAACTACAGCTTGGGCGAATTCAAACAAAAGGAGATGGAAAAATTTATTGTGGGCGCGATGAAGAGCCACAACGTCAAGACGAACCAGATCATTTCGCCCATCAAAATCGACGATTACTACAGGAAACATCGAGACGAATTTACGTCCAAGGAGCAGATCAAACTCCGCATGATTATGATTGCTGGCCACAAGGATACCGCGAGCGCGCCTGCACAAAAGGAACTCGCGGAAGAAGTGCTCGGCAAACTCGCCGGTGGCGCGGAGTTCGAGCAGATGGCGCAGATGTATTCCGAGGACAGCACGAAAGACAACGGTGGCGACTGGGGCTGGATCGAACGGAAGACTTTGGCCGAGCCGCTGGAAAAATTCGCCTTCAACATGCCGGTGGGCAGAATCAGCAACATCATTGATTACGCCGGCAACTATTACATTCTGAAGGTTGAAGATAAACACGGCGGCAGCACGAAATCGCTGGCCGAAGTGCGAGGCGACATCGAGAAAAAACTGGTCCAGGACGAAGCCCAGCAAATTCAGGAACGCTGGCTCGCCAGTCTGCGAGAAAAAGCCTATATCAAAACCTATTAATTTCTTGCGCGCTGGATGTTCAGCGTTGGGCGTTTCTTCCTTTAGATAATGCGTGCGCTGCTGGCCTTCGCAGTCGCCGCAAGACCAACATTAACATTGAGAAGGAGTCAGGACATATCTGATCCACTCACTCTGCGAAGCAATTCGTGTAAGCGCTCCAACCAACGACTCCACTACACCGGTCTTGCAGCATGGTAGGGATGCCGCGCTGCGGCGTCCGGACATCGCGGCACGATTTCCTACCAGTTGCCACGACGCTCGTGCGCGGCTGAGCAAATTCGATTACGATCACGGGCAAGAGCATGAGCAGGAAAAAGCTACGAATTGGGGTCACGCTTGGCGATTGCGCCGGCATAGGGCCGGAGATTGTTGACCTTGCTTTGAAGTCGAGGCGAGTTGCGAAATCAGCCGAATACAAGATTATCGGCAAATATCCCAGGTGCTCGTTGGGCCAACCGACCACGGAAACTGCGCGGGCTGCCGCCATTGCACTCGAAGAGGCTATCACCCTCGTCCGACGCGGCGAGCTGGATGCGATCGTAACCGGGCCAATTCATAAGGCGCGGATGTACGAAGTAGGATTCAGGTTCCCGGGACAAACGGAATTTTTTGCCGAGCGCTGCGGCGTCAAAAATTTTGCCATGTGTTTAACGGGGGGGAAACTCACGGTTGCGCTGGTGACGGCGCACATTCCTCTGTGCAAAATCCCGCGCGCGCTCAAGCAATCGGAGATAGTGCGGGTCGGCGTATTGCTGGCGAATTTTCTTCACGCGCGTTGGAAAACTACGCCGCGCATCGGGGTTGCCGGACTAAATCCGCATGCAGGGGAATCCGGCCAGCTTGGCCGCGAAGAGATCGAAATCATCGCGCCGGCCGTCCAAGAGTTAAACTCGTCACTCGTCACTCGCCACTCGTCACTCGTTGTCACCGGTCCCATTTCGCCTGACACGGTTTTCCACCGGGCGGTCGAAGGCGAATTCGATGCGGTGCTTTGCATGTATCACGACCAGGCCCTTATACCATTGAAGCTACATGCATTTCACAGCGGCGTGAACGTGACGCTTGGTCTGCCTTTTCCCCGCACCAGTCCCGACCACGGCACCGCATTTGAGATCGCCGGCAAAGGAATCGCGCGACCCGACAGCATGATCGCGGCAATTAATCTCGCGGTTGAGTTAGCTGGAAAACAGAAGGCAACAAACAGAACGAAGAAGAGTTGAGCAGGCCTGAAGTAAAATCTTCATTGCCTTTGTTTGCTTCCGTTCTCCTTCCTGCTTTTCTGGTTTGAAAGCCTGGCCGTTGCTTCGCATCCGTTGCAGCTTGATCAGTCTATCTGTCGTGAATATCGCCAAGTACGCCTCGGTTTTTAACATCGGGATACAAAACACCTTCGTATATCGCTGGAACTATTTCCTGCGCGCACTGTTTGGTCTGATCCCGCTCGCCGGTACCGTGTTTCTCTGGGCCGCCGTTTTCAAGGAACGCGGCGGCGGACTGCACGGCTATGACTACGGCTCCATGATTTACTACTATTTGCTGACCCTTTTGGTGAGCAATCTGGTCGTGCCCACAGAGGACGAATGGCAAATCGCCGCCGACATTCGCGAAGGCCAGATCAACGCGCTGCTTACGAAGCCAATGAGTTATCTCGCCTACCGTACCAGCATCTTTTTGAGTGGACGGCTGGTTTACAGCCTTGTCACCTTGCCGCCAATCGCGTTGATCTTCATTTATTTCAGGGAGTACATAGTGCTTCCGGCCGATCCTCTAATCTACGTGTTAACGGCCATCTCGACTGTGATGGCGGCGTTTATTCAATTCTTCATCACCTATAGCCTGGCGATGTGGGCGTTTTGGATTTTGGAGATCTCGACCATCGTGTTCATCGTTTATTCGTTCGAGTATTTCCTCGGTGGCCAGATGTTTCCCATCGACATCATGCCAGCTGCGGTGCAAGCGGTGATGAAATGGCTGCCGTTTTATTATGAACTGTTTTGTCCAGTCGCGATCTTTCTCGGCCGATTAAAAGGAGCAGACCTTGTTCAAGCGCTGGCAATTCAAATCGGTTGGCTTCTGCTCACATGGATGTGGGCACGATTCATGTGGCAACGCGGCCTCGGCCATTACCAGGCCGTCGGCGGATAGCACGGCGATTGCGGGGAGTGGGTCAATCCTGTAGTGGCAGGCGTGCCGCCTGCGAAATTCAAAAACGCAGCCGGCACCGCTGCCTCTACAAATTTATTTCGGCGCGGGAGAGGCGGCGAGTCTTTGAAAACGCGGGTCATTCCGAAGCGGATCGAACATCGGATCCAGCCGGAGCAGCGCGGGAGTGAGCGGCACGTTTTGAGCCAGCGCGCCATCGTACGGTATCGAGAGCAGTTTCTCTAACGCGGACATGGCGCGGTCGGGCTCCCCCATGCGCGCCGACACCCGGGCCAGGATCTCGATCGGAATAGGACCCCACACGGCATCTTTCTCGATCGAGATCACGGTCATCGCTCGCTCAATCAGTTTGAATGCGGCGGCTTTGTCACCAAGGCCCATACTGACCAGCGCGAGATTCCCCATGAGGCTAAAATTTTCCGGCTGTTCTTTCAGAAAAGGTTCCAGTTCGCTGCGCGACCGTCGCCAACTTTCCTGAGCGGCGGTATCATCGCCGGCGACGTCCTGTGCCCATCCTAAATAAAAGCGCAGTTCGCCAGTGATAGAACCCAACGCTGGATCAGGCTTGGCCAATATCTCCTTTAGCCGAGGGATGATTTGTGCGGGGCGACGCTCCAGGATCGCTTGGTAAAGTTGTGTTTCCAACGCCTGGGGGTCCGCGGCCGGCGGATGGATCGAAGAGAGGAGTGCCGCGGCCCGCGGCAGATCGCCCTCAGCTTGTGCGATAGCTGCCTTTGCTGCGAGGGTGTCCACGTCGCCCGGCATAATATCGAGAGCTTGATCAAACTTTCGCATCGCCTCGGGGAAACGACGAAGCTCGATATACAATTGTGCATGTTGTCCGAGCAGGTTAACGTTGCGCGGGTCGAGTCGCTCGGTTTGGTTGAAATACGACTCGCTCCGATCCCACTGGCCGCGCCGCCGCGCGACAGAGGCCAGCAACGCAGGAATCTGGCTGCTGTTCGGCAAGAACTGACGTGCCTGTTCAAAGTAACCCACCGCGGTGTCGTAATCCTTTAGGCAGGCGTGGTAGTAATTTCCCGTGGCAAGCAGCGCCTCACCGAGATTGGGCTGAAGAGCGAGCGCGGTTTCGGCTGCCTGCTGTGCCTCATCACGCAGCGCGACCGTTGGTTCAAGACTCTGTGTGATGTAGCCGCGCGAGTCCGCGATTGACAGTAGCGCCCAAGCAAGCGCGAACTTCGGGTCCAACCGCACCGCTTCTCTCAAGTATTTCTGTGCGCCAAGGGCGTTGGCGGGTGTGTATGTCGTCTGCACGTTATAAGCCAGGCCGCGCAGGTAGGCGTCGTAAGCCTCGGGATTGTCTGTCGGTTTGGCGGCTATTTCTCGCTCTTCCTCGCCAGTGAGTTTTGCTCGTAACTGGTCGGCGATGGCTTTGGCCACCTCACTCTCGACCGAAAGGATGTCGGTCAGTTTGCGATCAAGTGTATCGGCCCAAAGATGTGAATCATTAGCCGCTTTGATTAGCTGCACGTTCACCCGCACAATGTCCCCGCTCTTCTGCACGCTCCCTTGCAGAATGTGAGCGACGCCAAGTTGCCTGGCGATCTCATGCAGGTTTTCAGGCGCACTTTTGTAACGCTGCGTCGATGTGCGCGAGATTACTTTTAGATCCGCGATTTTGGACAAGCGCGTCAGGATTTCATCCTGAATACCATCAGCAAAGTACGCGTTGTCGGGATCGCGGCTTCGGTTATCAAACGGCAGCACCGCGATGCTCTTCTCGGGAACTGGTAACTCTGCTGTGGTAAGCAGTCCTCTGTAATG